>Ga0315281_10000062_pt1 | contig 120690 bp, 115 predicted proteins | sample YL17G07_0_MG_FD_204540 | JGI IMG/M metagenome (GOLD analysis project Ga0315281, IMG submission 204540) | Sediment microbial communities from Yellowstone Lake, YNP, Wyoming, USA - YL17G07_0 | ecosystem: Environmental > Aquatic > Freshwater > Lake > Sediment | place: USA: Wyoming | collected...
GAAAGAACGGGTGCGAGATGGTATTAGGAGTGACCGTAATGGAGAAAAGAAAAAGGAAAAATAATACTTTTCCAATAGGGATCGTTTTGCTCTTGACAAAGGGCCTTTTAATGGGTGACACCGACACCGAGGGATAAAACCTGAAGGGGGGCCTATGTTAGGACCCTGTCTGACCCTTTGCCCCTCAGCGCTTTGGCAGGTTCAAAGGTATGTCCGACCCTATAACGCGCTATTTTCTTCTTTTTGCTGAGCACTTTTCTCTTAAGGGGTATTTCTTTTCCCATAAAATCGAGTTCAGCCCCATCCGGTAGTGCCTTGAGAATCTCAGGGTGTTCAATAGCATGCCGCACAAAGTCGAAGGTAAGACCGATATTTTCGTCTGAATACTCTTTTTTAGTCATCTCCTCATCCCCTTCCTGAACTTTTCCTTATACCACTCCCACCTGTCTTTTATATCCTGTTCCGCATAAGTCAGGGCGTCCTTCAGGTTATCTATCGGAATCGCCTGTTTAACATTCTCCCCTTTTGCGTTCAGAACATCACGGTGAAAGAACCCGTGGTGACAGTCATATCTAACTATAGGATACCATTTATCTTTAATTTTCGACTCATATTGAACGACTATATCACTAACCTCACCTTTTTCAATGGTGAGCTTGATTCTCAACCTGTCTTCGCCGTTTGGACTTATTTCTTTTGTGAATTCCTTAGTGCTCATAAGAGCCTTTAATAGGTCTTGCTCCCTCTCTTCTTTCCTTTGATTACATTTTGCTTTGCCCTGGTCTCACCACGCTCCGGCCGCGTTGCGGCAGGCTTGGCAGGCAAAGGGGTCTTGCTTTGAGTGGCAGCTTTTACCCGTATCTTCAGACTGCGTACAAGCCTGCCGTCAAGCGCTTTTATCGCAGTAGCAGCTTCGGAATTCTCCGGCATTTCGACAAACCCGAAACCCTTTGACTTGCCTGTTGCCTTGTCAGTGACTATGTTAAGCGACGCTATCGTTCCGAATTTCTGGAACAGTTGCATAAGATCGTTTTCAGTTACACCCTTGGGTAAATTTCTCACCAGTATGTTCAATTAGTCCCGCCCGAGCCTGTTCATTCTTCTCTCTTCAGGGCTCATCCCCATTTCTGACAGGCTCTGCTGGACTTCCTGGTATTTTCTTGTTGTTTCGTCGGTATGACAATGCGCCAATTCATCGGAGGTCCTGGCTTCGGATATACAGTTTTTAGTGCTATGCAATCTCTGCTCGAACAACTCTATATTACTGAGCGCTTTTACTTTTTTTTGCTCAAAAGCGGGGTCCTTCGGGGCATCCCCCGCTACAGCGAAAGAATGCGTGGAGAAGGCATATACGAAAACAAGCGTCAATAATAACAAACCGATATACTTTCCGGATTTCATAATCTCCTCCTCAATACGTTCATACGCTACATTACCACACGGTAGTCGGGGCGGTCTATCGCCCATGCAGGAGCGCGTTCAGACGCCCTTGCCGAAAAGTTCTATGGCCTCCCTGACTTTCTGGAGATCAACCTGCGTGTTCACACATGGCCCGAAAGGCCTTTCATTGGAAATGCCGATGACAGGCATGGGATAACTGTCCACGATACCGCTGCTCAGGTCCCGCTCGCAGGCCACCGCCACAATGGCTTCGGGCTTCACATCGTGTACAATACGCCTCGCCAGGTTGCCGCCCGTGGCCACAAAGAGCTTCAGCTCATTGTCATCGGCGATCTGGATGAGGTCTTTTATGCCGCACCGGCCGCATCTCTTGCAGTTGTTTATATCGTTGGTGATCCGCACATCGCAGTCGTTGATCTGCAGGCAGTGGGGCAGCAGCAGCAGTATCCTCTTCGTCCGGTAACGCTTGATATCAGCCTTCACCAGAGTGTTGTTGAGGTCTATTATGGCCCGCTGTAACTGCTCTTTCCTGTCCTTGAAAAAAGCGGCAATTAGCATAAAAAGCGGGTACAGCACTTTGAGCACCAGGCCCCTAAGAAAACCGCTCACGCCCTTCCTCCAGCTTTCTGCCCGCAACGAAGGCCCGCGCCGGCATGATTTTTTTACCCTCCGGCTGCAGTTCCTCAACAGCCAGGAGCCCCTTCCCCGTACCGACGAGCAATTCGCCGCCGGAGGCCTTCACGATTAGACCGGCCTCTGCCGCCCCGTCACAGGGACGCGCTTTCGTGATCTTTATTCTTTCGGTAGTAAGATAGCAGAAAGCGGAGGGCCAGGGATACATTCCCCTGACAAAATTGAACAGTTCCTCAGCGCTCCTGCTCCAGTTTATCCTGCCCTCCTCTTTGGTCAGCGGAGGCGCATAACTGGGCCCGCCTGTCTGAGGCTGTCTCTTGATCCCGCCTTCCCGTATCCTCCCCAGGGTCTCCAGCAACGTTGCCGCTCCGAGTTCCGACAGTTTTTCTGAAAGGGATTCCGACGTATCGTCGTCGCGGACCTCAAGCTCAGCCTTCAGGAGAATGTCCCCCGTATCCATTCCCTCATCCATGAGCATGGTGGTAACACCGGTGACATGCTCACCGTTTATCAACGCCCGCTGTATCGGCGCGGCGCCGCGGTATCGGGGCAGCAGAGAACCGTGGACATTGATACAGCCGGAGGAGGGAATGGCGAGCACCTCCCTCGGCAGTAGCCTGCCGTATGCGACCACGATGAGGAACTCGGGGCGGACCATCTGCAATTCACGGTAAAAGGCCTCATCCCTTATTTTGACAGGCTGCGCTACTTTAATATTGTGCGCAAGGGCAAGTTCCTTCACCGGAGGGGCTGAAAGTACATGCCCCCTCCCCTTCACCCTGTCGGGCCGGGTGACCACAAGGGAAACGTCTTCCTTGCCGTATAAGAGCGCTTTAAGTGAAGAGACGGCAAACAGGGGGGTGCCGAAAAAAATCAATGCCACAAACAGACCTCTCTTTTACGGGTAGTAGGCGGCCCGGGGCGGCCGGCCGAAGGACTGCTTATCCTCTGCTGCTCTGCAGCCCCACTACTTTTTTGAGATACCGCTTTTTGAAAAATTCCCTCTTTATGGCGCTGAGCCTGTCGACAAACAGGACACCGTCAAGGTGGTCGATCTCATGCTGGAGGGCCCTGGCAAGAATACCGCCGGCCTGAAACTGCACGGGCTTGCCTTCCCTGTCAAGCCCCCGGACAACAACCCGTTCGGCCCTCTTGACCGTGGCGTAATATTCGGGCACGCTGAGGCACCCCTCTTCCGCGTCCAAAAAACCGTCCGCTTCCACGATTTCCGGGTTGATGAGAACAATAAGGGGCGTCTGCTCCTCCCGCACACTCACATCGATGACAACAAGCCTCACTGAAACACCCACCTGGGGGGCCGCGAGGCCTATACCCGGAGCGGCATACATGGTTTCCACCATGTCATCGATAAGGGACTTTACCGTCCCGGCGTCATCTACCGGCAGGGCCTTCTTCTTAAGGATTTTTTCGGGGTACTTTTTTATTTCCAGAATAGCCATTAAAAATTATACCATTGGACAAACCTGGAACAATAGCATAAAATTTCTGTGGACCTCTTCCGGAGAAAACGGCAGGGAACGAGAAAAAATGACGGGAGGCTTGCCAGGATGGGTGAAACAAACCAGTTGCGGGGCGCATCCGTGCTCGTTGTGGACGATGATTTTCATATCCGTTTCGTAATCATGTCCATATTGAAGGAGCGCGGTTTTTTAGCTGCCGCGTATGAAAACGCAACAGACGCGCTTGCAGCGGTAAAAGAGAAACCTTTCGATGTGGTGCTGACGGACATCAAGATGCCCGTGGTATCGGGGCTGGAACTCCTGGAGGCGATCCATAGCAGTAAGCCGGAGATGCCTGTCATCCTGATGACCGCCTATGCGGAGCTCGAAACCGCGGTAGACGCCATAAGGAAAGGCGCCTTCGATTTCATTATCAAACCCTTCGCGCCTGAATACCTCATGCATACCCTGGAGAAGGCGGTCCGGTACAGCAGTCTCGTGCAGATGGAAAAAACTTACAAAACAAAACTGGAAAGCACGGTACGGCAGAGGACACAGGAACTGGCGGACACCCTGGAAAGAATGCGTAACATGAACAAGGAACTCATAGGGCGGCTGACCGCTGTGGCTGAGTACCGGGACACCGACACCGGCACACATATTTCGCGGATAGGCCGGTACTCCGCAAAGATCGCGGAAGCCCTGGGCATGACTGCCGTTTTCGTGGAAGACATCATGCTGACCAGTTCCATGCACGATATAGGTAAAATAGGCATTCCCGACAGTATTCTGCTCAAGCCCGGAGCGCTCACGCCCGATGAATTCGAGTTAATGAAATCGCATGCCGCCATAGGTCATAACATGCTGGCGGACGCCTCGGACCTCAGTATACAGATGGCCGCCTCCATCGCCCTGAACCACCATGAACGGTGGGACGGCACGGGCTATCCACGGGGCCTGCGGGGGGAAACCACCCCCATTGAAGGGCGGATAGTCATGCTCGCCGACCAATACGATGCGCTCAGGAGCAGACGCCCTTATAAACAGCCGTTGAGTCATGTTGAAGTTTTCAGGATCATAGTTGAGGGAGACGGCAGGACAATGCCCTGCCACTTCGACCCCTCGGTCCTTTCAGCCTTTATTAAAGTCGCAACTGTCTTCGATAACATATTCGCAACGCACAGCGACTGATACTTACTCAAACTTCCCGTCCACTGCGCAGCTCCATCACGAAAGCATAAAGTTCCGGGTAGTCGTCCCTGGCGGCAGACGCCTCCTCCTTCAACAGTTTCAAAGCTTCCGGCACATGCTTCAGGAAATACCTTTTCCCCTTTACCACGGAGAGATAGCCATAGGCGCCGAGCGCCTGCATATGTCTTTGCAGTCCGCAGTATAGCAGTGTCCTCATGAATGCGTCCGCGTCGAAAGTCCCGCCGGAGGCGCTCTCCATCCGGCCCGTATAATATGCCGCAAGGCGCTCCCTCACAGCGTCAGCGAGACGGTGATAGGGGTCCCTGAGCAGTGAAACCACGTCATACCCGGGCGGTCCCATCCTCGCCCCCTGGTAATCGATGAGGCGTGGGACACCCGCACGGTCGATCATTACGTTCTGCGACTGGAAATCGCGATGTACGACTGTTTTGGAGAAGGAATCCACCCGCAGCGCCAGGCGGCGGAATTCTTCACTCAGAGCCGAAGGGTCCCTTACCGCAGTATGCGCATATCCTTCGACAAACCTCTCCATGAAGTACCCCGTTTCCCAGCGCAGATGATCGTAATCGAAGACCCTCCCACTGAGCAGCGGACACTCGTCCACATTCGCGGCCACCGTAGTATGAAGCAAGACCAGGATATCCAGCACCTGCCGGTACATCTCCTCAATAGTCTCCGTATCACGCGGGCATTTAAGCCAGCTATACAAAGACAGGTCTCCAAGGTCCTCGAAGAGGGCCCTCATATTGTCCGGCTCCGCTTTTTGCAGCGCGGGAACAGGGACCCCGTATTTCCTGAAGAAGCGCGTATAGTCGAGCTGGCGGGAATAATCCAGATCTCCCGGTATGCACTGCATGAGCACCGCTGAACCCGCTTCTTTATTTACCCTGAAGTATCTCCTGTCCGATCCGCCGGCGCCGATAAGGACCGTTCCATCATCCGCGACGAGCCCCATCTGCCGTCTCTCAAGGGGGATGACGAAACCGGGGCCGACAAGGCAATTCTCATGAAGGCCCTCCTCCGGTATGCTACCGGGAAGGACGATGCAGTTTTTGAGAGAAACGCCGCTCTTGATTGTGCAGTTCTCCCCGATGACCACAAACCCGTCCAGTTCGGCATTGCAGCAGCCCTCGGCAGTCGGATGCACGAATACCATCTCTCCCCTGGCCCTCATGGCATCAATGACAGCGGCTGCATAAGCTGAAGGTGTGCCTATATCGTTCCAGCGGCAGCCGGAAAAATCGAGGGTGCCGATGCGGGACCCTTCCGACACTGCCTTGAGCCATGTATCTACAACACCCGATTTCCCGGGGGGCAGGAGTTTCAGGAATTCCGGGGAATAAACGGCAATGCCGGTAAAGGCAACCTGTTTTCCACTTTCAGGACTGGCGTGCCTGTCGCCCACGCCGGTGAGGAAGCCGCCTGCATCCACCGAGACAGTGTTGAACCGTGGATAATCATGTACGGCAAGGGTCGCAAGGTTACCCGACAAAAGATGCGTTTCGAGCAGTCCCGCAAGATCGATGTCGGAGACGATGTCCGCATTATGTACAACAAATGGGGCGTCACGCAGGAAGGACTCCGCGTTCTTGAGCGCACCGCCCGTATCTAAAACAGGGTCCTCGTGAAACAGCGCTGTCGCAGCGCCGTATGGTGAACGTGAAAGCCATTGCTCTATGAGCTCTCCCTTAAAATGGAGGTTGATGCCGATCCTGCGTGGTGAGAGCGCGGTCACTTTTCTTAGAACATCTTCCAGGACAGGCGTGTCAGGGACCGGCAGGAGGGGTTTGGGAATATAGTCAGTGACCGGCCTCAGGCGCTCGCCCAGTCCGGCCGCCGGAATAAAGCAGTTGAACCGGTTATTCATACAGCAGGAATCTTTTTCTCACGTTGTTATGGAAAAGACGGCCCTGTTGCGTCCACCACTCTTCCATACTGCGAAGGTCCACTCCGGCCTCTATATCTTTTCTCAGCCTGTCGGTACCCGCAAGGATATCGATGGGCATCTTGAGCGTCTCGTATTCATAGGGCGGCTGCTTCCAGAGGAACCGGTCGGGATAAAGGTCGTGGACCGCCTTCATGACGGCCACGCCTGTCTTGAAAGGCATGAATTTATCCCTGTCCAGCACATGCATCTGGGCGCCGCCGCAGAGCACTCCGGCATGTTTCTGAAAGGTGGGCTGGAAGAACAGGGGCCTGAAAACAACTCCGGGCAGTTTATACCCCGCCAGGCTCCCGGTCAATTCTTCGGGGTATATGTACGGCGCCCCGAATATCTCAAAGGGGCGTGTTGTCCCGCGGCCTTCGCTGAGCATGGTGCCTTCGAGCAGGCACATGCCGGGGTAGACTATGGCGGTATCGAGGGTGGGCATATTTGGAGAAGGAAGCACCCACGGTAAGCCGGTGTCGTCAAACCACATGCTGCGTCTCCATCCCTGCATGGGGATTACATGCAGGTCGAGGCCGGGGTAAAAATCATCCCTGAGCCAGAGGGCTATTTCTCCCACGGTCATCCCGTGGCGTACAGGCAGTGGACGCTGTCCGACAAAAGAGGAATAAGAGCTGTCGAGGACGGGACCTTCGGTCATCGTGCCGGAGATGGGATTGGGCCGGTCGAGTATCACCACGGACTTGCCCTGCTCGCGGCACGCCTTCATACAGAGTTCCATTGTCCATATGAACGTATAATAGCGGGCCCCCACATCCTGCAGATCGACGGCCAGAACATCAATATCCCGCAGCATGGAGGGCACAGGTTTTCTCGTGCGGCCGTACAGGCTGTGAACGGGAAGTCCCGTCCGCCTGTCGCTGAACCCTTCCCATTCCACCATATTGTCCTGGGTCTCGCCCCTGATGCCGTGCTGCGGACCGAAAAACGTCCTCACGTCATACTTGCCTGAACGCAGAAAAACCTCCGCAGCATGCTCCAGCTTCCTGTTCACCGAGGCAGGATGCACCACAAGCCCTATACGCGCCCCCCTCAGGCTGCGCGGCCATTTCTTCCCGACACTATCGAGTCCCGTCATTACGCTCATTCTTTACCTTTTCACAACCTTTGCAGACCATAATAATAAACGGAACAGCCCTAAGGACGCAAGTCAGAAAGCCCGCTATGCTTGACAGCGCACACATTTCCCTGATAATTTAAGAAGTCATGGGACTTTTCGACAAATTCCAGAAAAAAGAAACGCCGAAAAAGGTCATTAATAAACCTCTTCCAGTAGAGCCTCAAAAAATTGTAGAACTCCCCAAGCTTTCCCTGACCAGGAGAAAAGATAACCGCTACCATGTGGAGGGAATCACCGGTACAGACCTCGGCAGTATCGTGGAAATGGGCAAGAGCGGGGCAAAGCTCCTGAAGCTGGACCTCGGAGAACTAAAAGACAACGAACTCACCCTTTCCATTTTTGACCAGCAGGTAAAGTCCAAGCTCACCTGGCAGGACAAAAAACATGCGGGGCTTTTCTACGGAAACGAACTTCGCAACAGCTTCCACATAAAAAACATTGTCCGGAAAATGAAGGAGTACGTTCCCGACCCCCGGAACGCTATCCCCTACTCTTCCGCTGCAAAGCACCTCGGGGAGGAAAGTTTCAGCCTCCTGATAAACCTCATGGCCGAACTGGAGAACACGCGGACAAACCTCGAAAGGCTAAAAATATACATCAACAACTTGGGCGAAATAAACAAAGAAGCGCCAAAACAGGAAAAAGAAAAGGAAAAAGAAAAGGAGCAAGAAGAAGAGACGGAGAAAGCTTTTGTCATCGACATCAAGGGAGAGCTGACGCGCAACGCGAGCTCTGCGCGCTCCTCACGTTCGGCGGTGGAGATCAGCGATGTAGATGTTGCAGTGGCGGTCCTTGGGCTCGACAGGGTCAAGGAGGTCCTCCGGACCTATATTAAGAAGAACATCTCGAATGCCGTCCATTCCCTGCCGAAATTCAATGAGTACAGAACTTATAACATTCTGAAAACAGTGCTGTTCAAAAACATATCCCCCTTTTTCAACTACCCTGATGAGCAGGGAGACGGCAGTTCCCTCCTCTCGCTCGAAACCATCGGCATCGATATCCTCAACGCCAAAGGCGGTACGGACTTCAGGGCATACTATAATTCGACCACACGAATTTATGCCGAAGCCTCCCGGGTCTTCGAGAAGGTCCATTTCGGCATAGACATGATAAGGGCCAACAAGACCTATTTTGAGAGTACCCTGGGGATGTTCGGGCATCTCTACGACGGGTACATACTTTCCCACTTCACTCTAAATCCGTACTATATCGCCCCGGGCATACTGAAAATAGAGATGACCAAGAACAAGGCGCTGCTCGCTTTCAACCTTTATCTTACCTACCTTGCCGTACAGTTCATCATGGGAAAAGACAGGGAAAGCGGTAATATCCTGGCAAAGAAGATGAAAAGGTCAGGCATGGCGGCAGGACAGATTATCGATTTCCTGAACAAAACGATTGCAGAGGCGAATGTCATTATCAGCCTATTTGGACTGAAAGGCTCGGTGAAGCCTGTTGCGTCCCCGCCCCCCTATTTCAAGATGGATAAATATTTCCCCCGGGATGTCCACTGCGAATATTTCATCAGGACTTTCCGTACCTTCTGCACCGCGAAAGCCGCCAGGATGGCGCTGCGCTTCGAAGATGAAAAGTATGCGCACAAGACGCTTTCGGAGTGTCTGAATGCCGATGATTTCGGGCTGAACACTAAACTCCACTGCGTGGTCCCCTGCTCAAACCTTGCCGAACAGTCACTGGAAACCACCCTGAACATGGAGGTCTTCTCTTTCTTCGACCTGATTATTTTCAAGGACATCGACAAACTGCATAAATCTCACATGCTTGATTTTCTCAAACTCTGGAAAAGTTTTGAAGGCATGATAATCGTAACCTTCAGCTCTTACAGTTTCATCGATATAGACAATACGGCCCTGCACCCCGCCCTCTGCGATTATATTGTTGACTTCCCTTCGTGCTTCTCCAGCGAAATGGTCTATACCCGGAAAGTGGAGCATACGCTGAGCTATCTAAGGCCCTTCACCGGGGAGTGGGAAGTGGATACGCAACGCTTATTCAGCGTAATCCATTCCATGGACTGCATCATTACCGAAGAACTGGCCGTCTGGAAACAGGACGAAGGCACACCAAAATAAGCTGGATGAAAAACTGCAACAAACCCTTTCTTTTTGCAACAACGCTTATATTACTATCGCTTTTTCTTCTTCCCTATCCCGCCAGGGCAGAAGAAAAATGGTTGCGTATTGTCCAGAGCGCCTCGAAAGCGGATTATTTCATCGACGCAAACACCCTGACCTACCAGCGTGGTTTCATTGCAGTGGCCTGGTATAAAGTGGTTGAAAATAAAAAGGCAAAAAGCGGATTAGGTTTCAGTAACGTCAAAACTTTTGCCTATGATTTCTCCGATCTGGCCTATTCCAAAATGCTCTGCGAAATAAACTGCTCCAGCAAAAAATTGCGCACCCTTGTTATCACGGCCCACGACAAGAACGGAGAACTCTTACATCGCGACGAAACGCTTTCCGGCAGTTGGACCGATATACCCAAGGGGAGTTGTTTTGACAGCATACGGGAGATCGTATGCACGCGGTGATTAGCGCTCCGGCCTGACCTCAGACCCTCTTCCAGCGCCTGTGTATCCAGAGCCATTCAGCCGGATGCGCCCGTATATACTCCCCGAGGATCCCGTTGAATTTTTTCGTGTCTTCGATAATCGCAGTCTCGGTGTCCTGGTGTTCCGAGAGCGGCACCTCCGGATGGATGGTGAATACCTGCCGCCTTCCCTCCCGGTGAAGAAAAGCGGGTATAACGGCAGCCCCCGTTTTACGGGCAATAAGAGCCGGCATCTTCGTGGTCCACGCGCCCCTGCCGAGGAAATCGACTATATAGCCTTCGTCTTTCACCACCGCCTGGTCCATGAGAATGCCTACATTACCGTCATCCCTCAATACCCTAAGGATGGATTTCAGCGCGCCCTGCTTGTAGATGATCCTGTTGCCGAAGACCCCTCTCATCTTCGCCACAAAGGCGTTCAGGTAGGGGTTGTCCTGTTTTCTGGCGACCCCGTAAATGCCGCCTACGCGGGAGCCGAAGACGATCGCGGCCATCTCCCAGTTGCCGCAGTGTCCGGTAATGATAATTACCCCTTTGCCTTTTTCCTTTGCGCTGCGGTAATGCTCGGTCCCCCTGACTTCCACACTCTCCACAAGCGCGCGGCCAAGGCCGTAATAGATCTTTACCATCTCAGTAAAGGACCTGCCCAGATACCTGAAGGTCATTTGGGCAATCTGGACGGCCGTTCCATGTCCCTGGAGCAGCGGCAGCGAATTGCGTATGTTGTCCACGGCAATTTTTCGCCTGCTGCCCCAGGCAAGAAAAATCAGAAGGCCAAGGAGTTCACCGGCCATAACGGAGATCCGGTAAGGAAGTACGGCAAAAGGCAACGAAACCGCGAGAACAAAAACAGCCTCAAGCATCCAGAAAACTTTCTTCATAGGTTATCGGCGAAGGGCCATTCCCCTACTCCTCCCTTCCTTTCTCTTTCTCCTTTTTCTTTTCCATGGCCGCGAAGATCTCGTCAAGTCGCTTCATCACCAGTTGGTTTACCGTCCCTTCCGGAAATGTCCCATCGTCCTTCATCTCTCCCGCGGACATGCCGGTCAGTATCTCAAGGCCTTCCTCCATCGTGTCGATAGGGTAGATGAGGAACCGGCCGTCCCTGACCGCTCTCACCACATCATCCCTGAGCATAAGGTGCTTAACATTCCTCCGGGGAATGATGACCCCCTGGTCACCGGTAAGGCCTCTCTCCCTGCAGAGTTCGAAAAAGCCCTCTATTTTCTGATTCACGCCGCCGATGGGCTGCACATCGCCGTTTTGGTCCATGGAGCCGGTGACGGCGAAATTCTGCTTGAGCGGGACCCGCGCGATGCTGCTCAACAGCGCGTAGAGTTCCGCGCAGGAAGCGCTGTCGCCCTCTATCGTGTCATAGAGTTGCTCGAAGGTAATGGAAGCGGAGAGGCTGATGGGTTTTTTCGTTGCGTACTTGCTGCCCAGGTAATTGGTGATGATCATGATGGCCTTTTCGTGGACCTTGCCGCTCATCTTCGTCTCGCGTTCTATGTTTATAACACCCGCTTTCCCTATGTAGGCCCGGGCGGTAATGCGCGAGGGTTTGCCGAAACTGTAATCCCCCATCGAAAGGACCGCGAGCCCGTTGACCTGTCCCACCTTCGAGCCGGTGGTGTATATGATAAGCGTGTCCTCCATGGTCTCCTCGATAAGGCGCTCCTCGATCCGGTTTACCCTTTCGGTCCTCTTGTCGATGGCGGTGACCACATGCCCGGCTTTCACCACCGGACTGCCCTCCTTCTGCGCCCAATAGTGGGACTCGCGGACGAGGTCGGCGACGTCGCTGAACTTCGTGGACAGCTTCTGCTGGTGCTCCGCGAGCCTGGACCCGTATTCCACGATCCGTGACACTCCGCTCCGGTCAAAGGGGAGGAGGTTCTCCTCCCTCTGGCATGTTGCAACAAACGAGGCATACTTGTTCATGTTCTCGTCGGTCCTGCTCATCCTGCTGTCGAAATCGGCCTTCACCTTGAATATCTCCCGGTACTCCTCGTCCAAACTGTACAGCAGGTAGTAGAGGCGCGGATTGCCGTGGAGGATGACCTTGACATTCAGGGGTATGGGCTCGGGTTTAAGCCCGGCAGTGCTCACCATTCTATACTGCTCAAGAACATCCTCCATCTTTATCTCCCGGTTCTTTATTGCCCTCTTCAGAGCATCGTAGGAGAAAATATTCTTCAGCAGGTCGAGGGCGTTTATCACGATATAGCCGCCGTTCGACTTGTGCAGGGAGCCCGCTTTGATCATGGTGAAATCGGTGGTGGCCATTCCGTATTGCACTTTGTACTCCGTCCGGCCGAAAAGGTTGAGGTAGGTGGGATTGCTCTCTATGACCACAGGCGCGCCCCTGCACCCGGCATTGTTGACGATGACGTTGATGGAGTAGCGCGCAAAAGAGACTTCCTGTTTCGGCCTGTTCATGAAAGGCAGGGGAGAAGTCTGTTCTTCGGCGGGTTTAAAGTCCTCGAGATGGGACAATATATCTTCGCACACCCCGTTGAGGTAACTCACCACCTTCTCGTATATTTCATACTTCAGTTTCAATTCCTCGATGGGAGGACCGATAACTCCAAGGGCAATCTCCCTTTCCAGGTTGGCAAGGACATTCTTCGTCTGTTTCTCAGCCTCCCTCACATCGCGGACCACATCGTCGAGCTTTTCCTGGAATTGCTTGCCCAGTTCCTCCACCTTGTCCCGCGTCTTTTCGTCCAGAGAGGCAAACTCCTCTTCGGTGAGGGGCTCGCCGCTCTTCTTCACCGGGACGATGAGGAGCCCTGAGACGGCCTTGCGGATGGCAAAGCCGTGGGAAGACGCCTCTTCTTCGAGTTTTGAAAAGAGGTCTTTTTGTTTCTGCTGGAACTCTTCCACCTTTTTGGCGCGCTGTTTCTCGTAGTCCTTTGATTCGAGGGTTTTCGGGAGTTCGCCCTGCAGGGTTTTGATAAGCTCGTTCATGTCGTTCTGAAATGCAACGCCCATGCCGGGCTCCAGCGCTACGGCGGTGGAGGTGTCGGGGTCCTTGAAATTATAGACATAGCACCAGTCGGGCGGAACCTTTTCTACCATCGCCTTTCCGCTCAGGAGCGCCTTGATGGTCCTCATTTTCCCGGTACCCAACTCGCCCAGGGCAAATATATTAAACCCCTTGCTTTCGAGGCCCAGACCGAAATCCATGGCCCCCAGCGCCCTCTCCTGGCCGATGGTCCCGGGGATATTTTTTATGTCCCCGGTAGTGGCGAACGAGAACGTGTCGGCGCCGCAGCAGTTGTAAAGCTCGTCAGCCTTTAATGCCTGTGCCATTCCCGCCTCCTTCTATTTTGCCCTGGGGTGGTGCGTGAGGTATACCTTTTTGAGCCTTTCCGAGGACACCCGCGTATAGATTTGCGTAGTCGCTATGTCGGAATGTCCCAGCATCTTCTGGACGGACCGGAGGTCCGCGCCGCCGTCCAGCAAATGTGTCGCAAAGGTATGTCTCAGGGTATGGGGAGAGAGGTCCAGACCGGCAGCGGCGCCCAGCGCCTTCAGCGCCTGCCAGAACCTCTGCCGCGTCATGGGCATTGCCCTGCCGGTGAGGAAAACAAATGGAGACTGTTTCTTCTTAAGCAGATGCGGACGGAGTTCATGCATATATATCCTGATCTTTTCCGAGGAACGGTGGTTCATGGGCACGACCCTTTCCTTTGACCCCTTTCCCATGACCCTCAAAAAACCGCTTTCAAAATGGATGTCATTCACCTTCAGCAGGACGATTTCGGTCACGCGCAGTCCCGAGGAATAGAGCAACTCCAGCATGGCGGAATCCCTCATGAACATCCTGAGCGGGAGTTCAGTGCCGAGCAGCCTCTTCATATCGTCCACGCTCAGCGTCTTGGGGAGCCTGTCCCACCGCAGGGGAGTGGATATGGTCTCGGAAGGGTCTTCGGTGATGAGCTTTTCGATAATAAGGAATTTGCAGAGGCCCTTTACCGAAGAGATGAAACGGCAGATGCTGGCGGAAGAGTACCCGCTGTTCCTCATTTTCCCGACATACCCGACGATGTCATCCCTCCCGAAGGATACGTCATCTTTGCCGAATTCCGACAAGGACGCGAAGAAGGCTTTCAAATCCAGAGCGTACGAGGTGACGGTATTTCCGGACAAGCCCCTTTCAGTGGAGAGATAAGCGGCAAATTGATCGAGCAGCGGGTAGCTGACAGCGGCAGCGGCCCGTCTGCCGGCCTCATCTTCAGTCTGTCCGGTCTCCGCCCTAAGCGCAGCCACAGGGTATATATTCCTCGATCCCCGTTGCGCTCTTCAACTTACTGTACAGGATGGGCGCAAGGCTCAAAAGGTTCATGGTGTCTTCGCGATTGTACAGGAGCAGCAGTTCCCGCGCCTCCACGCTCCCCTTTTTTACCTGTTCCCACAATTTCACAGCGTCGTACCCGTTCATCCCCTTTACTTCCTCTTCCCTCCCGATACCGAACAGCTCTTCGAGCTTTTTAAGGCCGCCGTTGATTTCAAGCTTCCTCGCCCCAAAACAGAGATCGAAATGGGGGATATCGAATTTTATGCCCGGGAAGGAGCGCAGGAGAAACGGTATATCGAAAGCGGCGCCGTAAAAGGTCACGAGACATTTATAGCCGGACAGTTCGCGGACGAGGTTCTCCAGGGTGAGGTTCTCTCCCCTCACAAGGCATTTCCAGTCATGCCCGTTATAAAGGCCGACAACGGTAACATAGCCTCCGGCCCCCGGCTGGAAGCCGTTGGTCTCGATATCGAGGCAGACAGCGCCGTCCTTAAACAGATCGAACAGTCTCCAGTGCTCCCTGCGCTTCATTATCCGCGCAAAATATTCCGCATTTCCCATTCCCAGTTCCAGGGAGGCCTGTATGAGCTGATCATTGTAGGCGCTCTTTCTCTCGGGACTTATGCCTTCGATCTCCCCGCCGGCGCAGAAATCGTCCCAGACCAGCATCCCCTTCTTCCATATATGGCGTTCGAGTTTCTCGCCGATGCCGTTGAGCAGTGAAAATGTATGCCGTATCACCCGATACTCCTTCCTGTCGTCTCAATTATTGTATTCATATTATACCCTGAAAGCCTCTTGTGGTAAACTAATTTTTCATGAGAACGGTCAAATTGCTCATTCAGTACGACGGTACGGATTATCATGGCTGGCAGGTCCAGCCCGGCGCTATCACCATACAGGCTGTGCTTGAGGACAGTCTCGGCAGAATAACCGGGCAGGTTACAACGCTCATCGTTGCGGGAAGGACAGACGCCGGGGTGCATGCGCTGGGACAGGTCGCCGCTTTCAGCACAGCGTCTCCTCTGCCCGCGACCACCCTCATGAGGGCGCTGAACGCCCTGCTGCCCGGCGATATACGGATAATGGACGCCGTCGATGAAAAGGAAGAGTTCCACCCCCGCTACGACGCGCGCGGCAAGACATATTTCTACCTGATCGCACTGGGAAGCACTCTCTCACCGTTTTTCGAGCGGTATGCCTGGAGACTGCCCTGTCCTCTCGATACGCAACGTATGGCCAGGGCAGCGGAGTATTTAAAAGGCACGCATGACTTCTCTTCATTCAGGGCCAGCGGGTGCGGCGCGAAAAGCCCGGTGCGGACCGTATCTTCCGTGTCCGTGGAGAGATATCACTCTCTGGATTTCATGACCGCGGAGATCAGGGGGGATTTTCTGAAGGTACAGGTGGAAGGTGACGCCTTTTTGCGCCATATGGTGCGCGCCATGGTCGGCACCCTCGTCGAAACGGGAAAAGGGAAGATTGCTCCTGAAGAGGTGGGTAAAATATTGCGTTCAAGGGACAGGAACCTTGCCGGACCTACCGCCCCGGCAAAGGGGCTCTTTCTTGAAAGGGTATGGTACTGAGAGGCAGTTTTACCACACTCAATGTTTGCAAACACATTAACCCAACTCTCCTGCCAATTGCTCAATCCGATGCAGCAAATAAAATGGGACCGAAAACAATGTGAACTTTTTGCCCTTCGGCGTGGCTGCCGATTCAATACGCAGATCTCCTGAATATATCCTTACGGCAAAAATATTGGCACTCTCTTCAATAAAATTATGGAGCGATCTCAGTGAGCCGGTCTTGCCTGATTTCACCTCAATTGGAATCAGCTTGTTGTTGAGGCTAATCAAATAATCTATTTCTGATATCGATCCTTTTTGTTCTCTGTACCAATAGGAAATTCCCGCAATCTTCCGTATAGAAAGCGCCGTCAACGCCTGCCCGACTATCTGTTCGCTCAACCTGCCGTGATATACGGCGTTGATGTCGCTGATATTGATAAGTTCCGTTCTCAGGCCGAGGCGGTAATGCACAAGCCCTGCGTCCAGAAACAAAAGCTTCGGGGATTTTCTGAGATTATTGACAATAGGCGCCTGCATAGATGCCGAGGCGTGCACCCTATTTATCACCATCGCTTTTTCCAGAACGTCAAAGGCTTCGCTCATCTCTCTGCTTCTGTAGCCTGAGCCCCCGAATTTCTCATATTTCACAGCAAGCCCCGCATAATGCGGAGCATGTTCTAACACATGCTGTATGTACTTTGCCTTTGCGCTGCCTGAATACTTGAGCACATCGTCTTTAAAGCCTACAAGCAGAGACTCGTAAACAGGGTCTATATCTATCAAAGACTTTGTCTCCGAATAGCGGGCAACCGCTTCCGGCATTCCACCTACCAGAAGATATTCCTGGTACTTTCGCATGAGTGTAGCGTGCATCTCCTGCGGGATTTTGCTGTCCTGCACTATGCCTGCAATATATCTCAGGGACTCCGTATCATTCATTGCGGACAGGAACTCATCGAATGAGGCGGGATGCATATAGCAATATTCAACGCGGCCCACAGGGAATGAAAAACCTTCTAATTTCATCTTCACTTCGAGAAGGGAGCCAGCTGCCACCACGTGAAGGTCAGGCAATTCCTCATAAAAATAGCGGAGCTGATTCATTGCTACGGTCGAATTCTGTACCTCGTCGATAAAAACAAGTGTGGAGTCAGGTATAATCTTTTTGTTGAATTTTAGTTGTATCACCTGAACAAGATCGCGAATCGGCATCATACTTTTGAACAATAACCGGTTATCCTCAATTTCGAGGTTTAAATAGATGTACGTATCAAATGACTGAGCGGCAAGCATGGCAACGGCTGAGGTTTTGCCGACCTGTCGCGCCCCCCTTATCACGAGAGGCTTTCTGGGCTTAGACACCTTCCAGTCATTAAGGTATTTCAATATATTACGAGTGAACATGTAATATTATATAACATATCCTAACAAATAATTGTAACATTTTATAATATGTTTACCAACTATAATGTATTAAAATCAGATATAAATATATATGGGGGTACAAGAAGATTATTTTAGCTTCTGCAATTTTCCCAATCTCTTCACCATTGTCAACCCCGCCACGAAATACGCTCCGGTTTGTGTGTAATCGTAATGTCTCAGGCGGATGGAACGGCGGTGGTGGATGTCGGGATTGTATTTGTTCATTGTGTAGGGGCACGTTGCAACGTGCCCCTACGGTTGATTACCAATGTGCCGTGAAAATGATTCGGCATCACCACATATTCGCCGGATTGATTTCGTCATCGGCCCATTGCAGAGGATTATTGATAATATATTCGCGGATGCGCTGCAATTCGTCGTCGTTGCGGATGACATGTTCATAATAATTCCGCTGCCAGAGGGGTGTTCCTGGCGTGTTGCGGATTGTGTTTATTTGTTTGGTTACGGCGGATTTGAAGGAACCGACAATGGTGGGTAACGAACCCGTAATTGGTTTGCCGAATTGTCCGCGTTCCCACGTAGGGGCAAGGCATGCCTTGCCCCTACAATTGTCCATCACAATAATCACATGAACATGATTCGGCATCACAATAAACGCATCCAACCCCACATACTGAAAATGTGACGGGATTTTGTTCCAACAATCCACAACAACATTTCCGTATTCATTTAACCGCGTTTCACCATCAACCACATCCCCGAACAAACATTCCTTTTGCCATGTGCATACGGTCACGAAATACGCTCCGGTTTGTGTGTAATCGTAATGTTTCAGGCGGATGGAACGGCGGTGGTGGATGTCGGGATTGTATTTGTTTTCCATTTGCGTGTGCCGTGTTATTTTGTGTGTAGGGGCACTCTTGGCGCATTTCAGAGCTTCCTGAATCTGTGCCGGGCCGGTTCGACCACGACGAAGGCTTTCTTTAACGCCTCTTCGGGATAGGCCCCGAGAACCGACTCCAGTTCCTTATGCACCTGCTGGAGTGTGGAGGGGAGAACGCGCAGATAAATAACGCCGGGGCCGAGACCGGTTACAAAAACAAGACCGCCGAAATCCCTGTCTCTCGTTACAAATATGCGGCCCTGCTCACAGGCCAAACGTAACAAATCGGAATCCGACGATCTGGAACATCCTGTTTCCGATGCGGTTACAACATCGTGCCCATGCTCTCTCAAAAGACAAGCGGTGGAGGAATAGACGTCTTGATCAAGAAAAAACTTCATGCAGGAGTTGATATGTGTATCTCTTCGGAGGCCAACATATCAATCGCATACCGTATGCACGCCCGAATATCTTCAGTCTGCAATGCAGGGTAGTAGTCCCTGATTATGTCTGAAAAGGAGAGACCTTCCCCTACAAGTTCGAGCACATTCTGGACGGGTATGCGTGTCTCCGCCACGCAGGGCTTGCCGAAATGGACCGCCGGGTTTACTTCGATTCGCTCCTTCATTATGAAACCTCCTGCGCTATTTTAGCATTTAACGATGCTGTTTAAAAATCCCCCGCCCCGCACGTTCGTCGCCTACTTGTCCGGGGTGGGGCACTGCACTATTCGGCACGTATGGCCAGGAGACAGGTCTGGACTCTCACATGCACGCCCTCACGGTCCGTAGACCATAAGGCTCCGGCACAGAGACAAGAGTGCTCGCCAAACGAAACCCGTTGTTGTTGTTACGGTTGTCAGGTTCATTCCTGTTGCGGTTAGCAGTTCGCGTGTTCTTCGCATTATTGTTCCATGAGCCGCCGCGAAGAACGCGGTTCGTTTTAACCTGCCCCCTTTCAGACAAACACATATTTTTCAAATATTCTCTCCCTTAACCGGTAACTGTTCGCATGTTCTACATGTGCGATCCAGCCATGAACAGATTTTTGGACTTGTGATAATCCTATCTTTCCCTTACGGTATGCAGTCTGCATTCCCCTGAGCCTCCCTTCAAAGAGGCGCACATTGGCTTTTTTGACTTTCCTGAAATGAGGGTAGACATAAAACCCCAGAAACTCGCAGCCGCTGTTTACAGGGAATATCCGTGTCTTTCTTGCATGGAGTTTCAGTCGCAGTTTTTGCAGGTACTCGTCCATCCTGTTTTTGACGGCCCACAGCTCCTTTTTGTCATTGCTGAAAACTGCGAAGTCGTCAACATACCTCAGATATGCCTTGCAGCCAAGAGTGTCTTTTATGTAATGGTCGAAACCGTTCAGGTAGACATTACCGAAAAACTGGCTGGTCAGGTTGCCTATCGGCAGGCCCTTTCTTCGGTCATGAGGCTCAAAGAGCCCATCGCCTTCAAAATAATCGCCTACAGGCTCCTGGGGATTGCTGCTTTCGAGGATAGTCCTTATAAGCCATAGCACATCGTTGTCCGCTATCTTTCTTTGCAAAAGGCCGTATAGTATTTCATGGTCTATGGAGGGAAAATATTTCCTTATATCGCATTTAAGGACATAGCGGTATTTCTGCATGAAGGTCTGGAATCTATTAATGGCCCTGTGCGTACCTTTTTCTTTCCGGTTTGCATATGAGTCGTGAATGAATGACTTTTCAAAAACAGGATCTATGATATTGCAGAGCGCATGGTGGACAACCCTGTCCCTGTATGGCGCAGCTGAGATTAGTCTTTTTACGGGCTCGTAAATAACGAATTCCTTGTACCTGCCCGGCCTGTATGTCCTGCCTTGAAGTTCCCTGAGGATTTTGAGGAGCTCTTTTTCGAGGTTCAGATTGAAAAGGGCCGTGCTGTCTTTAAAGCGTTTCCCCTTCTGAGCCTTCTTCGCGGCAAGCAGCAGGTTTTCAAATGAGGTGATTTCAGGCCAGAGGTTTTTGCAGGTCTTTGCCACGTTCGGCCTTGAGCCAGCCGCCCGTCATGCGGCCAAGTTCATCCATTTCCTTCGAGATGTATTCATACTTCTTTATGCTCAATGCCTCACGATCTTTTGATAATCTCAAAAAAACGCGTGTCTTTTCTATCTGAAGGCTAAACTTTTTGAGCAACGGCTCTTTGTCCTTTACATAGGCCGCTTCAATGAGCATTTCCAGGGCGTCCAACAGAATGTTTATGATGCGGTCGCCAAGAGTGAACTTCATGTCGCGGGGGAATTTCTCGACCTGCGGCATAAGCCAGAGGATTATGTCATATAGCTTTGTGAATGCAGGTATCTCTTTGCCCATTTTTTATCCCCCCACCCCGACCCTCCCCTCAGGGGAGGGAGCCAAGGGTAAAAATCCCAAGGGTAAAACTACTTGGTCCTCGCCAAACGAAACCCGAGGCTGAAGTCACGGAAGTCAGGCTCATTCCTGAGGCGGATAGCAGTACGCGTGCTCTCCGCATTAAGGAGCCATGAGCCGCCGCGAAGAACGCGGTTCGTGCCGTTCGAAGGTCCTGTAGGATTGTTCTGTGAGCCACTGCTGTAATCTCCATACCAGTCCTGTACCCATTCCCATACATTCCCGCTCATATCATATAAGCCAAGTCCATTCGGCTTTTTTTGTCCCACAGGATGTGTCTTGCTGCCTGAGTTCTTGTCATACCACGCATAATCTCCAAGATCTGATTCGCTGCTTGTTCCAGCCCATTCCTCTCTCTTGCCTCCGCTCCTCGCCGCATATTCCCATTCCGCTTCGGTAGGCAAACGGTAACCCCCCTTTCCTCCCCCCTTAGATAAGGGGGGATTGAGGGGAGTTATCCTTTGGTTCAGTTTCCCTATAAATTCCTGCGCGTCATTCCAACTGACTTGCTCAACAGGACAATTATCACCACAGTTCTTGAAATACGACGGGTTGGTACCCATTACCGCCTGCCACTGCCCCTGTGTCACTTCATACTTCCCTATGTAAAAATCATTCACGCACACCTCGTGAGCGGAGGAACTATCCCCCATCCGGTAACACCCGCCTTTGACATAGACCATCTCTATTCCTGTTGTTGCATCTTTGACGAGCTTGCCCCCGCCCGCCGTCAGGTCCCAATGCACAGTGGTATTCAGCCCCCTCGGAAAGTCCTGGAGCACGTTCCAGTAGATTTTCTTTCCCTTGCCCGTCTTTGTCTTTCCCCGGTCGCCTTCAAGGTGCAACTGTCCCGCTGTATAGTTCTTATCTTTTATAGTGAGGGTAAGGTTTACGTCTGCGTCTTCGTTGTTATCGCCTTCAACATCGAACTCAAAAAGTATGCGGTTACCCACCTGCCGGACGTTTTCGTTCTTAACTTCAGCGGCATTAAGGGGAGCAACTGCAAATATCAGGCTTATTATCAGAAAAAATAAGTTACGCAACATCCCATTCCCCCGGTTTTATATGTATCAAAATATCTCTGCTTCCATGTATTACCGCAACCACATGGCATGTGTCCTGCCGGATCTGATAGATGATCCGGTATGAACCATAAATAAGCTCCCTGATATTTTCATCCTGAAATTCAGGGACAACCCTTCCGCATAAAGGGAAAACGCCCAGTTTCTTCGGGGCGGCTAAGATATGTGTTACAACACGTTCAGCATAAACATGCGAATCCACTGCAATATATTCAAAGATGACCTTAAGGCCGTCTAATGCAGGTTCTGTCCATGTGACGCGAGCCATGTCCTCACCCTTTTCTCAGCCTCGTCCTGCGACACAAACTTACCTTCGTCTATCGCTTTAATCCCCTTTTCTACCTTTTCGAGTACGTAGAGATGATACTGAATATCTTCATACGTGCATTCTTCAGGCAATGTTTTAATAAGGTTTATTGCTTGTTCCCTGACAATAGGCATTTCGTCCTCCTCATATAACAAATCTATTATTTCTTCAATGTCACTATCACGTCGCTGTCGTTTCCGCTGATTACCGGCTGCTGTTCCATGCCGCTCAGATTTCTCGCCATGTACGGGACGTTCTCTTTCAAGTAATCTTTCAGCCCCTTGACCGTTATCTTCCCGTCTTTGCCGGCCGCCTCGCCCTGTATGCCTTTAAGGAAGTAGTAGGTAAAGAGCGAGTGCTTTTTCTCGGGATACCATGTGGACACCTGGTCAACCGCCGCGCTGGTTATGATCGTAGCGTTCGCAGGCCCCTGATACTCTTTTTTGACCTTCACCAGGGATGGGCTCATGCCCTTAAAGAGCATCCCCTTCTCGGAATTGCCGGAAAAGCACGAGTCCAGCACAACGGTGATCTTTTTCGCGGGCATCTTCGACAGGTTGTTGTAAAAGGTCTGGAGCCGGTAGCCGTTTGACGAAATATACTGGGGATTGGCGTCCACAGGCACGAAATACGCCTCGCTCGTCTCAAGATCGGGCGCGCCGTGGCCGACGTAATAGATAAAGACCTTTGATACCCCGTCTTTTACCCTGTTGAACAGTTTGCCTTTATGGTTCCTGTCCGAGCCGAATATCTCGTTGAATTTCGACAGGGTGGCGTCCTCGGCGTAGATGATGTTGTCGGGCTCGTAGCCGAAGGTCTTGATGAGGTATTCTTTCATTATCCGGGCGTCCCAGTCGGCGTACTCGACGTCGGGCGAGCCGGAGGCGGAGTAATGCTTATTGCCGATGACTACCGCGAAGTCGTATTTCCCGGCGCGGCTTCCCTCGGGAATATTATTGTCCACATCAACGCTAAGGCCGCCCGCTATCTCGATCGTGCCCTTCGGCCTGTCTTCGTCGCCTTTGACCGTGACGATCTCTATCTTCCTCTGCGGCGCGTCCATGACTATGTCGAGGGCTTTGGCAAGTTTAAACTGCGGCCTCGCCTCGTTGATCCTCACGGTAACAGGGACTCTCTCACCGTTTCCGATGCGCTTGTTGGTGTAGAATTCAAATTTGACGTCTTTGAATTTGCCCGCAGGCAGACCGCCCAAGTCAAAATGGGTCTTGCTGTCTCCTGCCATAAAAACGTTCTCGCCGGTTTCAACATCAATGGACACCTGCCTTGCGTCTCCGTATCCTGCGTTCTGTATCCTTGCGGTCACTTCCACGGTCTCGCCGGGCTTCACCTTAGGCTTGTCCATGCCTATGTCGGAGACTATAAGCTTTGGAGGCTCGAAAGCCTTTGTCTGAAATGCAAGTTTTACAGGGTCGGGATCAAAGCCGTTGGCTTCCCGGAGTGTTATGTTAAGGTTTATGTTCGCCGTCGGGATCTCTTCGGCGGCCCGTAATTCAATCTCTTTCCTGACGCTCTCGCCCGGCGCTATGGCGCCGATGGTGACGGTACGGTCAAATTGCAGGGGCGAACGGCCGTTCGCCCCTGCGATACCTTCCGCCATTATGTCGGCTTTTACGTCAAAGGCCTCGCCCTTGCCGCTGTTTTTTACCGTAATAATAAGCTTGCCGGTCTCCTCGGCATCGAGCTTTTTGTTGCCTGAGGGCTCGCTGAATTCAACAGTCGCCGATAGAGCGGGCGGTGCGGGGAACACACTGACTTTGAGGTCACCCTCTCCGGCAAAGGCCGGACTTGCCGTCAAAGCAATGATTACTAACAGAGACAGTCTCTTAGTCATGAAACACCTCCTGCTAATTGTCCTTCGGGTCCACCACTTCATACGTCAGTATAACATCCTCGGAATAATCGGCCATCTCCGAATATTTCCTGAAAAACGCGCTGAAGCTCATTTCTTCCGTCGGCCTGAAAATATCCTGTAAGTTTTTCGGACAGGACATATCTATTGCGGCAATGAAAAACGCTTCTGCGTCCCTCTTGTGTCCCGGCAGGGTCTGCATCTCAAGTTCGGTTTTTGTTTCTTTGGATGGGAAGACGAGTTTGCGGTCTTTGGATACGGTATTGTCCCTGTCAAATTCGTTAGGGAAAACCATTATCACCTTGTCGTCCGCCGTGATATTAAAAATAGCGACTCTTGCCTCGCGCCCCGCGCTGACTTCGATTGCAGCCTTGTCGCCGTTTTTGTAAAGAATGCCGTTGGTCTTCGTTTTTAGTCCGATAGGCTTTATCTTGTGTTCGGGTACGCGGACATCAGCAAGGATTTTAACGCGGTATTCGGGAATCGGCGGGGTCGAGGCGTCCTTCTGATACTGTTCAAGCGGCAGCCATTGCACCTTTTCCTTTACGATGAAGCCCCTGGAGTATGTCTTGATGAAGTCCGCGGCGAGCGCCCTGTTTGTGACAAGGGTGCTGGAGGATACCTGCACACCGGCAGCTTGTTCGATGGCAGCGGCCCGCGCGCTCTGAAGGGCGGTCAGTTCGCACTGTCTCGCGCTCATGTCCACAATAGCGCAGGAGCCTTCCGCCGTGATGTTTTTAACCGTCTCGGCACTGGACATGCCAGGTATCGACACCAAGACAAGGATGGAAAGAAGCAGCGCTGACAGATTGTGTTTCACATTGTCCCCCATAGTGCGAACGTAGGGACATTATAGCAGAGTGGTGTTTGTTTTAAATGGTAATTTTCACCTGCGGCCGGCAAGTATAGGCTTAGTGAGTTTCCCTCTCCAGCTTTTCGAATATTTCCCTCTTTTCCTGGTCATCCCTGCAGTAAATGGCAAAAGGGAGCACCTTGAGCCGGTCCTCGCTTATTTCGTCGCCGCACTCTTCACATAAGCCGTAAGTGCCCTCTTCCAGTTTCCTGATGGCGATATCTATCTTGATAAGCGTTTCCCGGTGCGTGCTGAGTTGTTTAAGGCTTATTTCCTCGGACATGTCCATCACGGACATATCTCCGTCGTCCATCACCGTCTCTACAAGCTGTCTCTTCTCGCCGGACTTGAATTTCCTTATCTCTTCCTTTGCTTCCCGTATAATGAGTTCGCGCCTCTGTATGAGCAGCTTTCTCAGCCTCTCTCTTCTGGCGTTTTCATCTTCCACGGCAACCTTTCCCGGGGTCCTGGAAGCCTTGGGCTTGGCAGCCCTGGGGGCCTTGGAAGCCTTGACAGCGGCAGCCTTCGGCGTCTTTTTTACCGTCTTGGTTACCGTCTTCTTAGGCGTTTTATTAGGCGTCTTTTTTACCATTGTCCCTCCTCGGTTCCAGCGCCGGCAGCAAAGGACTGCTATTTCGGGGCTTCGACCTCTTCCTTGAAAACTTCCACAATACTCCGCACTTTAATACCGGCCTGCTCGAGGGCCTTCTGGACATCGGTAAGCTTCGCGTCGGTCACTTTCAGAACGTAGTTGCTTTGTATCGCCATCTAGACCTCCATTATCTCCTTCTCTTTATGGTGGAGTATATCATCTATTTTTAAGATATAGGAATCGGTGATCTTCTGTATCTCGTCATGGAACCTTTTGACGTCGTCCTCACTCAGGTGGCCCTCTTTTTCTTTTTTCTTCAATTCATCGTTGACATCACGCCGGACGTTCCTCACGGCGATCCTGGCCTCTTCAGCCCTTTTCTTGACCACCTTCACCAACTGCTTTCTCCTCTCCTCGGTAAGTGGGGGAATGGAGAGCCGTATGGTCTTGCCGTCGTTGCCGGGATTCAGTCCAAGATCAGACTTCAGAATGGCCTTCTCTATATCGGGGATAATCTTCTGTTCCCAGGGCTGTATGGTGATAGTCTTGCTTTCCGGTATCCCGAGGGTCGCCACCTGGCTTATGGGCGTCATGGTCCCGTAATAATCCACATGTATGCCTTCAAGCAGGGCGAGGGACGCCCTTCCCGTCCTGATGGACGACAGGTCCTTTTTCAGTGACTCCGTCGCACCGGTCATCTTTTCCGTCAGCTTTTTCTTCAACTCCTGCATATGCTCATCCGCCTCCAACGCCAGTGATCGAGCTCCGGACCGTGGTCCCAAGCTTTTTTCCGGTCAGGAGCTTTTGTATATTGCCCGGCTTTTTGATATCAAATACCACAATCGGGAGGTTGTTGTCCATGCACAGGGTTATTGCCGTTGAATCCATTACCTTCAGATTGTATTTTAGTACATCCCTGTAGGAGATTGTATCATATTTCCTTGCGCGGGGGTCCTTCAAGGGATCAGCCGTATAAACACCGTCCACCTTGGTCCCCTTGAGGATGACGTCGGCGCCGATTTCCATGGCGCGCAGAGCCGCCGCCGTGTCGGTGGTAAAGTACGGATTACCGGTCCCCGCAGCAAAAATCACCACCCTGCCTTTTTCGAGGTGGCGTATGGCCCTCCTCCTGATATACTGCTCCGCCAGTTCTTTCATATCGATGGCGGACTGGACCCTTGTCTGAAGATCCAGCTTTTCCAGGGCGTTCTGAAGAGCGAGGGCGTTTATAACTGTTGCAAGCATGCCCATGTAATCCGCGGTCGCCCTTTCCATCCCCTTGACGGAGGCTTCGACCCCCCTGAAGATGTTGCCGCCGCCGATGACAATGGCGACCTGGACTCCCAGCGTCACCGCCTTTTTTATCTCGGCGGCCATAAACTGCACCGTATCGGGATCGATACCGTATCCCCTGTCACCCATAAGCACCTCTCCGCTGGCCTTCAGGAGCACTCTCCGGAAGGGGAGTGTTCCTGACGTCTTTCCGGCGCCTACAGACGGCAAAGCCTTGCTCTTACTCACAGACCGGGCCTTTGTCCAGACCTTCGCCCAGTTGGAACCGCGCATATCTTCTGACCACGATATTCTCGCCGAGCTTGGCGATCTTCTCGGTAATAAGGTCCTTTATTTTCTTTTTCCCTTCCGGGTCCTTGATGAAAACCTGTTCTATAAGACAGATATCGCCGTAGAATTTTTCGAGTTTGCCTTCGAGTATCTTCTCCACCACCTGGGGCGGCTTATTGGTCACCTGCGCCTTGTAAATTTCCTTCTCGCGCTGCACAACGTCCCCGGGCACCTCTTCCCGCGAGACATAGGCGGGGCTGGCGGCCGCAATATGCATGGCGATGTCCTTCACCAGGCCCCTGAAATCGTCTGTCCTGGCCACGAAGTCCGTTTCGCAATTGACTTCCACCATGACGCCGATCTTGTCCATATGGATGTATGAACTCACCAGTCCCTGCGACGCGGCCCTGCTCGACTTTTTGGCGGCAGAGGCAAGCCCCTTCTGTCTCAGGTAATCGAGTGCTTTTTCCGCATCCCCGTTGCTTTCCGTAAGGGCGCGCTTGCAGTCCATGAGCCCTGCGCCGGTCTTCTCGCGCAGATCTTTTACCGCTTCCGCTGAAATGCTCATGCTGAAACCTCCTTCACCTCATCCTGCGCGCTCTTCTCCTCGGCCTTCGACTTTTCCGCCGCTTCTTCGCGGGCCTTGGCGAGCGCGCCCTTGCTTTCCAAAATGGCGTCAGCCATCTTGGACGCTATAAGCTTTATGGCCCTTATGGCATCGTCATTGCCCGGGATAACATAATCTATTTCGTCGGGATCGCAGTTGCTGTCAACCACCGCCACGATGGGCAGGGACAGCCTCCTGGCCTCTGCTATGGCAATCCGCTCCTTGCGGGGATCGATGACGAAAAGAGCGCCGGGAAAGGCCGTCATATCTTTTATGCCGCTCAGGTTTTTCTCGAGCTTCGTCCTCTCCTTTTCGAGGAGCGACACTTCTTTCTTGGTCAGGACGAGGTAGGTCCCGTCCTCCTTCATGGTATCGATCTTCTTCAATCTCTCGATGCTTTTCTTTACCGTGGCAAAGTTCGTCAGCATGCCGCCGAGCCACCTGCTGTTAACGTAAAAAGAGCCTGACTTCCTGGCCTCTTCGGCAATGGCATCCTGGGCCTGTTTCTTTGTGCCGACAAACAGGATGGGAGCTCCGGTGGCCGCCACCTCTTTAATGAAATTATAGGCCTCGATAAGCCCCTTAAGGGTCTTCTGAAGGTCTACAATATGGATCCCGTTCCTCTCGCCGAAAATGAACTTCTTCATCTTCGGGTTCCAGCGCTTCACCTGGTGTCCGAAATGGACGCCGGCTTCCAGCAACTCCTTCATCGTTACAACTGCCATACTTTCCTCCTAAATGGTTTTTATCCTCCGCCACTTCCCTTTACCTCATCACCTGATGAGACCATAAGGGAATTTTTACTGGCGTGTGTATTGGATATTAAAAATAGCACAAAATGTGCTTACAATTCAAGAAAAAAGAATGTGCGTCAGGCAACCTGAGGCAGGAACAGTCCGGTGCTCAGATACCTGTCTCCCCTGTCCGGCAGGATGACAACAACGTTCTTACCGGGGCCGAGTTTTTCCGCCACTTTCAGAGCCGCCCAGAGGGCCGCGCCGGAGGATATTCCCGCCAGGATCCCTTCTTTCAGGGCAAGCTGCCGGGTCGTGTCCGCCGCATCGTCGTCAGTCACGGGGATTACCTCGTCATAGATGCCGGTATTCAGTATGCCGGGGATAAAGCCCGCTCCAAGACCTGCCAGCCGGTGTTTTCCTGCGCTCCCCCCGGACAAAACCGGAGAGCCGGCAGGCTCGATGGCAACAATCCGTATATTGGGGTTCATCTCTTTTAGCACTTCGCCGGCGCCTGTTATGGTCCCCCCTGTGCCCACACCAGCCACAAAAGCGTCCGGCGCGCCCCCCAAATCGTTGAGTATCTCCACCGCCGTAGTGCGCCTGTGTATCTCGGGATTGGCCTTGTTCTCAAACTGCTGCGGCATAACGTATGACGGATTTTCGCGCGCAAGCTCCGCAGCCTTTTCCACCGCGCCTCTCATGCCTTTGTCTCCCGGGGTCAGGACGATTTCAGCGCCGTAGGCCTGGAGCATCTGTCTCCTTTCCATGGACATGGTATCGGGCATGGTGAGTATGAGCCGGTATCCCTTTATGCACGCCACCAGAGCAAGACCGATACCGGTATTCCCGCTGGTGGGCTCCACAAGGGTCCCTCCAGGCTTGAGAGAGCCGTCCCTTTCGGCCGTCTCTACCATGGCAAGCGCTATCCTGTCTTTAACGGACCCGCCCGGGTTGAGTCCCTCCAGCTTGGCCCATACAGCCGCGCTTTTCTGTGCGGCCATCCTTTTGATCCTCACCAACGGTGTGTTCCCGATAAGATTCAAGACATTCTCATTCAGTTTCATAATATACCCCTTTTGTTTTTTTGTTCCCGATATATGCGCCTTTAATTATTCTAAAGAATCCCCTTTGCCTCTCGATAAGCAGGTGCAACAAGAAACTGCATGCTCCTATTTATCTCTCTTTATACTCTTTCCGTCCCTTTCACCGCCAAAATCAAACCCCTCATCATCCGCATCATCATAGTCACCTCATCCATAAACCCTTTATAGCAGGAAATCCTGCACCGTCTCTGCCGTTACATAGCCCGTCTTGCAGCCGGGGTAGGCTGTTAGAAAACTTTTGGGAATACGCGGCGGCCGGGGTGCGCGCCATTTGAACTCCCATGCGCTCAGTATCCCATCCCGCTCTTCCAGATAATCAATCTCCTGTTGGGCATGGGTGCGCCAGAACCAGTGGTTTGCATCTTTTCCGGCATAATGGTTGGCCTTCAGCCGCTCCGCCACAAGAAAATTCTCCCAAAGCGCGCCCATGTCCTGGCGCAGGTGAAGGGCGTTGAAGTTCCTGATCACGGCGTTGCGAATGCCGGTGTCCCAAAAATATACCTTGCGGTTCTTCTTCAGTTCGTTTCTCAGGTTGCGGCTGAACGACGGGAGCCTGAACAGGACGTATGCCTTCTCCAGCAAATCTATGTAGCGTTCGACGGTCTCCTTGTCTGCGCCCACGAGTTGTCCCAGTTCCTGATACGAGACTTCAGAGCCGATCTGCAGAGCCAGCGCCTGAACAATACGTTCCAGCAAGGCCGGTTTTTTAACGATCCCCAGCGCAAAGATGTCCTTGTAAAGATAGCTCTCCGCGAGAAGTGACAACAGTTCACGCTCTTCACCGGGACGGGTTGCCGGTTCGGGATAAAGGCCGAACACCAGACGGTGCTCCAACAAACGTTTTTCCTCCGGAAGGCCGTGATGCTCCACCAATTCTCCGAACGATAGAGGATAGAGATGATATTCGTATTTCCTCCCAGTCAGCGGCTCACTGGTGACGCCCGCAAGCTCGAAGGCCGAGGAGCCGGTGGCGATGACTTGAACATCCGGCAGCATGTCGGCGCACAGCTTGAGGGTAATACCGATGTTGGAAATGCGCTGCGCTTCGTCTATTATGACGAGCCTCTTGCCGCCGATGAGTGATTTGAGTCGTGTGGAAGTGGCTTCTGCAAGAAGTCCGCGGGTATCGGGCTCGTCACCGCTCATCCAGAGATGATCGACACCTGCCTTTTCAGCTACGGCACGCATGAGGGTGGTTTTGCCGGATTGTCTTGGGCCAAACAGCAAGATGACCTTCCCCTTGCCGATCCGCTCCAAAATACGACCTTCTATAAACCTGTTTACAATTTTAGATGTTCCCATGCGAGTATTTTATATTAAATGCTCGGTTTAATCCACATAATTTAATTATATTTTTCACTATGAGCCACCGCGAAGCACTCGGGCCCTCCGGTGGTAAATACCGGACATTACATGCTAAAATTTCATATTATGATACGTTTAGGTTTCTCTCCGTGCCCCAATGATACCTTTATTTTCCATGCCATCGCAAACAAAAAAATTGCCTTGGATGGGCTTCCCTTTTCACTCACCATCAAGGATGTGGAAACGCTCAACCGGCTTGCTATGAAGCGCGCGCTGGACGTGGTAAAGGTCTCATGCCATGCCTTCCATTACCTGAAGGACGATTACCATTTTCTGGATGCCGGGGCCGCCCTTGGCCGGGGCTGCGGGCCACTTATAGTCTGCCGTGATCACCTCGATGCAAAGGACCTGCTCCGTGGAAAAATTGCAATCCCCGGGAAATTGACTACTGCATTCCTTCTGCTCCGGTTGTTCCTTGCGTCTTACGGCATGGCGCCTTCATCCGAACATTTCGTGGAGATGCCGTTTCATGAGATAATGGAGGCAGTGGAGAGCGGCAGGGCGCATGCGGGCCTGATCATCCATGAAGGCAGATTCACCTATCCTGAGTACGGGCTTGTGCGGATTGCGGACCTCGGCTCGTGGTGGGAAGGGGAAACCGGGATGCCCATACCCCTGGGCGGCATCATCGCCAGGAAGTCCCTTGGTAATGCCGTCATTAAAAACCTTGAAGAACTCATCAGGTCTGGTATAGAGTATTCAACAGCGCATGAAGATGAGAGCATGCTGTATATACGGGGCCATGCGCAGGAATTGTCCGACACGGTAATCCGTGAGCATATCGCCCTTTACGTTAACGATTACACAAGCAACATCGGTATGGACGGGCGGGCCGCGCTGGACGAGCTGCTGAAAAGGGCAAAAGATACCCCGCCGCTCGCATTATGAAGAAAATCACGACTACCCCGGCAAGTCATCCGACAGTCTCCGGGGTCCAGGAGGAGTAACTTTATGGAGTATGCATCCGTCGAAGCGTTTACAAAGGAACCTAAAATAGCGTATTTCTCCATGGAAATAGGTGTGCGCAGCGATATGCCCACCTACAGCGGAGGCCTCGGCGTGCTTGCAGGCGATACCATCAAGTCAGCCACGGACATGAAGCTTCCCGTGGTGGCGGTCACCAATCTCACTAAAAAAGGATATTTCAGGCAGGAACTTGATGTCTACGGCAGACAGACAGAATTGCCGGACGAACTGGACCCCTACAAATTCATGACCCCGCTTAAAGAGAGGGTCATTGTGCATATCGAAAAAAGAGAGGTGCAGGTAGGCGCCTGGCTCTATCTGGTGCAGAGCGCGGCAGGGGGCCGCATACCCATCATTTTCCTCGACACCGACATCGAGGAAAACGATCCCCAGGACCGGGGCATCACCAACTCCCTGTATGGAGGTGACACCGTCTACCGGCTAAAACAGGAGATCGTCCTTGGTATAGGCGGCGTGCGGATGCTCGATGAACTCGGTTTCGAGATAAGGAAATTCCATATGAACGAAGGCCATTCCAGCCTTCTGACCCTTGAATTGCTCAAGAGGTACAAAAAAGATATTGAAGAGGTCTGGGATGAAAGACTCGTATGGGACGTGGAGAAGGTAAGGAGCCTCTGTGTTTTTACCACTCATACCCCCGTGGCAGCCGGGCACGATAAATACGCTTACGACATCGTGGAAAGGGTAGTGGAAGAGGTGATCCCCCTGAATGCGGTAAAAGAATTCGCAGGCCGCGAGAACCTCAACCTGACCCTTCTGGCGCTGAACCTGAGCAACTATATCAACGGGGTGGCTAAAAAACATGGCGAGGTCTCCAAGGGTATGTTCCCCGGATACGAGATCAATGCCATCACCAACGGGGTCCATTCCTTCACCTGGACCTGCGACAGTTTCAAAAGACTCTTCGACAAATACCTGCCAGGCTGGGCCAATGAGCCTGAGATATTCGTACGGGTCGGCCGCATCCCGGACGACGAGATATGGTCCGCCCATATGGAGGCCAAGAGGATATTAATCGATCATGTAAACAGGGAGACGCAGGTGGGAATGAATTACGACACACTAACCATCGGCTTTGCCCGCCGCGCAACCGCATACAAGAGGGCCGACCTGCTTTTCACCGACATCGACAGACTTGCGCGCATCGGAGAGGGAAGGCTGCAGATAGTCTATGCAGGAAAGGCGCATCCGCACGATGAGCCCGGCAAACAGCTCATCCAGCGCATCTTCGAGATCAAGGACAGGCTGAAGGACAAGATAAAGATCGTTTTTCTCAAGAACTATAACATGGAGCTGGCCCTGAAACTGGTGTCGGGGGTTGACGTATGGCTGAATACGCCTCTGCGTCCCCTTGAAGCTTCGGGAACAAGCGGGATGAAGGCGACACATAACGGTGTGCCCAACTTCAGCGTGCTCGACGGCTGGTGGATCGAAGGGCATATCGAAGGCTACACCGGCTGGGCCATCGGCCCCTCACCGGACGTTCCCGCCGATCCGGCCCGGGACGCAGACGATCTCTACTACAAACTGGAGAGCGCGCTTATCCCGGCGTATTACAACGACAAGCACCTCTGGATACGGATAATGCAGAATGCCATCGGCAAAAACGCGTACTACTTTAATTCACACAGGATGATGAGGAGGTATGTGACCGAGGCATATATAAGATAAAGGCAGGTGCAAGACCTGCCCCTACAAAAAACACTGCTTACTTTTTGTTTCTCTTCTCGAGTTCCAGCAATCTCTCTTTAATCTCAACCCCGCACGAAAAGCCGCCAGGGGAGCCGTCCGACGCAATGACCCGGTGGCAGGGGAAAACAATGGGCAGCGGGTTTTTCCTGAGCGCCTGCCCCGCGGCCCTTACCGCCTTCACGTTACCGGCCCTCCCGGCAATCCATTTATAGGAGCGCGTCTCGCCGTAAGGGATATCGAGCAGCGCCAGCCAGACCTTACGCTCAAAAGGTGTTCCGGAAAGAAGCCGCACCTGCACAGTAAATTCTTTCAGTTTTCCCTTGAAGTAATCATCCAGTTGGCGCATGAAGGAACGCATTTCAGGAGACAGCCTCCGCGCAGCGGGCATCACCGGCTCTTCCCCGAGAGACAGGTCCACAAGACATGAATCCAGAAAAAAGCAGTGGATGGCACCCACCGAACTCTCATACCGGAAAGAGTCAAGCTTCATTTCACGCCTCCCCGCAAACAGAATGCCGAAATGTCCTTTGCTCTACTTCTTCCAGCAACTGCCGGGCCTCTCCGTCATTCTGCTCGTGGCAAAGGTACATTTCAATAATTTTTCTTGCACCTTCATATCTCTGCAGTTGTATCAGCACATTCCCGAAGTTCAGGACGGTATCCCTGTGAAGAGGATCTATTGTGATAGCTCTCTCAAAATAACGCACAGCAGCATCAATCTTTCCGAGAGAATAACACGCAACGCCAAGGTTGCTATAGGCAGGAACATAATCGGACGATAACTCCGCAGCCCCTGAAAAGGCCTGCATGGCGCCTCCTGCATCTCCTTTTAGAAACCGCTTCTCACCCTCGAGATTAAGAGTTTCAGTATTGCCCAAAACTCTGTTTACCTCCCTGAGCCATGCAGCAACTTCATCATCATGCGGCTTTTTATACAGATAGCCCTCAAATATCCTTTTCAAACACCCATACTCCTTACGACCTACGAGCACCACGGCGCTGTGCAGCATGACCATTCTTTCAAACCGATCGACCGCAAGCACTTTATATTCCAGGTCTCCTTCAACAATCCCCACCTCAAACAAGTACGCAGGGTCCGTAATGTATTTCCCAAGGTTTTCACATCCGTAAAGGTTCATGAGCCATTTCACCCCTCCTCCGGGGAAATGGATAATATTGAACAAGACCAGCCTTTTTGAATCAACAAGCTTGCCATACGGCCTGTCATTTATCCAATATATTTTTTTTGTCCCGTTATACATTTCGAATCCTCCCGAAATGCTAATATCCATATCGTAAGTAGAGTCTCCCACAGGTACAGCCATTTGACCTATCCGGCCCATTCTCCTGCTTACAAAAAGAGAGAATGCCGTCATGTCACTCACCCCAGCCTCCCTTTCCTTATGAAGAAATTTCACATAAAAATCCTCGAGCACTTTTAGTTCTTCTGCATCGGTATAAAGGTGTACCGCGAAATTACAGTAATGCTTAAGCGCCAGGGGATTGTTGATAAAGGTAAAAACCGGGACACCGCCTCCCCAGACGGTAAAGTCGAACTGGGAATACTTCTTTTGCTCTTCCGACACATCGCAGAAAATGAGAACGTCTGAATCCGCATACACGCACTGTGATAATGCTCTCTCCTCCATAAAATCTCTCAGGATGAACCATCTGAGAAAGCACATCAGTTCAAAGTCATAGGGATTTCCACTCAGATGCCGGTAGACCTGTGAGAACTCTTCCGTCCCTCTCAAATAAACTCCCATCGGAACATGCTCGACAAAGTCATAATGACCGTTTGTAGAATCGCCGATGAGGTATACCGTAGAATTCGGGTTGGAAGCCCTCGCCTGCCTTAGGCTGGACTCCAGATAGAAGCTGTTTCCCTTATGTATAAATACGATAGGTATGCACATCGGACTTGACTGCTTCACAGCATTCCCGGCATCCCCTTTTCCCAGACAGAATTTTCCGATGTTATCATACGTTGCCGCAAAATCAGGGCATATTTCCGCAGCAATTTCAAAAGCCCTCTTCGCCTCTTCACTGTCACCTTCCGCCAGGATATCTACGCCCAACCTGTTTAAATCCGCAACTTTTTCGTGGAGCACCTTTAACTTTTTCCACTCGCCCCTGACTTCGCGGTCATCTTCAAACCTGTCGAGGTAGTGCTCAAAAAGCATCCTTGCGTGCTCGTATTTCCTCTCCCCTATGAGGGCTCCGCCGCAGTTCAAAACCGTAATCCTGTCGAAGGGATTGATGGCAAGGGCGTCCTCGAAACACTTAAGGGATACGGCCTTGTTACCGTCGGCGTAACATGAAAGACCTTTGATATTGAAATAACAGACCTGAAGGGAGAGGATGTACCGGAGAAAATCATACTTCATTCGATTTTCCGCAGCAATAGCAACTCCCTCGAATAATTTTCCAGCCTGCGCATAATGATTATCGAACTGGGGTGTAACCGCCATATCCATTTCAGTATGGACGGCTGGGGGGGAACTGCAGGCATCAGCGGGACAGGCATAAGCCACTGTTTGTGCATACTCACGGAGACGGTTCATGGAGAAAATAGCCATGTGGGCGATGTCCATCTTGATGCAACGGAGGATATCCGCGCACGACAAGGGGAAGGTTTCAGTCATCTGAGATACCTCACTGATGATACGCCGCATAAACCTGTCGCCGTAGTCGAGCCACTGCTGCTCATTGTAGTTGGTATTATGTTTGACATGCAAAGCCACGGGTGATTCCAGGAGTTTAATCGTTCTGCCGTAAAAGAGCGGCCAGAGGGAAAACCAGATGTCCCACCACGGCATGCCGATGCAGAAATCGTTCGAAACATAACAGTCCAGCAGCTCACGATCAAAGAAAAAGAAATCGAACCCCCTGTCGAAATACTCGCCTTCACGCCCATCCAGAGAGGAAATATCAACGCGCGAGCCGAACACCAGAGAATTATGAGCATGCTTCAGGATAAAGTCCACGAAATCAGGGCCTGCGGCCAAATGGATATCGGAATTAATAATGCCGCAGACAGAAGAGCCATTGCGGTGCAAATAGCTGACCATATCGTCCAAATAGACATAATTTTTCCCAGGCACGGGACTTATGCACCGATCCACAGGCACAAAAGAAACTTCGGTGAAATGAGATGCAAGAGCAGCAATCTCCTCCGGCACATTTAGCGAGACAATACGGAATCCCCTGTTGATCCAGGTTGAAAGGGCAGTCCGCTGTCCAGAAATGTTGCGCGGTGCAATACTGATGGCAATAACAATATTCTTTCCGGACTCCGTTCCTGTCATCACCCCATATTTTCCCCGCATCGCTTACTTCCCGCTACCACTCATACTTTCCAAAAGCTCTCGCGCCTCATCATCACCCGGAACCCTGCACAGATAACCTGCGACGACCTTTCGCGCGTTTTCGTACGCTCTGCAATCAACCAATACGGCAGCAAAATTAAGCGCTGACGGCCTGTCAAAAGGGTCGAGGGTAACCGCCTTCTGAAAATACCATACTGCACTCTCAAAGTCGCCGGCCTCCCTGAAAATCACTCCCAAATTATTGTAGGCGGCAGGAGAGGAAGGACATCTCTCGACCGCACTGCAGAACAAAGCCAGCGCGCCCTCCTTGTCCCCCCGCATAAAGAGCTCTTCTCCCCTGAGGTTAAGGTCTTGCCAGTGCTCCCCACCGGAAACATCCCCTGTTTTTGAGTACAGCAGCACACATTCCTCGGCAATGGAGCAAAACTGCCTGGCAAACCGCTCCACCAGCCCGAATGCCGCATCACGCGCTCTTGCTTCGCGTTGCTCATCCGGGCCTGGCACGAGTTCCGGGAGCAAATCGTGAATGGCCTGTGCCAGGTCCCCTAAATCGTTTCGACGGAAATAAACAGCGTGCTCGGGCGCCTGCTCCAGATGCACGGCAAGGTCAGAGAGAATAATTGTTTTGCCAAGAACGCGACAATCCTCCACCACCGTGCTCCACCCCTCGAATAGCGAGGGCTGGACAACGGCGACAGAGCGCCGTATCAGCTGTATCTGCTCTTCACGGGGAATATTGCCGAGAATATGTACCAGATCGCCAATCCCAAGTTCGTCCACAAGATGCAACAGTTTACTGAAAAATCCCTTTGCCCGGTAATCCTCGGTAGCCCCGGTACAGGCGAGGTGGACCGCCGCTCCTTGTGATTTCAGCAAGGCGAGTGCCCTGAAGAGATTTTCGTGGCCTTTGTGCATCCAGAACTGGTTGCAGCAAATGAGAAAAAAATCCGGGAGAGCGTATTTCCTCTGAGCGTCCGCGGTATCAGAGCTGTACCATGCACTATCAGGAAGGGAGTAAAAATTGAGGACCCTGGTGAGCACACGAGATTGAGGGAACGTGCTCCTGAAATCCCCCTCGGCATCCCTGCTGCTCAGGACCACCATACGCGCGTGGCGGGCTATTCTCCCGAAAGCGCTGTCACGTACCGATCTTTCATGCTCGGAGAAGAATTGAGGCAGATGGATATGCTGAAAGTCCGGTATCCAGGAGGCAGCGGGAAACCCCAACAGCACGTCGGACTGTACAGGGTAGTAGAAATCGATAAGGGTAAAAAGTTCCTCGCAGGACCCCGCATGGGTAAATGTGCCCTCGATTTTTTTAAGATCGCTCTCGGAGATATTCTCCATGAAAAGGACAAAGCCGTCTAAAAGGGGCAGGATGGAACTGTGCAAATGAAGGGAACCTATAGCATGCTCGGTAAGCACGAGAAAAAGTTGCGGGCGCTCCTCCTTCGGCAGACCAGCCACAGCGCGGACCAGAAGCTCGATGTATGAAATACCGCCCAGCCACCCTTTGCCGCCGATGAGGGGAATACCTATACGTAATGCCCTTATCATAATATTCAGTCCCAGGCTATTGATGATGCATTTCACTGTACCAGTGGAAAAAACGTTCAAGACCCGTATCGAGTGAAATTACCGGTGAGAATCCGAGAGAGGCAATTTTCGTGATATCGGCCTTCCAATCAAGGGGGTCTCCGGCCCGCACTGCTCCATTGAACCTGACAGGCCTGGTACTGCCCGAAACCCGCTGTACGCGCTCCACGAGATCAGAAATCTTCGTCTGGACACCTGATGCCGCATTAAAGATACCAGATGAAGAACTTTTGGCAAGATATTCTATGGCACGGGCGACATCATCCCCGTGTATGAAATCGCGACTCTCATTACCAGTGCCCATTATCTCCACTGCATCACTCCCTTCAGCAGCGAATTTCCTGAAAAGGTCAAAAACCACCTGCCTTTGCAGGCCCTCTCCGTAGGCGGAGAAAATTCTCAAGACTACAGTTCGCAAGTCATACAACTCAGCATACTCCTCGGCAAGAGCCTCGCACATCATTTTATGATACCCGTAAGGAGAAACAGGATGCAGAGGAGCCGTTTCAGCCACGGGCAGGGAAACGGGGTTCCCGTAGACCGCGGCGCTGGAAAGGAGAACAAACAGGCATTCGGGAACATGCACCCGCACCGTTTCCAGCGCAAAGGCGCATACTTCAACCGTACGCTGAAAGTCGGAGTATGGTTTTTTTACGGACTCCGCAACAGAAGCTGTCCCCGCGCAATGGACCATAAGCGACGGGTGAAAGTCAGCCACAAGTTCAGCGAAACGCCTGTCAGGGAGGGTCATGCCTCCGATCATGTGCAGATTTGGATAAGAGCGCAGTGAATCGGGAGCTTTCGAGAAGCGGCCTACCGCGGCAATAGAATACCCGCGCTCTCCGAAATAGCGGCACATACGGCTGCCGAGAAAGCCGCCGGCGCCTGTCACAAGTATCCGTTCTGTCATCAAACGCGCCTTAAATCCCCGGCATTCATTGTTTTGCTCAAGTAATTTCCCTGATTACACGGGCAGGATTTCCAGCCACCACCGTGTAGGGAGGCACATCTTTCGTCACCACACTGCCTGCCCCTATCACCGCGCCTTCGCCGATGGTAATCCCTTTCAGAATAATAACGTTGAAACCAATCCAGACCTTATTACCAATACGTACCGGCTCTCTCTTCACGTATGTCCAGTCCTTCCGTCCTTTCATCCAGCTGGCCACATCGTCCTTGCGTTCATTCCAGGAAATAGAATGTGAATTATGGTCGGAAATGGTACATCCCCAGGAAATTATAACATCGTCGCCGATGGTAATCTCTTCTGCGGATATAAGATGCGATGTCCCCACAAAGCAACGGTCGCCGATAGTTACTCTCGCGCCCTCCCTGTCGAAGCTGATGCTGCCTTCAATTATGGAGTCCCGGCCAACAGTTACGGCACACCGCTCTTTCATCCTGATGTTGTGGGGCACAATACGGGTATTTGTACCAATGGTCAGCGGTTTCTCCTCTCCGCCCGCGCCACCCGGCTGCCGGACAAAGAAAGAGAAAAGGTCATTGCCCTCCGGTCGCATTCGGGCTTCTGCCTCATCGAACCGCGCTGCCGGATTTACCGGACCGGGGTAGGTATTGATTACCGATGAAAGTGGGTCAATACATTTCTCCATGGTCAGTCCAGCCCTGCTGAAGGCATCGAGATATTCGTGAAGGTAGAAGCACCCTTCATCCCCGGTAATATGATTAAAGGGATGAGTGGCAAAAAAGTGCTGCCGCTGGCTCTCGTTCCATATTACGTGATCTCTCAGACAGCACAGAACCCCTAAAGGCTTCAGTATGCGCCCTATTCCCTTCAGAAAACCGGCAAGGTCGCGTATATGGTGAAGCGTCTCCCGCATCCAGACCACATCGAATATTTCATCGGGGAAGGGTATCTCCTCTCCGGTTGAATGAACCAGCTCAAACTGCGCCCCGTCAAGTCCACGCAGTTGTACGGCAGCCCTGAGGCCTGCTATCTTCCCCAGGGATGAATCCATGCCGGTCACCTTATAGCCGGCGCGCGAAAGGGCATATGATGCTACACCGTTGCCGCAGCCGAAATCAAGGACATGCCGTTCAGGGGAAGGCGATACACCCAATTCTCCCAGTACCCGGACAACTTCAGCAAACTCTTCGCTCTTATAAAAACGTCGGGCGTTATCCTCAAAATCAGGCGTTTTGTAGCAGAGGTAAACCAGTGACCTGAGCTGCGGGTCAGCCCAACCCTTTGTGTAAGCGATATCATAGGGTTCATCAGCAGCATTCTCCATACCGGCGTCTTCACGGGGGGAACTCAGAAATCTCTCCATAACCCTTTTTGCTTCATCCGGTCTTTTCAGCTGCATGAGCGAATTTTCGAAGTTTAGTGCGGCAGCACGATTGCCCGGAGCCAGGACATGCGCCCTCTCAAGATATTCCAGAGCCTCATCCGTCCTGCCCATATGCCATAATGTCACGCCAAGATTATTCAGCGCGGAGGCCAGATCAGGGCATAGCTCAAGTGCCCGGTAAAAGGCATCCACGGCACTTTCGGGGCTTCCGCCGGCAAACAGCTCTTCACCCCTCCGGACAAGCATATCTGCCTCCTCCCGGTCCTGACAGTTCACTTTCTGTCCGGTCCCGCCCTTGCCGGGCTTTTGCTGCGCAGTCTTTTGACAGAGGTGGCGGTGAATGATTTCACCCAGGGCCTTCGCGCGCTCCTCCATGGAGTAGTCGCGCAAACAGCGCTCATGACCGCGTGCGGCAATGGCTTCCCGCTCTTCAGGGTGCGCCAGGTAATAGCGGATCTTTTCCAGCAGTTCATGGTTGTCCTTAAAGGTCTCTATTTCCACTCCCGGTTCGAAGTAGCGCCCAACATCGGCATGATGCTCTGTCAGGAGAAAAGAGCCTACCCCTGTAGCCTCGAAAAATCTCATGCCGCCTGTTTCACCCACAGAGAAGTCTATTTCTCCGTTGAAAACAATCCTCCCTTGCCTCAATGCCCTGTACATGTCTAATCCCCAGACAGCCTCGGTGCTGCAGCGTGCCACCTCCGGAGGCAGGGGCTCTCCATGATGGAGGAAAAAAGCGGGAGGACCCAGGCCCTCCGCACGGTCCGCGGCCCTGGCGATCTCCGCGAGAAAGGCATTTCTCCGCAGGTGGTCAGGCGACCAACTGCCGGTGAAAACCACGTCATACTTTTTCTCCTCCCCGGCAAGGTTCTCTGCAATAAATGCCGGAAATCCGGGGATGAACCACTCCACTGCCCGTGCCCCCGCTCTCCGCGCGTCCTCGAAGCAAACACTGGAATTAGACAGCATAACATCAAACTCTGACCAGTCCGTTCCTTCCGGGATAGATGCTCCTCTCCACCCGACAATAAGGGACGGCTTCCATGACAAGCTTTTGATGAACCGGCCTTCGAAGTTTACAGGGTCGGACAAATAAAGGATGTCCGGCTTCAGATATTCTATCTGTTTGCGCACGATCTCCCACATCCACAGGGCGCGGTCCTCAAGAACGAAATCATGCTCATGCAGCCAGCGCACCTGCGAGTACGGGCAGTTAGCCATTACCAGACAGGCGTCATAGCCTGTCTTCTGCAGATGAGGCGCGAATATATGGCCTGCCGCATACCCGTCCCGGACAAAGGCGTCAGTCTGGATATCAAAAGAGGCAGAGGAAAGATCCGGGTTGCGGTCATAAAAATGCGTTATGTAATTGGGGTAAAAACCATGTACCTGTAAAAGCTTCATGCCGGCCGTTCACCTTTCATCAGGCTTCTCCCTGCTACCTGGTCATCATGCATTGGCGAGCTGCACGGCTTGCCGGAGCGTACCGCTAACAAGCTCGATTTCCCCTTTCGTCAACTCCGGATACATCGGAAGACTGAGTATCCTTTCGGATGCGCTTTCGGCAACCGGGAAATCACCTTTAGCATACCCGAGATGCCTGTATGCCGGCTGCAAATGCAGGGGGACCGGGTAATGAATAGAGGCAGCGATTCCCTTCTCTTTCATATACTCCATAACCTTCTGTCTTTCGGGCATCTCTATGACATACAGATGGTAAACGTGCTTTGCCTGCTTATCCACCTTTGGGGTTTTAATCAAAGGGTTATCCTTCAGCAATTCACTGTAATATGCAGCATGGGCAATTCTCTGTTCCGTCCACTCCCTCAGGTATTTTAACTTAACGGAAAGAATAGCAGCCTGCATGCCATCCATCCTGAAATTATACCCCACCATCTCATGATAATACTTGTCAAGACGACCATGATTAAGCAGCTTCTTCACCATCTTGTCGATGTCGACAGATCCGGTGACTACAGCCCCGGCATCCCCGTAGGCGCCCAGATTCTTCCCCGGGAAAAAGCTGAACGCTCCGGCGTGCCCGAATGAGCCTACAGTACGACCCTTGTATTCAGCCAAGTGGGCTTGCGCACAATCCTCTATGATCTTCAGGCCGTGCTTCCCGGCAAGCCTTATTATCTCATCCATATTCGCAGGGTGCCCATACAAGTGGACGGGGATGATAGCCGTGGTCCTTTCGGTGATAGCAGCCTCTATCCTGGAGACATCGATAGTGTATACGTCGGGGTCAATATCCACAAATACCGGTTTCGCTCCCACATGGCTTATAGCTTCCGCCGTGGCGATAAAGGAATTGGGCACGGTGATGACCTCATCACCTGCCTTGATACCGCAGGCGGAGAGGGCCAGGAACAAAGCACTCGTACCATTTGAGCAGCCGCTGCAAAAGCCCACACGGTGCATCGAGGCAAAGGCCCTCTCAAACTCAGCGGCGTATTTACCCTGTATAAACGCCTTCGATTCCAGGACTTCCCCTATCTTGGCCAGGACTTCCGTCTTTATGCTCTCGTATTGCCTGCCCAGGTCCACAAGTTCAATCATACGCGCTTCTTCTCCCACAGTAATTTCTTTTCCCTGAAATAAATATCTTTTACGTACGCGAGGGACTCCTTGTCGGGCCTCCGTATCGCCTTTCTCACATAAGGATGGGAAAGCCGCTCTCCCCTGGCTTCATTAAAAGTGTCTTCGATTATTTTCTTGTAGGTGTTCACCTGCTCATGCCGCAATTGAGGCGTGTCGATAAGACACTCGTAAAAATCATAATCAATAAAATTATTCCTTCCGGGATTTACGAGGTAATTACCGGCAATACACTCATTGTAAAATTCCGTCCCGGGGAAAGGGGTGGCAATATATACGGAGAGGGCATCCATTTTGAAAGCATTGTTCCTGACGTATTCATTCAGGACCTGCAGGCTGCGTTCCGACTCGCCGGGCATGCCGACAACAAAATTGACTATGGACAAAAGCTCCAGTTCCATGCACCAGAGCAAAACGTTATCGAATTGCTCGGTTGACAGCCCTTTTCTTATCACCTTATTTCTCATAGTCTCGTCCGCATGCTCGAAGGGAAGAGCCACTGACACACACCCGGCCTCTTTCAGCCAGTACAAGGTGTCCTTCGTAATATACCTGATAATAAGGCTGCTGGGGACAACGAGATGAATATGCAGCTTTCTTCTGACTATTTCCCGGCAGATATCGATAACCCTTTCAGGGAGCACATTAAAAGCGTCATCGAAGACCGCTATGGCCTCGTATCCCCATCCCTTAACTATCATCTCTATTTCATCCACAACTTTGACCGGATTTCTCGCTCTCCACTTTCGCCCCTGGGCAAGACGTATACAGCAGAAAGCACAATTATGAGGACAGCCCCGCGACGTAATGATCGGCATCGGCACATTGTTGGCCCGGTACACATCATTAGGCAGAAGATGTCTTGCCGGAAGCGGTATATTGTCGAGGTCCTCGCTGCTGTAAAGTTTAGGCTTAACCACAATGTCCCCTTCACGCCGGTAAACGATGCCGTCGATATTCCCTATGTCGTCCCCGCGACCATCACGCAAGGCATCGAGCAAAGCAGCAAAAGTCCTTTCTCCTTCTCCCTGGATTATGTAATCAGCCTGTGTCTTGCTCATAACCAATTCTGGCATAGATGTGGCATGGATACCTCCCAGTACAACCTTTATATCCGGGAAGGACGCCTTGATCGCTGCAACCATGTCCTCCATTCTGCTGTATTGTATGGTTACGCCTGTAATACCGACTACATCCGGAGCATACTCTTTTATCCTCTCTATCATATCGCTGTCTGTTGCCCCGAAACAGTTGTGAGTGCCCCGGTAGTCCCACACCTTATGAGGGTTCTCCGCGACCATATCCATTATCCTGACCTCATATCCCTTTTCAAGAAGGGACCCCGAGAGATACGCAAGGCCCAGGGGAGGATATATCTTGTTTTGCAAATCGAAGCCTTTTCGCACGGTAATATTCGGCTTGATCAGAAGGACTTTAAAACCCATAACGAACTCTCCTGCATATGAAATTGTGTGACATTATGTTACCACCACCGGAAACTGAAGGCTTATGCATGTTCACAGCATCCGTCATAAGGCCAATCCCCTGAAAGGTCTCCGTTCAGCACCCATGTGTCCCGCGTCAGAATATGTGCGCCGAACTGTTCCTTGAATTCCAGGATGCCCCATTTTATCCATTTGTCCCTGCTCGAAATTCCGAAGTTGAAGGTTTTATAGCCGCGTGCGTGGTAATAGTTGAAGATATAATGGAACAATCCGACAAGCGGCTTGTGCTTTGAAAGTTCATAGTCCTGCGCTGTATAAAAATTGTGCACCACTTTCCGGTTAAGCTCGAACACCGCGACAGTAGCAATCACGACGCCGTTGCAGCGTGACAGGAAAAAGGAGATGCGGTCTCCATACATATCACGCAAAAACAGCAGTTCCTCAAGAGTGTGGGTAGGTTTTTTCCCGTACCGTTTCATGAGATTGCCCTCGATGAGCCGGTAACACTCTTGTATTTCCTCGCGTCCCCGGGCAAGCGAGTGAGTGATGCCGAGCCGCTCATCCTTGCCACTCGTCACATACTGCTTCCTTGAAGGGCTGTAATCGAGATGCGGGTCCCCGCTCAGTGTCTTCGCGCAGCTGATCTCTTTTGTCTGCAAGGTAAATCCCCTGTGCCAGAGAAGAAACGGCAACTCCTCGCAGGGGGCATAGGCAGGGAAAGCCTCCTGCAGAATAATTTTAAAATAGTCTGCCTTGTAGCGCGCTCCGTAATAACGAAAAACGCTGTCCAGAACAGACTTCAACACACTGGTGGAAATACCCTTTCGAAAAAGAACCCCGCCGTACGTACTGCCCGGATGTGAGACAATGCCCGTTCCCTTCTCATCCTTCACGACCGCCGAAGGGACCAGGGCAAGCATTTCCCCTGTGGAGGTATCCAGAACCACCACCGAACTGTCTTCAAAGCGCTTCCCGTGATAAGAAAGAAATGTCTGCTCATGAAAAATTGTACCGTTGGGAGTTTGCTCACGCACGAAGGTATCCCAGGCCCCCCTCATGTTTTCGGAATACGGCGCTACTTCAAGGTTAGTCATAAGGAGACCTTTTAATCGTGCTCATAAACCTCTTTCACTCGGAACAAGACCCCTCACAGCTCAGAAGTTTCACCACCTTCAGGGCATGCTCCGGCCCTGTTATACATTCCGCTCCGTTCAATATGCAGTCTGCGAAATGGGCGACCTCCACCTTGAGCGGCTCCTCGAAATTGATACGGGGGAGCAGGACATCCCCGAAATGGTAATTCAGCGTAAAAAGGCTCGGGTGGTCAAAATCCATGTTCTCGCCGAGGACTGCCTTCCGCTCGATCCCCTTATCGTAGATGGCGATCTTGTTCTCGGCGATGTCATCATAAATGACCATCTTTTTCGAGCCCACGATGGTCATGCTGCGCACAGTACGGGGATCCAGCCAGCTCACATGAACGTGCGCCACCACTTTATTGGGGTAAACGATGGTAAGGAAGACCACATCGTCGATACCCTTCTGTATATAGTCCATACCCTGCCGGTGCATACTCGAAGGCATGATATCGTTGAGCAGATACTGGATAATACTGACATCATGGGGAGCGAAATTCCAGAGGGCATCCACATCCGAGCGTATACGCCCCAGGTTCAGGCGCTGGCTGTAGATGTAACGAATCTCTCCCAGGTCGCCGGAATCGACCAGTTTCTTCAAATAGCGGACAGCAGGGTTGTACATAAAGGTATGCCCAACCATAGCGACCAGGCCCTTCCGGCAGGCCAGGTCCCTTATCCGCTCGACCTCTGCCACCATCGTAGCCATGGGTTTTTCCACAAGTATATGTTTCCCAGCCGCAAGAAACTGCATTGCCAGATCAAAATGGGTCATCACAGGGGTTGCAATAACGACGGCGCTGATAGCGGGATCGTCCAGCACCTCCCTGACATCCTCCTTAAGAGGCACCTCAGGATACAACCCCTTCACAAAAGCGCGTCTTTCCGGAGAAAGGTCCACAACCGCCTTAACATCGAAACGGGGGCTCGCGATCAGATTCCTCAGGAGATTTGGCCCCCAATAGCCCACCCCTATCTGAGCCACATTGACTGTTTCCATACTTAATCCCTCTCTTTAAAAAAAACTTGCATGGTCCGGAGCTTTCTTGCGAACTGGCGAAACATATTCTTATACGCCCAGAGTGTCATTCTTGATCCTTTATATAATACTGCATACAAGATGCATATGGAAATGAAGCTTACAGGACACCCCGCATCAGGTCTCAGCCCCTATCAGTTGCTTCACCAGCGGTTCTGACCTGCACGAGGGCGCGAGCGATATCTGCATCCAGCGGATTATGCTGGAGATAATGCTCATAAGCCCTAGCCGCTTCTTCGTGGAATCCGATAAGGCACATTAACTCCCCGTAATTCGCTACGATGCGGCGGTCTTCAGCATCCAGCACGAGAGCTATTCTCAGGAATTCGAAGGCACGTTGCAGATCTCCCTGCCTAGCTGCTACAACACCTATGTTATTGTAGGTTATACTGTTAGCCGGATCCAACTCCAATACCTTTTGGTAGCAGGAAATAGCCCTCTGCAAGTCCCCTCCTTCCACGTTAAGCTGAGCTTCAAGGTTTATTGAATCAATAGCAGTAAGCACGTGATCTGACATCTTTTTGTATTTTCCGGTCCCCCAAAGCCCATGAATCATTTCCATCGCGCTACGTGCCGTCTCCTTGTCTGTTTCAATGTAATAGTCAGGATTGATTCGATCGGGGCTCTCGCATGCCCGTATGAAGTCGAGCATCGAATCACGATCAGGGGTATACGAGAATACTCCGTCCCTAACAAAATCGCCGAAGCACAGAAGGCCGTCCTCATGAATGAACGCAGCGGGAACATTAAAACAAAGTGCTTCAAGTGAGGTCGAAGAGGCCTCAGACAGTAGGCAGTGAGCATGTTTCAGCACGTAAAGAAGTGGTAATCGGGTCGTCAATTCCAACTCGTAATTTCTGATCCCGCACTCTGCCAAACTATCTATAAGGTATTCCTTAAGATGACTGTCGTCTTTTGAATCGGGATGCATTCTCAGGAGCCATATCCAGTCCTCTGAAGAACGCCGCATGGCACTGAGTAATTCCTCCGTCAATATTTTGGAATGCATATGAAAAACACCCAATGTTACAAGAACAACTCTGTTTTTTGTCTTTAACAATGAAACAAATTCCTCCTCCTCGTCATTCAGACGAAAAAAAGTCCCGCTCTTCCATTTTCCTATCCAAAGATTACCGCCCAGAACAGGCTGGTGATGCACACAATACTCCGGTTGCAGGTCGGTAATATTCTGTTCAAACTTTCTGCTCCATACCCAGAATAAATCAGGCAAAGCCTCATAACCGTTCTCGGGAATCCTGGTCCATTTCGCATAGGCGCCATGCTCCAACTGACCACCATGCTGGATCTCTACCGTTGGAATCCCCAATTTCCGGCAGGCCTTAATCAGTCCCATTGCACTGAGATAATAATAGCAGACCAGGAAGACGGAGCGCGGTTTTATATGTTTCAATAGTTGAGTAAAATAAATTTCACATCTGAGCAGCATTTCCGCCTGATCAATGAAAAACTGCTCATCTAGGTCACAGCCGGTCATTCGGTGCACAAGGGCATGAAACCCGTTAAAGTTTTCAATCGAAGAGCTTCTATGTTCATGCATAAGTTGGGTCGTATTTTTCTGCAAAATCACTGTCTCGACAGCCCTGGGGTATGTAGTATGCGTTTCAAAAGCAGGTTCCTCTATTTTTAAAAAACTATACGAATCTCTGAAGGCTTCTATAACAGGATCAAGGAGATAGTTGTAGAAGGTGCTGCCAATGGCAAGATGCTCGTTCCAGCGTGAAAGAAAAAGTGCATCCACCGGGCCGTACTTACCCAATTCCTTCAGTTGGTTGGGATTAATCAGAGGCAAAGATTCTGGAAGTATCTGCTTCCCTCTCATGTCGTCTAAATAATTTGCCTGAAACTGCGAGATTAGGCCTATCCGTATAAGCGGCCATACCCTGAATCCCTTGTAAACAAGAGAGTTCACATCAAAGCGTTCTTCAATTTCCGTGAAATATCTATATTTCTCAGAGAGACCCATATTCCCCTACTGTTTCCATATCAATTTCCGCCTCTTATTCTTCAGGAATTCTTCATGAAAGCAAATGCTTCGCTGCCGGAACCTTTTCCAGTAAAGACCATTAATCGGAATCGAACATTAAGTGAAGTGCCTGCCCCGCAATGTAAAGCTTATGAATCCTTTTCTATCCAACCTTAACTGCCAAGCCCCCTCAACCAGAGTTCGAGGTTTACCATTTGCCAGAGGAACATCATATGGCTTTCAACGCTTCTGCCGGATGCCACGATCTCATGGTGCTCTTCCACAAGACGATCCACCACATCAACATTGTATATGCCGCGGGTTCGGAATTCCTGCGAATGGATCATATCCAGCAGTTCATCGCGGCATCCCGTCCCGAACCAAATGTGCGCCGGCGCGTTCCAGCCGATTTTCTTGACTCTCGTGCGGGTATCCTCGGGCAGTATTCCCCGCATCGCTTCACGGAGCAGTCTTTTTGTAATTCCTTTCCAAATTTTTAATGTTCCTGGAACCCTGAACATAAACTCAATCAGGCGATAATCGAGAAAAGGCAGAAAATAATCAAGACCAAAAGCGTTTGTCTGGCGATCCTCGGCGCGAAGGCAGCAGGGAGTGGTCTCTCTGCTTAAATCCTGCCATGTGCGGTTTTTTAGACACGACGAAAAAGGATGTTCCATTACTATAGCCCGATCATCAACAATACCGTAGTAATCCTTACTGAGGGCCGCCCTGTATCGTTCTAATCTGGACCGATTGGGCAGACACTTCCCAGGGATATTGAGGTCGAAAAGCTCATCGAAACTTTTTTGAACAACATCAGTATTCTTCTTATAGAGGGGGTGATCGTGGTAATGCATCCACATTTTCACCTCATCTGCAAGGAGTTCTTCCTTACCAGCCTGCCGCAGGTCGGCAAAGTGACAAAGGAAATACTCATACTCCCCGGCATTCAGTTCATCTCCTCCCAGTCCGCCGAAGAGACTGTCGTAACCCAGTTGGGCCGCTTTTTCACATAATAAGTAATGAGAGAGCCATGTAGCAGTTGCCACGGGTTCATCATGCACAGATATCATTCTTCGTATCAGGCCGAACACATCGGGAGTGCCAATTTCGACCACATTCCATTTTTCCACGGCACTGTCCAGCATACCGCATATCTCAGCAGACTCATCGAATGTTTTATCACTATAAGTAGCTGATAGTGCGTGCTGCTTGTTTCCGGAAAGATAAACAGCAGATGCAAGTACGGAGGACGAGTCCATCCCGCCGGACAAGGTGAAAACCGGGCGCCGGGCCGTTTTGAATCTCTGCAATACTGAATCAAGTAACAACTCCTGGTAGTTTCCCGCAAGAACTTCTTCAGATCCAGTTAACTCAGGGGCCTCAAAGAGCGACCAGTACTTTGTTTTCTCTATCCTGTTACCGGAGAAACAAAGCATGTGAGCCGCCGGCAACTGATTGATACCAGTATAGGGCGACCGGTCTGGATTATTATCAAAATAACGGTAATGAGACCCTGCAAAGAACGCAATGAAACGGCTGTCAACACCTTTGTCCATACCTGGCAGAGTTAATAAGGCCCCAGGCTGTGAAGCGAAGGAAAAGAATCGGGGGTCCGCAGCATAATAGAGAGGCTTTACTCCTATGCGGTCGCGAGCCAACCATAGGGTATCAATGCCTTTATCATAGAGGGCAAGAGAAAAATCTCCGTTTATCTTTTTCAGCGCGCCGGCAAACCCATATTGCCTGTACAGTGAGATCAGCAGTTCAGCATCCCTGCCTGCAATTCCCAGTTCATCCCGATTAAAAAAACTCCCATCAACGACGGCAAGTATATCGTGCTCCTGTGAGATATTGGGATAGGCGCTCCCACACCATCCAAGACTGACATGCCCCGCCCTTTTCGTACAGGAATGCAATGTTGTTCCCTTGCAGAGTCGGGTTATCATCGCGGCAAGGCCATCTGCCTGTAGCGCCGGGGCACGAGCGAAAGCAATGCCGGCTATTCTCGACATGTAGCATCCCTCCATCGGGGACAGGGCCGTCCGGAAGAGAGCCTCATCTCAGATAGACAGTCGTCCAATATGATACGCAATATGATACGGGACAGCCTCATAACTTCTCCGCAACAAAAAAGCTCCAATAATGTGAGTGTCCGATTACCATTTGAGGCCTCCCGGACGTATATCTGTCCTCGACATATTCTGCCTTGAATCCGTACGACTCGATAAAGCTCATAAACTCATTCTTGGCGTAAGCATTAACATAAACTTTCAGGTCACAGCCCTCATCCAGGAAATCATCATGCACATATTTATACTCAGCCTCGTCCTTACAGGATTCTCTGATGATCACCGTTTTTTGGGCACTTTGCAGTATGCGTTCCAGCGGACGATGATAATTATCCATATTGGAAAGCACATTCATGCATATCACATGATCAGCTTTCGCCTCCATATCCTCGATCCGCATGATGTGGAGCCTTTCGGGTGGCAAGCCGTATGCCGGGAGATATTTTCTGCCGATAGCGATAAGCGAAGGAGCCGCATCGATCCCATAGTAGGAAACCGGGATTTGACGATTCCGCAAGGAATGATAGAAATACCCGCTGCCACATCCCACATCAAGAACCGTGTCCCCCGGTGAAACATGCGGAATCAGCAACTCAGCCGCCTGTACAGCACAGGTCATCTCCTCAGCGAGCATAAGGCAGCGCTGCTTATAAAGCTCCTTTAATTGAGCGCTATGCTCCCATATGGAGTAGGCAAGCCAGCCGTTATTTCCAATCATTTTCGTCTGCCGGCAAGAAGAAAGGCGGAGGCCATAAAATAGCCACGCCAGTCGTCAGGTCTCTCCATCCCAAGGCTCTCCTTCCTGAAAAGTGAAGGGACTACCTTCTCCATAACGGGAGGCAGGCAGTGATAGTGATAGAACAACAGTTTTATATCCTTAAATCCGGACCGGGAAAATTGGTCCTTTAACACTATTGGGTTATGCGTGCGTGAAAGCACTTCATCGTAGCCGGGATTCCCCTTGCGCCCTTTTCTCTCAGCTGGCAAATCAATGCGGAACATCTTCTTCAATTCCCTCATAGCACGTTCAAATGCAGCCGCCTCGGCCCCCGTCCTCCTCTTTAGACCAGCCTCTTTGATCAGCTCATCTCTGAAAAAATAATAGGAGTAGCGGTTCAGGGTAAACATGGAGAACAGCTGATTACGAGCCTCTATGACCACCAGCCCATTCTTTTTTACCGCATTACGCATATTCTCAAAAACAGTCCCCTCCGTATCCTCAGGAATATGGGGCAGCACCCCTACGCAAACAACCGCATCAAAAAGAAAGGTCCTCTTGCGGCCTGGCCTACGAAAGGATTCCGAAGAGACTACGCTCCCAAGCCAGATGTGGTCAGGGGGAACCCCCTTTTGAGCAATTATCCTCCTGGCTTCAGAGACCATTTCAGGGGTCAGATCGAACCCGTAAAGATCAAATACCTTCCCGTCGAGTTCACGCAGAAAAGAGGCAGGACCGCATCCGGCATCCAGTATCCTCCTCGCTCCGGCATCAACAAGCAGCTTCTTTATGAGATCCTTGTGCACCGGGGGATACGGAGCGTTTTTTCCGTAATACTGCTCGTAGTAATCGCCGCTCCAGCTCGAGTAGCAACTCTTAACAAGCCTTTCAAAATCCCTGGAAGGCATTGCTCTAGTTACTCCGTTTCCCCAGGTACTTTAATAAGCTAGTAGCCGGTCCGACATCTTTCTCCACTTGCCTGCGCACAAGGCTTACGAAGGCTTCAGAAGAATCGTTCGGTATTTCATCCACGCCACAATCTATTTCCCTGCAAAGCTGCAGTTCTAGACGCCTGCGATCCCTGATCAGTTTTCGTATATGCTCAGCTTTCGGTCCATGCCAGATGTCTGCTAGAGTCTGGGTTGTAATATTGCCCATAGGGTATAAGCCCACATAGTCGCTACAGCACGGGTAAACCTCCCCGTTCCACGCAATAAGAAGTCTCTGCCAGGGCGAGGCGCAAAAGCTGTCAGAGTCATGCTCAACCTTCAAGGAGCTAAAAGTATTCAAGGTGCTTCCGATAAGCAGTTTATCAGCAAACGGCAAGAAAGTCCTGTTAAATTCCGAACACTCGTCATCCTTGAACCACAGGGATACGGTATTGATCCTTACCATAGGGTAACGTGAACTTCTTTTCCTTTTCATTTCCTGAAGGAGAGCAAGTTTAGCAACAAGCTCCTGAAACTTACCGGGTCTGCGCACTTCATTGTATGTCTTTTCCACTCCATCAGCAGAGATCACTATATAGTCTATTTTGTTCCTAATCAGAAGATCGAATAACTCTGCGTCAAGTTTCAACCCGTTCGTAAGAAAAGAGATATTGCCGCTGTAAACGGATCGTGCATAACCCAGCATTTTATTGAATTCAGGATGCAGTAGGCACTCCCCCCTCCATGAAAGACGTATGGAGTATGGCTTCCGGGATGATACCTCATCCATAATTCTTTGAAAGAGAGAAAACTCCATCATGCCGTTTTTGATGTCATCGCGGACTGTCTGAAAACACATAGGGCAGTGCAATTGACAATGGGAACACGTTTCTATATCCACATGATCGGGAAACCCGGATACCTTGTAAAGTCGCGGGTAATAATTCCACCTGAAACGGTGGAAAAGATAACGCAAGGGGGATCTCTGGCGAAGAATATAGCGCACTTCGTCAGCAAATGAATTCACATAACGTATATTAGGGTTAATCTTCTTTCTCGCCATCCTATCCTCCAGCCCCGCCTGCCTGCTGTGTGTTCATCCCCACCGTAGTCTGTTACGGTCCTCGCGCCCGCTATCAGGAACCAACCCCTATGAAAGCGCAGAGGGTAAACTTACCGCTCGATTCTTTCAGCCTCTCGATAGAATAACCCGAGTATCCGGCCAGCGCTATCAGCAAAGACAGGGAGGCCATACTGAACACGTGAAGGTGTTCGATGAAAAACTCTTCACGACCCGGCCCGCTTTTTGTTGCAGTCTCGCCGTCGGGAACCTCAAGATACACAAAACCTCCCTCCCTCAGGTGTTCAGATGCCATGCGAAGCGCAGATATCGGATCCTTAATATGCTCAAGCACCTTGTTAAAGGTGATGACATCAAAGAGCCCAATATCCTGCACTTCCCTGAAGTCACCGGGTATCACATTAACACCAACAATATCTCGTGCATGCCTTCCCATCCTGGGGTCAGGCTCAAGAGCAGTACATTCCCATCCGGCCATTTTCATGCGGTGCAGGAAGACGCAGAGACCTGATCCTACGTCCAGAACAGAAAGGCGGTACGGCGCTGTCCCCGCGGCTGTAAAATGGTTTGCTGCGAAATCCAGAACACGACGCACACGCCCTGCATTATCCGATCTTTCGGGGGGCAGTGAGATAATTCGCTCGAAAGTAGATTGTATGTCCCTGTCGCTGTAGGTAGAGTCTACATATTCACCCCTGTAAAGGGTTTCCATATACATAGTAGTGAGGGACAGGAAGTGCCCGCATACCCTGCAGCACACAACCTCCCGATTATACCCGCCTCCTCCCATTAAGGAGGGGAACTTCGTCTCTCCCTCAGGCGGAGCCGTATAAACGAATACGACATCTAATTTCATATTACCGCAGAAAGGGCATTCCTCGTTAGCGCATTGGCTCATGCCGTCATACTCTTATACATTGCTCGATTTTTTCCAGAACGGCGGTGGCATCAAGCCAAGAGATTAGGGTGAGTCTTTCTGTTTCGGCATAGTTCTGAAATGACTCCTCCATTCCCTTCTCCACCAACAACACATAAAAGAGGTTTGCCCTGTTCTTCACCAGCACCGCGCGGAGATTAAATTTCAGAAGCCTCCCGTTAAGAGAGGGGGTGGCATAAAACCCCCAATTCTTACGCACAAGATCGTACTCATTGCCTCGCCCGGTAATGAAGGTTACTTGTTCATCCGATGACAGCTCAATAGTGCCGCAATCCTTGATGGCAGTTTTTTTATCGAAACCTGCCTCAAATGTCCTCGGGGGATCATTCTTTATTATCTTCATATCCAGTTCCAGTCATGAAGGATAAAGTCTTTTATCGTCCACCTCTCCTTCTCCTTTATCCATATATCGGTATTCCTAAATTTTTCTGCAATTTCAAAAAAACTCTCCCTGGTAATCCCGGTAAAAGTACAAAATTTCTCTATATCCTCGTATGGAGTTTCGTCCCCGCGCTCCCGTATGATGCGTACAGCCTCGGCTCGCTTTATCCTGCCGTTTCTGATTTCCAGGGAAAGATTGTCAAAAAGGCGTGTAAAACCAAACTTATACCATTTAAGGTAGTGATGGAGTGATATAAAGTCATCGTCAATATCGGCGTAATTATAGAAACCTGTTCTGGGGCCTTCGTCCCGGGGCTGAAATCCGTGCTCAAGAGCTACCTTCAAACTGATCTCCGGGTCCCAGCGAAAATAGTAGCCCAGGAAAACAGCCCGTATGCCCTTCTCCTGCAGTTCGTGGTCACTAGGGCAAAAGTAGGGCGTAAGTGCTCTTTTCGTAAGTTCATTAGATACCCAGTCGGCGGCAGTTGTCCCGTTGGTGACGCCGTAGTTTTTCAGCCACTTCGCGTCAAGTCTGAAGCCGCTCTTCTCCTCTTCAGTACCACCGTATTCAAAGGCCGAGTTTTCACCCCATATCACAAGAGGGATTCCGAACGCAGTCGCAATCCGCAGAGGAATGGCAAACAGAGCCATATGCATCGGGATAGCTGTCGAACCGTTCCGCTCAAACGCCTTGAGCATGAAAAGCCTTTCGACTTCAGGATTAATCTGATAGTCTATATGATCAACACCTAAACTGATAAGATTAGCCAGATTTCTGGAGCCGATGGGGGTTCTTACCGGGGTTTTCCACGTCACGGCTAGCGGATTTAATCCGTATTTCAAACAAGTCACCACTTGCCATGTACTGTCTTTCCCACCGCTTACCGGAATAACACAATCATAGCCATTACTCCGTGACCTGGCGTTTTCGACCACTCCACTGAAAGCTTTTTCCCTGGCTATCCAATCGATATGATCTTTTCTAGCATGAGCTTCGCAGGCATTACATACGCCTTCTTCATCAAAAACTATGTGAGGCCGCGTAGAGGGCGTAACGCACTTTGTGCAGTATTTCATGATGAAAACTCCTCGAGAAATATTTTACTATTGAGAAAGCTGAACAAGAATTTATTTTCTCCCTCATGCAGGGATTCCTTCTCTATCAGCTCTTCAACCCTGTCGCGACGGATATGCTCGAAAATGGAGCTGCCATCCAGTATAGCGCTTCGAGTTTCTTGGTCCTTAGTGTTAAGAAAAGAGAAGACAGGCGCGTTAAATCCCACCTTGCAACGGTTGTCAAGCACTCGCGTGGGGACAATGCCCCGCATGGCATCGCGCAATACAGACTTTGCAAACCCATTACGAACAAGATGCTTTGTGGGAATCCGGAAACATAACTCGAACAATTCACGGTCCAAATAAGGAGATCGATTCTCGATGGAAAAAAACATGGCATTCAGGTCCTCTTCATGAAGAATCACAGGAACTGACTCGTGAAACATTTCATTAAGCATACGGTTACGCAAAAGGCTGTCGGTAAAATGCCGCTCAGTGAATGGTTCATTCCACTCGACGGTAAGATAACGCCTGAGTTCCTCTGCATCATGGTACAAGTGCTCCCTGAATCCCGGGGCATTGATAAACAGATATGGATTGCGCAGATGTCTGGACCTGATATCCGGCAGCACCAGTTCGGTCCATGACCTTACGGCATCCCCGAAGAGGGCCTTATCATGCCTTACATCATACAAATAGGCAAGGTGGTGATCATAGTAGCCACTGAACAGTTCATCAGCAGCTGTCCCGCTTATACAGACTCTATAACCGTGCTCAGAAATACTCTTCATCAGCAACCATTGCACAAAGTACGTTACTGTGGCTACCGGCTCGTCATGGTATTTAACCAGGGACCGGAGGTGCTGCATGCCGCTTCCGGCATCAACCGCAATCGATGTGTGGCGTATGCCCAACTCAGCAACCACATAGTCCACCATATCCCGCTCCCCATAACGTTCGTCGTCTGCGGCAATAGTAAAGCCGTGGACATTGCAGCCATGGACGCAGTGAGCGATGCTTATCAGGGAGTTTGAATCGACCCCTCCGCTCATGCAGAAAGCAAGTGGCACATCCGAACGCAGTCTCAGCTGTACTGACCGTATGAGTCTCTCCCTGACCTCCACTACGGCATCATCATACTTCATCGTATCATCTGGGCGGAAGTGCGGCTGCCAGTATACTTCTTGAACAACCTCCCCATGAGGACCTATATGCATGATATGAGATGGAGCAAGCCGCAGAATTCCTTTGAAAAAGGTGTTGTCTCCCTTGAAAAGTGCCCTGTATCCGTTGATCATATATCGGTAGAGATGATGAAAGTCTATTTCCGGTTTCCGCCCAAGAAGTGCCATGATCATCTTGATTTCAGACGCAAAATAGATTCCTGATTGATCCTGGTAGAGGTAAAGCGGCTTTTCGCCAAAACGGTCGCGACACAACGTTAGGGAGCCTTCTTCTTCGTCATATACGGCGAAGGCCCACATACCTTCACATCGTTCAAGAGCCTCCCAGCCGTAATAATCGATACAGCTCAAAAGAGTCTCCGTGTCAGATTCAGTACGAAACCCCTGTCCCGCTTTCTCCATCTCAGCTCTCAATTCTTTATAATTATAAAGTTCTCCGTTGTAGACAATCCATTTCCGGCCAATGGGAAACGGCTGATGGGAGCGTTCATCAAGGTCTATAATGCTGAGTCGTGAGTGGAGAAGATACACATGCCGTTCCTCCTTGGTGATAAAATACCGGGAGGCGGAATAGTCGGGGCCGCGCTGCTGCATCAACGCCAGGCACCTCTCTATCTTGTCAGTGTCAATCTTCCTGCTGCCGAAGTATCCCGCAATGCCGCACATAGTTTGCTATCAGTTACTCCACCGGTGCAGGACGGTTCTTGTAGCATGCACGGATGAAAATCCGTTTTTGATATAGAAGTTCATCGCAGGCACGTTCTTTATCTGTGTTCCTGTCATCAGATCAGAGGTTGCAAACATGCGTGCTGCGTGCCGGACCAAGGCTGATCCTATGCCCTTGCCCCGGTATTCCTCCAGAACCGCAACAAAATACAGATACGCAACAGCATGATTCATATCCTCGCAGATCAAAACAGCTCCTGCTATTTCACCCTTATACCGGGCGATAAGCATATGGTGAGAGGGAGAGAGCTTATAGTTTCTTATATATGCCGTCCAGAGGGCATCTGCCTGGCCTTCCGAGATACGGGGATCTGAATGAAACCTGGTAAAACTAAAAGAAGCGCCCAGTGCCTCGTATGGCAAATTTTCATTCCTCATAAGTTTCTCGATGGTGATATCAGACACCCTCCCGGGGCTTCCACAGTATTTCAGCACAACCTCGGTTCCAATATACCTGAATCCGGCCTCCTGCATGAAATCCAGGAGGCACTTATCGCATGAAGTATCAATCTTGGCAGAGATAAAGCTGCCGCCAAGTCTCTCAATAAGCTGCTTTTTTATCTCAGCAGCGGGCTTTAAAACAGACATATCACAATTCAGGCAGAAACATCTCCTAGCGAAGAAAACGGAGTCCCATTCCAGATAACTGAAATAGAACAACGCACCCTCAGCGTCCAGCCTTACATCTTTTGAGCAGTCCATCAGTCATCTCCACTATGAGGCGGGTTTTCAAGTGCCTCTCTTCGGGTGCGTCGAAATGCTCATACACACTCCGCAGAAGCGTATCAGGATCAAATTTCCTAAATCCCAAATATTTTACCAAGCCTTTTTCGTGAAAGTACAGGCACCGAGCCACCTGGTGCTCATAAGTGGCAATAAGCACAGCGGGAGTCCTTGTGGCAACAAGCTCATAAGCGGTAAGTCCTCCAGTTCCCACGGCCATATCACACGCCATGTATTCCTCAAACATATCCGCAACATTTTGCTTAAGCTCATAGTCGAGTGATGATGAGGAAAGGGATCGCTCAAGTTCTTCTTTGTGCTGGTATCCGGCCCCCACTATAACTGTCAATTTACACGATGCTCCGTTGCGGATGAATACATTTGCAATTTTCTGTGTAAAATTCAGTTCGTCGGCGCCTCCCATTGCAATCAACAGTTTCTCCGTTTTTCGCCTGTATACTCTTTTTCTGATTCTCTCCTGGTTGAACCGAGGGGGGACGATGACATACTCGGGGCCAAGCAAAAATCTGGTTGCCGGATATTTCGAGATATCAAATAGCCCCTCTGCTTCTACATCCCAGTTCACCACAAGGGAGATATCCTCGGTAATAACGCCGTCAAAAGAAACACAGGCTTTAAGGGCCCTATCGCTCAAACCTGCATAATCCGACAACGGTCTTTCGGTAATCTCCAGGAAAAGAACGTCAATTTTGCACTCTTCAACGTACTTATTGATTACATCAACTTCCTGAAGAATTGTAAAGCCGCTGTCTATCACGGCAAGACGTTCAAGACTATGGCGGCGTGAAATAGAAACTGCCGCGCTGTAATCGCGTATAATGAAATGCGTTTCCCATCCAGCTTCTTCAAAATAACGGGACAGATGGATAAGAGATATCAGATCGCCCGTTCCGATCGATGGCTTTGCGTCAGCCCTGAAAAGGATCCTTTTCACGTCAGGATCGCATCCCATGTGACAGGATCTTCAAAAGCAATATCCTTAACGGAACACAGGAAGTCTACCCCTCGTGCAGCACAGTGCTCCATCAGACCGTCTAAGCATGAGACCGGGAGTTCAAACTGCATCGAGGAGTCATATATATCGTAGTCATATGTCCTTCTCGCATCTTTCCACACGATCCTGCCTGCGCTCTGCGGATATAGCTTTTCGGCTTTAAAAAGCTGGAACTTTACAGCGTCACAGCCGGCAGCGGCAGCAGCATCTATCATTCCGACACAATTTGCAAAAGAACCGCTATGATTGATACCAGCTTCAGCTATTATGTATGTCACTTTACCGCCCATCGCCTATACCTGACGGCATGCAGCCTCTTCCTGCCCTGCCCCTCATTAATCGACATTCTACTTTACGCCAAATACCTTTACCCAGTCTTCGAATGCCATTTTCCTGTATGCAGAACGGTTATACTTCCCGCTTCTGTCCCATTCGAACCATCTGTTTACCGGCGCAGAAAAGCCTCGTTTGTCAACCCGCCGAATAATTTCTCTTGGAATAAACTTTTTCGCAATCTCCTTCAAAGCCCACTTGGTTATCCCGTTTTTTATCTTGTACTTTGAAGGCATGGAGAGACCGAATTGAACAACCCTGTAATCGAGAAACGGCGATCGATTTTCGATACTGAATGCCATACACATCCTGTCGGCCATCTGAAGGAGAACCTGCATGGTGGAGTAAAAGTCGTTAAGCCCCATGCTATGGATGACATCTCCTTTCGCTCGTTCAAAATAACCGGAAATACTCTCATGCAGATACCTGTTCACTTCATCGTCAAACTGGTTCTCACATCTGTCTACCAGCCGTGCATACCGCTCCCAAGGAGCCCCATAATATCTGCCGATCATATAGGAGTATTTACTCATCGTATCAAGACTCTTTATCTGCTCATCATGGTATAAAAGCAAATAGCGATAGTAGCCTGCAAACAACTCATCAGCACCATCTCCTGTCATGATTATGCGAACATCCTCACAGGCTCTCTCAAGGAGCATCCACAGAGAAAAGCTGGTCCAGGTGCATGGAGTATCCAGATGATAGGCTATTTTTCCCCGAGTCCTTAAAAAGTCCTCTTTATCCGGAGTTACTATTATAAGTTCCTTTTTGATTTTTTTAGCTATTAGTTGCGCATACTCCAACTCGTCAAAATCTTCGTAGTCGTAATGGACATAGTATATAAAATCCGGCCTTGCGATACATGCCACAAGAGAGCTGTCAATTCCCCCGCTTATTAAGCAGCCGAACTGATGGACACAATTTTTTGTCCTTAGATAGATGGCATCCTCAACAAGCTCTGACAGATTCGTCAGTATTTTCTTCTTGTCATCCTCCATTTCGATAAGATTATCCCACACCTTCCAATACACATGCTTCGTCCACCGCCCATTTCTGATTTCTATGTATTCTCCGGGCTCAAGCGCATAAATATTCCTGAATAAAGTTTCCGAGCCGACGGTGAACTCATATGCTCTATAGGATATGGCCTTATCGTTAAATTCCGGCGTAATAACCTCGAGCAATGATTTGACCTCACTGGCAAAAGCAAAGAAATCCTCCCCTTGGGCATAATATAAAGGTTTTTCTCCCGTTTTATCTCTAACGATGTATGTAGTGCGGCTTACTCTGTCATAAATCGCGAAGGCATACATACCATTGTACTCATTAAAAGATCGAGTTCCTTTCTCAAGGAAATTGTATAGCCCCGTCTCAGCATCCGAGGCAGTTTTGAAGGAATAACGGGAGGATAGAGAGCTCCTTATGGAGTCATGGTTGTAGATCTCTCCATTATAAACAAGGGCGCACCTCTCGTGCTCGTCCTCATAGGGTATTTGATGAATTTCGGCATCTATTATGCTCAGACGGACCATGCCAAGCGCGACATCATCGTACCGCCCTACCGCCAGCTGATTAGGCCCCCTGTAGTGAATGCGGTCGAGCATTCGCGACACTATTTCTACGGATTTATACTCCTCGTTCGCTGAGATGAATCCTGCTATGCCGCACATGTCAGAGAAGTTCCAGCCTTCCATCTCCTATAGCATGATAAATGGTGGAAGGAGAAAACCTGCATTCCTTGAACAGGGTAGTGTTGTCTATTACGATCTTGGCATTGCTGATACCCAGTTTGTCGATATCAGTCTGAGTCATATATTTGTATTTATCATGGTCGGCCATAATAAACAATGCTTCACTATTAAGTCCGTCCTTGACAATCTCTGTCTTTTCGCAAAAAGGCAGCATTTCATTTAGCGCCATCTCATCAAAAAAAGGATCATCAATGTAAACCCTGACACCGAGTTTATGCAGATATTCAGCCAGAATGATGCTGGGAGATATCTCGATGTTCTTCTGGTTCCCCTTGACTGAGATACCAAGCAGTGTAACAGATGCACAGCGTTCCTTCTTTACCAGGTCGGCATATGTCAGGATCATGCTCAAATTTGTATCCCGGGCCTCTCTTACCAGGGTAAGGAAGTCAGGTCGCCTGCTTCCATCTATCATATTCTGGACAGAAAGAGGCATCTTATATCCACCGGCGCCTATGCTCAAATGGGCGTCTCTCAGATCGACATCATCAATAATATATTCTGAAATAGTCCTCACATCGGTATCATGATATGCCAGGGCCATCTGGTTAATATAGACCGTTGTAATATATTGGAAGCTGTTTCTTGCGTTTTCATACAGCTCGGCTTCTTTAATGGAAGATAGTGTTTTGAACCTGATGCCAACCATGTCGTAAAAAAGCTTGGCTTTCTCAAGTGACTCTTCGTTGTTTGCCGCCAGAACAATCCCTTTATCCCCTGACAAAAACTCTTCAATCGTCCAGTCATTTCTGAAGGCTGCTACGAATCCGCAATCGGAAACCTCTTCTAGCCTGTCAATGAAATCCCTTCCTATCATGCCGGGAGTTCCAACTGACTGAAATATTATCAAGCTCCCAGCCAACTTATCCTTGTGCTTAACGAAATGATTTACCAGAGGTTTAAGCCTGCTCCTTCCAGCCCTATCGCAGACAGGGAATGACATGACATGAGTATTTGAATTAAACATAGAATGAATGTCATCGCTGATTATTATTCTTGTCGGGTCGATCTTTTGCACGTTTCCCCTCTCTGACCAGCTGTGAATCTGCTCTTTATCAGGATATTCGTTCTTCAGTATTTTCTCCTTGAAACGAGCACCCGTACAATCAAATACATTTGCCCTGAACCCCCTTGATTGCAAGCGGATCACTTCGGTGTACCCTAAGTATCCTATACCCCAAACCGAGACAAGTTTGTGCTTTAAAAGGGCCTCTTTATACGTATCCATTTCATCCCTCCATTATCTCTTTCAGATTGTTGATAACATACTGCACGTCATCGTCAGTCATGGATGGGAAAAGTGGAATTGAAAGAACCATAGGGAAAAGCCGGTCTGCTACAGGAAATTTCCTATCGCGATATCTTTCACGATAGTGGCTGTGCAGATGCAGGGGGATAAAATGCACACCCGAACCGATGTTCCTTCTTTTTAATTCCTCAATCAACGCATTTCTCTCCATGATATCCACAGGGATTTTTATAATAAATAAATGGTATGTATGATAGTGCTCAAACGAATCTTCGGTAAAACCAATTCCAGAGTGCAGCCCATCCCGGTATGCCCCGGCAATTTCCCTTCTTCTGGCATTCATAGCATCAAGCCTCTTCAACTGTGCCAGTCCCAGGGCAGCATGAATACTGTCCATATTGTATTTGAAGCCCACGCCTTCTACGTCGTAAAACCAACTCCCTGTCTTGCTGTATCTCTTGAACGCTTCTTTATTGATGTTGAAATAGCTTAATTTACGGATGCTTTCTATCAGATCACCATCCTTTGAAACAACAAGACCGCCCTCTCCCATGGCAAGATTCTTTGTCGCATAAAAGCTGAACACCGTCAAATCCGAGAAACTGCCTATCTTTCTCCCCTTGAAGCGTGTGCCAATAGCGTGAGCGGCATCCTCTATGACGCGAATACCATACCTCGTGGCGAAGGTCGCCATGGCATCCATATCACAGGGATACCCTGCCATGTGGACCGGTATAATAGCCTTCGTTCTTTGAGTTACAAGTGACTCAGCGTTCTCCAGACTTATATTAAGGCTGTCCTCCTCCACATCACAGAAAACAGGCGTTGCACCAACCCACTCAACTACCTGGGCAGTCGCGGCAAAGGTCCATGTCGGCACAATGACTTCATCTCCCTTTCCGATGCCCGATGCCAGAAGCGAAAGGTGTAGGCCCGCGGTGCAAGAGTTCAGCGCAACGGCATAGAGTTTCTCAGAGCCCTCAAGATATCGTACCACCTCTCTCTCAAACTCTCCAACCTTTGGCCCCGTTGTCCACCAACCCGATTCCAGCACGCCGCGAACCGCATCTAAATCGCCCTGGTGAAAAGAGGGCCTGGCAAGGGGCAAAAATTCATTCCTAATCATTTTTCCATCACCTCGCCTGTACCCTGTTTGGCAATCTCGGGATACCAACTGTCGCACTTACCACAAACAGCATCGCTAAAAACAAGTTTATTATGTTGGTTCCGGAGGCTTTCATAGGGCTGACTGTACCATATTTCAGCAATTGTCGATAGTTTCAGGTCACCGAGCGCATCCCCGTTCCAGTCATGATTGCACCTTCCAACCCTGCCGTCGTCATAAACCAGCATCTCGTAGAAAGGCATGACACAGGGGCGCCTTTCTCTGCGGGGGGTATTCAGTGATCCAAAGACACCATTTCGCGAATGCTCTTCGTAGATGCGGACTCTATCGACCCTTTCTCCCCATACTTCTTTAAACTGCTTGATATCCTCATCGCAGGCACTCCCGGTCCTGACCATTGAAGCCTGGGTTCTTACCCGACCCTTATTGTACTCAAGAAATTTCAGTATGTTTTTCTCAACCGTTTCGTATGTGGCAGGCACGCGCGTCATATTATACGTCCGGGCGGCGTCCAAACTGAACGAGATGAATGTAAGGGAGCGGACAAGCAGATCATAAAGCCTTCCCGTCAGAAGAGTAGCGTTCGTGGCCATTTGAACATCGCCGAATTTTTTGGCTGCCACGTAAGCCAGTAAAGTCGTTATTTCCGGATGCAGCAAGCTCTCACCTCTCCGGTGAAGAACGAGTACAGTTTCAGGATAGGCAGATGCTTCGTCAATTATTCTTTTGAATAGATTTACATTAATATACCCGTCAAGAGAGTTCATAAAATGACGGGGACAGTATGTACACCGCAAATTACAAGCGCTGACCAATTCAATTTCCAATCTCCGGGGGAACCCCCCCGCTGTAATGTTTTTTGTCATGATCTAATTTCTTTTCACGTGATTTATTTCCAACAAACTTTTATCTCCCGAAACTGTCCTGAATATGTCGGATGATGTGAAATTGAAACCACCACCAGCCTGTTCCATTATTTTATTGCAGAGAACCAAATCTTCCGGGTAATCAATCGTCAACACAAGCTTCTCCATGCCTGGGGGCCTCAAGGCTGGATCAATATACTTCATTTTAAACCTGGCTTCATTGTTCTTTATGTAGAGAGTCACATGCTCATGTTCATCCCCGGAGGTGCAATTCCTCATGCATACTTTCAGCGCATCCAGGGTCACCACTTCAGAATCGAGCCCCGCAACGCATCTTTTCCGGTCAGGAGCAATATAATCCAATGTTTCGCTCTCGATGCTCTGGAATAGGGTATCGATCAGCCCAATATCAACAAACGGGGAATCGCCGCATACCCTGCAAACAATATCAATATCATAGGCTTCGGCAGCCTGGATGTAGCGGCCTAGGACATCTGCCAGTGAGCCTCTGAAAACCTCTATACCTCTCCTTCTGCAAAACTCATATAAATCGTCATCACTTGTATCCTCTGACGTGATGACACAGACAAGGTCGGCCATTTTTGACAACAAACATCGTTGATAGACAAACTCCACCAAAGGAATATCATTCAACCTTTTGAACATCTTCCCGGGGAACCTCTTTGAGGAAAGCCTTGACTGAATAAGGATGGCCTTTTTCATGATACTGCCACATTACATTCCCTGCCCCTGTCCGCAATCTCCTATACGGAGCAGTTCTTCATTTTACTGTATCACAAAGCTTGCATTTTCTGAAAGGAGACCGCCGTTCCCTGCAACTATACACTATTCTTCAGGTCTGTCTCCGTGCTCCCTTGCATTCTTTCGGATTCAAAAAAAAGATGCCTGTTCTTTTTTAAGAAATCCAGACCAATAGGCGACCTCACATCCTTAGCAAAGTGATCGGGTGGGAATAAAGCATAGTATCTTTCAAGCAACTCCCTGTCCTCGTCGGTCTCACAGAAAGTTCCGTTAAGCCGTTCCATCATCTCGACCGTTACGTCATAAATTTCATCTTCCGTATTGTCCTCGTATACATATCCCATTTCATAATGTATCGTGCCTCTGTAGGTAGCAGGATGCATTCTATCCTTAAACTCGCATAATAAGTTTCTAAAGGGCACATATTCCCCCGTGTCTCTGTATCTTACCTTTTTGGGTATATAGAGGACCCGCTTGGCAAGTACAGGGGTTCCAATCGGTGCATTGTTCACGGCCAGCGAAGGGACGTCAAAAATGGGTGACACATCCCAGATACCCGATGGCGTTCCAAGACAAAATTTACATTTTGCCGCAAGGTAAATGTCCATAAAGTCATTTCTGTATTTCAGCGCGTAATCTATGACCCTGGGATGTTCATAATTAAGCGGCCCGTCCACTTTAAAGCCCATACGTATTACAAACCCGCCTAGACCAATGATATGATCGATGGCCTTTCTGTATGTATTAATGTCCGAATTACGATAACTATGGTATTCCAGATCAGCTGTTGGATAACGGTCCCTGAGATATGCGTGATCCCTGGCAGAGATACAGACAAACCAATCATTTTTTGAAATTCCCACATCCTTTAGAAAGTTACGCCCTTTTTCCTCTTCCTCTTCCGTAAATTTCAATGTTGCATTAGCGTTTCTGAACTCATCAATCTCATTTCCGGTTCTCGGCAAAACCTGGCATGCCGTTTTTAAGCCCTTGAACGAGCCGAAGAACTTGAGCAACTGCTCATTCTCAATGATGTTCATATGCCGTTTTAGCATTTCCATCAGCTGACGATTTGCTGGTGGTCCGGATAAATAGATATAGAGCGTGTCGGGTGGTATTTTACCCAATTGCTGTTTTCTCAGAAAAATATCATTAAGCGTGGCCAGGTGCCCAAGCCGTTCGGAATAAAGCTTCGAGAAAACCACCTTCTTGCCGGACGCCAGGATGGAAAACAAGGCCCGCAAACCCTCTTCGAGTGTGTCCCTTTCCTTATAATTTTTCATCATGATAGACGTTTCACGAAACCGCGCATCAACCTCATCGTCACCCGAACAATGGCTGAGATAGTGGGAATATACCGCGCATGCCTGCTCGAATTGTTCAAGCGACCGAAATATTTCTCCCGCGTTGAGAACAACAGCACGATCAAGAGGAGAGAGGGTCAGAGCATGCATGGAATGTTCCACTGCTTTGAGAACATCTCCTCTACTCCAGTAAAGAACACTGAGGTTATTATGAACAGCAGCTCTATTAGTACTCTCCTTAAGGGCCTTCAGGAAAACCTCCTCGGCTCCGGCACTGTCTCCCTTCTGAAACAGCTCTTCTCCAAGACTATTGAGATAAGCTGGCTCATCTTTCTCCAAATGCATTACAACCTCCGATGTTATTATTGTTTCTGAGAAGAGGCTCGGCTTTTTTGTTCAATAAATACCTATTGCAGCTACCCGATCAAGCCAGAGGTAAAACTCCGCGCCAGTTCTGTTTGCGGGTTAGTAAAAAGTTCAACTGTGGACCCGGCCTCGATAATACGCCCTCCAAGAATGAAAATCGCCTGCTCGGAGATGCGCTTGGCCTGGGCGATATTATGCGTAACAACTATTATAGTATATTCATGCTTCAGTTCTCTGATAAGCTGCTCGATCCGCTGGGTTGCCACGGGGTCAATGGCAGAGCATGGTTCGTCCATTAATATCAGGTCCGGCTTATTCGCCAGAGTTCTGGCAAGACACAATCTCTGCTGTTGTCCGCCCGACAAACAGTTTGCCGGGGCATGCAACCTGTCCTTTACCTCTTCAAGCAAGCCGACCTTCTCCAGATAGGCGGCAGCATAATCGGACGATGACATGCCATTGATGCGCCTATGAAACTTTGCCCCAAAGAGGACATTCTCCAGGACAGACATGGGGAAAACAATGGGACGCTGATGTATAATGCCGATCTGTTTTCGAATCTCATCAGCCGATGTCCTGTTGTCGTAAATATCCCGTCCACGGAAAAGTACCACTCCAGCGCATAATCGGGCGTCCGGAATCAGTTCCAGAGTGCGGTTAATGATTTTCAGCAGGGTGCTCTTGCCGCATCCTGAAGGTCCGATAATAGCGGTAACCATCTTCTCGGGGAAATGACAATAGATATCATGCAGAACACCGGTATCTCCATAGGAAACCCCGGCGCCGCGTACTTCCAGAATGGCCTCCTGCGGGGACAAAGGGAGCAGCCCGTCATAAGGCTTGCTGAGCTCTGCCCTGTCCTGCAGCTCGCCGGCTACGTTTTTCGTATCTTCCAGGTGTTCTTTATTCACGGGTCAATGAGCAGCAATTTTCTTAAGGTATAGTGAAACAAGATTAACGACAAGAAGAATACAGACCAGGATCAGGGCTGTGCCGTAAGCGTGAGCCGATGGCAATGATTGGCTGACCAGATAATATAAGTGCGTGGACAGAGTCATGACCGGCGCGTCCAGGCTTATTCCCCCCACGTTCAGGATAGTGGTCGCCGTATACAGGACTGGGGCAGCAGATCCCATAGCATGACCTGCAGTCAGGACGGTAGCCGACACAATGCCCGGCCAAGCCTTTCTAAGCAGAATTCTCCTGATCAGGTACGCTTTCGTCACGCCCAGTGAGAGAGCTGATTCGCGCAGCTGGCTGCCGACTGTCTGCAGGGCCTCATGCGTTCCTATGAGGATAATTGGGAACATCATGAATCCCAGCGTAATGCCTCCTGCAAGCAGGGATACCTTCAGCGAGAGAAACACTGCCAGGAAAGCGTACCCGAAAAGCCCGTAAATAATGGAGGGGATGCCGGCCAGACATTCTATTGCAAACCTGACTATAATGAGGGCGCGGCGGTTTTTCCCATATTCATTCAGGTAAATGGCCCCACCGAGACCAGCGGGGAATGCGACAACCAGGCCAATTCCCACAAGGGCAGCCGTTCCTTCTATGGCAGGACGGATGCCGCCCGATGCACCCAGGGGGAACCCCACCGGGCTCTTCGTAAGAAAGGGCAGGGTAAGAACATGCATGCCCTTGACGACCAGGAAGCCGACAATGGAAACAGGAAGAAGTAATCCGAGGAGACCGAGTATCCATACAGAGAGGCTGAAAATCCGGTCATAGAGTATTTCGTGCCCGTTAGGACGCATGGCGAATCAGCCTTGTCTTTACAGCCCAGATGCCAGCATTGATGACAACAGTCAGGATAAGCAGTACAAGCCCCGCAGCAAACAAGGCATGATACTTGTCTGAACCGACCCCGGCTTCACCAAGTTCCGTAGCTATAAGCGCCGTCAGGGGCTGTCCCCGCTCCATTACTGATGTGGGTACAGCCACCGAATTCCCGGTAAGCATCAGTACTGCAAGCGTCTCACCGATTGCCCTCGCAAAGCCCAGGGCAACAGCTATGAACATACCGGACAGGGAATGGGGAATAACGACACGCCGTATTACATACCAGCGGGTAACGCCACACGACAGCGCAGCATGCTTGATATTGTGAGGCACAGCATTAAAGGCCTCTGCCGAAGTACTCGCCACATAGGGCAAGGCCATGATGGAAAGCACCAGAGAGGCGAGAAGTATGGACTCCCCTGTCGCCATAGTGAAGTTTTTTTCAAACCAGGGCAACAGGGTCGCATAGCCGAAGAAACCGTAGACAACAGATGGAATACCCGCAAGAAGATCGATGCACGGACGTACTATTGTTTTCACAATTCTGGGCGCCACCTCCGCGATGAAAATACCGATCCCTAAGCCCAGCGGTACCGACAGGGAAAGGCTTAGGGCGGTAATCATCACCGTGGATACCAGGGCATGAACAATGCCGAAGCGGGGGGGAGTGGCCAATGGCGTCCACGGATCGGTAAAGAGATAACGCAATACCCCTCCAGAAAGGGCGGGATAGGCCTCTCTGATAATGAAGAGAGAGATGAAGACCATGATAGAGACGCCCGCCACAAGAGCAGCCAGGGACGCAAGCCTCACAAGGCGGTCGCCCAGAATACCGGGGCTTTTGTCCCGCGCAGCCAACGTCAGCCCTGCCTGCCTTTTACCCGCTGTTTTACAGCATCATTATTGATGGGAATATAGTGGTTATCCTTTACTGCTTTCTGTCCCTCAGTCAGGACATAGTCGATGAACCGTTTAATCAGGGGATCCTGAGGCTCCTTGACAACCATATATAGCGGCCGGACCAGCGAATATCTCCCGCTGATAATATTGGCCTCGGACGGGTCTTCACCTTCAAAGGCAAACCCGTACAGATTATCACTACCGTGAAGCAGTCCGGCTGAAATGTAGGCGAGGGAGAGCCTGTTTGTCTCCAGCTTCTTGAGAAGAGCACCCTGAGAGGGAAGCTGCAAGGCATTCTTTGATATCTGCTCCTTGCCCATGACCATTCCCTGGACCATCTCGGAGGAACCGGCTCCGGGGTCCCGGACGAGGAGAACAATTTTATCCCCGGGGAGAGAGGGATCGATTTCTTTGTACGTACTGATCTTCCCGGAGAAAATATCTGCCACCTGCGCCCGTGAGAGGTTTTTTACTTTTCCGACAAGAGGGTTGCCCTTATTGACCGCAAAAGCTACAGCATCTTTACCCACGACTACGACATTATGGGGCCCCAGTGATTTTTTCTCAGCCTCTTTGAGTTCCCTGGAGACCAGCCCGATGTTACTCGTGCCCTGGACTGTGGATTGAACACCGAAGCCCGAGCCCCCTCCCATAACATAAATTTTGATCTCTTTTGGGGGCAGACCCGCAGCTGCTTTGTCCCATGTTTTATATTTGTCCATGAAATCACTGGCAGCCGTTGCAATGACGGGGAGAAGGGTCGTGGAACCGCCGGTGCGGATCACCCCATCATCCTGCGGAGCGGCATAAGAAAGAGCGCTCAAGGCTACCATTATAAGAAAAACGGACAGGACACCTGCACGGCAATATAATTTTTTCTTCATGTAAAACACTCCTGTTTTTTCTTTCACTCAATTCCCGGTAAAAGCAGGGATACGCATCCCCATACCGGATCAATTCCCCTAATCATAGAAAATCCGGCGGGGTTCCTTCAACTTCAGTTCCGAGTCGTCTGCAACCTGCTCTTCAAATAATCCGGTGAGAAATTTCTGCAGGTCTTCCCGCAGGATATTTTTCAGTTCAGCATAACGTTTTTCCAAAAGAAACCTGCGGACATCCCGGCCGTTCAGGGCTGCTATATCAGCACCGGTATGCCGGCAACTGTTTTCAGTGGTGATCTTCCCGCAGACCTTGCAATAGCGGGGCTCAGAAATGGGGAGTATCTCGATGGACAGACTATCAAGCTCCTTGAAAATTTGCTGGGCTCCGTAGCGTGGATAAAAACTGCCGATGCCTGCATGATCACGGCCCACAATAAAATGCGTGTATCCTGAGTTCTGCAGCATGATGGCCTGCAGAAAGGCCTCCTTGGGTCCGGCATATATAGGTGGAAGGCGCAGATTGTTAAGGAACACCTTGTCCACGGGATAGTACCGGTCAATGAGGTATTCATAGGTATCAAAGACAACGTCAGGCAGGAAATTCCCCTTCACCTGGGCTCCGGTAATAACATTTATTCCCACCTTGTCAGTTATTTCAAGGGCGATTGTATGCAGGTACTCGTGCCCCACATGGCAGATATTACGCGTTGAAAAAGCAGTGAATGTTTTCTGCCCCGTAGATTCCAGTTTTCCCCTAAGCTCACGGGGGGGATAAAAATATCGGAAATCAGGAACAACTGAGGGATGAGCATGCAGTTGTCCGCCCAGGCATACCCTGGATTTCCTCAGACAATCCTGAACACCGGGGTGCTCCGTGCTGTCAGTTCCGAAAACACTAAGATTATGCTTCTCTCTGTCGATTTCAAAAATACTCTCAACTTCCATAACTGCAAGAGGATGTCCCTGCTTTTTTGAGAGGATAACGCTCGCCCCCGGGGTAAGGCCATCGAGTGTTTCCGTCAGGACAGGCAAAAGAATCGGAATGGTCCAGTCCAGCCCGGAGGGCAGCTTGCTGTCGGCAACAACCTGTCCGTACTCCTGTTCCGTCATGAATCCGGTTAAGGGGCTGTAAGATCCTGTCACTATATTAATGACGTTGATCTGGTCTTCGTGTTTCAATAAAATTTCACGATCCCCTGCGGCATTAAGGTGCCGTGTCCATTCTTTGTCGCTGGTACAGCGATCCACCAGAGCGCCCCCGTAGGGTTCAATCAGCATGTCATAACCTCCCCTCTTTTCCGCGTCTATATGCCATCGCCATCCAGGGCATAAGCCGTTTTCATAAAAGATTTGAATATCTCCTGGTCAGTAGAGCCGAGATGAGCATAACGCTGTATTATCAGAGGTTCCAGTGACGTCAGTCCCGAACCATGCTGGCCGCGCAGCTTGGGGAAAAACAGACAATGGAAAGGCAGATAGGATTCCTCAACGGCATGCATACCCGCAATAATGAGAGGAAATTTCCAGAACAGTTTTTCCATCTCGATGATCTCGTGTTCGTCCGCACCTTCAGGATGATTTCCGCCCGTATCCAGATAGCGGACGAGATAGTCATAAATACCGGACAGTTCCCGTGTCCAGGCACTGCGAGGTCCGGCCTTGTCATCAATCAGTTTCAGCATAAGCTCAGCATTCGCTGCGTCCAGGGAGAGCCACTTGGGATCGATCCCCAGGGCGTATTCGCAAACCCTTGGGTTCAGGAAAGGGAATCTTGCTTCAATGGGGCCCCGGTTCATAAAAATTATGGAGGCCCGGCGCAGCATATTCTCGTAAATAGAGTTCATGAACAGCAGGCGGCTCCGTGGTTGTATCTGGGTCTGGTGTGGCGCCTTCAGCTCCTTCCATGTGTCATAGGCCCCCAGGAGTTCATCCACGCCGTGTCCGCCTATGGTTACCTTAAAGCCGTCCTTGTGCATCTGGGGTCCCAGGTAATAGTAGATAGGCAGGGGATAGACGCTAAGGGCCTTGATCTTGCGCGTCTCGAACATGTCCACGATATCCCCGATATCCTCAACCACCTGCTCCTTGGGCACGCGCACCTCCCGCAGTTCGAGGCCGATTTCCTTGAAACCCAGAGCGGCGATGCGGGCGCGGCGGACATCCTCGGATATATAATCGTCTATAGCAAAGACATAGGATGTGGGCTTGTAGCTGACTTTTTTGAAATCGATACTGGACAATACATAATACGTGGTCATAAGGCTGTCGATACCGCCCGAAAGCATGGTGCAGATGGGAACATCGCCCATAGTGCGGTTCCTTGCCGAGTCCTTCATGAGATGGTGAAGCTCGGTACCGACCTCCCACAACGGGAGAGCTTTCTTGCACGGCTTGGGCTGGTAATAGGGGGTAACCTGCATTGTGAAAGTCTCTAAATTGAGAACAATACAGTGTCCCGGAACCAGTTCCACAGGATCAGCTAGGGGGACCCACCCGAGAGGACGGAACCCTTTCAGCTCGCTTGAAAAAATAAAGACCCTCTTCTCAGGATTGTAGTAGTAGAAAAGCGGCAGGCGTCCCGGCCAGTCGCGGGAGACAATAAGCTCTTTTTTACATTCGTCATATATGCCGAAGGCGAACATGGCATCCATGGTGGGGTGCTTGAGAAAATCCTTCCCCTGATGCTCATAGAGCTTAAGGAAAACCTCCGTATCGCCATCCGTCTGAAAAGCAAACCCCTCTTTTTTCAAGTCGTCCCGCAGCTCCGCAAAATTGAAAAGTTCACCATTGAAAACCAGGCGGGTTTTCCTGTCCGCGGACAAATACGGCTGGTCCGACTGTCCTTCCGGAACCCCTGCCTTGTGAGATTCCTTTACCATATGCCGCCTGCTTCCAAGGACGACATCATCATACCGGCATACCGTTATCCCGTCATCCCCTCGCCTGATGGCCTGCAGGCAGAGGTGCGCCTCCTCGACACCTATCCCCACACCGCCAAATATTCCACACATGATGAGACCTCCCTGAATCTATTTCCGGATATCCGAAAAAATTATCTTCAGAACAACGTTACGTCATGGGCAAGCCTGTTTTCACTCACCAACCACCCTTAACCGATAATGCGGGAGGACGGCTTTCAGTATATATGACCACAGAACATCCAGCATGGCCTCCGGAGAGATCCGGGTGCTTTCGAGAACAAGATCGGGATGAGCAGGCACATCGTAAGGAATATCAAGCCCGACCACATTACAGGCATTCCCTTCAAGGGCAGGCTTGTAGACATTCTTAATATCGCGCTTTACGCATTCCGACAGTTCACACTGCAGATAGACTTCGTGGTAGTTGTCCAGAATCTCGCGACACCGCTGACGGTCATCCTCAAAGGGGTGGATAATGGCGACAATGGGCAGAATCCCCTGCCCGGATACCCACCGGGCCAGCGCCAGAATGCGCTGCGTCTGTTTGCGCCGTGATGCCGGGTCATACCCGAGGCGTTCCTCAAAAATGGAACGGACCTCGTCGCCATCTATCAACATGCAGGGATAGCCGTTATCCCTCATCCTGCCAGCCAGCAACCGTGCCAGGGTCGATTTTCCTGCCGAAGAGAGGCCGATAATCCAGATGCTTCCCGGACTTTTCAAGGAACTGACTGCTGATGGTTTCAAAATATATATTCTCCTTATACCATAAAGAGTTTTGCTTTATAAAGTTTCGAGAACTTCTCGGCAATTGGTCGGGCTGTCTCGGCATAGGGGATAACGAGCAGATCGTTTTCTTCCAGGTCACGGGGATGTATGACTTCCATTCCACAAAATGTGGAGCCTACACGATAAGGATTCTCATCTACAAAGAAAGATATCATATCTCCCACTGTATGATAGGCCCATGTCGCATTGCAAGTACAACCCAGCACGGCTACTCGGCTATAGTTATTGCTGGTAATGTGCCTGTGAACAGCCTCCTTGACGATTATGGCCGCATCTGTCAGGTATCGGCAAGCCTTAGACAGAGCGTTATCCTGGGCATATTCACTGCTAGAGTGCTTATCCTTCTTCCTGCGAGCAATGGCCAGGATATTTCTCGGAAATGACGGGTGATCAACAGTCATATCACTTTCATACCCGTAGTGATTCAAGAAATTGCGCAAACTGGTCGGAGTCGGATAAATATAATGATCTCCATATACCAGATTATAGGGATTTATCTCCACATTAGTTACGAACAGAAAGACAAAGCCGCCCGGCGCCAGTAATTCATTGAGTCTATTCATAAGCAATGAAAAGTCATCAATAAACATCAAAGCACTGGAAATAATTATAATATCGTAGGGACCGGAAATGCTCGAAATATCCTTGGAGAAGTATTTAAAGCCTTCATCCTTCGGGAAGATCCCCTCGATGTGCTCTGAGATGTCAAAACCGTGCAAAACAGCATGAGGATGTCTATTTTTTAATTCCACGAGGAGTTTCCCATCAAAGCAGCCAATATCAAGGATTCTAAATCTATCCCGTCCTTTCTCCAGGTTTTTCGTAATATAGTCAGCCAGGTGGTAATAAGGTGACATCATGCGGCCGGCAACAACACCCTCCTTATTGAAAACTGCGTGCATCGTTTTTTTCCCACGCGCGTATTCTTCGCCATAATACAATTCCTTAAGTTCAGATATTACATGTTTTTCACTCAGATATATCATTTGACATCTGTTGCATTTGGACAGGAAGGTCGGCTGTCTTTTCATGGGAGCAAAATCAAGATGCCGGACAAATATATGACTCATACGGAAAGTGGTGCTTTCCTCAGAATTACAGACAGGACAGTGGCTTATAGTATCACTCATTAAAAGGCTCCTTCAGCAGGCGGGGCGGGGTTGCGCTCCGCTTCATCGCCATTACTGCATAGACTTCGCGGGAGCTATAGTGCGTTTTAGCGAATGTGGCCAAGAACGCTTCTAGTATATTTCCGGTGATTTCTCAGTTGCTCAGGTGTCATATTGTACATTTTAGCAATAGTTTCAGTTTTTTCAGGCGTTTTGAAATTTATACGGTCCCACTCAAAGGCTCTCAAAATCGCAAGCTCTTGAGCTGTAAACTCATCCGTTTCTATAAATCCAGTGTTAAACCCGCTTATAACGGGGTCTATCAATGTGAAGTCATCCGTTAAAACTCCCGATTTCCTTGCCTGCTCGTAAAGCTCAGTTGCCGGCAGCGGAGTGGCTATCAAAAAATGGCACAGGTCAAAATCACACTCTTCCGCAAACGCAAAGGTCTGTCTTATTTCATCCCACCTTTCACCAGGGAATCCTATGACAAACGTGCCGCGGATCAAAACCCCAAGCTCTTTACACTTGCGGACAATCCGCGGGACGTCTCCGAGCACAATCCGTTTTTTAATAATCTCCCGATGCACCCGCTCCGATCCCGATTCGACAGAGATTACGATCTCAGTGCACCCGGACCCGGCCAGCATTTCCAACAGTTGTTCATCAAGCAATTTTGCCATGAGACCGCCTGTTTTCCAGCAGACGTCATCCCCCCAGCGCTTCCCCTGGAACTCTTTGCAAATTGCTTCAATGCGCTCTCTCTTCAGAAGAAGGTTATCATCACTCAGCTTAAAAACCTTCACTCCATATGCGCTCACAAAATAATCCATTTCCTCGAATATGTCATCGAGCGGCCGGTAAGCGACTAATCGCCCGCTAATGGTTCTGGTAGCGCAAAAATTACATTCAAAAGGGCACCCATAGGATGTCAGGATGGGGGCAACCAATACGCTGCTGACTGTTTTTGTCGGACCAATTAGTGAGTCGGTGACCAGATACGGCGTCAGGTCCATGAGAGTGTAATCAGGCTTAACCTGGTCTTTGACCTGACCTATGACGGTTTTGACGGGGTTACATATGAATTGACCTGTAACCGGTTCATGAAAACCTATGCCTGGCATTTTCTTTAACACGCCCAAATCACCCTTGAATACTGCCTCCAGGAAATCCGACACTCTCTCTTCGGCATGTCCCAGGAAAACAAAATCAACATTTTTATCCCGCGCGGCTACTTCAGGTTGAATTGTCGGATAGATCCCGCCCAAGACAGTGACGACATCGGGGCAGGCTTCCTTTGCAATCTTTATCGCATAATGAATAGACTTTGGGTGATGAAACGTGGCGAGTCCTGAAAAAAGAACTGCGTCAGGCCTGATTGATTGCAACATACTTTTACACTGCCCGGGAGACAAGTTATTGGCTGTTGCATCTACTATTTCCACATGAAATTTATCTCTTAAAATAGATGACAAGATCGCGATGCTGTGCGGTACGCTCATTAGCAATCTTTCATTGAGCCAGGAAACATTGGGAATAAAAAGTACTATTCTATGTTTTTGAGCATTAGTCACCTTGACCCTCCAATCGATATAAACATTCACGGCAAAGCGCAACTGCCTTAGCATTGTAGTCTAAAGTAATAAGCAATAGGAATTGAGACACTCATCAACTCCGGCAGGAAGCTGACAAGACAAACTACCGGTCACAAAAAGTTCTCATGCGGAATGGGCTGTTGAATATTCCAGAGCAACTCATTGGATGGAGCGTAATCGCACGGGGTTGGGCATTCCAGATAATTTATATTCTCAAAGACATTCCTTCTTCTCTCGGAAGCCCATATAGCTGCAAATGTTGAATCATGCATATCCCCTATACAGTATTTCTCAACACCCATATGGTGGCAACAAATATACATTTTCAAATCCGCAGCAATTAACGCATTGAAATGGTGAAAATTACATTTCTTCGTAATACTGGCGCAATTATTGATTACAGATGCACAGCGTTCAGCCGGATAAGAAACAATAAACCCGTTCCCTTCCAACTCCTTGCTCCTTTCCAGCTCCTTATAGATCGCCCCGCTGTCCTCTTCAGAAAACATCTTTTTATTGCCGAAGGTAAAAAAGGGTCTGATCCTGATATGATCAACCCCCAATTCCTTGCATAAAGCCGTACAATTATAAATTCCCTCGATCGTGTGAGGACCGATTAAATAGCAGGTGCTGATTACAATCTCACTGTTTGTCGCCCTCTTAAGAGACGTGGCTCTGCGGATGTTCTCTATCGTCCTGTTGAAAGCTTTCTCGCCGACACCATGGGTTAATAAATACATTTCCGGGCAATCAGCATCAAGGCTGACCCTTAACCATGTGCAGCACCGAACTATAGTCTTGATATCCTCGTCAGACAGGTTCGTACCGTTTGTTGTAAGGCTCACTTCAAGCCCTTTTCCCTTTATGTACTCTATGGCTTCGCCCAGTTTCGGATAACATGTTGGATCACCGCCGCCCCCGATTGAGATCGCCTTTACACCCAGTTTAGAGAGCTCGTCAACCAGATTTACCAGGGTCTCAAAAGGTACAGTTGAAACCTCGCTCTTATTGTCACTAACATAATAATCGCAAATACAGGCCGGACACTTGTGATTACATAAATTGGTAAGATTGATCCCTACTGTAACCGGGTATGTGAAACCGGTTTTAACCCATTCATATAATTTATCCATATGCCTCAGTAGTTTCAATTTATTGTTCAGGACCTGACTGCCGGCAGTGCTCATGAGCATTCTCCTTTCCCCGTGGCTCTCCATTTTCCTGTTTTTTATTCCTCGTGAATGGCCGTACAACGCCCAGCATGATGCAGGGAATTATAACATTTTCAGTCCGGGTGCCTGAGGAAAACAGCATGCTGCTTCAATGTGCTACTCAAGCCCCTATGCCTGCGCAAGAAGTTCCTTGTTGTCCCTGAGAAACTCAGCCCCAATCCGTCCCGTAAAACCGCTACCGTCAAAAGCACGGGCAGTAAATACATTCTGGGCCTGTTTTAGCAATTTCCCGTCCTCCGGCGCCGTCTTCCATTTGCCGTCAAGCCGCATATTCATCTCGCTGGCAAGGGCCAAAATCTCATCCCCTGTATTTTCCACAAACTCGATCCCCTCCTGATCAAGCTTCATGAGTTCCTCCAGGGTCAGCCAGTCAGCATCCACCCCGCGGGCAATCATCTGCGGGAAAGGAATAAAGTGGCCGGTCGCACGATTCCGGCATTTCTTGAAAATTACAATATCGTGAGGCATGCGTCCGCACTCTCCGTAGGGGATCATATTGGCATAGGCAACAGGAACGCCGAACATGGATGACAAAATATATATTCCAGAGGTAGTACCCAGGAAAAACTTGCAGGTGGCCTGCAGATAGGCATCGGCAAAATCAGGATCATCTAGGGTCGGGCGAATAACTCCGGTATAATCAATTATGCGGGGGCTCACGTTCCCGGGGAGCAGTTCCTCAGGGCGGTGGATACCCATGCGCAACACGTAAATCCCCTGGGTTGCCAGATAGTCAGCAGCGGGCAGGTAGTTCCTGATGGAGCAATTGCGAAAATCTCTGGAGCCCCAGTAGCTATCCGGATCAAGCTTTGTAGCGGGAGAGTCAGTGTAGAAACGGTCTTTAGCGAACAGACAGACATGCCGGGCACCCTCTGGAACGCCGAGATGCCGGATGAGTGCCTGTCCCCGCGCGTGCTCTTCCGTCGTAAAATTCAGTTGCGGTCCGGGAACAGTCCACTCCGCACCCCGTAGCCAGCCCGTGCAGCCGAGATCGAGCCAGAGCGGAGAATCCGGTCGGGCTCTGCGCAGGGAATCAAGAACTTTCCAGAGCTTTTCACTTTTAATAACGGGGACCTGCCGTCCCACCATAGTCAGAATCTGGCGATTCACCGGCATTCCCCCGGCAATCAAAAACACAGCCTCACGGTTTAGTGGCGGACACATTTTTCTCAGGCGGAGAAAATACTCCGTATTACCGTAAAAGCGTCCCATGGTTCGGTAATGCAGGAGGCCGATACGGATGGTCAGAAAGGTGCTCAGAAGCGCCGCCAGGGGAAAAAGCAGGGGAGACATAAACAGAGCCATTACGCCCGTGAGGTCCAGGTGATTTGTTCCCGCTCTCTCCTGGTCCTGCCAGATTATTTCTTTTCTTGTTTTTTCTTTCACTCACAACTCCTGTCAGGGAAGGGTTTCAGGCAGCGTATTTACTCCCCTGAGCATACGATAATAGGCGGCTCCCGTCACACACCAGCGTTTGAATATCACAACGGGGCAGGTTAGAGCGGCCCCGGCATACCGGCAGAGGTTGACCGAGCAATAAATGAACTGAACAAGTTTTAGGCTGAAGAGTTTCGAGAGCTGCGGGCTATCACCGGCCAGGCTGAGGCTTTTCTTCATCAACTCCACAAACCACCGCGGACGGTGCAACGCGAGGTCCCTCTGCGTCCATTTATGTCGGTAATACGCATTGAAACTGTAATCCTTCAGGGCTACGGTCCCTTTCGCCTCGCTCCAACAACCCGCAACAAAATCCCTGAAATACGAAGGCCTGAAATAATTCAAAAACATCTCCCTCTCGATCTTTGAGGGGAGAAGCATGGCGACAAACAGAATTATACGGTGCAGGAAGCTGTCTCTATACTTATAAAGAGGATACCCGTATTTTTCCATATAGCGGCAGAAGAGCCCCTCAAAAACATACCAGTCACCAGGATCGATATGCTTCTGCCATTCCTGGGAAACCACCTTTGGATTCACAGCATTCATAGGCTCCATATCATAAACTTTATCTCCCCACCACAATCTGCCGCCGAAAGTGATCTGCGCCATGCAGGGGTGATAATCAATGCCGAGGAAACGAGCCGTGGCCCTCATGACTTCTTCAGGCTTATAATAGAGATCTTCATGACGGATCATGCGGATACGTCCTGCAGGATATCCCCGCAGAGCATCAAGACCTTCGTAGAAGTAACGCATTATAAAGTAATACACACGGCGGCGGTAGATCAAGGCATCGGTTTTGTTCATCTTGATGAGATCAACACCTACCTCGCTGCTGTTGTAGCGACCGCGTATATTCGAACGTGGATCACGTACGGTTCCCAAAATAAGGGCGTCGGGGAAATCCGGGAAAAGATATGCCGTCACATATTCATGGACATGAATATGGTAGACCAGAACTCTTTTGTCCGTAAGGCTCTCAGCCCGGCATAAGGCATAGGCGTAATGCACGGCAAGCAGAAAGGTGCGCACACAAACCGGCTCTCCCTCAAGAAGATGTGCCAGATAGTCCCTGAAAAGCGCTTCATCAATGGCGATGTACCCGTCCTGTGCCTCGCCGAGACCGGCCAGGCCGTCGTGCCCCGGAATCCTGCGCGTATCCAGCACCGAGGCATGTTTGATACAAAAGACATCGATCAGGGTCTTCCAGTTCCAGTCATCCCGGAATGTCTCCTTCCACTCATCCCAGTGTGGATACAAATACATCAGAGGATAGGCAGGCACCATATAGATTTGTGGATGCCCGTCGAGAAACCCCTGGCAAAGCTTGGTACCGCTCCCATTTGCCGTATAGAGAGCGACCATATGCGGCTCGGGGACATCGCGAAAGCGCGGCCAAGTCTCCCTGGTCGTCGGGACGGCGGCTCGTGGGGCTAACGACCCTTCACCTTCAGACGCACACATAAGTCCCGGAGTAGTGTCTTGAAAACCGTTGCCGTATTATCTCCCCGCTTTTTCCCATGGGGATGACGACCACATCCCTCTCCTGCAGGGACCGGGGATGGAGGACCGGCTTCCCGTGGAAAAAGGCGCCTGTCTTCCCGGGGTTTTCATCCACAAAGAACGATGCGCGGTTGCCAAGACAATATTCGGAGAATGCGGCATCAATGGTAGTCCCCAGAACCCCCATGCTCCCGGAGATTTCCAGGGCGTTAAGGCCCTCGGCCAGGCCGGCAAGATAGGCCAGGCCGGTTTCAAAATGCGTATCCGCTTCGTCAACACAACACCCCTGGTGGTTTCTCTGTGATGCGGTAACCAGTATATCCCTCGGGAAACAGTCATTTTCAAGAGGGCAGGGTTTGAAGCCCATGCGTCTGAGAATAGTGCCCAGAATGGCCGGCGTATAATGGTAATACAAGTCTCCCAGCAGCAGGGTTGCAGGCTTGGCAGAAAAATCAGGGACGTGTATAAACAGACGTCCGTCAGGTTTCAACAGCCGCCTGATGTGTGAGAACAGGGAGTACATGTCATGGATGTACTGCAGCGAGTGGGACATCAGTATCCAGTCGAAGCACCCATGCACAGTCTCCAGACTCCCTGAAAAGAAACGGAATGCAGGCCCGCGGGGATATTGCAGCCGCTCTCGCACATCGAATCCGCAAAGAACAGAAGCATGGCTGACTTTCTCAATCTCTGTCAGTAATTTCCCGTCAAAACAGCCAATGTCCAATACAGAGATGTCCGTTCCCGCAAAGAGGGGCGAGAGAAGCCCGGCCTGTACACAGGATAAAGGGACCGGCTTGTCATGACCGGGGATAATCAGCGTATGCGGTTCTTCATGCCTGAGGTACTCTTCGCCGGTATACATGGCGTCTATCACCTCTTGTTCCTCCGTGTCCGTTATCCGGAAGACGAGATGGCAGGTGCGGCAGTGCCCTATCCTGTTCGGCCCCGTATGGAAAACGGAAAAGTCCATGTGCCGGAACAGCGGATAGGACAGAAGGGTAATCTGCGGGTCCCGTGCTGAACACAGGGGGCACAGGATATTGCCGGTCGTGTTCACAGGCCTTGTTTGTCTTTTGTTTACCGCTGTCGTGGTATCACACATAACGCCCAGAGGAAGTGACACATGGGACCATAGCCGGTGTGCAGGACCTCATCGTTCATACCAAACATAAAGACATTGTGGAAGTAGTATGCACACATCTCGCGCAGCGACTGATGTGTTTTGAGGTTGACATGCCCCTGACGGGACCAGGAAGAAGCATATTGCTCGGCACTCTTGTTCGGCGTCCCGATGAGAGCCACCCCCTGCTCATTAAGCGAGGCTGATATGTTCGCCATGAAAGAGTCCTCTTCCGACGGGAATATATGCTCAATGACATCCACGAGAAAAATACCGTCCACCTTCGGACGATAGGCATTTTCGCGGAATTCGAAAAATTCGTAGGAGGTATTTTTGAGGAAGCCGTGGCGGCGGCGGATGTCGTCCAGCAGCGGCGGGTTTATGTCTGTACAAATCAGCTTTTTGACAACACTCGCAACAAAAGGGGCTCCGAAACCGTCTCCACAGCCGATCTCCATCACCGTTTCCCTGCCCTCCAGCATTTTAGCGCAGAATTTGTATCTGGAAGCAACAAAGGCGATGTGCTTGATGTCGTTCATATAGTCATCAGATGTATAACGACCGAGCTCAACCGGTTCCGATTGAATCTGGCGATCAATGGATTTCCACAATTCTGCCGAATCATTCACGTTATCATTCATACGGGCTCTCCCCTCCCTATTTTATTCTTTAATGTATCCAGGAATATCCCCTGGCCTCCGGGATCATCTTCGCGCGGTGCCCAGGGAGCGATCATAGTATCTTTCCGGCAAAAGGGACCGTTGGTTACTTCATGAAAAACAACAAACTCAGTTTCCGGAAAAATGGAATGGTAGAGCCCTGAAGACAGGCGGTAGAAAAACACCCGACCCGACCCGCGGTCCCCCATGGAAATTACGTTGAGAATCCTTCCCGTATCGTCAAACAGAAAGACAGTGAGCTTCCCTTCGATGATGTGGAATGATTCGCTTTTGTTGACATGTTTGTGCGGCGGAATATACGCAGTCTTCGTGTGTACAATGAGCATTTCATGCAAAGGGTCTTCAGAAGCAGGATGGGCGCAAAGCCGCACACGCCTGCGGACGTTTTGCAGAGCCCGCTCTTTCAGGAAAGCGATATCACCGGCAGTCACCGTGGTGAGCGGCCCCTGGCTCCGGTAGACCTCGTCCGTTTCCTTGATATAATCCATGTCTGTTCAGGCCTTATAAAATTCCCGGACACAGTGGCTTACGTAGTCTACTGCCTCCAAGGCCATGTCCTCCTGGTTTGGAAGACAGAGAATCCTTCTTACCACATCCTCACAGACGGGGATGTCAGCTGAAAACCGTCCTTTGTAGGCTGTATGATAGGGCATGGGGATAGGATGCTGGATCTGCGTCTCTACCCCCCGCTCAGCCAGATATCTCTGGAGTTCGTCCCGTTGATCGGCAAGAATCGAATAGGCATAGTAGATATGGCGACTTCCGGGGTGTTCGACGGGACAACCGACAATTCCCTCCAGTGCCTTCCGATAAGCGCCGGCAATCGCCCGGCGCCCTTCTATTTTCTTCCCGAGATACTTGAAACTAACGAGGAGCATGGCCGCCTGGAGAGTGTCAAGCCTTCCATTGAGGCTCGGGTAGTAACAGTCCTGCCTGTTTACCGTACCGTTGTATCTCAGCGAATCCAGACGTTCTTTCAGGTACGCGTCATCGGTAACGATGGCACCCGCTTCACCATAGGCATTGAAGACCTTCATGGGATTCATGCTGAAGCAGCTCATAATACCCGATGATCCACAGCGGATTCCGTCGCGGACAGCTCCGAAGGCCTGGGCCCCGTCCTCGATTACCAGCAGTTTGAACTTTTCAGCAATTTCCTTGATATGCCGAATGTCGCACATCTGCCCGGTAAAATGGACCGGCACCACGGCCTTTGTCCTCGATGTAACGGCCCTTTCTATCAGGTCTGCGTTCATGTTCAGGTCAGCGGCAATATCGACGAAAACGGGAGTAGCTCCTGCAAGAACTATAGCATTGACCGTAGCGATCCACGACAGGGGTGTCGTAATGACCTCATCTCCGGGACCGATGTCCAGAGCCCGCAGGGCCAGATAGAGCGCGTCCGTCCCGGAGTTGACGCCGACCCCGTATTTTCGCCCGCAGTAAGCAGCGGCTTCCGTCTCAAACTGAAGGAGTTCAGGCCCCAGGATCAGTCGTCCGTGGGAAAGGACCCTTTCCACAGCATCCAGCAATTCCGCCTTCATTACGGGATCTTTAACGCTCAGGTCGCGGTAAAAGACTTTCATCCCTCCCACCACTTGATTTCACCAGTAAACCCACCGGGTTGAGCGGGATCTCCTTTGCTGAGGCATAGCCTTTTCCATCTCGCCTGTGCAGCCACTCTTTTAATAACGCTCACGCTGCTCACTGATGTACTTAGTGACCAGACTTATCAAATCAGTGTCGACCTTCTCCAGATACCCGTTCGCCCACAATGCACTAATCGTCTGATAGATCCTGTTTTCTTTCATCAGATCCGCCATCTGAGACATCCCGTATTTCACCAGAATTGCTTCAACCTCTTCATAACCGAAGGAGTTAATAAGATGGGCGACTTTTTCTTTCGGTATGCTGCGCGTCCATGCGCCTGCTCCCTTATTGAAGCGTCCCTTGCTCTGTTCAAATGTAAACTCGGAGGTAAATGTATGCGGATAAAAGGGAGGGACTTTCCGCACCGCTTCCTCTATCTCGTCGAGGAAGCGCAGGTAAACCCGATCAACAACGCGTGATGATTGTCTGTAAGGCAGGGACTTCTCCAGGCACTTCACACCGTATGCGAACTGATTAAAGGCCATGGAGATAAAGGCAAGCTTTCTCAGCATAATGTAGCGTTTATAGGCATCACCATCGCTCCCTGCCTCGATGCACTCCGTTCGCTTAAGGAAAAGAGCATCGGCACCGCTATGAAAATCATCCGCCCGCAACCCGATAGGGGTTCGGTACGGCATCATCCCGTGATGGAGAGAATCAAAACGACAAAAATAGAAACCGTTTTCCTGCAATAAACTGGACACGTCACCGAAAGTTTTCTGTCCCTTATAAAAAGGAAAGAATTGAACCTCGACTATGATGCCTAGAACAGATGACCGCACCGTTGAGAGAGCTCCTTTCAGGACTTCGTAATCGAAGCCCTCGGCATCAATTGACAGGAAGTCAGGCGGGGGCACATTTACTCTCCCTGTCTCGAACAGGTGATCAAGAGTGACCAGATCAACTTCTCGTGTCTCCATCTGCTGAGCAGTCTCGGTATAAATATAGTCGAAGACACAATAAAATTTGTAAAAATCTCGGTATTCGTCGTTGAACTCAAGAAGAGAACTGCAATAGGGATCATACGCGATATGGAAGAGAGCTTTTCTGCATTCATCGCCAAGACAATAGGGAAACACATGCAACTCCGAGCTGTTCTCCTGGTTGGTATCTATAACCTGCTCGATGCACTCCTGATCTGCATCGTAAAGGACATTGATACAATCGCCTTCGAATACGGGAGTGTGAGGGAATCCCCTGCTCCCTCCCCTTCCACCTACATGTGTCAGTGATAGCCGATTGTCTATCGTATCCTGGCCCATTTTATCCACGTCATCTCCTTTTCCCCCTGTCTCAACCTGGTATTCATACTCTCTTATTCAACCTCTTTCAGTATAGCATCAAGACTGATCCCATGCGCCGCAAGAATGTCCTCGTGGCTGCCGTAGCAATGGATAAATTCGTCCTTCAGAGTGAAGGTTTTGAGTTTACAGCGGGCACCGCTGTCCCAGGCGATCTGTTTGGTCTGAGAGGCGAGACCGCCCTGGGGCACATGCTCCTCGATGACGATCACCTGTTTGTGGCATTTCAGAATACCGGCGAGACCTTCACGGTCGAGAGGTTTCAGAGTAGGACAGGCAATAAGCGACACGGAACGGCCACGGGCGGCCAGAACATCAACCGCTTTTTTCGCCATACCCATGATGACACCGTATGATAGTATTGCAACATCATCCCCTTTCCTCAGATAGCGGACCTTACCAAACTGGAAAGGCTCCAGCGCACCGGCAGTAATAACAGGCTCACCGGCTTTGCCAAAGCGCAGATAAAGCGGTCCCGGGGACGTGCGCCTGCCAGCATAAAGCGTGGCAGCGCGTGCCTCTTCGGGGTCGCAGGGCGCGAGAATGGACATATTCGGAATGGAGCCGGCTATGGCTATGTCCTCCTGGGCATGATGGGTGCCGCCAAGTGTGGAATAAATAACTCCGCCGCCGATACCCACCACCGTAACAGGCAGATTCTGGTATCCGAGATCGTCACGTATTATTTCATAGGGACGGTACAGGGAAAAGGTTGCAATCGTATAAGCAAAGGGCTTTAAACCTTTAAGAGCCAGCCCGGCACAAATGCCGATCATGGTCTGTTCCGCAACTCCGACATTGATGAAACGTTCGGGGAACTCCTGGCGGAATTTTTCCATGGGACCGGCAGGCGAGATATCGGCCACCACGATGCAAATTCGGGGGTCCTCCTTCCCCAGTTCATAAAGGACCTCGGCAAACATGTTTCTCATGAGGACACCTCTTTCAATTCATCCAAGGCCTGCCGGTACTCCTGAGGGTTTGGCGCGCGGTAGTGCCAGATGGGCACATTCTCCATATAGCTGACGCCCCGCCCCTTTGTTGTCTTCGCCACAAGCATGAAGGGACGGCCGCCTTTGCGCTCTGTAATAGCCTGATAGATGGCTCCTGCATCGTGACCGTTGGTCTCGGCCACTTCCCAGCCAAATGCCACGAACTTGTCGGCAAGGGGATAAAAACTTGGATGTGTTTCACTAGTGCGCCCCAGACTTTGGAAATCGTTATTATCGATAACAGCAATCAGATTGTTAAGCTTGAGAGTGGAAGCCATCAGGACCGCTTCCCAGGTGGACCCCTCCTGCACCTCACCATCGGAAAGGACGGCGAACACACGATTGGTCCCGGTTATGTTTGGCGAAAAGTTCCTCTCAGCAACAGCCATGCCCACAGCCATGGACAGGCCGTGCCCCAGGCTGCCGGTTGCCGCGGCAATTCCCGGGGTGCCGTAGTCGGGGTGCGCGCCCAGCATGCCGTCCCTGGTGCAATACCGGTCCAGTTCGACTGATGGTAAAATGCCCAGGTCTTCCAGGATGACATACTGCGCCATGCACCCATGCCCTTTCGAGAGGAGAAAGGAGTCCAGAAAGGTGCCGTCGTGTGCGCGGCGCATCAGCCCGTTATAGATGCAGTCCACGATCTCCAGGCAGGAGAAGGCCGGTGCAATATGCAGGGCCGTTACGCGCTGCGAGATATCCAGTATCCTCCTCCGGTAACGCAGACAGCGCTTTCTCGCGGATGCGCTATCGAAGGCATCCTTCAACTGCAATTGTTCCACAAACTCTTCCATATCGCCCTCGCCTTCTATTCTATAATGGTCCAGTAATAATCGCCGGTATAGCCGGCCTCTTCAAAGAGCCTGATCCACCCCTCCGGATAGTCGTGGTATTCGGCGGTCAGCGCCCAGCTTTCGAATATGGCCTTCTGCTCCGGTGTCCTGTAGGAGTCCACCTGGATAAACCCCTTGCCCGGAGCCAGGCGCTGTATCTCACTGACTGCCTGAATGCAACGGCGCCGCGGAAGGTTATGAATGGTATTCAGGGATATGACGGCGTTGAAACTGTTATCGGGAAAGGGAAGACTGTCGGCGCTTCCCAGGTGCAGGCGCCCCGCCACCTCCGGTTCGCAGGTCTTAAGGGCATATCGTGAGATATCAAGACCAAAGGCCTCAAGCCCGGGACAGACCGTCATAAGGTCCTTAACCAGGAACCCTCGCGCGCAGCCCACATCCAGTATCCGGTCTCCCGGCTTCAGTCCAAAATGTCCCACGATATCACGGGCCACAGGGATCCATCTGCCATCGTACCGATAACCGCCGTAGCCGTATTCCCTCGGGCCGTCAAAGTACATCTGCCCGTACTCTCTGGATATCCGGATGTGCTCCTCTGTTTTGGCAGTTTCCCTCGCCTTGACGTTACGTTTGCCCGTGGGCAATGCATGGAGCAGTTCTATCTCGGCCATTTTACCGCACCTCCGTCATGTCCCGGTGCGCCTTTGCCAGTCCTTCGGACAGCGGCGTGAAGCGGAACCGGGGGAAAGCCCGGCAGCAGGCTGTACTATCAAAGGCCCGGTAACCGCCATGGGGCATGGGGCCTTTGCGCGGTGTTGTCCGGATTGCCGGTCGCGGACTGAAATTGGCGGCGACCATCTCCGCAACCTCGCGGAAGGGGAAAACATCCCCTGTCGCAACATTCAATACCCCGGTGCTGCAGTACATGGTTGCGAGGCGGACGATCTCCGCCACATCGTCTATAAAAACGTGGTCGCGCCGCTCTTCTCCTTCGCCGAACAGCACAATGTCATGACCCTCTGCTGCAAGACGGCGGAACTGGTTGGGACCGTATCCGTTATGTGTGTCCGCCGCACCGTACAACAGGCTCGGCCGCAGGATGGCTAAAGGGCTATGGACCACAGTCTTCAGCATGACCTCGCGGGCACAATGCATGGCCCCGTGAAGCGATGCAGGCCCGGCGCATGAATCCTCTGTCAGCGGAACGGGGCTGTCAGCATAAACGGCATCGGAACTTATATAGATCACGTGGGCAACAGGAGTGTCTTCAAGCGCCTCACAGGCTGACGCCATCATGGTCACGTTCTGCAGCAGCATGGTGTTATCTTTGCAGGGGGCAACCGCGGAGATGAACACCAGGGTATCATCCGGCCTGAGTATGGCGGCAAAACGGTACACCGCATCCTTATCCAGAAGATCCACGTCGCGACGCATAAGCGCAACCACGGCCACACCCTCTGCTTTCAAGCGCTGTACGATTGCGGAGCCCACAAAACCTCCGGCCCCCATGACGACAACCCTTTTAGGCGCGACGGGTTCAGTGGTTCGGTGTTCGAACATTCTCATTCTCCCAGGATATATGCACCGCCCCTCTCTCCAGCTATCAATAAAGGCATACCCAGTGCCGCGTAATCGAGACCGGCAGCGTTCACGGCAGAGGCATCCAGCATGCGGTAGGGGTCGATGACCGTGCTGCCTTTCATGCGCCCAGCTACGTCACTGGGATCAAGATCCCTGAATTCGGGCCAGGGCGTCATGATCAGGAGGGCATCAGCACCCTCTGCCGCGTCCAGCGCAGAAGCTGCCTGGATCAGATGGGCGCCGACTGCGGATGCCGGCACAACTGGATCATACGCTTTAATCCGGCACGACAAGAGTTTGTCGATCAACGCCAGGGCCGGCGAGTTTTTCGTACTGCGGGTATTTTCTTTATAGGCCAGCCCGAGAACGGCAACCGTTGCGTCCGTTTTTTTTGAAAGGACCATATGCCGCAGGGTATTAAAGGGCCACTCCTTGCGATGGCCGCTGTTGGCCAGCCATGCCGAAACCACTCCTGCGTCCGTCCCGTGTGTTTCAGCCATATCCAGCACGGTGGCAAGGTCACGCTCAAGATTCCCCCCTGAAATCCCCAGTCCCGGACTGAGATAGCTAAAAGGCCCGATGCGCTTGTCCATGCGCAGGGCCGGCACCACCTCTGACCAGTCAGCGCCCACATGTTCACAGATTTCAGCCATGGTATTGGCAACGCTGATGCAGGAAACAAGGCAGAGGTTGATTGATATCTTGGCCAGTTCAGCACTTTCGTAACACATGGGCTGAATAGGGCATCCGAAACTCTGCAAATACTCCTGCAACGCAGCAGGCAGAGGAACAGCGGGGTTGTCGCATCCGATAATGAAACGCTCGGGCTGCATCGCCCGCTCCACGGCGCGGCCGAAAATGAGTGTCTCTACCTGATAAAAGAGGCGCTCGCGGGGGAAAGCAAGCCCGCGGGTAAAACCGGGGGGCGCCTGGCACAGAACAACCATCAGAGCGTCCGCCCTCATATTTCCGGAGACCTGGTTGATCATATCTCTAATCTCAGCCAGGTCGCTCTTCCCGTGATCGTCGGTAGGGACATCTACGGCAATGTATACAATATCACAGGCCAGTAACGCAGAAGCTTCAGAATGAAAGGTCAGCCGCTCACGGTGTTGTGCAAGCAATTCAGGCAGCCCCGGCTCCAGGACCGGCAGGATTCCCCTGTTGAAATCGTTTATCAGGCGGAAATCCTGATGATAACCGATGGTCGGAAACCCCTGTGCTGCCGATGCAACAGCGGAAACGATCCCCAGGTGAGTCAGGCCGGCAAACCCAAGCGTCACCATGATCCTGCGCGCCTTGTGTCCAGGGCCTCTGCCGTGAGTTCGTTCAGCTTTCCGTTGATCCGCATATCGTTTTCCATGTTACCGCCCCGCCCTGATGCGCACAAGCCCTTGAAATGAGCGTACTCCAGTTCCCATGTGGGGTCGGCCTGAACCAGCGTTACGGACTCCTCGGGCGGACGCCCGCTGGGAAGAACACGCTTGCGGAAAGTAAAGGTTGAAGGCCCCCATTTACAGAGAGATTCAATGTGAGCACTGCCCTCTACTCCGTAAACTTCAGCTGAGAAATGATTTCTCCAGGACACCAGGCTCATTTCCAGTTCCATGTGTACAGGTGCTGTGCCGCCGCATATAACATGGTCAAAAGCCCGGTTCTCGAAACGGCAGGCACTCCAGACATGAAGATCTTCCGGCCAGAAACCAAAAACAAAAAGCAGGCTGTCCAGCAGGTGGGACCCAAGGTCGGGCAAAACACCCGCATCTTTGTCTCTCCAGGGAGAATTCCGGACATCGCGGGCAGTGCCGTTACCGTAAAAGAAACGTGCTCTGTAGATAGTGCCCAGCATGCCCGACATGACAGTATCCCGCAAGCGGATGAGGTGAGGTTCAAACCTGTGATTGTATGCCGTGTAACAGACAGTGCCCGTGCTCTTCGCCAAGGCAGCAAGTTTGTGGAGCTCGTCGTCATTCCCCGCAGTCAGTGGCTTTTCCACGAGAACATGTTTGCCGTGGCTTATAAGATAGCCCATCAGTTCGACCTTCGGCTTATCGGGAACACAGAGCAAGGCGATGTCGTAAAAGTCCAGGGGAACATCCTCCAGGTTACGGTAGTCCGCTCCGCTCACAGAAGGATCCACCGTGGCCACAGCATCGGTTCCGGCGATAAGACGCCGTTTCGCCCCCTGAGTCCCGATACCTACTATGACAACACGCATGATGCCGCCTCACCCTCTGTTATAACAGGCCATCTTCTCAACAATGTCGACCTTGGCTAAAACATCAGCAGGCCGTATAGAGATATTGCCATCTCTTTCACATTCACATGCCGCTGCCATGGAACCGAGGATGGTCGCCACGACTTCCGAATGGTGCGCCAGCATGGCGAGTGTGGCATAGGCCAGAAGCGCATCACCAGCGCCAACGGCATCCACCACCTGACTCGTGAAGCTGTCTATGGAGAAAGCTCCGCTCGCACAGCGGCGCTTCTCGCTGGGGACCGCAAAAACCCCTCTTTCGCCCAGCTTCAGAATCATCATCCGGCAACGCGTTTCTTTCTCGAGGGCATCGGAAAGGCGGCCCACGGTAGAGTCCTGGTCTGCCAGGGCAAAGCGCGCTTCCCGCTCGTTCGGCGTGATGAGGTCAAAATCCTTGAACTCCGTGATGTTTCCCCATCGGCTGGCGACCTGGCTGTCAGCAACACGGAAGGCATTTACGGGAATAGCTTCAGTCAGGAGGGGAACAGTAATCCGGTTGAATATGCCATGTCGGAAATCGCTGAAGACAACGGCATCCACAGGTGTCGTGCGGATCTCCTCCACAAGCCGTTCCAGGATAGGGCCGGAGATTGACCTGTTGTCCAGCGTATCGATTTTTAACAGGCGGTAACCGTCGGCAATGATGACGTTTTTTTGAACGGTCGGCCTGGTGGCATCTACCTGCGGACGACAGTGGACCCCCGTTTTCTTAAGCCCGCGAAGCACAAAATCCTTCAGCGGGTCGTTGCCCAGGACAGTGGAAAACACCACCTCAGCCCCCGCAGCGCGCAGGTGCTGGGAGACGATTCCGGCACCGCCGATAAAGTTTTCCTGCCGCTGAAACTGCACGCTTATGGTCGGTGTTTTTGTCTGTCCGCCGATCACATGGGTACGCGTAAAACTGTCCACAATGGTGTCGCCGACAACATGGACGCGATACCCTCCCAAGGTCGAAACAGCCCGGCGCAGGTCATCGAAAGAGAGCCCTTCACTGTCCATCAGAGAAAGCAGTTTCTCAATTTGTATCTTGGGCGGCGCCAGATTAATGAACCGCGAAGAGGAATAGACCACATCACCCGGTGTGAAAATCATCTCTCCGCCATAGGCGTTAACCACATCCGCCTCCTCCTGGGTATTCGGGGGGAGACCGCTGGAGGTATATTCAAACCCCTTGGCAAAGTAGTCCGGCTGGATTCTCTGGAGGTTCCGGAGCGGCGTGGCTTCCTCGTCGATGATCACATAGTCTATCATCTCGAAGGCAGCCAGGTTCAGGGCACGAAGCCGTTCCGGCACATGGGGACGGTAGATCCCCTTTTCTATATGACGGTCCGCCGTAATGCTGGCCACCAGGATATCCGCCTTGGACTTGGCATAGGCCAGGTGGCGGACATGGCCCGGATGCACCACATCAAATACCCCGTGGCACATAATGGTCTTCCTCTCACGGGGGAAGTGCCCTATGATAGCCAGGAGTTCGTCCACTGTCTTGATCTTATGTTTGTATTTCTCAAAAAATTCCGTGGTCATGAGATGTCCTTCTTCGTCATGTAGTCGAACCAGCTTTTTGTGGCACGTGCGATGCTCTCCGGGTCCCATAGGGGGGCATGCCGCCAGTGCTCGATCCCTGAAACCATACGGGATAACCCCTCCTCGAAACTGACCTTCGGAGCCCATCCCAGATGTCTCCTGATCTTGGTGATATCGGCCCACGTACAATCCGGCTCCCCGGGGCGCTTTGGCACATAGACCGTATCTCCCCCCAGCAGTTCTACCAGGCGGTTGACCGTCTGGGGCTTGCCTGCCCCGAGATTATATATTTGGCCGGAATGTTCCGTTTCGGCAGCTGTGAGGAAGGCCGCGGCAACATCGGTAACGTAGACGAAGTCGCGCCCCTGCGTGCCGTCACCCACCACGGTGAAAGGCTTTCCCTCAAGCTTTTGCTTAAAAAAAACGCCGAATACCGCACCGTAAGCGCCGGTTGTACGCACGCGCGTGCCATAGGCATTGAATATCCGTATACTGTTGACCGGCAAACCGTACACATGGTGCCAGTGAAAAACAGCCTGTTCGCCCTGGTATTTGCTCAGGGCATAAGGATACTGCGGCCTGATAGGATGGTCCTCCCGGGTGGGGGTATCCGCCAGCCCGTAGCAGGATGACGAGGCGGCATAGACCATTTTCCTGACACCGACATGGCGCGCGCATTCCACAACATGTGCCGTACCCTGTACGTTGACGGACATGTATGCCAGAGGCCGTTCTATGGAAGGTATGATATCGCCAATGCCGGCGAAATGAAAAACATATCGTGCGTCCGAAAAAATGGCATCACCGGGTTCAAGAACACGAATATCTTTTTTCTCGAAGGTGAGATTGGCATTACGAATGTGATGCGCCAGGTTGTCATCGTAGCCACCCGTCAGGTCGTCGATAACGCGCACAGCATAACCGCGTTCCAGCAGGAGGTCCACCATATGACTGCCGATAAAACCGGCGCCACCGGTTACTACAGCGATAGGCAGAGCACCCGTCATAGCGTTCCGGCAATCCTCATACGACGGATATTATCACCGATACCGCTACTGAATATTTCTGCCGGGGATGCGTGAATCATTGTTTTCACACTAGTTACCTTATATGAAGTTCACATGGTCAGGCCTATTTTCCAGGAATTCCAGGAATTCATTTACCCGTGCCATACGGCAGTTCACCCTGCACTCACGGGAGATGGGCAATTTTTCCCTGCCGTATGTCAGGGATTTCTGCCTCGCCGCTCCGAAAAAAAGAGCGCGCATGTCCTCCGTGTAAATATTGCCGGCACTAAACCTCTCGTCTCCAAGGAAGACCCCGCACGTGTGAAAATCCCCCTTGGCCGATAAATGCCCCCAGAAGGGCAGCGCATAACAATGCGCAAAGGCTTTCTCCCGTGCCTGGTATTTCGCCAAACCCGTCTTCCTGAAGATCACGTTCATGGCTGATTTTTGCCTGTACCCCTCCACCGTTTCGTCGATGCCGTCAATAACTTCCTGCGTATAATCCATGTCCGTCCTCTGGAGCATCAGAGGGTGCAGGGAAAATGGCTTGAAACTCAGGTAATCCACACCGATTCCGGAAAAGAGCTGCAGGGCATTCTCTATATCTTCCAGGTTGTCCTTCAGCAGGAGATACTGAACGCCTATAGTTACATTATGATTGTTTTCCCTCTTCACATCCACAGCGTGGCGGATGCTTTCTACTGTTTTGTGAAAAGAACTTTCCTGTACCCTGTGTACCCTGGAATAGACCTCCGGAGTCCCGGCATCCACGCTGAACCGGATCCACGACAGGGGGGGCAGGAGGTCTTTCCACAATTCACGGGTACCCAGAGAACCGTTTGTTGCAACAGAGACATCCATACCACTGCTCTTTGCACGACCCGCAAATTCAGGCAGGTTCCTGTGTAGCAGTGGTTCCCCTTCTCCTGCAAACATTACACTCCTCACCCCTGCCACTCCCATCTCTTCAAGCCGTTTGCCCAGCACCTCCGCATCGAGCTGGTACCCGGTATCACGGGCAAAGTCGATACCGCAAAAAATACATTTATGATTGCAAAATGAAACAGGGCTTATTTCCACATAGACGGGGGGGACCGTCTCGCCCCGCTGCCACGCGACGACCCTGTCAAGATGCCAGTACAGTTTGTGACCGTCCATGAAGTACTTATCCATTATGCTAACACCTGCCAACTGCGGGTTACCACACACTTTTTTTCATGACATTATCTCTAGTCTGTTGTCCTGATGATATATGATGCAGCCATGGCGTCGCGATAGAACATGTCAACAGTTTCAAGGGAGTAAACCTCCAGATCCTTGCCGAGGATGGACAGTTTCCTAAGCAGGTCCCCTGTAACCGTGATGATGTGACACCCTATTTTGTTGGCCTGGATAATGTTCAACAACTCCCGGGGGCTAGCCCACAGAAGCTCGGAACGAGGTCTGTCCCTCATGATAGTAAGCGCTTCAGACATAACCGGCACGGGATCAATACCTGTATCGGCAATTCTCCCTGCAAAAACCGATATAATGCCAGGTGTCCCCGGAGCAAGGGCGTCAACGGCCTCACGAACCTGCCTCAGGGTCATGACGGCAGTCACGTTTACCGTTATATTCTGACTGCTCAGCCGTGCAATAAGAGGGCATGCTGACTGGCCCCGTGTATTGGCAATTGGAATCTTCACGTTTACATTGCGTCCCCAGGAGGCCAACTGCCAGGCCTGGGCCTCCATTTCATCGAAGTCGTCAGCCAGGACCTCAAAAGAGATTGGACGATCCGGAACCAGTGCCAGTAATTTCTTGCAAAAAGCCTCGTATTCCGCCACGCCAGCCTTGCGCATAAGCGTCGGATTGGTGGTGAAGCCGGCAATATAAGGCTCCCGGTAAATCTCCATTATGCTGTCCCAATCTGCGCCGTCAGCAAATATCTTCACACGTAGCTTTTCAAGCGTGTTCATCATGTCTTCACGTCTGTGCCCTTACTGAGTTCTGTCAGAATAACCCCTACTGCGTCAGTCAGCGAACCCACGACCACGTCCGGCTCTCCCCGTAACGCTTCGGAGTACCCGCGGTCGATCAATATCGTATAACACCCCTGGCGCTTTCCAGCCTCCATATCACTCCACCGGTCTCCTACCATGAAGCTCCCAGGCAAATCAAGATCCAATTCCCGTGCTGCCTCCTCAAGCATGGCTGTCCGAGGTTTCCGGCATATACAGTTGTCCTTCTGGCCGTGATAGCAAACCTTAATAGCGTCAACAGGTACGCTTCCCCGAAGACAATCATGCATCTCCTCAACCACTGACTTGTGTACCAGCCCATTTCCCACATCCGGCTGATTGGTCACCACTACAATAATCAACCCGGCTTTGCGCAAAGCCATTGTAGCCGGAAGGGCGTCAGCAAGCAACTCAAATTCCTGAAGACAGCGGGGCGCATAAGGCTTTCCCTCACATACGGTAGCGCGATTAAGGACACCGTCACGATCGAGAAAAACAGCCCTTTTCCCCATTTCTGAGAGCATCACCACTTTGTAGACTGTACTTGCAGCGCGGGATGGGATACAAGACAATGCCAGACAACAGCTTGAAACGCCTCTGTATGGGGCGTAATACGTTTCTGTTCCACGGTAGGAATAACAAGCACATAATCCCCATGCTGCCTTGTAAACCCGCCGTCACGCCCGACAATGCCCATGATCAGCGCGCCGCGGCTTTTTGCTTCTTCAAGAGCCCTTATAAGATTCACGCTTACATTACGATCAATACTGCCGCCCCCCACTGAAAAGACCAGGACAGCATCATTGCTGTTAATACGACTCGTCTTCAGCCAACCGCTAAAAACAGAATCCCACCCCTCATCATTCGTACGTGCGGTCAGTTCAGATACATTATCGGTGGGAGCATATGACTCTATCCCGCAGAGTTTCCTGAAATCATTGACTGCATGAGTGGCATTTGCCGCCCCGCCCCCAACGCCAAGGATGAAAAGCCGGCCACCACGCTCTCGGAGGGAGAGCATGGCTCTTGCCATGTCCTCGAGCATGATGCGGTCAAGGCTGTCAGCAATTCTCTTAACCTCTTCGAAATACATGTCCGCATGGCTCATGGAAACTCCCGGATCATATTTCTACTACGCCTGCAAGCAATTGCCTGGATGAATTGTCACCGTAGAGAACCGGCAGGCAAACCGGCATTCCATACGAAAGTAATTATTTATGGCTTAATTACCGTGACATAACTGCAAGAGCCGACCTGTCTGTTTCTCCGTCGAGAAGGCGGCAGATACGATTTTAAACGCTACCGCCAATTAGGTTATATCGTGATGATGTAACCTATGGAGCAAAGGAAGATATCCATCCTGCTCATATACAGTATATATTTTACCATACGCTCAATATTCACTTCCCGGCAAACAGGAAAACCGCTTTATTTTCTAAATAAAATCGAACAGACTCGACTTCAGAAAAGCCGACGACAGGTTCCGGAGGGACTCCAGTGTCGCCTGCTTCTGGGTTGTCTGCAGGGCAAGCTTGGCGTAATCTGTATCCTGCAGCATCAGTTTGTTGGACACGTATCCGGTTATATCGGTGTCCCTGCTCGCATTGAACGTCGCCTGGTCCGTCATCTGGGTTGTCCTTGCGGCCACGTCGATCTGCACCTGTCTGAGCTTGACCGTCAAATTACTGATATAATTGACCGCCTTTCCTATCCGTCCGCCATCGTTGTGCGCCATGGATTCCTTTAGAAAATTGATGGAGCGCAGGACATTATTCTCATTCAGATAATTGTTATTGAAACTATAGTAGTTCGGGTTTGTGGGATCGGTAATGTAATTGTAATTGGTTATGTCCTTGCCGAGGGTCATGTTCTTCGTCGTAGCGTTATATGCAAGCCGGTTAAGTCCCGCGCCGGCGGCATCAGCCGTTACCACATCCAGACTGATTTTGTCCGAACTGCCTGCAGGCGATGAAGCAAGCACCAGTCTGTAATCAGGAGCACCGCCGGTTTTGTCGAAATTCACCACCGCAGCCTTTACCGCTGCGCCGGAGGCGTTGATCTTATCGCGCAGCTGATTAAGTGTGTCACCGGCGCCGATGGCTACGTTTACCGGTGCATTCGTGCCTTCAGTGATGGTCAGCGTGCCGCCATTGGTCGATCCTGAATTGGCAGCATTAGGGTCTGCCGCTCCGGCAGTAGTGTTGAGCGCGGACACCGGGTCTGCGTCGTAGGGTGTGCCAGGTTGTCCTGGAGTCGGGAACGCTCCCACGGGGTTCGCAGAAAAGACCTGATTATACGACGGCAGCACAGCTGTTGCCGGGTCCGCCGCCGATGTCTTCTTGAAACTGAACAGTTCATTAGCGGTGACATTTATCGCCATCTTTATTCCAGGAGCAATGTCCGTGAGGACCTTGTCAGGTGTCCCCAGGAACTCTCCGGTGGTGGTGTCGATAGCCGGCTTGTCCGAATTATGTCCCGAAAAAATATAGGTGTCGCCCACCTTGGTGTTGGCTATGCTCATGGCGCTCTGCATGATGCCGTTCACCGTACCGGCGAAGGTATTCCTGTCCTGGCTGCTCATATCTCCGGCCTTTATTGCCATATCCGACCCGCTGGACAGGATTTGCTGCAGACCCGTCAGGACGGTATTCGTGGCGCTGAGGGATATCTTGGTCGAATCGATGTTCTTCTTGTATTGCGCTATATTCGCAAGCTGGGTCTTGTTGCCGGTTATACTCACCATGGCCGCAGGATCGTCGGAGGGCCTGTTTATTTTCTGGCCCGTGCCCATCTGTTCCTGCATGTTGAATATGTCCTCCATGGAATTCTGCATGTCAAAGAGGAGCCCGCTATATGCCATCTGGTTCGTTATTCTCATGGTTATCCTCCGGTCATATTCATCAGTGTGGTGAACAACTGGTCCGTAATAGTTAGGATCTTTGCCGCAGCCTGATACGTTTTCTGGTATTTCACGAGGTTGATAGCCTCCTCATCCAGATTGACTCCCGATGTTTGCTGCCTCCTTGCGTCCAACTGTTCCACAAGGGAGGCATAGTAACTCGCACTGCTCTTTGCCAATGAGGCGTCCACGCCGGCGGAAGACACCAGTTGCTGGTAAAAGTCCGAGGGTTTGGCGCCGTTCGGCATGATTAACTGGTTCGCCTGATCGGCTATAAGCCGTGCATTGCCATTATCACCGGGAATTAGCGGATATACTGAAGAGCCGGTGGTAGTGCCGGCGGCGGCTATGTATGAACTCGCGCTGAATCCGAAAAATCCCCCCGTGGTGGTAGACTTGCTCGTCCAGTCCATCACGAGGGTATTCGCATTGTTGTTGGTAATGCTGTATGCCTTCGTACCTGGCGTATAAGTAACAGCTATATTCGGGACCGAGGCCTGAAGAGCGGCTCCGAGTTGTCTCCTCGTGTATGTTCCAGTTGCAATGCGCGCCGTGGAGAAGGTGCTGCCGCCATCCGTGCTGTACTGGATGCTGTTGTTGGAACCGTCAAGGGTGACGATATCCCCAGCCGCAGCGGCTATCTTTGAAGGGTCGGTAATTGCCGTGGCCAGGGACATTGCAGCATTCGTGTTCTGCTGAAGGTTAAAGGCGCCGGAAGCAGCTACGCTCAGAGCCGCCTGGTCCCCATCGATCCTGACTCTGATACCGTTGAAATCCAGAGTCCTGAAGTTCGGGGTTGTGGATGTGTCGGCCGCAACGGCAACATTGGCAGGAGCGACCACCGACCAGGTTATCCCGTTGTCCGTGGATTGCTGGACCTGCCAATAAACATTGGGAATTGACGCGGGTTCCAGCTGGTAATTGGCCTGCGCTGCAGGAGCGAGTGCCCCATATCCCGCAGCATTTAAATAATCGATGTTATATTGGGCATTGCTGTTATTGCCGAAAACAGTAGCATCGGTCACATTATAGGTGCTTAAAGACCCTACCGCCGGATTAGTATACGTAACCAATGAGTTATTGAAAGAGAAAAAGTCGTTTCCCGTTGACCCGTCCGTTCCATAGCCCTGCTTGTGGTAGAAGTTCACTGCATCGGCCAGATTAATGGCAAAGGCATTTAGTTTGTTGCCGTAATCGAGAAGCTTCGTGTCCCGCATATCGAGATTCGCACCCAGATTTCCGCCGCTGATGTTCGTTGTCACATCATGCGATTCCGTAGAGGACAGTTGAATATTGAAATGCATTTTGTTCGCATTATCTAGGGAAAGACTCAAGTCATAAGATTTAGCGCTGTCCACAAGAGGCAGGCCGCCGAGCAAAACAGTGGTCCTTTCCGAATTGTCCTCGAAGGTGGATACTTTCACAAGCTTGTTCAGACTGTCTATAAGATTATCTCTCTGGTCCCGGAGATCCATCAACCCCGGGGCCTCAGCGACTTTTTCGTTCAGGTCGCTGATCTGTTTAGTAAGAGAGTTCACCTGGTCCGTAAGGGTCCTGCTGCTCTTGTATATGTCCGTGCGCTGGGCATCGATATCGGTGGCGGCGCTGCTCACCCGTGAAGCCAGATTTTTGGCCTGGTCCAGCAGCATGCTTCTTGTAGCATAGCTGTCAGGCGACGTTGCCAGGTCCTGCCAGGCGTTGAAGAAGTTGTCGATGGTAGTGCCTATGCTGCTCATGCCGGACTCGTTAAAGATGTTATCTATCTGGGAGTAGCCCGCATTGCTCGTGTCCCAGTACGCCTGCTTCGACTGTTCGGTCCTCAACTGGAGACTGGTAAAAGAATCGTACATCCTCTGTATACTCGTTATCTGCACTCCCCTGCCGCTCATGTTCTGGCTTGACAGCAATCCGGGACTGACACTCCCCACAACCACATTTTGTCTTGTATAGCCGGGGGTCGAAGCATTTGCCACATTGTGGGCAACGGTATTCATCGCCATCTGCGATACCTGTAATGCCGATCTCCCAATGTCGAACAGGGCCGAAATAGACATATTAAGCCTCCACTGATACCTTCTGGCGCGCGCTCACATCAAAAGTGTTGAGGAAATTATACGAAGTCTTCACGTAGAAGAGCGATTTTTCAATAAGCATGCTGTTGAATCTGTTCAATTCTGTAATACTATGGATTATGGAACTGAATTTGGAAGCTATTGCTGAAAGACTGTTTCTGTATACTGTGTCCGCCGCCTCTGAAACCTCATACAGTGTTTTACCTCTGAACCCGAGTTCTTCAAGCACTCCCTCCCGCGTCTCATCGCACCGTCTGATACTGGCGATGATCACTTCCTTGTCCCTCAACTGCCGTTCGAGCGCCTCGGGATCAAGACTGGTAATAATGTCCTTTTCCTGTTGCAGGAGTTCCACCAGTCTTGTGCAAAGCGAGAATTCCTTTTCCAGCACATCGATAAGTTCCTCATACCGTTGAGTCAATTATGGCCTCCTTTAAAATTTTCCCTGCTACCGACTCACCTTTCACATTATAGGCGCCAGCATCAATAGCATTCTTGATCTCCTTCACCTTGTCCGTCCTTATTTCCGGCATCCTGCTCACTTCCATCTGAAGCCTTCCGATTTCCTTGGCCGCCGCCGACACGGTAACCTGATCTTTGGATGAAACTCCTTCAACTTTCTCCTCTCCGGCCTTTACTTTTCCAGTCTTCTGTAAATTCGCACCCGCTACCTCGATCCTGTCCGGTATTCTCATTTTTCATGTCCTCCTTGTGATATATGGTGTTTGCCACCACATATATTATCGGAGGACACAGGAGAATAATTAACCGGCCTCCTTAGCGCCGTTTTCAGCCTTATCATATGCCCCTGTTTTATCTTTCATGAGGGGGTTTCTCATCAGCATTTCGCCTACCCCGACCCCCCGTTCAGCAAGGGATTTCGAGAGCTCATTGGTAATGACAGGCATAAAGTTTGAGATAGTCTTGTCCTTCCCGAAGGAGGTCTGGTCCATCATTATTTTCAAAAATTCGTTTAAAAAGACCGTCTCCACCTGTTTTGCCGCAGCGGCCGGGTCCTGCGCATCCTGTATGCCGCCGCCGTATGCGGAATGCGTGTTTATGCCTGTTATTGCCTTCACATCAGCACCAGTTCAGCCTTAAGCCCCCCGGCTGCCTTGATGGCCTGCAGGATTGCCACTAGGTCCCGCGGCGTTACCCCCAGAGAATTCAGGGCCTTCACAAGCGCGCCAATAGTGGCGCCCTTCACTTCCATAAGGAAACCCTTCTTCTCTTCCACTTTCACATCTTTTTTGGGAACAACCACGGTTTCGGCCTTCCCGGGAGCAAGGGGCTGCGGCTGGGACACCTGGAAGTCCGTATTAATCTCTATAGTCAGACCGCCGTGGGCAAGAGCGATGGGACTTATCGTCACATTCTCGCCGATGACCACCGTTCCAGTCCTCTCATTGACGATGACCCGTGCAGGTATATCGATATTAACGCTCAGGAGTTCAATGCGGGACATCAATTCCACCACCCTGTCAGCGTAGGAGTCGGGGACCAGCACCGTAATCACCGACGGCCCTTCAGGCCTGGCGAAATTCCCTTCGAGGGTCTCGTTGATTTTGTCCGCTATCCTCTTAGCCGTGGTAAGGTCCTGCAAGGCCAACAGGACATCCAGCCTGTTCTTTTTGTTCAGCTGTACCGGCACTTCCTTCTCCACAATGGCGCCGTTTGGAATAGTCCCCACATTGGGATGGTTCTTTACCGACTTCGCCCCAGCCCCCCCTCCGGAGAAGCCTCCTATGGACAGGGGGCCCTGCGCAACCGCATAAACGCTGCTGTCAGGACCCTTCAGCGGGGTCATAAGCAGTGTCCCCCCCTGAAGGCTCTTGGCATCGCCGATTGAGGATACAATCACATCCACCTGCGAACCGGGCCTTACCATGGTGGGAAGCTTGGCAGTAACGATCACCGCCGCAATATTCTTTGTTTTACCTTTGACATCAGCGGCGTTTACCGTAATACCCATTTTAGTCAGCATATTGGCAAAAGGCTGGAAGATATACGTACCGTCCTTGTCGCCGGTCCCGTCGAGTCCCACTACAATGCCGTATCCTATGAGTTCGTTTTCCCTGACGCCGGAGAAGTGTGCAATATCCTTAATCCTCTCGGCATAAGCGACACTGGAGAGCAGGCAGCAGGAAACGCACAGCATAAGGAGAAATCCCTTTTTACATTTTGTTTTCATTGCTGTCTGCTCCCTGTTTTCTTTCATTTTCTTGTCCGCCCTCTCCCGTTTTTCTGATTGCTGTCTTGCCGGCCTTTATCAGAAAGGCCAGATCTTGTCCATCAGCCGTACCAGCCAGCCCTGGGCCTGCTTATCGTCGAGGACGCCGTCGCCCACGAGGGATATTTGAGCGTCTCCCACCAGTTGTGAGAGGACCGTGTTGTTCGCCGCGATGTCCTCGGGCCTCACAATACCCCTCACAACGATGATCTCCTTCTCATTGTTCACCAGCACTTCTTTCCTGGATTCGATAACGAGGTTGGCGTTGGGCAGCACATCCACCACTTTCGCCGTTATGGTTGCGGTCAACTTGCCGGCACGCGAGGTATCTCCTTTTCCCTTCATACTAGAGACCCCGCTTCCATTGAACCCCTTTGTGAGATCATTGAGCAGGGGGAAATTGTTGACTTTCATGCCCATGGCAGCTGCAACGCTGTATGTGCCGGACGAATCACGGCTGGCGTTGGTAGCGGCCGTCTTGGACGCTGTAGTCTGTTCCGTGACCAGTATGGTCAGCAAATCGTTCACCCGCCGCGCCTTTCTGTCCTCGAAAAATGTGGCCCTGTCAGCCCAGAGGGAACCTTCGGAGTTGCTCATGTCCCTGTCCTTTGTTTCAATGTAGCGCGGAGGCATGGGCGCGTTCTTTATTTCGCGGGCTTCCTTCAGGCCGGAACAGGCCGCCGGCAACAGCAAGCAGAACGCAATCACAATAGTCTGCCTCATATTTTCACCCTCACAGTTTCAGGATTAACCAGTATCCCGTTCACCTCTTTTTTGGAAGAGTCGCAGAGTACCCGTGCATTCCCTCCCACTACCGCATCCCGCCTGAGCTCCCCCTGTGTGGATACAAGGATATTGTCAGTTTCCACAACAACGGTAACTTTCGTTCCCTTCTTTACTCCGGCACGGGCAGCGAGATAATCGGACTTGATAACGATACCCTGACCCACAGTGGCCTTCAGCATCCTGCCCTCGAGGTCCTTCCTGACCGTTATAGCTCCGGCCGGTAAGCGGGAACTCTTCTGCTTCAGGGCATGGTAGTCGCTCTCTCCGAGCAGACTTCCGGCCTTAAGGGCTTTTGAGGTGACATATACATCTACAAGCACATCATAGACAGCCTCCACCACGAGGCTCTTCGCTTCCTTTTTCCTGTTTGTAAGGCCCAGGGAAAGGGTGACCTTGTTGCGGCCGCTGTAAGTCTTCATTTCAACACCGGAAACAGTGTATTCCTCTGCGCTCCTGATGGATTCCTCACCCTTGAGTATCCTGAGGTCGTCAAGTTCCACCGATGATGAGACCGTCTCCGCCAGTTCCCTGAGCACCGCCTGCCTGATGCTGTCCATAACGCCCTTTGCCGGTTCGGCCCAGGCAGGAACCGCGCACAGGAGACAGCAGGCGATAAGCGCCAGACAACATGCAGTTTCGATGGCACAACTCCTTTTCATCTCATTACCTCTTCATGGAATTGGTGGTCGAAAGCATCTCGTCGGATGCCTGGACCGCCTTTGAATTAAGATCAAAAGCCCTCTGCGCGATAATCAGGTTGGCCAATTCCTCAACCACATTAACATTTGACATTTCGAGAAAGCCCTGGTTCAGAGTTCCGCGCCCTTCCACTCCCGGCGTGCCTGTTGTGGGGTCTCCGGAGGCATCACTGACGATAAACAGGTTCTTTCCTATGGCCTGGAGACCTGCCGGATTGACAAACTTGGCTATTTCCATGGTCCCGAGCGTGTTGGCCGTGGTGCTGCCGGCCTGCTGGACCGCAACACTTCCGTTAGTGCCGACGGTTATCTTTGTTGTGTCCGAGGGTATAGTGATCGCCGGTTCCAGGGGAAGACCTTCGGAGTTCACAACCCTGCCGTCCTTGTCGAGTTTGAAGGCCCCCGCCCTTGTATAGGCGATGGTGCCGTCGGGTCGCGTAAGCTGAAAGAAGCCGTCACCCTCGATAACGAGATCGAGGTCGTTCCCGGTATTGATAAAGTCGCCCTGCGTAAAGAGCTTCTGCACGGCCACCGGCTTGACGCCCAGACCAACCTGTATGCCGGTAGGCGCCTGGATCCCCTCGGCTGAAGGCATACCCGGAGCTTTTATGGTCTGGTAGAGGAGGTCCTGAAAGTCCGCCCTGCTCCGTTTGTATCCCGTGGTGTTTACGTTTGCAATATTGTTGGAAATGACATCCACGCTCATCTGCTGTGCCTGCATTCCCGTTGCTGCGGTAAAAAGTGACCGTATCATATAACCCCCTATGTTTAATCAGCAGTACGCCGTTTATCCTACTTTCGCTATGTCTGTCACTGCTCTCTGTGTCAGAGTATCAAAATTAGTAATGACCTTCTGGGACACCTCATATTCCCTTAATGCATTTATTATGCCAACCATTTCGAGCATGGGGTTCACGTTGGACATCTCTACGGTGCCCTGCACAATTTCGCCCCGCGCAGGGCCGGTCTCCGTGCCTGAAACCAGGGAACCGCCCACATGCCACGGGTTTCCCACCGTTACCATCTTCAGCTTGCCCACGGCAGCATTGTTCTGATTAATGCTCCCATCACTAAGAATGTTTACAAGACCTTCACCGGTGATCCGTATGGGCCTGTCCGAGGTATCAAGCACCTTTGAGCCGGCGGAGCTCACTACAAAGCCTTCCTTATCAAGGCCGAACACACCATTTCTCGTATAAAAAACCTGCCCGGCCCCCGGCCCCTGAACAGCGAAATAGCCCTCTCCATTTATGGCGACATCCAGGGGATTACCGGTGCTCTTCATGTTTCCTACGCTGTTGTCCATAAACGTCTTCCCTGAATGCATGGCCATGATCCGTGCGTCTGGATACAGGGAATCCGGAGAACCCTGGTTGCGCGACTGGACTGCATACATGGTGGAGGAAAAAGACTCCCTCTTGTAGCCCACAGTGCTTGCGTTTGCCAGATTATTGGCAATAGTGTCCAATTCTTGACTCCTGAGCACTGAGCCGGTCATAGCCACATACATTCCTTTATACATCCGGCAGCCCCTTTCTCTCTAATATGCTTTCACTTTTTTTCATACGCATTCTTTAAATAAAGCAATAACAGTGCCAGCACTAAAAACAGAAATAGCGACAGGACAACAGGGGCATGTTTGTAGAGCAGGGAAGGTAAAATAGGGGTGTGTTAATTGAGCTGCTGCGGTTACTGATAGGAATTTTTTTCCCGGGACGGGAAAATTATACCTCTATATCCACTCTACCAGGTTCCCCGGGGGCAGGCTGCTCGGCCTCTTTATCGGATTTCCCGGACCGGTTCTTCTTTCTTTCATCCGCAGAACGCTCTTTCTTTAAAAGACCGGTTTTCGGGAAAACGCGCGTAACACTGAGGCCGGAGAGACCCGCGATACGGTAAGCGGCGCTTATGCCTTCTTCTTTTGCCATGGTGCTTTAATTATCGGGCAGAAGAAAAAGTTCTTCACTACTCCATCAACTCGGCCTTCTGTTCGATATAATTCTTTTTCAGGACTTCCTGGAGTTCGCCATACCTCTTTTCGGATATCCCTATGCGTTCCAGTTCGATGACGGACACGGCAGCGGGCATCCTGAGCCCAATCCCGATATCAAGGCACATGGCGTCCGCTATCTTGATAATCTCGCAGGTCATCTCGTAGCTGTTGTCTTCGAACTCCGGGAATTCCCTGGCATGGTGGTATTCGATAACTACTTCGAGGTTTTTGGGCAGTTTCCATTTCCTAGCAATGAGCCCGCCCACATTACAGTGGTTGAAGCCGAGTATTTCATCCTCGACTGTGATGAAGCTCTCCCCCTGCTCATAAACACTCTCGATAACCAGGGAGTACGATTCCGCCATGCTGTTGTTGAGGACCGTTTTCCCCACGTCATGGATAAGCCCGGCCACCATAGCCTCTTCGGCGGAGATCAGTTGTGTCTCCTGGGCAATAAGGGATGCTGCGAGTGAGACGCCGAGGCTGTGTTCCCATAATTTTTGTTCGAAAAGGCCGAAATTCCGGTGGAGGTCCTTCAAAGAGGCCGCGACCACCAGGGACTTCATGGTATTGAACCCGATAACGATTATGGCCGTGGAAACCGTATCGATACTTCTTCCCCTGCCGTAGTAAGGAGAGTTTGCAATCCTCAGGAGTCTCGTGGAAAAGGACATGTCCCTCGAAACGATCTTCTCGAGCTCATTGATGGAAGAGAAATCGTCGTTCATGAGATGCAGCACCTTAACGGCAACCGTGGGGAGGCTCGGGACATCCACGGTGTCCAGGATTATTTTTTCAAGGAGATCCTCTTTCATACGGCCTCCATTTCCGCAAGTGTCTTTTTTATTTCCCCAAGGTTGAAAGGTTTACTGATGACCTTCACCCTTTCAGATTGTAAAAAACTTTCAAGGTGTTCGTCCAGCATGGCGCCGGTTATCAGAACAAACCGTCCGGCAAGCGCACTGTCCAGCGCCTTCACTTCCCGGTACAGGAGATCGCCGGTGATCTTAGGCATCATATAATCACAAAAAACGGCCCAGTACCTCTTCTCCCCCACAGCCTTCAGGGACTCCTCGCAGGATGGGAATATGTCCGCTTCATATCCCAGCAGCCCGAGGAAGAGGCGCATCAACTCCGCCACATCGGGCTCGTCATCCACCACAAGGATTCTGCGCATCACACAGCGGCCTCGCTTTCAAGCCCGGCCAGCAGTGAAATAATACCATCCACCGACTCCATGGCACTGAGGATGGTCGCCTTTACCACGTCCCGATCGCCTTTCTGAGCCGCCGCATAAGCTTTTGTGCCCAGTTCGTGCAGCCTCCGGTGCGCGGCCTCGACCTCCCTGAAGCTGTCGGAACGGCCGTAGAGGTCTTTCCCCTCTCCATAAAGCCACTGTCCCATTCTCGACCTCTCCGCTTGCAACTCGTCAAACGAAACCAGGGCATGTTTTGCATCCAGGAATTCCAGTATCCGGTGCAGCCACAGAACGTAGTCGGCCTTGAGCACCCCGATCCTCATCCTGGGCTCTTTAAAACCGTCGAGCAGCTGCAGAAATTCCTTTGCGTCGGAACTGAATTTTTCAAAGGAGGTGGCCATTGCCTTGACGGTCCTCGAACTTTCGCGGGCATCATCAGCGATGTTCGTAAGATTGGAAGATATCTCGGTTGCCGTAGCCGATTGCTCTTCCGAAGCGGACACCACCTGGAGGACCATGTCGGTCACTTTCCGGAAGCTGTCCGATATCGCCCTGAAGGCGCCATCCAGGCGGCTTGCGCTCTCGCCTGTGGCTTTCGCTTTTTCAACTGCCACGACCATAATGTCCGTAGCTTCGACGGTCCCCGAGTGGATGGAATGAAGAATGTTATTTATCTCGTAGGTGGCATTTGCCGTACGCTGGGCAAGCTTCCTCACTTCGTCGGCCACAACGGCAAAGCCCCTTCCCTGTTCTCCTGCCCTGGCCGCCTCTATTGCCGCGTTCAGCGCCAGCAAATTAGTCTGGTCCGCGATGTCCTTGATCATGACAACTATTCCGTCGATCTTCTTAGAGGAGGCCGAAAGGTCCCGGACCTTGTCGGAAGCCTCGTCAAGCTGCTGGTTGACTGAATGAATGGAGGAAACTGTTTCCCCTATCATCTCCTTGCCCTGGGATGAGGCCGTTCGCGCGCTTTCAGCGGCCTGCGATACTATATTAATACTCCTGGCGATGTCCCCGATGGTCATGGACATCTCCTCTGTTGCAGCGGCAGCGGCCGTGGTCCTTTCGAGATCGGAATCAACCTTCAGGGAAACCTCCTTGCCGTGGAACGTGAGGGACGTTGCGTCCCTCAGCACATGTACCGTCTTGTTGGCCACATCGCGCATGACGGTCTGCATGGTAAGGATTATCTTGTTCACATCGACGGCCAGTTCGCCGAATTCATCTGCCGTCTTCGCCTCCACCTTTATCGTGAGGTCCTTTCCCGCGATCTTTTCCGCGGAGGAACTGATATCGTGGAGCACGGCAACGATGTATTTATTGATAAACCAGAAGGACAAAACAAAAGCAGCGCTGAAAGATATTACGATAAAGAACGCCACGGTGGTGACCGTGGATTTGATCTCCTTGTTTATGGCCTCCATGCTTTCGGAAAATTCCTTTCTGGAGTTGTCGATCAAGCCATTGGCAACTTCCATAAAAACCTGGGCCCTTGGCGTCTGGACGGTTTTGATGACCTGCAGCGCTTCGTTGATCTTCCCCGCCTTCGCCAGGGGCATCAACTCATTGCGCATGGTTTCGATAAACGGCACCCACTCCTTTTCTATCTCCGCAACCTTGTCTTTATATCTCCCCTTCTTCAGATGGACAAGGGTCTCGTTGCTCTTTTCAAAGTTCTGGGCAAGCACACCCTCTATATTATTCAGGATATCGGGGTTGTTGGACAGCAGTCCCCACAGGAACGCGGACCTGATACCGTTGACATAGGATTTAAACTGGGTAATCATCTGGATATCGGTGCTCATATCATTCAGGGCGTCGTACTTAGCCTTGGTCTTCAGGACATTCAGCCCGATAAGGGCGAGTATGGCGAAAATCAGCCCGCTCATGAATATATATCCCAACAGCACCTTGACCTTTAGTTTAATTGCGAGCACACGATTAATAATGGTCTTCACCTTTTCTCTCCTCCTTACCGGCAACATTAAACGGAGTTTACTATTTCTCCTGCCATTTCATCTATCGATAATATTTTATCCGCAATCCCCGCATCAACAACCGCCTTGGGCATGCCGTAGACAACGCAGGTGCCCTCGTCCTGTGCGAATATCCTGCTCCCCGATTTTTTCAGATTTATCATCCCCTTCAATCCGTCGTTCCCCATGCCTGTGAGAATGACGCCGAGCGCCCGGCCCGGGAAAAATTCGGCCACAGAGGCCATCAGGGCATCCACGGAAGGACGGTAGATGAAATCCTCCTTGTTCTCCGAGATGCTTATCACCGTATCGATGCCCCTCTTTCGGGCAACCCGCATATGCCCTCCGCCCGGGGCCACATAAGCGACCCCCTGCTTCAGCGACTCGCCCTCCACCGCTTCTTTCACCGTGATCTGGCTGAGCTGATTGAGTCTCTCGGCAAAAGGTCCGGTAAAGTTCGGAGGCATATGCTGCGCTATGACAATGGGCACAGGAAAATCACCGGGCAAACGGGGAAGGATATCCTGGAGCGCTTTAGGCCCGCCGGTGGAGGTCCCGATGGACACTATACCCACCCGTCGTTCTCCCGTGGTCCTTACAGGCATATGCTGCAGGATTTCCGGGGCCTTCGGAGCGCCCGGCGGGCGGCAGGCAGGCCTTATCCGCCTCCTGACAGAGGCAGTATGCGCTATCTGCTTGATCTTGTCCACCAGGACTTCCCGGATCTTCACAATGTTTATGGAGAGTTCCGAAAGATTTTTCGGAATGAAATCCACCGCGCCGATGTCCAGGGCATCGAGAGTGGTCTTTGCCCCTTCAGTGGTAATGGAACTGACCATGATCACCGGCACAGGATTATGTTCCATAATATGCTTCAGCGCCGCTATCCCGTCCATCCGGGGCATTTCAACATCCATGGTCACGATGTCCGGACTCAGGGACTCAACCTTTTCTATGGCCTCCAGGCCGTCCCGGGCCGTCCCCACAATCTTGATTTCCGGATCGGAGGAAAGCATACTGGATAACGCATTCCTCATGAATGCGGAATCATCGACAATAAGGACTTTTACCATAAACTCTCCTTGTTCCTGCCACCTAACGCCGGCGCCGCCTAAAAGCCGAAGTCCTTGAGAAGATCATCCACTCCCGCCTGCGAAACTTCCTCGGATACCGCGACCGCCTCCTCAGCGCTTCCCCCCTGCTCAAGCTTCACCCCGAAGGTTGTGATAAGCTTGACCAATTCCCCCTCTATATCTCCCACAAGTGTGATCACTTTCTTGATCGTCTGCCCGGTAAGGTCCTGGAAAGACTGGGTGGTCAGTATTTCGGTCAGATCGTCCTCAAGATCGTTTTTGAAATTCTTCAGATAATTCACCGACTCCTCAGGTTCTTTTATATTCCTGATGTGGGAGGCAAGGTCGTCAATGATCAAGATGTATTTTTCAACAATTCCCATAGTCTTGTTTGCCGCTTCCTCGGTCTTATCTATAACAAATTGAAGCTTATCGATGGCATTGGGCATCTCTTTCTCCGCCATGCCCTTGAGTTTGGGGTCCAGCGCCTCCTTAAAGCTCCTGATGGAGTCATGCAGTTTTCTCGTGACCTTTCCCACCTCTTTGAAGAGTATACCCTGTGTATCTCCCTGTCCCTTGGACATTATGCTCTGTATGGCGGCGTCGGCTTTCTCGTAATCCTCGCCTGCAACGGCGTTCATAAAGGCAACCATCTCGTCGAGCATGGCGTACTTGGGGTCATGGGAAGAAATGCCCCTCTTCTCGAAAAACTGCCGCGCGTCCATCACTTCCCTGACCATGATCTCGCCCCCCATCCCTTCCACTTTTTTCATCACTTCAACCGTGTCGCCCCCGGTATCTATCACCTCGAAAATTTCATCCTCGAAAATGCTCATGTCTTCCATCGGGATCAGCTTCTTCGTATCGAGCAGGACGATCAGCTTGTCATCGACCTTCGCAACCCCCGATACGATATCCGAGGTATTGAAATCCGTGGGAGGCTCTATCTCCGAATCCTCGATGGAAACAACTCCCGTTATCCCATCCACCAGTACGCCGAAGGTAATGCGTCCGCTGGTGACCACAATGATTTTCTCGCCGCCTGACTCCCCGCTGCTGCCGAAAAGGCCGGCCATCTTCTTCAGATTGACCACCGGTATTATCCTGCCCCGGAGGTTGGTAATACCCTCTATATAATCCGGCACCTGCGGAAGCTTGGTTATCTGTGGAAGATTGACGATTTCCTGGACCTTCAGAATAGGTATGGTGAACTCGTTATTATTCATGGTAAAGCCGATATATTGCATAACGCCTCCTCTTACCTTTTGCCTGCGGCGAATACACCCCTCGCCAGTACCGCGAAGTCCAGAATCAGGACAACCCTCCCGTCGCCGGTTATGGTGGCCCCCAATATGCCGCATTCCTCTGATTCTATCCCATTGATGGTCTTTATCACGATTTCCTCCTGCCCGAGCAGTTCGTCCACCGAAATGCAGAACCTCCTGTCGCCCACAAGGGCCACAAGCACGTAACTGTTGTCATGGGTCTCGTCGCCTCCCTTGCGCACGCTCAGCACATCCGACAGGTCGAACATGGGAATGACACGGCCCCGGATGGTGAGCACTTTCTGCCCGGTCACGTCCTTTATATCGCTCTTCTTTACCCGTAGGGTCTCCTCTATCATGGACTGGGGCAGAGCATAGTACTCACCTCCCACGCGCACCATCATGGCCTGGAGTATGGCGAGAGTCAGCGGAAGGCTTATTTTAAAAGTGCTGCCCACATCTTTTTTAGTAATGACTTCAACATAGCCGTTCAATTTCGCCACATTTGTCTTTACCACATCCATTCCAACACCACGACCGCTCAATTCCGTGGAGACTTCCTTGGTGGAGAAGCCGGGAAGGAAGATGAGATTAATGGCGGTATCGTCCGACATCTTCTGCGCTTCCTCTTCGGAAATGAGTCCCTTTGAGAGCGCTTTTCTCTTCACCGTTTCGACATCAATGCCCTTGCCGTCGTCCGAAACCTCTATAATGATATACGTGCCCCTCTGGTAGGCGCTCAGGATGATCCTGCCCTTCTTCGGCTTGCCCTTCGCTTCACGCTCTTCGGCAAATTCGACGGCATGGTCGATGGAGTTCCTGATGATATGCACAAGGGGGTCTCCAATGCTCTCGATGACCTGTTTGTCCACTTCCGTGTCCTCGCCGAACATTTCCAGGTCTATGTCCTTGCCCAGCGCCCTGGACATGTCCCGCACCATCCTCGGGAACTTGCCGAAGACCTTCTGTATGGGCTGCATGCGCATCTTCATTACGGCAAGCTGGAGGTCGGAGGTCACTCTGTCCAGAAATCCCGTGGTCTCCAGAAGGCCCTCGACATGAGGGTCGCCCGAATAACTGAGATCCAGTTTCGCCGCAAGGTTCAGCAACCGGTTTCTGGCCAGCACTATTTCGCCGGCAAAGTCCATGACCTTGTCGATCCTGGAAACATCGACCCTCAGGGTCGAAACGACTTCCTTTTCCTTCTCCTTGACGATCTGCTGGACATGCTCGTCAGTTGCCGCCGGCGCCGCGGCAGGCTGAGGGGCGGGTTTGGGTTTTGGCCCAGGTTCAGGTTCCGGCTCAGGGTCGGCCTGCGTTCCGGCAGAAGGGATTTCCTCCTTCGCCGCCGGCTCTTCCGCCACAGGGGCCGGTTTCATTGGCTCTGCCCCCTTGCCGCCCTGCAATACCATCTCAAGTGCGGCATCCAGTTCGTTCAGCAGCGCGGACATGTTCTCTTCGATGCCGTCCTTGAGTCTTATATGAGAAAGATGGAGCCTCAGGGCGTCCACGCTCTTGAGGATCACATCCATGAGTTCCGAAGTTGGGTTCGTCTCACCGTCACGGAGCCGCTTCATGATACTTTCGGCCCGGTGCGCCACATCCACTATATGCTGAAACCCCAGGAAGCCTGCGGCGCCCTTCAGGGTATGCATGCCTCTGAAAATTTCGTTGAGAAGGTCCTTGTCGTAGCCGCGCGTTTCGAGTTCCACGAACATCGGGTCTATCCTCTCAAGGGTCTCTTCCGCTTCCGTGATAAACTCGGTTATTATTTCTTCCATCTCATCAGACATGCTCTACCCCCCTGCCTTTAAAGATTTCTTCTTGTCGGCGATCTTTTCAAGTTTCTCCTTGAGAATTTCCGCGGTAAACGGCTTCACGACATAATTATCGACCCCGGCCTTGATCGCCTCGATGACCTTCTCCTTTTCCGCTTCGGCAGTGACCATAAGAAAGGGAATGTCTTTGAGGGGAGGTTCCTGCTGGCGCACGTTCCTGAGCAGTTCGATACCTTCCATATTCGGCATGTTCCAATCTGAGACCACCAATCCGTAGTGCCCCCCTTTGAGCTTAGCGAGGGCCTGGACCCCGTCTTCCGCCTCCTCTATATTTTCAAAGCCGAGTTGCTTGAGAAGGTTCTTTACTATCCGCCGCATCGTGGGGAAATCATCCACTACAAGCACCTTGAGCGCCAAATTAAACATTACTCTCACCTCCGGCTAATATTTTCTTTAAAATCTTCTTTATACTCTCACTTATCTGGTCGGCATTTGTAGGTTTTACCAGATAGTCGTTTACCCCCGCATCAAGCGCCTTTTTCCGCTCATCCTCGTCCGCCTCGGTGGTCACCATGATTATGGGGAGAGCGCTCCACGAAGGGTCAGCCCGGAGGGTCCTGGTCAGTTCGATACCATCCATGTACGGCATGTTCATATCGGTGACCATAAGGTTGATGCTTTCGGTGCCGAGCTTTTCCATGGCATCCAGACCGTTTTCCGCCGTGACGACCTCGTACCCTTTACCCTTGAGGTATAGCCCGAGCAGTTTCCTCGTTGTTTTGTCGTCGTCCACAATCAATAATTTCATTTTATACGCTCCCCCTGATAGGCCGTCAAAGTCGAGAAAAGACGAAAACGTGTCGTTTTCATGCTCATACCTTCTGGTAAACAATTACTTTATTAATAACAACGGGCCTGAAAGCTCTGGTAACATTGTGCAGACTCTCCGATGTCCCTATAAACAGGTACCCGTTCGGCCTCAGCGCATCATACATCATGGAGACCGCTTTTTGCTTCGCCTTATCGTCAAAATAGATAAGCACATTCCTGCAGAAGATCACGTCGGTGCCCCGCACCGCCCTCGCGTCCTTATCATCAATGAGATTTACCTTCATGAATTTCACCATGCTCTTCACGCCGGCCGCAAGAGCATACTGCTGGTTCGAATTCAAAAAGTATTTTTTCAGATATGCCTCGGGGACGTTCCTCACGGCATAGGAGCCGTATACGCCGGCCCGCGCGGAACTCAGGACCGACTCGCTGATGTCCGAAGCCACGATTTCCTTTCTGAAAGTGGTCAATTCGCTCTTCTCCAGGAGCATCATGGCGGCGGTATAAGCCTCTTCACCCGTGGAACTGGCGGCGGACCACATCTTGATTTCGCGCCTCCCCGCCTTTATGTTCTCCGCAGTGATCCGGGTCATCAGTTCTCCGATGAAAACATCGTACTGCTGCGGCTCTCTGAAAAAGAAGGTCTCGTTGGTGGTGACCAGGTCGAAGAGCTTGATGAGTTCGTTCTTGTCGGGACCGAACTTGATGATGTACAGGTAGTCCTCGTAACCCTTCAGGCTCTTCTCCTGTATCCTCCGCCCAAGCCTGTTTTCCAGAAAGTATTTTTTATTGTCCGGGACGAAGATTCCGCTCTTCTCGTATATGAAATCCCGAAGCTGCTTAAAGACATCGTCCGTCATAAGTGGAGTCATAGGGAGTTGAGGGCCTCCTGAATTTTATCGCGCACGTCGGAATTAGGGTGCTCCCGGCGTGAGGCAAGCGCCTCATAAGCTGCCTGGCCGCCTATGTCCCGGATGGCGTCGATGGCGGACATGATCACGGGGACGAATTCGTCGTCGAACATGGAGCCGATAAGTTCTACCGCCCTCTCCGTTTCGCAGGAAAAAGATATGGTCTTAACAGCGTAAAACCGTACCCAGGGGTCCTCGTCTTTCAGGGCCTCAAAGAGTTCCTCACAGCAGTAACGGGCATCGCCGAGGCCCACGACAGCCGTTTTCCGTATGTCGGAATCGCCGTCGCCCAGGAAACCAATAAGTTTTGTCACAGCCTTCTGCGTGCCTGACCGGCCAAGGCCGTACATGGCGGCCATCTTCACCTTTTTCTCGGTATCGTCGGCAAGTCTCAGCAGGATATCAACATCCTCCACCGTCTTTGCGGTTATCTCGCGCACGGTTTTATTGAACTTCGAAAGCTTGGAGAGGAAAGCCCCGGCATCTATCTTCAGCAGGGCCTCTACGATCTTTTCCCTGACATCGTAATATTTCTCGACCTCCAGCAACTTTTCGAGCGGTTTGAAGGCCTCCTGCGACTGAATGTTCCCCAGCGCCTCAATCGAAGTGCGCCGCACATGGGCGTCCCCATCCGTCCGGGACGCTTCGAGCAGGTGCTCCACCACCTCGGGCTCTCCTATCTCTCCCAAGGCCTCCACCGACGCTCGCCGCAAGTCCCTTCTCATATCGTCCAGAAAAGCAATGAGGCGGGAGATTGCCTTTTTACTCCTGGTCTCGCCCAAAATCTCGATGGCGAAAGACTTTCCACGGTATTTCATATCGGAGGATTCCAGCAGCGCGAGGAGTTGCTCCTCCGCGTGGATGGCGTTTATGGCATGCTTCAGCAATGCGAGCCTTTCCTCGCTCTCCGGCAGTGACGGGTCGAGGGAGCCGGCGATATCGATGATAACCGGCGCCGCCTCGTTGTAATCGAGCGCCACGATGCCCTTTAGCGCTATCTCTTTTTCCTCCCAGTCGCCGTCCCTGAGCATTGTCACAAGATACCCCGACAGGTCCATCATTTCAGGAGAGATACCGATCTGGATAAGGCTCTTTACTACGGCATTCTTTTCGTCCCCAGAGGCCTTAGGAAGGTACGCCAAAAGGGGTCCGATGACGGAACGCGCGCCAAGCTTGCCCAAGGTCTCTATGGCGGCAAAGCGCACTGCCTCGGAAGGGCCCTCAAGCAGTGCCGCTATTTCTTCAGCTGCCTCCTGGGCCATAAGGTCACCGAGGGCTTCGAGTACGGAGAAACAGACCCATTCTTCATCCTTCAGCGCCGTTATCAGGTATGGGACGGCCTCATTATACCCGATCACGCCGAGGGACTTTGCAGCCGCGGCACGCACGTTAGCATTGGGGTCCTTGAGATAGGGGACAATCCTGTCGGGCTCGACGCCGACCCGTATCTCGCCGAAAAGATCTATGGCGAATTTCCGGATATCCTCGTCCTTGTCCTTCATGAGTGTATACAGAAGCGGCGCCGAAACAGGGCCGAGTTCCCTGAGGATAATCAGGGCGGTGTTCCTCAACAGCGTGTTCTCCCGCAAAAGAGGGAGCACCATATAAGCGGTGACCTCTCCGCCAATAGCTATGAGGGCCCTCATGGCCGCGTCCTGGACTCCGGCATTCTGGTCGTTCAGGCGTTTGACAAGAGGGTATAGGGCCCTTTCATCACTCTCCGCCAGTTCTTCCGCCGCTCTCCTCCGGACTGAGGGATCGTCGCTGTCCAGTTTCTCTATTGTTTTCTTAATATTCTTAATCAATCATGTCCCTCCCCCTATAAATATGGGCTGCTATAGAATATAAGATATAGTACAAAGGATTCAAGGACTAAAAGTGACGGCTTCGTAAAAAATCCATATGCCGCGTTGCGCTGCACCCTTCGTCACTGCGGCGCACCTCCCAGTACGCCTCATTCCTCAGGCTTTTCGCGCTGTGCATCTGCCGGTATAAATACCTTCCCCATTTATCTTTGTTGGCAGGAATCAACTTAGTTCATCAATCACTTATCCTGGAGGAGCAGATCAAGAGGGCTTTGCGGGGCATTCGTCATGTTTCGCATGACGTGGGTATAGACCATAGTCGTTTCTACATTCTTGTGACCAAGGAGGTCCTGCACTTCCCTGATATTGACGCCGTTCATGAGTAAGTGCGTCGCAAAACTGTGTCTGAGGGTATGCACTGTAGCGTGTTTCACAATACCAGCCTTTTGCACGGCGTTTTTAATCGCAGACTGGATAACCGAATCACTTATATGATGTCTTCGTACTGCACCTGTGCGCGGATCAACTGAGAGGTACCCTGATGGAAATACATACTGCCAGCCCCATTCTCTCGCGGCATTCGGATATTTTCGGTCAAGCGCGTCAGGCAGGGAAACCGCTCCATGCCCTGTAGCAAGGTCTTTCTCGTGCAGGGCCTTCACGCTTGCCAGATGCTCCTTCAAACGTTCTTTGACCGCTATCGGAAGCATTGTGGATCGGTCCTTGTCGCCCTTACCACTGCGGACGAAGACGGTGTCAGCATCAAAATCTATGTCCTGCACCCGTAAGCGGGCGAGTTCCATAAGTCTAAGACCAGCTCCGTAAAGCAGTTCGGCAATAAAGCGGTCCCTGCCGGTCATCTGTTCAAAAAGCTGTCTGACCTCATCCACAGAGAGCACAACAGGAAGTTTCGGGCCCCTCTTTGCCCTGACTGTAGTATCGAGATTCCCGACATCCCGCTTCAGGATGTTTCTGAACAAAAACAGTAAAGCATTGAAAGCCTGGTTCTGTGTTGAAGAAGATACCCTCTGCTTCAGCGCAAGATGGCTCAGGAAATTCTTTAAATCATCCGCATCGACATCTACGATCCCTTTCGGTCCTGACTGCTGGACATAAGCAGCAAATCGCTCGACCCACTGAATATAGGTGCGCTCAGTGCTGTATGAGTAGTGTTTCAATCTGATAAGACGTCTCATCTCCTCAAGCACATCGGTCAAGCCTGTAACAGCAGGAGCGCCCTGTCCCCCCTTTGTCTTGCCGAGGTAATGAAAATAATAGAGACTCAGGGCCTCTTCAGCCTGGCGCGGCTGCCAGTCCTGAATACGGGCGTCCGCCCGCAACTCTTCCAGAAAAGTCATTATTAACTGCTCATTATATTCTGTTGCGTCAATCGCATGTTTTTGTGCATAGCGCAAATAGCGGCTTGCCCAATGAGCAAAATATGAGACCTTGTTTTCTGGAACAAGCTTTTTATCAATAAGATACTTTTGAAACTCCTGCAATATTGGCAGTGCATTTTGTTCCTGTGTACGAATATCCATCAAATACCCCTCAAGTTTTTTATCTATATTATCATAAAATGTGAGGTTTTGCATTTGCCAGTATCATTGATACTAAAGTGTATTTAGATATTGCAGTATTACATGCAACATGCTATTATGATGCAAATAATTTAATACTACCTGCGAGGTAGATTATATGTTGTACGAGAAAATTGAAATCAAAAACCAATTGATTCGTACTCCAATAATAATCTGCTCATCGGGCAGAAATAAAAAAAAGGAGGCTTGTTATGGGATTATTTGATTCTATCTTCGGAGGTTCACCAAATATCGAGAAGTTACAAAAGAATAGAGACGTAGACGGTTTAATAAAAGCTCTATCGCACAGCCAGACGTATATACGCGAGCAAGCGGCTCACTCGCTCGGCGGCATAAAGGATGCTCGTTCAATTGATCCTCTTGCTAAAGCTCTCTCTGATCAAAATTCGGACGTTCAAATAAAAGCAGCTCAAAGCTTAAAGCAATTTGACGAAACACAGATAATCCAGGTATTGCCGAAAATCGATGCTATATTGACGAACCATGCGGCCCAACAGAGAGCTAAGGATGAAGAGGCACAGAAAAAAAAGGAGGCAGAGCAAAAAAGAAAATTAGAGGAGGCCAGGAGGGAGAATGAAGCGAATGCACGGCAAGCAACAACAAGTAAATCTTCTGCTATAGCTGCACAAGTCGTTAAAATATTCGAGGAGTTTTCGGTGAGGCCAAACGAACAACTCATTGATAAACTGAATGCCCTTGTAAAGGAGTCGGCTGATCCAGATGTTACCACTGCAATTCTCAGAACTTTCGATTTTGATACTAAGAATCTTGGTGTTTTCGGCTTTGCGATCCAGAGTTTAGGGCTTGTCCGTGACCCACGTGCTCTTGATAAATTA
>Ga0315281_10000063_pt1 | contig 120520 bp, 114 predicted proteins | sample YL17G07_0_MG_FD_204540 | JGI IMG/M metagenome (GOLD analysis project Ga0315281, IMG submission 204540) | Sediment microbial communities from Yellowstone Lake, YNP, Wyoming, USA - YL17G07_0 | ecosystem: Environmental > Aquatic > Freshwater > Lake > Sediment | place: USA: Wyoming | collected...
ACAAACTCCGACTACTGGCGAGCCAACCCCGATGTGGGAACCACTAACTGGAGAGCCGTGTGCGGGAGAACCGCACGCACGGTTCGGAGGGAGGGGAGGGCGTGAGCCTTTCTCTACCCCTATCGGAAAGTGTGTCGCGAATTATGTAAAGATCAATAGTCATTGGTTATGCCCACTGCGGCGCACCGCCAGCAATCCTTCGATTTCATCGACCATCTTTGGGTCTGCCCAATCTCGCGCGCCAACGATGATGCGGGCGATGGTGTGATCCCGCTTCAGCAGGTAGGTTACAGGGAAAGCCGGTATTCGCAGAATCCCGTTTGATAACGCCTGATCGCTGTCAGACAGCATGGGGAGGGTAAGTTTGTATCGTAAACTGAATTCGCGCGCCATATTAAGATCGCTATCAACCGAGATCCCGATGACCAGCAAATCCTTGGGGTCGAAAAGTGTGCTTAGCTTTTCAAGGCCAGGCATTTCGCGCCGGCAGGGCTCGCACCAGGTGGCCCAAAAATTGACCACTAACGCAACATCCTGGTAGGCAACAGGCGCCGTTACATGGCCGTCCAGAGCCGGCAGTAAAACATCCGGGAAGCGCTCACCCGGGGCTAATCCTTCGGATTTTTCATTCCGGCAGGCAGGAAGAAAAAGGGTAGCAATGCCAACTGCCGCTAATTGCAATAGCCACCGCCGCCGTACGCTCACCAGCATCACTTTTCGGGAAAGCCGTTTCACAATGGCACCAGCATGCGCTATTTATTCCGCTTACTGCCCGTTGCCAGCCGCCTTTTGCGTCGTTGGCTGCCCAAGCGCCAATGGCTGGCCGGTCAATCTCTGCGCCTCTCTGATGCCGGCACCGATCTGTTGCGCAATTTGGGAATCCGCCGGTACCAGTTTGAGAAGCTTCTGCCACGCTTCAATGGCGCCACGATATTCCTGGCGCTGGAAGGAAGCTGTGCCCGCCAGCGCCAACGCCTTGATGTTGTCAGGATTGGCTTTCAATGCACGCTGGATGATTTTTTCCGGTTCGCCCTGCATGCTCTGCCCGTTGTTCATGGCCAATACGTCGGCATAGTCGGCCAGTAGCTGGGCGTTGTTCGGCAAGAGGGCCACCGCGCGGGCGTAAGCGGCGCTGGCATCGCCGTAGCGACTCAGTTGGGCGTAGGAACGGCCAAGCATCGTCCAGCCTTCAACATCATCCGGTTTGGCCTTGAGTTTTTGCGCCAATCCATCCAACATCGTGTTAATTTGCTCCTGTGTGATCTCTTGTTCCTGGTTGGTTCCAGCTGTCTGGTGTTGCGAGTCCAATGCTCTGGGTTTTCCCAGCATGAGATATAGAGAAACCGTCAATAGCGGCACCGCAATCACCGCAGCAATGGCCCAATTGCGTCCGCCTGGCGACGGTGCGGCCACCACTTCGGCTGTGCCGGAATCATCCAGCACGCGCCCTTCCAGCTCGCTTCGTGCGCTCTGGTATTGCTCCTTGCTCAACGTGCCTGCTGCCAGGTCCGCATCAAGTTCGTGCAACTGGTCGCGGTAAATCGACAAGTTTATCTCCGAGCGCGTGGCGGAAGCCTGGCTCCTGCCGCGTCCAAGCAGCGGCGGTACGATGAACAGCAGGGCAACAGCGATTAGAAACCCGGCTATGATCCAGAACATTGTCATGGCTGCATCCTTTTGTCTGTGCCGGACAGCAGCGATTCCGCACGCGCATGCTCATCGGCGCTCAGCGCCGGTGCCTGCTGCATTGCCTTGCGGCGCTGGCGCAGCTTGACGATCAGCACACCGAACGCCAGTATCAGCAGCAGGAATGGCCCGAGCCAAAGCAGCCACGTGCTGCGCTTCATCAAAGGGCGATACAACACGAAGTCGCCGTAGCGCGCTGCCATGTAATCTTTTATTTCCTGCTCCGACATTCCTTGCCGCAGTTTCTCGCGCACCTGGTTCCTGAGATCGATCGCCAGCTCAGCATGCGAATCGGCGATGGTCTGGTTCTGGCAAACCAGGCAGCGCAATTCGCTGGATACGTCCATGACACGTTTCTCCAGCGCGACATCATCCGCAACGGGTATGGCTTCACCCGCGTGAGCCAGCGGCAATGCCAGGACAAGCAGAAGAAAGAAAAACAATTTATTTTGCACCGTTCAGTTCCTTAATGAGTGGAATTATTTTGTCCCTGAGTGCCTCTGGCGTGACCGGCCCGATCTGCTTGTAGCGGATGATGCCCAGCTTGTCCATGACGAAAGTCTCCGGCACGCCATAGACACCCCAGTCAATGCCGACGTTGCCTTTCCGGTCATAGGCCGACACGACATACGGATTGCCTCCCTCGGTGAGCCAGGCAAGGGCATCTTCGCGCTTGTCCTTATAGTTAAGCCCGTAAATCGGCACCACGTTTTGCCGCGCAAGCTCCACCAGCAGCGGATGCTCCTCGCGGCAGCTCACGCACCACGAGGCCCACACGTTAAGCAGCCAAACCTTGCCGCGCATCTCCTCCGGAGCAATGGTTTTAGCTTCATCGTGCAACTGGGGAACACGGAACGCCGGCGCCGGTTTGCCAATAAGGGGCGAGGGCACCTCTCTGGGGTTGAGATTGAGCCCGACACCCAGGAAGATGACGAGGACTATAAAAGCCATCAGCGGAAGAAGAAACCGATTCATGTGAAACCCCTTCAGCCCGCAGCCGATGCCGCAACGGTCGCTGGCTGCCGGTGTTGCACGGACAGACGGTAGCGGCGGTCAGCCGCGGCCAGCACGCCGCCCAGCGCCATGAGCAGGCAGCCTGCCCAAATCCAGTCAACCATCGGTTTGTGCTGTACGCGCACAATCCATTCGTCATTGCCGATCGCTTCGCCGAGCGCGACATACAGGTCGCGGAACAAACCGGTGTCAATAGCCGATTCGGTCATATTCATGGTCTGCACGTCATAGATGCGTTTCTCTGGATAAAGGGTTGTTACCTTGGCGCCATTCAGCGTCACTTCCAGCGTGGCGCGCGTCGCTATATAGTTCGGCCCCTGCATTTTCTTTATGTCAGCGAAGCGGAAGACATAGCCGCCCACCGTCGTCGTGTCGCCCTCACGCATGCGCACTTCACTGGTTGTTTCATAACCCTTGACCAGAGTCACGCCAAGGATGAACACACCGATCCCGATATGCGCAAGCAGCATGCCATAGGTGGCACGCGGGGTTGTCCGCAGTCTCTCCCAAACATTTGCCGACCCGCGCACCCGCGCGACAAGGTACGCCAGAGCTGAGAGCAACGCCCAGAACCCGAGCGTGACCCCGCCAATGATGGGTGCCGACCAATGGTCAAATGCGGCCACCACGGCTACGGCGAGCACTACGCTGGCGGCAAGCCAGCCCCACAAGTGCTTCACCATTTCCGCCATGCAGGCCTGCTTCCAGCGCGCAAACGGCCCGATGCCCATCAGGAAGGCGGCTATCGCCATGATGGGCGCAAACACGGTTTCGAAATAAGGCGGTCCGACCGAAAGTTTGCCATATCCCAACGCATCCATGAACAAGGGATACAGCGTGCCGAGAAATACCGAAGCCGCAGCGACAGTCAGCAGCACGTTATTCACCAGCAGCAGCGACTCGCGCGAAATCAAATCGAACCCGCCGCCCAGTCCCACCTTGGGCGCGCGCCAGGCAAACAGGACAAGTGAACCGCCAATCACCACGCAGAGGAAGGCCAGGATAAAAATACCACGGCGCGGGTCAGTGGCAAAAGCATGCACGGAAGTAAGCACACCGGAGCGCACGAGGAAGGTTCCGAGCAAACATAAGGAAAAAGCCATGATGGCGAGCAGCACCGTCCAGTTCTTGAACGCGCCGCGCTTCTCGGTTACGGCCATCGAGTGGATCAGCGCGGTGCCCACCAGCCAGGGCATGAAGGAAGCGTTCTCCACCGGATCCCAAAACCACCAGCCGCCCCAGCCCAACTCATAATAAGCCCAATAGCTTCCCAAGGCGATACCCAAGGTGAGAAATATCCAGGCCACCGTTGTCCAGGGGCGCGACCAGCGTGCCCAGGCAGCGTCCAGCTTTCCGCCGAGCAACGCTGCAATGGCGAAAGCGAAAGCCACGGAGAAACCTACATAACCCATGTACAGCATGGGCGGATGAAAGACCAGGCCTGGATCCTGCAACAGCGGGTTCAGGTCTTGCCCATCCGCCGCAGCGGGAAACAGCCGGTCAAACGGGTTGGACGTGAACAGCATGAACAGCAGAAAACCGACGGAAACCAGCCCCATCACGCCGATCACGCGCGCCACCATTTCTTCCGGCAGGCGCTTGCTGAACATGGATACGGCCACCGTCCAGAGAGTGAGGAGGAACGCCCACAGCAGCAGGGAGCCTTCGTGCCCGCCCCATACGGCGGCGAAACGGTATTGCATCGGCAGTTGCGAATTGGAGTGTTGCGCCACATACAGCACGGAAAAATCGTTGCCCAGAAAAGCCTGCGTCAGGCAACCGAAAGCAAGCGCCACAAATACGAACTGGCCCAGCGCCGCAGGGCGCGCCATTCCCATCAGTACAGTATCGCCGCGTGCCGCACCAAGGATGGGCAGAACGCCCTGTATCAACGCCAGGAAAAGTGCCAGGGTGAGTGCAAAATGACCGATCTCAGGAATCATTTCTCTCTCCTTGAGATAGGGTGGCAACCTTCCAGCAGTATGTTGAATTCAGTCCCGATCAGTGCTACTCGATTATCTATTAACTTCAAATCATGTCTCCAAAATTCTGATTCTGTGCGATGCTGCCAAGCGCTCCGGAATGGAGAGGCACAGAAATAACACCGACACTTATCATGCCGCCATTAGTCCAGTGGGGCAGCCGATAAACCCAAAAAACAGGGAAATAATTTCTATGACGAAAAATGCTTTTTTATTGTAACAGATAAGGTAGCGTCATTGTCCATCGCTCCAGTTGGCACACGAAATTTTTGGAATGGGTCAGACAATGCTGTCCACCCGATGGTTCCAAATTTTCACTTATAGCAAAACTATTCTTTCAACCGGAGCGGTTCTTAACTAGAATTGAGTTCCCATATCGGCATCAGGAGCCAGACATGCCAAACAAAATGATGATTCAAACACCGGATGCGCCTGCCGCCATCGGCACTTATTCGCAAGCCATCCGGGTGGATGGCACGGTATACCTCTCCGGCCAGATCGGCCTGGATCCCAGCACCATGCAGATGGTTGAAGGCATAGAGAAACAGATACACCGCGTGTTACAGAACCTGCGCGCAGTCGCCACTGCAGCCGGCGGCAGCCTGGACGATGTGGTCAAGCTGAATGTATACCTCACCGACCTGGGCAACTTCACCATGGTGAACGAAATCATGGCCACCTATTTCCACCAGCCTTATCCGGCGCGTGCGGCAGTAGGCGTCCCGGCGCTGCCGCGCGGGGCGTTGGTAGAGATGGATGGTGTGCTGTGCTTGCAAGACTGAGCTTTTAGAGGCTCCCTTATATCGTTTTGCACGTGCTACCTGCCAGCATCCCAAAAGCCACGCTAGCCAAACTGGCGAAACTCGGCATCCACAATCGCTTCGATCTGGTGCTGCACCTGCCGTTGCGCTATGAGGATGAAACGCAGTTACAGCGCATCGCCGAAATCACGCCCGGCATGAGCGCACAGGTGGAGGGCGAGATCATCCACAGCGAAATCGTGTATCGCCCGCGCCGCACCCTGATATGCCAAATACAAGACGCCAGCGGCGTGCTGCATCTGCGCTTTCTGCATTTTTATCCCAGCCAGCAGAAACAACTTGCCGTGGGCAAAAAAATCCGCGCGCTGGGCGAGGCGCGCATGGGTTATTTCGGCATGGAGATGGTGCACCCCAAATGTCGAGTAACAGGCGAGGACACGCCGCTCAAGCAGGCGCTGACGCCGGTCTATCCCACCACAGCCGGACTGCCGCAGGCGACATTGAGCAAACAGATTCAATCCGCGCTCAACGAACTGGAAATGCCCGACACGCTGCCGCCCATCCTGCTTGACCGGCTTAAGCTCCCCGGCTTTGCCGACAGCGTAAAACTACTGCATAACCCGCCGCCGGAAATTGCCGAAGAGGCGCTGGCCGAACGCACCCATCCCGCCTGGCTGCGCGTCAAGTTCGACGAGTTGCTGGCGCAACAGCTTTCCATGCGTCTGCACTACCGCAAGCGCCGCAGCCGCACCGCACCGCGCCTGCCCGCGCATGGCCGCTACACGCAGCAACTGTTGCAAGCCCTGCCATTCAAACTGACCAAGGCACAACAAAAAACATTACAGGAAATCAGCCTTAACCTTGACCAACCCCACCCGATGCAGCGCCTGTTGCAAGGCGACGTGGGCAGCGGCAAAACCGTAGTCGCAACACTGGCTGCCTTGCAGGCCATGGAAAACGGCTATCAGGTGGCGCTGATGTCGCCCACCGAAATCCTTGCCGAGCAGCACTACCTCAAACTAAGCGGCTGGCTCGCGCCGCTCGGCATTGCACCGGTGTGGCTGTCCGGCAGCCTGAAGAAAAAAGACAAGAAGGCCGCCGCCGAGCGCATCGCGCAGGGCGAGACGCAACTTGCCATCGGCACCCACGCATTGTTTCAGGAGCAGGTTGAATTTCAAAAACTGGGACTGATTATCGTAGACGAGCAGCACAAATTCGGCGTGCAGCAGCGTCTTGCATTGCGCGGAAAAGGAGATGAGCCGCACCAGTTAATGATGAGCGCCACGCCCATCCCGCGCACGCTGGCGATGAGTTATTACGCCGATCTCGATGTATCGGTAATCGACGAATTGCCGCCGGGGCGCACCCCCGTTATCACCAAACTGGTCAGCGATGCGCGGCGCGATGAAGTATTCGAGCGCGTCCGCCGCGCCTGCCTCGCTGGGCAGCAGGCGTATTGGGTGTGCCCGCTGATCGACGAAGCGGAAACGCTGGAATTGCAAACCGTGATCGAGACGCATCAGGCGCTAAGCGCCGCCTTTCCGGAACTCAACGTCGGACTGGTGCACGGCAAGCTGGACAATGCCGAAAAAACCCGCGTGATGGCGGCATTCAAGGCAGGTGAAATTCAGTTGCTGGTCGCCACCACGGTGATCGAGGTCGGCGTGGACGTGCCCAACGCCGGCATGATGGTGATTGAGCATGCCGAACGCATGGGGCTGGCGCAACTGCACCAGTTGCGCGGGCGCGTCGGGCGCGGCGCGGCGCAGAGCATGTGCGTCCTGCTGTTCCAGCAGCCGCTGTCTGAACTGGCGCGCGCACGGTTGAAAATCATTTATGAAAATACCGATGGCTTCGAGATCGCGCAGCATGACCTGCGCCTGCGCGGCCCCGGAGAACTGCTGGGCGCGCGCCAGAGCGGTGTGCCGATGCTGCGCTTCGCCGATGTGAGCGAAGATGTGGCCTTGCTTAATGGCGCGCGCGCGGTTGCGGATGAAATGCTGCGCGATTTTCCCGAAGCGGCGCAGGCACACTTGCGGCGCTGGATGGCTAACAGGCATGATTACCTGCATGTCTGAGAAGCCATCCCCAAAATTACTGCGCGACCGTGATCCGAGGTTGTGCGGTGCTCGCCATCCTCATGTACCACAACGTACATTCCGGTGGCTGCGCTCCGCACAACCTCGGCTGACGACCGCTCGCTACATTTTTGGAATGACTTCTACCCTTCTGCCCTCTCCTTACAGGAAAATAGAAGCAATTTCTTTCTTATGAACAAGCTCGACTGGCACACCTTCCTGCCCAACATCGAAGCAGGTTACGCGCCCTGGCTGCGCGACCATGGTTCGCTCACGCTGCGCATCCAGCAGCGCTGCGCTGCTTTCAGCGTGCGCAATGCAGGTAATTGCCTGGCGACTGCGGCATACGACGAAACCGCACTGCTCGGATTGCCGCCCCGGCAAAAAATTTACACGCGCGAAGTATTTTTGTATGCCGATGACATGCCGGTAGTCTTCGCGCACAGCATTGTTGCGCCCCAACATTTGCACGGTGCATGGCGGGTATTACAAAACATTGGCAACAAACCGCTTGGGGCGCTGCTGTTTTCCCATCCGCTGGTGGAGCGCGCGCCACTGCACTATAAGGCGCTCAAGCCGCAACACGCGCTCTACCATCGTGCGGTTGTGGTGCTGGATGCGGCACCTGAGCGTTTGTGGGCGCGCCGTTCGCTGTTCACTTTGCACGATGCGCCGTTGCTGGTGACGGAAGTGTTCCTGCCGGAAATCTTGCTGCTGACCAACCCTGCATGAAACAAGCATGGACGAATGATTGAAGATTGCTCGGGATTCAGCGCAGGAAGTTTAGGCAATCGCAATCAACGAATCAATTTTCATTCGATCCAACATTGAGTAGACTGTAGCCATGTTCTATGTTGACCTCTTCTCAGCCTTGGCCCGCCACAAGGTGGACTACCTGCTAATCGGCGGGCTGGCCGTATCGCTGCACGGCGTAGAGCGTGCCACGATGGATGTGGACATCACCGTCGCCATGAATCCGGGCAACCTGGCATCCTTGATCGAAACCGCCAGGGAACTCCGGCTTACCCCTGTATTACCCGCCCCTCTGGAAGCGCTCGCCGATCTGGAATTGCTAAGGTTATGGCACACCGAACGCCACCTTGAAGCCTTTGCACTGCGCGCCCCGGAACTGGCTGGCGTGACCTTGGATGTGCTGCTGTTCCCGCCCGTGGAATTTGCCGGCATGGCGCACCGTGCCGTAGTGTTTAATGTCGCCGACACTCCCATCCGCGTTGTCTCCATAGACGACCTGATCGCGCTCAAGCAAGCTGTCGGCCGCCCGATAGACCTTTCCGACATCGAACACATGCAACGGGTCAAGGCGCTATGAACCAGCCCTTCCCCCCCGGCGACCGCACCTACCATGTCAGTGACGAACGGCTGCGCGTATTCCGGGCGCTCACCCCAGAACAAAAATTACGCTGGGTAGAGGAGCTGGCGACTTTCTTGAGGCTGGCAAAAATTGAAGGGGAGAAGCAGCAAGAAATTTCAAAACGAAGCTGAACCTTTTTGTTCATCGCATCTTGTCTAGACTCCGCGCCCTTTGTTGCTGCATTCTGCGTGGAAAACTTATCGGTTGTAGCGTGGGGGAATCATTTCGATCTGAAGGCGTTATTCGACTTGCTCAACAGCGTGCGGTCAGCATTCGAGCTAGGCTGGCTCGCCGGTTCGGACGAATCTGGGCAATGGTCTTTGCTGGATAGACAACTCTCCAGTTCGAGTCCGAACCGGGTTTGCCTGATTTTGGCGTTACTGGCGATCGAGCGCACCAATATCAAAGCCTGCTTTGCAGAAGGACAGGGTTGCTCTGTTCATTTTTGTGGTATCACCTTATGCTCTGGCGGTATAAACTAGCAACGTGGTTGTATTGCGTTGATTCCTGAGAGTTAGGAGGTATTGAAAATGAGTGGTCGCATTACGATTGATCCAGCAATTTGCCATGGCAAGCCTTGCATACGCGGGTTGCGCTATCCGGTCGAAAATGTGCTGGAGTGGTTGGCCAGCGGCATGAGTACCGAGGAGATTCTGGCGGACTATGAGGATTTGGAACGCGAGGACATTCTTGCTGCACTGTCTTATGCCGCACGCTTGGCACATGTTAAGAGAGTGGAGCGTTTGGCCGCATGAAGTTCCTCATAGATGCGCAGTTGCCCCGGCATTTCGTGGTTTGGTTAACTGAGGCGGGGCATGATGCGCTGCATACGCTTGATCTGCCGCTGAAAAACCGAACCCCAGACAGTGAGGTTATTGCGCGTGCGATGCAGGGTGGGTTCGTTGTGGTAAGCAAGGATAATGATTTTGTGCAGACATTTTTGCTTACTGATGAGCCGCCACTATTGCTGATTTCTACTGGTAATATCGCCAATACTGAACTGGAAAAACTGGTGCGTGCTAATTTGGCTGGCATTGAGGCAGCTTTTGCCGCACATCGCTTTGTTGAGATTACCCACGATGCATTGGTGATACATGAATGATTTTGCCGTAAGGCGATAGCCACATAAGTTTTTCATCTCTTCGGGTACTTCAAAGTCAAACTGGAACCACGATAATCCAGTGCCCATTTGTCCGAACCGGCGAGCCAGCAAAATTCGAATACTGACCGATTCCTTCACGGTACAAACTTAGCCTTGGCATTCACCCACGCCCGCACTCAGCAACGGATTCTTGGTACCCGATAAATTTCAGCAACCCGGCGATACCCAGTGTCCAGTATCATTCTATAATCGACCCGATTCCAGCTTGACCATGCCTGATGGCCGACAAAAAATTTTATGCCTCTGAAATATTCTCAGCCACTTGCTGGTGTCACTCCTTCCCCTGCTTGCGGGGGAAGGCTGGGATGGGGGCAAACGACGGCGATTAACCGGTCAAACGCCCCCTCCCCAGCCCTCTGGATGAAACAACTAGCCATTCGACTAAGCTGCCAAAGACCGCAGCTAAGTCGCTGGTTACCCCGCGCGCTACGCGCGCAAGGGAGGGGGTGCGTGCATTTGCTGAGAATAGTTCAGAGGCATGAAAGATTTTAATTTTCATTAAAGATAAATGACTCTCGCAGAACGCCTCTCACTCTATTTTCAACTCACACGTCTGAACCGCCCCATCGGCATTTTGCTGCTGCTGTGGCCCACGCTGTGGGGCTTATGGATTGCAGGCAACGGCCATCCGCATTGGCATATCGTCGCCATCTTCATCCTCGGCACGATACTGATGCGCTCGGCGGGCTGCGTCATCAACGACTATGCCGACCGCGATTTCGACAGGCACGTAAAGCGTACCCAGAACCGGCCCATCACCAGCGGAAAGGTTGCCCCGCGCGAAGCGCTATGGCTGGCAACAGTGCTGGCATTAGCCGCTTTTCTGCTGATCCTGCCGCTCAATGGATTGACGCTGTTGTTGTCCATCCCCGCCGTGTTCCTCGCCGCCAGTTACCCGTTCACCAAGCGCTTCTTCGCTATCCCGCAAGCCTATCTCGGCATCGCGTTCGGCTTCGGCATCCCGATGGCGTTTGCCGCACAACTCGGCAGCATACCTGTTGTGGCGTGGTGGCTGTTGCTGGCCAATGTGTGCTGGGCGGTTGCCTACGACACCGAGTATGCGATGGTGGACAGGGATGACGACACCCATCTCGGCATTCATTCTTCCGCCTTGTTATTCGGCCGATACGATGTACACGCGGTGATGGCCTGTTACGCCGCCGCCCTTGCCATCCTCGCCTCAGTCGGCTACACGCTGCATCTGGGTGCGCTCTATTACTTCGGCCTGCTGGTTGCAGCGGGCATCGCCGCCTACCATTACACGCTGATCCGCAAACGCCAGCACGAGGCGTGCTTCAAAGCGTTCCTGCATAACAACTGGTTCGGCGCCGCCGTGTTTGCGGGCATCGTGCTGAACTACCTGCTGCACAACTGATTTCTGGTACAGTTCGCCCCCATATCATGACGAATGCACGGATGTTTCCCATCACCGCGACGGCGCGCATTATTGCAAAGCCGTTGGCATGGCTTTGCGGGCTGATGCTGTTTTCCTGCCAGGCACTCTCCGCGCCATCGCTCTTCTCGACATCTCCTGCGCTCACGATAGACGGCCTCACACCGTCCTATGCAGTCGCACCGCACATCGATTTTCTGGAGGATGCCAGCGGCGCGCTGGCCATTGCCGAAGTGGCCAAATCGGATGATAAATTCCGCCCGGTTCCCGCCAGCGGGAACAACGAGATCAATTTCGGCTATTCCAGCTCGGCTTACTGGCTGCGCCTGGTTATAAATACACCGGTTCCCATCCCCGATGATTTGCTGCTGGAAGTGGGGTTCCCGTCGCTCGACCATGTGGAGTTTTATGCCGAAGCCGAAACCGGTGGTCACTGGGAGAAGCTGGAAGCGGGCGACCTGATGCCGTTCGCCGCCCGCCCCGTTGCCCATCGCAATTTCATCTTTCCGCTGCACCGCCTGCAACCCGGTCAGCACGCCTTCTATCTGCGCATCGCATCCGGCGGCACACTGACCATTCCGCTGCGCCTGTGGCAAGCCGATGCCTTCGACCGGCACAACCAGAACTCCTACGCCGCGCTGGCGCTGTATTTCGGCATGTTGCTGGCGCTGATGCTGTACAACCTGATGCTGTATTTTTCGCTGCGCGACCGCAACTACCTCGCCTACGTCTGCGTGGTCATCGGCATGGCGGTGGGGCAGGTATCACTCACCGGGCTGGGCAACCAGTTCCTGTGGCCGGGCTGGCCTGCGTGGGGCAACGTGGCGCTTCCCGCCGGGTTTGCCGCAACCGCATTCTTCGCCGCATTGTTCACGCGCGGCTTCCTGCACACGGCGCAAATGGCGCCGCGCCATGACCGCGTGGTCGTGGCGCTCGCCTGGCTGTCCGCCTTCATCGCGCTGAGTCCCGCCATACTGCCCTATACCTGGTCGGCTATCCTCACCTCCCTGATCGGCATCATCTTCCCCGCCGCCGCCGTCAGCACGGGCATCGTCTGCCTGCGGCGCGATCAGCCCGGCGCACGCTTTTTCCTGCTGGCCTGGACGCTGCTGCTGTGTGGCACCGCCATCCTCGGCCTGCGCAATATGGGCTGGGTGCCGACCAACTTCTTCACCCTCTACGCCATGCTGATCGGCTCCGCGCTGGAAATACTGCTGTTGTCCTTCGCGCTGGCGGATCGCATCCATGCCCTGCGCCGCGAGAAGGAGCAGGCGCAAAACGAGGCGCTGGCGATCTCGCAGCGCGCCGAACGCGAACTGGAGGGGCATGTGGCCGAACGCACCCGCGAGCTATCCGAAACCAATGCGCTCCTGCTGGCCAGCGAGGAACAGGAACACAACCGCAACAAGGTGCTGGAAGTCATTGCCAAAGGTGCGCCGATTACCGACATCCTGAACATCCTGGCGCAGGCTGTGGAACAGTCAGCCGAAGGCAAGCTTTGCTCCATCCTGCTGCTGGATGAAGAGGGTAAACACCTGCTGCTGGGCGCCGCGCCCAGCCTGCCTGATTTTTACAATCAGGCGATACACGGCGTGGCAATAGGCGAAGGTATCGGCTCCTGCGGCACCGCCGCGTTCCGGGGCGAGCGCGTCATCGTAGAAGATGTGCAGACACACCCCTTCTGGGTGCCTTTCCACGAACTTGCCGGACAAGCCGGGCTGACATCATGCTGGTCGGAGCCGATATGTTCCGGCAAGGGGGAAGTGCTCGGCACCTTCGCCATTTACCAGCGGCAACCGGGCGGCCCCAGCACCGCCGATATCGCGCTGGTTCAGCAGTCCTGCCACCTGGCCAGCATCGCCATCGAACGCAAGCGTCTCGATGAGCTGATGTGGTCGCAAGCAAATTACGATTTCTTGACCAAGCTGCCCAACCGCCGCCTGTTCCGCGACCGCCTGCAACAGGACATCAAGAAGACCCAGCGCGCCGGCCTGTCGCTGGCCCTGATGTTCATTGACCTCGACATGTTCAAGGAGGTGAATGACACGCTCGGCCACGACGTGGGCGACCTGTTGCTGGTGGATGTGGCGCGCCGCCGACACCGTGGCGCGCATCAGCGGCGACGAATTCACCGTGATTCTGCCCGAACTGGCCGAAACGAGCCGCGCGGAAAAGGTCGCGCAGAACATCATCCATGCGCTGATCCAGCCATTCTGCATCGGCGGGGAAACGATTTATATCTCGGCCAGCGTCGGCATCACGCTCTATCCGAACGATGCCACCGAACTGGAGAGCCTGCTGAAAAACGCCGACCATGCGATGTACGCCGCCAAAGATCAGGGACGCAACTGCTTCAGTTATTTCACCAGCCGGATGCAGGAAGAAGCGCAGAACCGCATGCGCATGATCAAGGATCTGCGCGACGCCCTGCACGCCAACCAGTTCAAGGTATATTTCCAGCCCATTGTGGACATGGCGAGCGGACGCATCGTCAAAGCCGAGGCGCTGCTGCGCTGGTTCCATCCCGAGCGCGGCATGGTCGGCCCGGCGCAATTCATCCCGCTCGCCGAAGAAGTCGGCCTGATCGGCGATATCGGCAACTGGGTATTCAAGGAAGCGGCGCGCTGGATGGTGCGCTGGCACGAACAGGGCTATAGCTGCATCCAGGTCAGCGTGAACAAATCCCCCAAACAGTTCACTGCCGGCGGCTACCAGAGAGGCTGGCTCGACCACCTGCAACAAATCAACTTGCCTACCGAATGCATCGTCGTCGAAATCACCGAAGGCTTGCTGCTCAACGAACGCAGCGATGTCGCTGAAAAGCTGCTGCAATTCCGCGACGCGGGCATCCAGGTGGCGATAGACGATTTCGGCACCGGTTACTCGTCACTGTCCTATCTGAAAAAATTCCACATCGACTTTCTCAAGATCGACCAGTCCTTCGTGCGCGACCTGGCCACCGACCCCAATGACCTCGCACTGTCCGAAGCGATCATCGTCATGGCGCACAAGCTCGGCATAAAGGTCATCGCGGAAGGCGTGGAAACAGCCGTGCAGCGCGACATGCTGGCCGCCGCCGGCTGCGATTACGCACAGGGTTATTTTTTTGCCAGGCCGATGCCCGCCGAGGAGTTTGATACCCTACTGGCGCGCCAAAAAGAATGAGTGGCGCCTCCGCATAACTTCCAAAGTCAACGCGGGACAAACCGCGCCAGCACCTGGTAGTTCGCGCCTTTCTCGTCAGGAACCGATTGCACCAGCGCGAAATTCCGTATCCGCCACAAGACCCTTTGCATCTCAGGCAGGGGCGGTGTCAATTCCGCCGTGTCAACTCCACGTTCGGCTTGCAGGACAGTGGATTGCCTGCCTTTGGTACAACCTGCGGTTGGTAGCGGATTGCCTACCTTTGGTGCGTCGCTCCACCGCGCATGGCGCAGCAAGGTAATGTGCGGCTTGTATTGGCGCTGGTCAAAATGAAAGCGGTGTTTGCTCAGGCGCTGTTCCAATGCTTGCACCAGTTGCGCCAATTGCGGCGGCACGATATGGGGTGCGGCAAACACGATATGGTTGTGCCCCCAGTAGTGCGCCACGTCGAAGGCCAGATCAAAGGATATCCATTCCACCTCCTGCGCCGCCAGTTGCAAGGCTTCCAGCCGGTGCAGCACAACATCGCCGAGGAACAGCAGCGTGGCGTGCAAGGTATCCGCGCGCATGCTGCGCCCGCCGCACAGTTTGTGCAACGCCGGCTGCCAAGCGGCAAGCGCGGCACGCTCCGCATCATTTGGCCACAAGGCGAAGAACACGCGTGCGCTTTTGTTTTTGTCTTGCGCTTTCATCAGGCACAGCTTAACTGCAGAAGAAATATTTCACCACAGCAACCGTGAGCTGTATGCCCTTATCACTTCAAGGGGGCCGGTTGGCCTTGTTTGTGGTAGCCTCTGCCTGTCACGGCTACGGCTGCGGCCAAAATACGATTCATCGCTGTTTACGCTCACTACCGTAAGGAGAAAATAGATGACGCCGCCAAATGACGATCAAGCTGATAACGAAAGCGAAAACCCAGACTATGCCAAGACAGTCATCCTCAAGCGCTGTGCAAAACATGGTGCCGCCTATATGGAGGAAGAGGGTTGCCCGGAATGCGAGAAAGAGAAAAAACAGTCCGCCGAAAAAGGAGCAGGTTAATCATCGTGTAACAACGCCCGCTATTCATCCATCCTGGCCGTATAACCTGAATGCCAGGCATGGATTTCGGGCGTAAACATGGCGCAGCCCGTACTCTGGAATTATTCCGCAACCCCTCATGGCTTGACGCAAGTCTGGATCAAATAAGGACGCGCAATGCGGTAAAATGCGCGCTTGCCGTAAACCCGTTCCGAACATGACCGCACGTTTGCGTGAAATCCCATACAACTACACCTCTTTCTCCGACCGCGAGATTGCCATCCGCATCCTGGGTCACGAGGGGTGGGACATCATCAATAGCCTGCGCGGGGAGCGCCGCACCGGACGCTCTGCGCGCATGTTGTATGAAGTGCTGGGGGACATGTGGGTGATATTGCGCAACCCGTATTTGCAGGATGACCTGCTGGGCAACCGCAAGCGGCGCGGGGCGCTGGTCGGTGCGTTGCGCCATCGCCTGCATGCCATCGAGCAGCGCCGCCAGGATAACGAGGGGGTAAAGCGCCTGCTGGAACTGGCGCACCGCGCGGTCAACGAATTCTCCGCCGACTTCGAGCATACCTTGCGGCTGCGCCGCCGCGTGCTGCGCGTATTGAGCCGCATCACGCGTAGCGACAACATACAGTTCGATGGACTGGCGCGCGTATCGCACGTGACCGACGCCACCGACTGGCGCGTGGAATATCCGTTTGTGGTGCTCACCCCGGACACCGAGGAAGAGATCGCGCCGCTGGTGCGCGCCTGCATCGAGCTCAAGCTGACCATCATCCCGCGCGGCGGCGGCACCGGCTATACCGGCGGTGCGGTGCCGCTGGATAAAATTTCCGCCGTGATCAATACCGAAAAACTGGATGCACTTTCCGGCATAGAGCAATCTGTCCTGCCCGGTTTGAGCGAGCCTTATGCCACCATCCACTGCGGCGCTGGGGTGGTGACGCGCCGCGTGATGGAAGCGGCGGAAGCCAACGGGCTGGTGTTCGCGGTGGACCCGACTTCGGCGGATGCCTCGTGCATCGGCGGCAATGTTTCGATGAATGCGGGCGGCAAGAAAGCGGTGCTGTGGGGCACCGCGCTGGATAACCTGGCGTCATGGCGCATGGTCACACCGGATGGTTTGTGGATGACAGTGGAGCGGCTGGAGCACAACTTCGGCAAGATTCACGATGCGGAAGTGGCGCGTTTTCGCATCAGCCGCTTTGAACTCGACGGCAAGACGCCGCACGGCGCACCGGAAATACTGGAGATTCCCGGCGGCAAATTCCGCAAGGCCGGGCTGGGCAAGGATGTGACGGACAAGTTCCTGTCCGGCCTGCCGGGCATCCAGAAGGAAGGCTGCGACGGCCTCATCACGTCGGCGCGTTTTATCCTGCACCGCGCGCATAAGCATACGCGCACGGTGTGCCTGGAATTTTTCGGCCAGGTGCGCGAGGCGGTGCCCGCGATTATTGAGATCACCGCGTTATTCGATAAACGCAGCACCCCCCCTTCCCCCTTCCCCCTTCCCCCTCCTCCTGTTTTTTTAGCCGGCCTGGAACACATGGATGAGCGTTATCTCAAAGCGGTGGGCTATGCGACCAAAGCCCGGCGCAGCACACGGCCCAAGATGGTGCTGATCGCCGATGTGGTGGGTGATGTTGAGAATGCCGTGGCGCAAGCCGCCTCGGAAATCGTGCGCCTGGCCAACCTGCGTAGCGGTGAGGGTTTTGTCGCGGTATCTGTGGAGGCGCGCAAAAAATTCTGGCTGGACCGCGCGCGCACTGCCGCCATCGCCAAGCACACCAACGCGTTCAAGGTGAACGAGGACGTGGTGATTCCACTGCCGCGCATGGGCGACTACTGCGACGGCATAGAGCGCATCAACATCGAGCTGTCGCTCAAGAATAAATTGAAACTGCTGGATGCACTGGATGAATTCTTCAACGGCGAATTGCCGTTGCACTACCAGGACGATGCTCAATTGGGCAGCGCCGAACTGCTCGACAATCGCGCGCAACAGGCGCAGGAACTGCTGAACGGGGTGCGCACGCGCTGGCAGTGGCTGAGGGACAATTTTGATGCGGCTGGTAGCTTGTTGCCTGTAGCGGGTAGCACAACCTCGTCACAAGCTACAGGCTGCCAGCTACCAGCTACATGCTCAATTTTTCACGCCCTGCAAGACCACTCCATTCGCGCCTCGTGGAAGCTCGAAGTGCGCGAACCGTTGCGCCAGATTTTCAGCGGGCGCACTTACCAGCCCATTCTTGACCAGTGCAACGCCATCCATCAGGGCGTATTGAAAAGCCGCGTGTTTATCGCGCTGCACATGCATGCGGGCGACGGCAATGTGCATACCAACATTCCGGTGAACTCGGATGACTATGCCATGTTGCAACAAGCTTACGGCGCGGTTGACCGCATCATGCGCCTGGCGAAAGGCCTGGGCGGAGTGATTTCCGGCGAGCACGGCATCGGTATCACCAAACTGGATTATCTCGAGCCGCAGGAGATCGCCGAATTCGCCGCCTACAAGAAGCGCATAGACCCGGAAGGGCGTTTCAACAAGGGCAAGCTGCTCAGCGGCGGCAATCTGGAGCGCGCCTACACGCCCAGCTTCAGCCTGATGGAACTGGAAAGTCTGATCCTGGAAAAGAGCGCACTGGGTGAAATCTCCGATTCGATCAAGGATTGCCTGCGTTGCGGCAAGTGCAAGCCGGTGTGCTCCACCCATGTGCCGCGCGCCAATTTATTGTATTCACCGCGCAACAAGATACTCGGCGCCTCGCTGCTGATCGAGGCATTTTTATATGAGGAGCAGACACGGCGCGGTGTTTCCATCGCGCACTTCGACGAATTCAGCGATGTGGCGGATCACTGCACGGTGTGTCACAAATGCCTCAAGCCCTGCCCGGTGGATATCGACTTCGGCGATGTGTCGGTTGCCATGCGCAATTTTCTGCGCAAACAGGGCAAGAAAAAATTCAATCCGGGCAAGGCGGCCACGATGTTTTTCCTCAATGCCACCGACCCCGCCACCATCAAGCTGGTGCGCAAGCTGATGATCGAGTGGGGCTACAAGGCACAGCGTATCGGTTATCAATTTGCCAGACATTTTGGCCTGTCCCACAGCCAGACCGCGCACCCTCCTGCCACGGCAGGACTCGCCCCCTATGTTTCACCGCTTGCCCGGTCGCAGGTGATTCACTTCGTCAACAAGCCCATGCCCGGCAACTTGCCAAAGAGAACTTCACGCGCTTTGCTCGATATCGAGGATAACACCGTGGTTCCAATCATCCGCGACCCGCGCAAGGTGAATGAGGATTCCGAGGCGGTGTTCTATTTTCCGGGTTGCGGTTCGGAGCGGCTGTTCGGGCAGGTGGGGCTGGCGACACAAGCGATGTTATATGAGATTGGCACGATTACCGTGCTGCCGCCAGGCTACGTTTGCTGCGGTTACCCGCAGATTGCCGCAGGGCAGGAAGACAGCGGCAGCAAGATCACCATGGACAACCGTGTGCTGTTCCACCGTGTGGCCAATACGCTCAACTACCTGGACATCAAGACCGTGGTGGTATCGTGCGGCACCTGCATGGATCAGCTGCTGCATTACCAGTTCGACAAGATTTTCCCCGGTTGCCGCCTGCTCGATATCCACGAATATCTGCTGGAAAAGAACATAAAATTGGAAGGGGTTAGCGGTGCGCGCCGACTGCAAACAGGGCATATGAGCGCAACGGCAGGAGAGCAGTCGGCCACCGCACTTCCCGCCCCGGCGCTACGCGATGCCGTGTCAGTGCGTTACATGTACCACGATCCCTGCCACACCCCGATGAAAACCTACCAGCCGCTGAAAGTGGTAAATGAACTGCTGGGTGCACCGGTCACCCTGAATGACCGCTGCTGCGGCGAATCCGGCACACTGGCGGTGGCACGCCCGGACATCTCGACCCAGGTGCGCTTCCGCAAGGAAGAAGAAATGCGCAAGGGAGCGGATGCGTTGCGCGCTGATGGCTACACCGGAGAGGTCAAGATACTGACCTCCTGCCCGTCTTGCCTGCAGGGGCTTTCACGCTACAATGACGATTCCGGAACTGCTGCGGATTATGTGGTGATCGAAATGGCCAGGCACTTATTGGGCAAGGACTGGATGGAAAATTACGTTGCCCAAGCCAATAACGGCGGCATTGAGCGGGTGTTGCTATAGAAATGAGGAGTGCGGATTGCAGATTGCGGAGAACGTCAAAAGCAGCGCTATGGTTTCCCCTAATCCGCATTCTGCATTCCGCATTCCGCAATTCTGAACCATGCTGACCCTCCCGCTGGAACCCACCGATGACCGCGCCAATCCTGCATTCAAGGATGCCAACGGCTGCGCGCAATGGCTGGGGCAACTGCAACTTACCAACCTGCACTTGGCGCACGGCGTGTTGCGCACGCAACTGGACGAGCTCAACCGTTACCCGATGCAAGGCCTGGAACGCCTGCATATCATGGAACTGCTGCATGAAACGGTAGCCTCCATACAAGCCGATTACGCCAAGAAGCTGATCGCCAAAAAACTGCTGCTGAACGAAGACGAATTCACCATCTTCATCGCTATCGTTGGCCTATGGCAAGATATGGTCACCGGCTACCAGCGCTGCCTGCAAGCCTATGTGGCTGGCGACAAGCAGCTTGACTCTTATGCTGCATTGCTGTGCCAGCGCTGCCTGCTATATAGCGGCTCGCAGATCTTCGAGCACCTGCGCACCGGTTACGAATTCGATGGCAAGTTGTGGCATCAACTGCATGTGCTGTATGCCTTCAGCGAAGAGCATGGATTGCAGCTTGAAGAGGTGGCCGATGGCCTCAACGGCAACACCAGTCCCATTTCATGCCGAGCGGCATATGTCAGGCTCCTGCTGGCTTGTTATGCCTACCGGGCGGAGTTGACGCGCAACCAGCTGCAACTGCTGGATCGCTGGCTGACGCAATGGAGCTCAACCATCCCCGTGGAACGCAGCTACGCCATGAGCAAGGGCGATGCCTTGCCGCTGGCGGTTGACCTTGGCAGCTTGCAAGGGTTGCAACCACTACAGTTGGTTAACCCATCGGACAACCTGCGTTATTTGGCGATGGTGCCGTTAAGCAAGCTGTTGCGCGTGAAGATGGTTCTGTTGCAACAGGGGCAGCCACCCGAGCAACTGGAACTGGGTAAGGGCTGCAACAGCGCTGATTGCGCCAAGCTTCTCGATTACCTGCACCAGTCCTGGTGTGAAGATCGGAGCGGGCGCATGGCCGAGCGCAAAGGTGCGCTGCAACAAGCGCAGATGTGCTATGGAATGGAAAGCTGCTTTGCGTATATCGCCAACAAACCGTTCAGGCAGCCAGCCGGGGAAGCGAGCGTGGACACTCTCTCACGCAAGCAAATCGCGGCCTTTGGCCGCGTGTTGACCGACACTGACCGCAACGATCTGGTGGTGATGGGTTTTGTGCTGGAAACCTGGAGGATCGAAGACGAGAGCATCCTTGGCGCGCGCCTGTTGCGCGAGGAAAGTGCGGGCATACGCCTCGGCCCAAACCAGCTCGTTGCGGTGCGCCCAACCAATGCCAATGCGTTCATGCTGGGTACGGTAAGTTGGGTCAAAGTCACACAGGCCAGGCAATTGCATGCCGGGGTGCGTTACCTGCCCGGCTTGCCGCAAGCCATCGCCATGAAGGCGACCGGAATCAACCTTTCCGTATCGGGCAAATATGTCGCGGCACTGCTGCTGCCTGCTGTCCCCGCGCTAAAAACCCCGGCCAGCCTGATTGCGCCACGCGATTGGTTCAAGCCCGGTCGCGTAGTTGAAATTGTCCAGGTGGACAAGGTGAAGCTGAATGTGAAAATGGAGCTTAGCGTAGAAAAAGGTTCGGATTATGAACGGATAAGCTTTTCACAAGTTTAAGAACAGCCCCTCATGGTGGCGACAAAAGAAAAAGGGGACGCTACCCTTTATGAAAAGGATAGTGCCCCCTTGAAAGATTGAGGCGATGGTTTACACCAAGTATGGGGGCAGAGTTACAACAATAAGCAACGTACCGAACTCGTGAAATTGGCAGTGGTGCTTTTGTCCGGCAAATTAGGGGGTACGAAATTTCTGAGCATAGCAAATTCAGGGCATTACACTACGATTGCCAGTTTATACACCTCGAAGGTGCCTTTGCTGGCGCATTTTAGGGTGTCTATTTAACGTTGGACACCTTCATTTTGACTCCGCAATTTTCGCCAATATGGCCGCAAAAATCCCTACTGGAAGGTATATCCAGTATAGGAAAAACATCAGCTCGCTTGCGTTTACCCGAACTAAAATCTGGTAGAGCAGGTAATACCAAATTGGGGCTGAAATCAGCAGCGCCAAAAGTCCAGATATTGCTTTCATATTTTTATCTCCGTATCAAAAAGTTGTCCAACCCTACGTTCAACCCGGACTCCGCAAAAGCGCGGAGCCGGTTAACTCCACGTTAGGCGTTAACATGGGTCACGATTTCATCTTCGTTCCACTGGACAAAAATCCAAATGTGCTGGCACCCATTCGAGTCGAGCAGGTTCGGAAAATACTCGCCCGCTTTGACTTAAATATTCCGATCTTCGTCGAGGGTTCAAACGATTTTGGTTTATGTACGCCCCCAGAATCTCCGCATGAGATGCACGAAGAAGCGCTTCTGGTTGTAAACAGCGGAAATGTCGCCAGCTTTTCGATTGCTCGCCCATGTATGGGCAGTCGCCCATTGTGGTTCGCGCTCATTGTCGAGCTCGGCTTCGTTATGATTCCAACCTACGGCGGTATGGTTTTCGCAAATGCTCAAGTTGCTAGGGAGTTAGAATACTTGTCGTCTGACCGGAAGAACTTTCCTGAAGGAGTCCATATTGTTAAATCGGAGGGTGATCTACCGTGAAAACGCCTAACCCTACGCTCAAGCGGGACTGCGCAAAAGCGCGCAGCCCCTTAGCTCCACGTTAGGCGCTGACAAGAATTCTGCGGGAAGGTGCAGTCAAATGAAGAGAGGTCAATGAAGCCAAAGCCCATGGAAACGCCGCCCATTCTGGATGAGATACTGGTGAGTGCTTTTCCTGGAGGGTTCAGCCACAGAGACGAAGCGAACGCTCTCACCGCCTACGCTTTCCGTAATGGAACACTTGAGGAAATTCACGCTGGAAAAACATCACCATTATTGGACGACCTCACACTCAGCCGAATCACAGACGGAGAGATGAAGACGCTCATGATTGAGGCATCGGAAAAGCTCGCATCCATCCTCATGCTGCGTGAAACCGACCCAGAAAAATACAAGCAATTCGTCCAAGTGTACGCATTTATGTATTGCCGAGGCTGGGAACGATGAAACCCAATTTCGTTAGGCTATTAATTCGAGCCTGATCTCTTTAACTCCATCAAGCCTCACAGAAATTTCCAGTTGTTTTACCCCTTCACTTTGCGCGATTGCCCAAGTGGTCGCAGCAGTTCCTTGCCACGGTTATTACGAAGGCGCGGTCGTCTGGAGAGAGATCGGCAATCAATGCGTCAAAGATTGCTGTCTCGTCTGCTGTTTCAGGGCGTTGCTTAGACAGCAAGTCACCAATAGATAAACGCAAGGCGGTGGAGAGTTTTTCCAGCGTCAACAACGAAGGCAGATTAGCGCCTCGCTCAAAACGGGAGATAGTTTCTGCATCAACGCCGACACGTTCCGCCACCTGCTCCTGAGTCCATTCAAGTTGCTTGCGTCGCTCGGCTACATTCTTTCCAAGCCGTTTAGCCAACCGTTCCGATTCTTTCTGTTTATCCACCATTTTATTGCCCTCGAAAGCAATAAGAATGGCTGGCACTGGAATGTGGGAACAGGGTATGTTATGTTGATGCTGTTATCAACATAGTTGTTGCCTTTGGTTTGACAATACCTTTGTGCTGCAAGGGGAGCTTGTGGGTGTCATTAGCAGTTTATTTGGTAAACACAGAGACACTATGGCGATAGTTGCCAGCCTCGGTTATTGATGAATGAGGCTTATATTTTTTGGCACAGTTTCAATACTAATAGCGGGCACTGCCATAGGCGGGGATTTACCCAACTCCTCGCTCACACCGGGCACCATTGACCACAGCGTTACCCAAGAAAATATCCAGCGAACTGTTTGCGTGAAGGGATATACCAAGACGATTCGCCCGCCCGCCTATTACACCAACAAGCTCAAGAAGCAGCAGATGCGCGAGTATGACTATGCAGACACGAACCCCAAGCATTACGAAGAAGATCACCTGATTGCGCTTTCAATTGGTGGCGCACCGGATGATCCGCTTAACCTTTGGCCGCAGCCACGGAGTAGCGAGTGGGGTGCTGAGAAAAAAGACCAGTTGGAGATTGTGCTTTACAAGAAGGTGTGCGCTCAAGAAATATCACTTGCGGAAGCACAGCACGCGATGGCGACAAACTGGATTGAGGCATGGAAGCGGTATGTGCCAAGTCGCCGGAAATATCGGTTTAAGAGCAGGGTTAAATGAATCCATGGCGTAAATTAAGAAAGGGTTTATTATTGTAAGCATCTGGGCAAAATTACCGAACACTACTGGATTGATAGATGAAAAAACTGTTTCTCTTTATGTTCGCTGTCATAGCAATATTTGAAAGCATCTCAGCCAATGCGGAAAATACCTATCGTCCAAAATCCAACCATACTTACATCACTGGCCCGAGAGGTGGTTGCTACTATATCAACAGCAATGGAAATAAAACTTATGTAGATCGAGCGCTTTGCAAGCCGCCTGTAATTGAAATTAAAAAGTCACAAGAAAAAACTTGATCAAAATCGATAAAAAGTTAATGCGTGGGGGTCTACAGCCTAACCCTACGCTCAAGCGGGACTGCGCAAAAGCGCGCAGCCCCTTAGCTCCACGTTATGCATTTAATGGGGATGGTTATGAATAATTGGCGTTCGACAATGGTATTGTTGACATCTGGCATTCTTATCGCCGGATGCAACCCAGGATCAACAAACACTGCTGCGCCTTCTGACAAGCAGCACATCGCCACGCCTACCTCAGAACTTACTGAAAAAATCTCAAAGCTCCGCTCTGAGCTATTTGCCCTTCAATATAGGGTTTCTGCTCTTGAGTCTGGCGAAGCTACTGTAAGCACAGAAGAGGAAGGATATGGCGTCGCAAAAACAAAATTCGGGCCTTTCACTGTTTCTACCCGTAGTGCTACGCCTTACCTCGATGGTTTCAAGGTCAAGTTGCGCATCGGCAATTTAACTAATGCCAACTTCAACGGGGCAAAACTGAATGTCAGTTGGGGACCTCCACTTGATGACAAGAATTCGAAGAATATTGAGGAGTGGAGCAAAAACCAAAGGCAGAAAGAAATTGACCTGACCAAAGGGTTTCCCTCTGGCGCATTCACAGACACTGAGATTGTACTAACTCCAGCCAAGGCAGAAGACATTAAAACTTTTACTGTTGGCATAGAGCTTAATCAGCTCTCATTACGGGTGCGCTAATGCATAACCCTACGCTCAAGCGGGACTGCGCAAAAGCGCGCAGCCCCTTAGCTCCACGTTAGGCAATCAAGGAAGGAAATCATGCGCCGCGTCACATATTTCACTATTGAACCGCACCTGCCTGTACGAGCGCCAATGTCGCTGTTCTATCAGGACGAGAAGAACGAACTCTTCCTAAGCCCGCATGTGCGGCTTTGTGGCTTCTCCGCTATGGCTCATATCGAATCAAAATCACTGGCGCAAAGATTTGCAGAAGCTTGCGCTCCTCGGCTGCAAAAACGCTACGGAAATGAGACCACGCTAGAGGTTCTAAGCTGGGAGGCCACGGAAGACAAGAAGTTGCTAGAACGAATTCGGCGCGACACAGACCTCATACGCAAACGCCTCGACACTGACAACCTCGCACCAAACAAGGCACCATAGAAACACACTATGTCAGCTCAATATTCGTTGCCTAACCCTACGCTCAAGCGGGACTGCGCAAAAGCGCGCAGCCCCTTAGCTCCACGTTAGAGCGCATCGCACAATCCCTTAGCTTCAATCAGCGCAAAAAAGACAATAAGCCATGCCCAGAATTGCCAGGAATCCCATGCGTTCCATCCATGCACTGAAAGTAGCGAGCCAAGCGCAAATGCCCAAGCAATTTTTGCAATTGTTTCACTTTTCTTCTCCCGTAAAATGCGTTCTAACCCTACGCTCAACCGGAGCGCGGCCAGCGTGTCAGTTATTTGTTTCAGGCGTTTTAGCGCGCCCGGTTAGCTCCACGTTAGGGATATACCCATGGCCTACTCTGTTGCACTTGAAACAAACGATGTTGAATTGTGGAATCATTTGCAATCTCTCCATATTGAAGGTGTTTCTATTGGTCGCGTTATCCGACTTGCCGAGGAATCAAAATTAAAGCTAGTCATTGTTTTTGCATCTGGCGTCGCTATTAACTTGTTTTCCTCTGCCCTTTACGATGTAATCAAAAATTTCCCCACCCATCCAGCCACCATAGACGGCAAGCAAATAACTGGAAACCAGGTGCAAATTGGGGTGCTCATAAACAGCCAAGTCCATATAGAGCAATCCAGCACCAAAACTGGTTGCAATGCAGAAAAATAAAAATGTTTTCATGTCTCAAATCCCTAACATTACGGTCAAGAGGGACGCCGCAAAAGCGCGGCGCCCCTTACCTTGAACGTTAGGCATTACCCCGAAGAGCAGAGCGTTGCCGTGCCTTGACGTAATCCTCTCTCATCAAACTGTAGTTCATGGTTGACATTATGTAATCCATGGGTTACGCTTAACACATGATGAAACTTGAGAAAACCGACGAATATCAAGACTGGTTCACGGGCTTGTCGGACAAGCTGGTGAAAGCGCGGATTGAGGCGCGGATTCGTCGGTTGCAAGATGGAAATCCGGGCGATGTTGAACCTGTTGGCGAGGGTGTCAGCGAATTGAAACTGCATTTTGGTAGTGGCTGGCGCGTGTACTACACCGAGCGCAACGGGCAAATCATTATCCTGCTGGCAGGCGGTAACAAGAGCACTCAAAAACGCGACATCAAACTTGCGCTGACGCTGGCGCGTAACCTTTAGGAGAGTACCATGGCAAAAACTAAAACCACCCCTTACGACACGGCGGATTACCTTAAAACCGAAGAAGATAGGGCATTGTATTTTGAAGCCTGCCTTGATGAAGCTGGCGACGACCCCGCCTTTATCGCCAAGGCACTGGGCGACATTGCCCGCGCCCGTGGTATGACGCAACTGGCGCGAGATACCGGACTGGCTCGCGAGGGACTTTACAAAGCCCTGTCCGGTCAAGGAAACCCTGAATTTGCTACCATCCTGAAGGTTATCAATGCACTTGGGCTGCGTCTGCACGCTGGCGTATCGAACGCCACTCATGCCTAACCCTACGCTCAAGCGGGACTGCGCAAAAGCGCGCAGCCCCTTAGCTCCATTACGTTGGGCATCATAGACAATACGGCCATGCACATCGCCATCCTCACCTTTGAAGGGTTCAACGAACTTGACTCCCTAGTCGCCTTGAGGCGTCAACAGTTGCTTATTACAGGACATGGAATGATAACCATACTTCTTATGCGTTTTTGGAGGCTGCCATGAAAATCTATTCAGCGGTAATTGAACGGTGCCCACAAACCGGCCTGTTCGTTGGCTTTGTTCCCGGTTTCCCCGGCGCTCACTCCCAAGGGGAAACGCTGGATGAAGTCAACCATAATCTGCACGATGTCATTACAATGCTTCTGGAAGATGGTGAACCTGTGCTGGAGTCAGAGTTTGTCGGGGTTCAAAACGTCGCTGTCGCTTGAGTCATGGGTAATATTCCCGTCCTCAAACCCAATGAGGTCTCGCCATTCTCATCAAACTCGGTTTCATCGAAGTCCGCCAGCGTGGATCACACAAACAATTCCGCAATGCAGCAGGTCGCTGCACAACGGTTCCATTCCATCAAGGCCGAGACATCTCCCCAATCTTGCTCCGTCAAATCGCCAAAGACATCGGCCTTGCACTTGATGAGTTGCTCAAGCATAGATAGCTAACACACATTTTACTCAACTGCCAACGGCAATCTCCGCTTGGCCGGAAACACAATGCTGAATGTGCTGCCCTTGCCCTCCTCGCTGGCAATCTCCAGCCGCGCCTGATGCCGGTTTACCACATGTTTGACAATAGCCAGCCCCAGGCCCGTGCCGCCGGTTTCGCGTGAACGGCTGTGGTCCACACGATAGAAGCGCTCGGTCAGGCGGGGAATATGTTGTGGCGCGATGCCGAGACCGCTATCCTGCACACTGAACACCGGCTGACCATCCTGCTCCTGCCAGCGCAACACAATTCCGCCGCCCTGCGGCGTGTAACGGATAGCATTGGACATCAGGTTGCCGAAAGCGCTGCGCAGCTCGGCGGTATTGCCCAGCAAATTACAGTCACTCTCCAACTCCAGCCGTAATGCATGCTGCTCCCCGCTTAACGACTGCCCTTCATGATGCAACGCGCGCAGGAGTGCAGGCACTTCCACAGTCTCTTCCTGCAAGGCATTAAGCGCATTATCCAGTTTTGACAGGGTAAGCAGATCATTCACCAGCCGTTCCATGCGTTGCGTCTGCTCTCCCATCAGCTGAAGTGCGCGGCGCGCTGTGTCGCTTTCCAGGCTGGGCATGTCAAGCAGCGTTTCGACAAAACCGTTTACCACCGTCAAGGGAGTGCGCAATTCATGCGATACGTTGGCGACAAAATCGCGGCGCATGGTTTCGATACGCTCAAAACGGGTTATATCGCGGCTGATCAGCAGCTTTTTATTGTCGCTGTAGGGAATCAGCTTGATGGAGAGTGTCAGCCCGTCCTGGCGCGCGCCGCGTAACACCAGCGGTTCGCTGAAATCATGCATGGCGAGGTACTGCACAAATTCCGGCTGGCGCGCCAGGTAAGTAATCTGCTGGCCGATGTCGCGCGCGCCATCCAGGCCGAAATGCTGTTCAACGAGCGGGTTGCACCATTCGATGTGGTCGGCCTCGTCGAGAATGGCCACCCCTTCCGGCAGCGCCGAGGTGGCCTGCTCCATGTGCTGTAGCGCGGCGGCGTGTTGTTCCCGCGCCTTGCGCTGCAGGCGCATCATCCTGTTCAACCGCGCGAAGACCTCCTCCCATAGCCCCGCACCATCCGGCACCACGCGCGCATCGGGATCGGCCAGCCAGTAGTCGAGCATAGCGAGCTGGTGCAGATGAAAGATCAGGCGCACCAGCAGAAACACGCCAAAAAACAGGGCAGCGGGCAAAGCGCCGGCAACAGCCCACAAAAACAGGGAGAACAAAAGCAGGGTGAGCGGAAAAAACAGCGCGCGCCGCCAGAAATCAATCACGGTAAATAGCCCTTAAGATTGTGCGCGTCATTATACGATGCCTACGTACGGCAATTTCTCTATTGAACTTGCTGAAATTTGTTGGTGATACAATCTGTACCCAGCACGCATAATCCACCATGCAGCAAAAGTTTGGGTAAAATTGAAAGCAGCCGACAACATGTATGCAATGGGAAAATACTGACACTTAAACCGCCCTCCATTTAACACGCTAACCATACGATCAATTCAATGTCCGGAAATCTTTTCATCGTCAGCGCACCCTCAGGCGCGGGTAAAACCAGCCTGGTGAATGCCTTGCTGGCATGCAACCGGCAGATTTACGTATCGGTTTCCTACACCACGCGGCTGCCGCGCCCCGGCGAAGTGGATGGCAAGGATTATCATTTTGTTAGCCGTGAGACCTTCCTGTCCATGGCAAAGAATGGGGATTTTCTGGAAAGCGCCGAGGTATATGGCAATCTGTATGGCACTTCGCAATCCTGGATTGCGGCAGAAACCGCCAAAGGGCGCGACATTCTGCTGGAGATTGACTGGCAAGGCGCCGTACAGGTGCGGAGCAAATTTCCGGGCTGCATCAGCATCTTTATTTTGCCGCCCTCGCTGCATGCGCTGGAAGTGCGCCTGCAAGGGCGCAAGCAGGACAGCGCCGAGGTGATCGCGCAGCGCCTGCGCGCGGCACAGGCAGACATCGCGCATGTCGCGGAGTTCGACTATGTTATTATCAACGACAAACTGGATGAGGCATTGCGGCAACTTGATGCCATCATCGTTGCCGCAGGACTTCGCCGTGACAGGCAGCTTGTCCGCCAGCAAAATTTAATCAACCAACTGCAAAACCCACCGCAATAATTGAAAAGAGAGGCTCACCATGGCACGCATTACTATAGACGACTGTCTGGCACGTATTCCCAACCGCTTCGAACTCACCCTGGCTGCTGCCTACCGTGCGCGCCAGTTGGCCAATGGCGCCAGCTATCTGGTGGATGAAAGCAAGGATAAGCCGACCGTCATTGCCCTGCGCGAAATCAGCGAAGGCAAAGTGGGGCTGGAAATTCTCAACCGCGGGCAGGCGTAACTCCAGCTTGTAGCCAGTAGCTTGTAGCTGGTAGCAACACCGGGGCGGCTACAGGCTACAAGCTACCCGCTACTAGCTCCGTCTCTAAATGTCCGATGCCGAAGCACTCCTGCAGGAGTGCTCCACCTACCTGAAGCCCAAGGATGTCGAGCACATCCGGCTGGCGCTCGAATTTAGCGAATCCGCACACGAAGGACAACTCCGCAAGTCAGGCGAGCCCTACATCTCGCATCCGATTGCCGTCGCACGCATCCTCGCTCCATTACATCTGGACGCGCAAACCATCATGGCCGCGCTGTTGCACGACGTGGTGGAAGACACCCCTATCAGCACCAAGGATGTGGCAAAAGAATTCGGCAAGCCGGTGGCCGATCTGGTTGACGCCTTGAGCAAGCTCGACAGGATCGAGTTTGAAACCAAGGAGGATGCGCAGGCGGAAAATTTCCGCAAAATGCTGATGGCGATGGCGCGCGATGTGCGCGTCATCCTGATCAAACTGGCGGATCGCTTGCACAACATGCGCACGCTGGAATCCATGTCGCGTGAAAATTGCGAACGCATCGCGCGCGAAACCATGGAAATCTACGCGCCCATCGCCAACCGCCTGGGCCTCAATACCATCTATCAGGAACTGGAGGACCTGGGCTTCAAGCATCTGCACCCAAACCGCTATGCGGTGCTGGTTAAGGCGCTCAAGGTGGCGCGTGGCAACCGCCGCGAAGTGGTGAGCAAGATTCTGGATGCCCTTCGCCAGCGCCTGGAAGAGCATCATATCAACGCGCAGGTGCAGGGGCGCGAAAAACACCTGTATGGCATTTACCAGAAGATGCAGGCGAAATCGCTGGCCTTTTCGCAGGTGCTGGACATCTACGGGTTCCGCGTGCTGGTGGACGATGTGCCCGCCTGTTACATGGCGATGGGTGCCCTGCATGGTCTGTACAAACCTATTCCAGGGAAGTTCAAGGACTATATCGCCATCCCCAAGGCAAACGGCTACCAGTCGCTGCATACCACATTGTTCGGGCCATACGGCACGCCCATCGAGGTGCAGATACGCACCGTGGAAATGCACAAGATTGACGAGACCGGCGTCGCCTCGCATTGGCTGTATAAGTCCGGACCGATACCGATCAACGACCTGCACCAGAAGACCAACCAATGGCTGCAAAGCCTGCTGGAGAGCCTGAGCGAAAGCGCCGACTCGGTCGAATTCCTGGAGCATTTGAAAGTGGACCTGTTCCCGAACGAGGTCTATGTATTTACCCCGAAAGGCAAGATTCTCGCGCTGCCGCGCGGTGCAACGGCAGTGGACTTTGCCTACAGCGTGCATACCGACATCGGCAACCGCTGTGTGGCCGCCAAGGTGAATTTCGAGCTGGTGCCGCTGCGCTCCGAGCTGAAGAATGGCGACCGTGTGGAAATCATCACCGCCCCGCATGCCAAGCCAAACCCGGCCTGGCTGAGCTATGTGATAACCAGCAAGGCGCGCAGCCAGATCCGCCATTTCCTCAGCACCATGCATTTTCAGGAATCCGCCGCGCTTGGAGAGCGCCTGCTGCATCAGGCGCTCTCCTCGCTTGGGCTGAAGCCGCAGGATATTGATAACAGCGCCCACTGGGACAAGCTGCTCAAGGACAGCGGCGCAAAATCGCGCGAAGAAATCCTCGCTGACATCGGCTTGGGACGCCGTCTCAACATGGTTATTGCCCGCCAGCTTGCACGAGTCGGCGAAGCAGGCGCGCCGGAACCTCATCCGGCAAGCGGTGTGGTCACCATCCTCGGCACGGAAGGCATGGCGGTGCAGTTCGCCAAGTGCTGCCGCCCCATTCCGGGCGACCCCATTATTGGCGTCATCAAGAGCGGACAGGGGCTGATCGTGCATACCCACGACTGCCCTTCGCTACGCAAGGGACGCGGCGGCATGGACAAATGGCTGGACGTGACATGGGACAAGAACATCAGCCGCCCTTTCGAAGTGAGCATCAAGCTCATCGTCGCCAACCAGCGCGGCGTGCTGGCGAAAGTCGCGGCAGCCATCGCCGACGCCGAATCCAACATCGAGAACGTACACTTCACCAACGAGGGCGACTACACCGCGCTGTACTTCACCCTCCAGGTTTCCAACCGCGTACACCTCGCCAAGGTAATACGCGGTATGCGCGGCATACCCGAGGTGGTGCGCATTACGCGGGTGAAGAGCGTACCCGCTTGACCCGGTAACGGGTGCAATTTCATTGCACCCTGCAGTCGAAATCAAGACAACCCAAAGAAGGCGCCCCCAACCCGCCACCTCTTCGAGGTTCCTTGCGTTGTTGGCTTCGACATAACCTGAAGGTTAGCCTTGCTTAGCCGATTGGCTATGTTGTCAGACCCCCTTGGCCAGCCTGCGCTACTCGGTAGCGGATGAGGGGAAAGTGGGAGGTTTGCGAAGAGCGCATCAAGATCAACGACTGCTAATGGGAAACGCGAACTTCCGCTTTCACACAATGGAGACGTTCGCACATCGTCGCCCAAGAAAAAACGGGAGCCTAAGCCTCTGTTCTGGATTGAATCTAAAAACGCCGCCTCAGAAAAATGACCGATGCCGACCTGAGCAATCTAGTGTTAGTTATATGACCATACCAAATGAGGGCCATTGACAGCTTGAATATCCGCTGAAACAGGTGTTAGCACCCCAGTTGCTGCTATTCGATACCGATCTTGTTCAGTCGCAATCAATGTGCCTGTTGAGTTATAGGTTTTCGCTATTAGACTCGCAATTGCAGTGGTTGAAGTGTCTGCTTCAATAACGTAGCTTGCGTCTATCCTGCCGTTGCCCGTCGCTTTTGTGCTGTTCGTGTACAAGGTTTCTGTCCCAACTACCCCTGTCTCACCGACAGTAACTGACGTGGGCATGGTTGGTGGCGTCAGAAACAAGCCATAGCCATAGTTGGGGCCGGTACTGTTAAAGCCAAGTAGAACATAATTGCTGTCATAGTAACTGGTAGCGGTCAGTGCGGTGGTCGCAGGTGTGCAATTGGTATACGTAAAGTTAATTCTTTCTTCTGCGGAAAACCCTGCCACACCTTCAAAGGTTGCCGCTGTTGTTGCGGGCGCTCTTGTGATGCTACCTGTCCCGCTACAAGTTCCAGAAATAGTAAAGGTTTTCGCCCATCCGTTCGCAACTGTCGTCTTGTCGGCGCTCTGCAACGGAAAGGATAATGTTGAAATCACAGGTCCTGCTGGTGCGACTGCGCCCCCGCCCCCGCCGCTACAGCCATAAAGCAACGCGATCGAGGCGGCAACTGAAATGGTTTTAATCTTTGTGTTAAGCATGTCGGTGATTTCCCTTTGGATTAACAGAACTATCGTAGAAGTGCTATACAATGTCAAATGGCGCGCTGCAATCCAGTCAATGCCAAACGCTTTTGAAGTTAATCGTATTTGTTATACTTGGAGCTCGAAACCGCCCAGCTTAATCTACGCAGCACTGAATACTGTACTGACAACCCATGATTTAAATTTCAAACTGAACCCCTACCCTATTGGGGAAATTGTTGACCGTCCGGAATTGGCGCATAGCGGAGATAGGCGAACGGTTTTTGGCCTTCGCTTTTTATTTCCCCTTTGCGCCACTGAGGTTGGGTGAATCCATCGGGCGGCTGCGCAACTCGCCCTGGCGGGGCGCACACCCCGCGAAGTTGGTTTAGCTGCTTGGCTGCCCCCGGCGAAGTTGCCTTGGCAACTCACCCCATATCGAACAACAATACTTCCGCGTCCCGCGCGGCACCCAGCGCAACCGCCGCCTCACCCGAGTACATCAATGCGTCTCCTGCTGAAAGCGCATATCCATTGGCTTGCAGGCTTCCGCGTGCAACATGCAGATAAGCCTTGCGGCCTGCCGCCAGCGGATAATTCAACGTCTCCGCGCCGTCCAGTTGCGCGGCAAATACACGCGCATCCTGATGGATCAGCAACGAGCCTTGCGCACTATCCGGCGAGGCTAGTAGGCGCCAGCGCCCCAGCTTATCTTCCAGCAGAAAATTCTTTTGCTGATAGCCCGGTTTCAAGCCTTGCCGATCCGGCATGATCCAGATTTGGAGCAGATGCACCGCCTCGTCCGGCGAAGGGTTCATTTCGCTGTGCTGCACCCCCGTGCCCGCGCTCATTAACTGGATTTCGCCGTAGCGGATATCTTCGCCATGACCCATGCTGTCGTGGTGGCGCAACGTGCCGCTCAACACATAGGTCAGGATTTCCATATCGCGATGGCCATGCGTGTCGAAGCCCGTGCCGGGCTGCACGATGTCCTCGTTGATTACACGCAATGGCCCGAAACGGACGTGCGCCGGATCATGGTAATCGGCAAACGAGAAGCTGTGCCAGCTTTCCAGCCAGCCGTGGTGCGCGTAGCCGCGCTCAGAGGATTTGCGGAGAGTAATCATTGATCCTGAAAAAATCAGTTAGCCACATAACCAGCCTGCGTGTGTTGTTGGGACTTTAGTCCCTTACAGCCACGGCGTACCCCTTGCGGGTGTACTTGGCTGGCTATGCAAAGCCTTTTGCCAGCTTAGTCGAATGGCTATAACCAATGACTTGCCCAGCGTCTTGTGCTGGGTTAGTCAGATGGCTAGTAGTCATATCAGTAGTTACATCAGAGAGCACAGGGTTCACAGAGGAAAATAATTGGTTGCCGTAAATATTGACTTCACCCATCAGATTAGCGCGGTAGATGGGTGGAGCGTAAATGCCCATCATAGTCCCTTATGGGTATCGTTGCACTCTACCCATCCTACGGATTCGCTATCCATGCCAAACAGTAATGTCGAATTCGTGTAGAGATTAAAAGCCGCCATATTGCCGCAACAATTTGAGCATTCCCGCCGCCTTGTCCAGCGTCTCCTGATACTCCGCCGCCACGTCGGAATCCGCCACGATGCCGCCGCCCGCCCAGCAGCAAATTTTGTTATCCGAATAGACTAAAGTACGGATAACGATGTTGGTGTCCAGGTTGCCGCCGAAGCCGATATAGCCTATCGCGCCGCAGTAGATGCCGCGCGGGTGCGGCTCAAGCTGCTCGATGATTTGCATGGCGCGCTGTTTGGGCGCGCCGGTGACGGAGCCGCCGGGGAAGCAGTCGCGCAGCACGTGCAGCGCATCGCGTCCTTCGGCCAGCTTGCCTTCCACCGTGCTGACCAAGTGATGCACGTTGGCGAAACTTTCGACTTCAAACAATTTTGGCACGCGCACCGATCCCGGCGCGCAGCTTTTGCCGAGGTCGCTGCGCAGCAAGTCCACGATCATCAGGTTTTCCGCGCGGTCTTTGGGGTGGTTGAGCAGGTCATCGGCAAGCTGGCGATCCTGCCGCGCATCGCTGCTGCGCGGGCGGGTGCCCTTGATCGGTTTGGTTTCCACTCTGCCGTTTTGCACACGCAGGAAACGTTCCGGCGAGGCGCATAAAATCTGGGCATGCGGCAGGTTGAGAAATGCGGAATACGGTGCTGGACTCAGCTTGCGCAGCGTGAGATAGGCGCCCAGGGCATCGCCCGTAGCGGCTGCGCCGAAGCGTTGCGCAAGATTGATCTGGTAGCAATCGCCCGTCCGCAAATAATATTGCACTTGCGCGAAAGCAGCGGAGTAGCTATCCGGAGTGAAATTGGATGTGATGCTTCCCTGCACTCTAAACGTATCGGCAGGTAATTCGCCGGCGCGCTGCAAGCGATCAAGAATTTCCGGCAGCATGGCTTTTGTTTCGGCATAGCGCTGCTGCGACACCAGTTGCGCGGTTTTTTGCTGGTGGTCGAACACGATGGCCCAGTCATAGATGCCAATAGCCATGTCCGGCAGACATCCGGCATCTTGCGTCTGCGCGGGCAGCAACATCATGCGGCGCGCCAGGTCGTAACCCCAGTAACCTAACGCACCGCCCGAAAATGGGATTCCAGACATGGCTGCGCCGGCCCCGCCTAGTTGTTGGCGTATCAAACCGAACGTGTCATCGTTTGAACGCCGCGTTCCGGTGCCGTCGGTGATTTCGGTATCTGTACCGCGTGTGACCAGTGTTGCCACTGGCTGTGCGCAGATAATGTCGTAGCGCCCCAGCCCCGCGCTATCCAGCCATACTGCCCAAGGCATATCGGCGATGGCGGCGTAGCAGGCAGCGGTGTCGGCAAAGTAGGGAAGGGAAGCGCTATAAGGCATCAATAAACGCAAGGTGCTACAAACCGCTCCAATCCGGTATCGTTTTTTGCTGGCGACGAAACATCATCTTCGCCAATTTTTAGAGAATGGAAAGGAGAATATGCCTGTATGACACAGGCAATGAAATGAGCGCACACAGACCCGATCTGGTGCGCCCAGCAAAACAACCCGCAAAACTGCGGATAGCCCCGTTAAATTTCAAAAAAACTAGGGGCCTCTCCCACAGTCTCTAGCCCCATCAATTCGGCTTGCTAATGCCTGGCGTAGGGAAAGGCCAGGTTGTAGCCGGACGCACGGGTGCCGGAGCAGATGGAGCGGGAGCCGCCACAGGCTTGCTTATCGCGACAGCCGGTTTTTTGGCTGGGGCTGCCTTTTTAGCTGCGGGCTTCTTGGCTGCGGCCTTTTTAGCTGCGGGCTTCTTGGCTGCGGCCTTTTTAGCTGCGGGCTTCTTGGCTGCGGCCTTTTTAGCTGCGGGCTTCTTGGCTGCGGCCTTTTTAGCTGCGGGCTTCTTGGCGGCTGGTTTAGCCTTCTTTGCTGCTACCATTTCAATCTCCTTTGGTAATTTAAAGTTAACAACATTGACAACTACTGCACCCTCAGCACACCGCAACGCGGTGTGACCGAAGTCCGACAATCCAAGATAGGACGCCACCGGCCTGACACTTGGCAGCACGCGCTTTGAATAAGCGCTTCTCTTTCTTGCGATCAATTGTTTTCATCACCCACCAGAATTGGTCAGCAGCATTTCTTGTGTGCCTCGGTGCTTAGCCAAAAATCCCGTGCGGCTGGTGTTGCACCAATGCATCAACGATTGTTCAATCAGCTCACGCTCTTGTGTTGATGTTGTTTCCTGGTCGTTATTCACGGCAATAAATACTTTGGCCATTGCTACAGAAATTTGCGCGTGCTCGAACGGAATACCGAAATCATTGCGGATCGACTTGTATTGGTCAAACGGAATATTGCAAGAGGAGTAGTAGTCTGAAACGTCGCGGGCGGACACTGGGGAAGATAAAACGCTTTCGGTAACAAGCAGCATGCAACTCCCTCTAAATTGCCTCGGGCTGACCCAGCCCGAAAAACTCAAAACCACTACATATAGTGGTTTTGCTCCCTGATTTGCGCTAATTGTAGTACATAAAAAAAAATATGCAAGCAATATTTCGGTCTAGATAATTTTTCTGGTTCAGAACAAGCCAAGGAAAATGCACCTGATCTTGTAACAAAATTATGCGATATTTAGTGGGGCACTGCTTGTGAACGTGCGTAGTTGCCGACCCCGCAGGCTTCCTGCTGATTCCACACGCGGCTGTGCCAACCCCACGTCTGGCTTGCTGGAAATAACCAACCCCTTGGCAACCTGGTGGAATGGCTAGGAGTTTCACCAGTGGGATGGCTATAACCAACGGCTTGCTGCGGTTTTTGCAGCTTAGTCAGATGGCTAGTAGTTCCATCAGTTGTTCCATCAGCGGATTGCCTGCCTTCAGTGCAATCAAGGCATCACTGAAATTCGTCAGAGCGCGGCGAAGTAGCGCGGCCAGTCAAAACAAGGGCCGGGATCGGTCTTGCGCCCCGGTGCAATGTCGGCGTGTCCGGCGAGGGCGCGGATCGGATAGGTGCGCTGTAGCAGCCGCGTCAGCCGCACCAGCGCGGTATATTGCTGGTCGTTGAACGGCACGTGGTCACTACCCTCCAGTTCCACTCCTATGGAAAAATCATTGCAGCCGGAGCGCCCTCGCCATAACGATGCGCCCGCATGCCAGGCGCGCTTGCCGCAGGGCACGAACTGGACGATTTCACCATTGCGCCGGATAAGGAAATGTGCGGAAACCCTTGCGCCTTGAAGTTGCGTGTAGTAGGGGTGTGTTTCCGTATCCAGAGTGTTGGTAAACAACTGCGCGATTGCCTCACCACCAAACTCCCCTGGCGGCAAGCTGATGTTATGGATGACCAATAACTCTATCGCCGTGCCGTGCGGGCGGGCGTCGCAGTTAGGCGAAGCAATCCGGCGCACGCCACTGGCCCATCCGGTTGCGTCCAACTTCATTGCTTACTCCTTCTTGTCGGTTATGCCCAACCGTCCCATGCGGTAGCGCAACGCCCGGAAAGTTATGCCCAATATCCTGGCGGCGGCGGTACGGTTAAAATTTGTTTGTTGCAATGCCTCCAGAATGGCTACGCGCTCGACTTGGTCAAGGTAATCTGTAAGCGGATATTTGCCGGACACATCCGGATTGATTGCCTGTTCGCCCGTATCGACGGACATCAATTGCAGATCTGCCGGTGTAATGACGCCACCCGAGCACAAGGCCAGCGCACGCTCAATGATATTTTCCAACTCGCGCACATTGCCTGGGAAATCGTGATGGCACAATGCCTGCAAGGCTGCTGGTGCAAACTCAACCGTTGCACCATTGCGCAGGCGTGCCAGCAACTGGTTGGCGATTTCCGCGATGTCATCGCACATTTCGCGCAGGGGCGGCATGGTCAAGGCAATCACATTCAGCCGGTAATACAGATCCTGGCGGAATTTGCCCTGCTGCACCCGTTCTGCCAGCGCATGATGCGTGGCGCTGAGGATGCGCACATCCACCGCCTCCTCATGTATGGCGCCCACTTTGCGTACTTTCTTCTCCTGTATGGTGCGCAACAGCTTCACCTGCATGGATAGGGGCAAGTCGGCCACCTCATCGAGGAACAGGGTGCCGCCATTGGCCGCTTGGAAGAAGCCGTCGCGGTCATTGTCCGCGCCAGTGAAGGCACCCTTGCGGTAACCGAAAAATTCGCTTTCCATCAAGGTTTCCGGAATTGCACCACAGTTCACCGCGACGAAAGGCTGATCGCGCCGTGCGCTTTTTTCCACGATCAGGTGTGCCGCCAGTTCCTTGCCGCTGCCAGATTCGCCGCTGATATGCACCGGCGCCTGGCTGCGTGCGACACGCTCAATCAGATCGCGTACCTTCTCCATGGCCGTGGAGCGTCCCAGCAGCGTGCGCACGCCATCCCGCACGGCGGCGGACGGTTGTGGCAGCTTGAGCGCAGCCTTGACCAGAGCGCGCAATTGCTCCAGCGCGACAGGCTTGGACAGGTAGTCGAATGCGCCGGCCTTGAGCACGGAAACCGCATTTTCCATGTTGCCATGCGCGGTAATCACCGCGACCGGCACATCCGGATGGCGAGCAGCAATGTGCCGCACCACCTCCAGTCCTTCGCCGTCCGGCAAACGCATATCGGTCAGGCACAGGTCATAGTGCTTGCTATCCAGTTGCTGTAAGGCTTCATGCACATTGGTGGCATGCTCAACCAGTAGCCCCATGCGCACCAGCGCAAGCTCTAATAGTTCCAATATATCCGGCTCGTCATCCACCACCAGCACACGCGCTATGTCTGTCTGTCTGTCAGTATTCATCCCGTCTCCCAAACACGATGTGAAAACACGCTCCGCCCGCCGTTTGCGGCACATACTCAAGTGCCGCGCCGTTAGCTTCGCACAGCTCGCGCGCAATATATAAGCCCAAGCCGGTGCCGCCCGCTGCCGTGGTAATAAATGGCTCAAACAATTGCTGGGCGGCATCTGATGCAACACCAGGCCCATCGTCGGTAATTTCCAGCACTGTTCCGCCATCGGCGGAGCACCAGGCATGTAATTGCACACTGCCCGCTTGCTTGCGGCAATAACGCAGGGCATTACGGCACAAATTCCACAGTATCTGGTCAAGATGACCACGATCAAAATTAATTACGCAATCCGGTGCTGCCTCAACATGAAAAATATCCTGCATCACGTGCTCGGACTGACACAACTCTACGGCAAAACCGGGCAGAATGTCGGCAAGACGTAGTAACTCCGCCTGCACCCGGTCACGCCGGTTGAGCTGCATCACATCCTGCACAATGCGGTTCAGCCTGGCAGTATTGTCCATGATGATCTGGAACAGTCGCGCCTGCGCCGGGTCATGTTTTTCCTCCAGCAATAGCTCGCTGGCATAGCTGATCGACGACAGCGGGTTGCGGATTTCATGGGCGATATTGGCTGTCAGTCGCCCCAGCGCCGCAAGCTTGATCTGTTGCGCTTGCGCCTGAACGCGCCGCATGTCCTCAAGAAATAGCACCGCGCCCCAGAAGCCCTCGCGCTGTACCGGCAGAAAATGCACGCGTGTCTGGTAATTGGTGACCGGCAAGCGTAGTACATCATGTCCGTGCCCGCGATTCTGCCGCCAGGCAGCGAATTGCCCGGCCAGCAATGGAGTGCATTCATCCAGCGTAACGCTGCCCGTGGATGGGAACGTATATCCCAGCAAGCGCTCCGCGCTAGGGTTGTATTGCCTGACCATGCCACGCTCATCCACCACCAGCACACCATCCGGCATGTCCTGAATCACCAGCCGGTTGGCTTCCGCCATGTTGGCCAGATCCACGCCGCGCAGGGCGGCCAGTTTTTCGCTGGCGATGGCATATTTGGCTAGCGTATGCGACACCCAGGCCACGGCAAAATAGGCGGTGCTCAATAATCCTGCCTGTACGTACTGCGCAACATCAGCCCCTTGGGTAAGCACCTCATAGGAATGCTGCAACAACGCCGCAAGGGTGGCCAGTGACGCGAAGAACAGGGTAATCTTGCCGCGGCTAATCAGCCCCGCAGCGGCCAGCGACACCAGCAGCAACATTCCCAGGCTGCTCTGCATGCCTCCGCTGGAGTGTGACAGCACTGTCACATAGACGATATCCGTTCCAACCTGTAGCGCCAACTGCCAGCCGGGGCGTGGACGACGCAATTTGATTGCCAGTTGTGAAACCAATGCAAGCGCGACATATACGATGCTGGCACGAAAGAACAACGGCAGGTTACTCGAACCAAAAGACAGGGAATCGCCGAACCGGCTCACCAGAAACACAAATAGCGATCCCAGTATCAGGCGGTAAAAATTGAAAAGGGAAATTGAGCGCCACAACTCTTCCGGCGCGGGAGCGGAATAAGCGCGTGGTTGCAAAGCGAAGAAAGGCAGACTATCCAGCATCAGAATTATTCTGATTTCCCGGCATGTATGCGGCGATGCTCCTCGCTGCAATAGAACTTGCCACCCGCTTGAATGCCTTCGTGCTTGGGCAAATGCACGCCGCAATGCGCACAGGGCACCATATCCTCTGCCTGCCTGGGCGCAGCATCTTCCTTGGGCAACTGCTTGCGATAGGATTTAAGCAGCCAGTAAACAATGGCAATGACTACAGCGAGAAACAGCAAGCGACTCATTGCGCCATACTCCGCAAAAAACCGCTCACGAGCGGTTGAAAGTTTGTTCGAGGCGGCAGTATTCTAACCCACCTCCCCTCCGTCCCGGAGGTGTTTATTATTAAATTTACCTGCGAGGCGGAAGGGGAAAATTTAATATCGTGCGGAAAGCTGTCCACCCACGAGGCGAGAAATGTTTAAAGCGGCTTGCCGATGGCATTACTTGCTGGGATTTTTGACGGTTTTTTTGGCTGCGGGTTTTTTTACAGGCGGCTTTTTTGCGGAGGTTTTTTTGGACGTCTTCTTGGATGACGGACCTTTTGCCACGCGGGTAGCCAGTAGCGCCAAGCCCTCTTCCAGAGTGATTTCATCGGGTGAAACACCCTTGGGCAAGGTGGCGTTAATCTTGCCATGGCGCACGTATGGCCCATAGCGACCGCTGCAAATTTCCACGCTAGCCTTGTCGTCCGGGTGGTCGCCCAAGGTGCGCAATACGGCGTTGCCTTCTCTTGCTTGCGCCAGCAATTCCACCGCGCGATCCAGCCTGATGTCAAAAATGCTGTCGCTACGCGGGATGGACTTGAACTTGCCGTCATGTCCGATGTAGGGACCGAAGCGCCCGATGTTGACGATGACTTTTTTGCCCGTTTCGGGGTGTACGCCGAGTTCACGCGGCAGTGAAAGCAGCTTTAGCGCATCTTCCAGGCTGGCTTGTTCGATTGGCAATTCTTTTGGCCAGGAGATGCGTTTGGGTTTGGTTTTTTCGCCTTTTACCGCTTCGCCAAGTTGCACATAGTGGCCGTATGGACCGCGTAGCAACAGCACGGCTTGTTTGGCCTCTGGGTGCACACCCAGTTCTACTCTGGCAGAGGCGTCGTCTTGCGCTTCGCCGCTGAGGCTGCGTTTGTATTTGCATTCCGGATAGTCGGTGCAGCTGATAAAGCTGCCGTATTTGCTGAGTTTTTTGGCGAGTGGCTTGCCGCAATCCGGACAGGCTTCGTCGAGCAATTCCATTGGGCGGTCGATGTTGGTCTTCTCTTTGAGGAGGCCGGAAAAACCTTTCCAGAATTCATCCATCACGCCAATCCAGTCGCGCTTGCCTTCTGAAACCTCGTCCAACTCGTCTTCGAGATGCGCGGTAAAATCGTAGTCCACATAGCGCGTGAAGTGTTCGGTGAGGAACCTGATGACCACACGACCGACATCGGTTGGCATGAAGCGCTTCTTGTCGAGAATGGCGTATTCACGGGCTTGCAGCGTAGAAATGATGCTGGCGTAAGTGGATGGGCGACCGATGCCGTATTCTTCCAGCGATTTTACCAGGCTGGCTTCGGAGAAGCGCGGTGGCGGCTGGGTGAAGTGTTGTTCGCCGTAGAGTTTGTCCACAGGCAGAACGTCGCCTTCGGCCAGCGGCGGCAGCTTGGCGCTTTCTTCTTCCTCGGCATCATCCACGTCTTCCATGTACACGCCGATGAATCCGGGGAACACCAGCGTCTGGCCGGAGGCGCGGAACAGGGTATCGTCGCTGCTTAAGCGGATGTCCACGCTTACGGTGTCGAAGCGCGCAGGTGCCATCTGGCACGCAAGGGTGCGCTTCCAGATCATCTCGTAAAGCCGTGCCTGATCGGCGTTCAAGTCACTGCGTATGCTGTCCGGCGTACGCAAAATCGAAGTTGGGCGAATTGCTTCGTGCGATTCCTGGGCATTCTTGGTCTTGCTCTTGTAGGTCGGTTGCTTGCTGGGCAGATAATCGGCAGCGAAGTTGTCGCGGATGTAACCGCGTATCTCTTCCACTGCCTCTTTCGCCAGCGACACCGAGTCGGTGCGCATGTAGGAGATCAAGCCAATGGTCTCGCCGCCGATGTTCACGCCTTCGTACAGCGACTGCGCGGTGCGCATGGTGCGATCGGAGGTCATGCCGAGTTTGCGCACCGCTTCCTGTTGCAGCGTGGAAGTGGTGAAAGGCGCGGCAGGGTTGCGCTGTTTTCCCTTCTTCTCGACGCGTACCACTTTCGGCGGCAGCTTGGCATCGTTGAGTTTGGCGAAAATCGCGTCATATTCGGCTTGGCTGCCGACGCTGAATTGCTCCAGTTTTTTTCCTTGATACTGAAACAGCTTGGCGGTGAAGGGGATGCTGTTCTTCTGGCTGCCCAGATGAACCGTCCAATATTCCTGGCTCTTGAATTTCTCGATCTCCAGTTCGCGCTCGACGATCAGGCGTAGCGCCGGGCTTTGTACGCGACCGGCAGAAAGGCCGGGGCGGATTTTGCGCCACAGCAGCGGCGAAAGATTGAAGCCCACCAAGTAATCCAGCGCTCTACGCGCCTGTTGCGCATTAACCAGGGGAATGGAAATTTCGCGCGGTTGCGCCACCGCCTCGCGCACAGCGGACTGGGTGATTTCATAAAACACCACGCGCTGCATTGTCTTGTTCTTCAGGCCGCGCTTGTTCTTGAGCAGTTCGCTGATATGCCAGGCGATGGCTTCCCCTTCGCGGTCCGGGTCGGGCGCCAGATAGATGTGGTCTGCGGCTGCGGCAGCCCTGGCGATGGCGTCCACATGCTTGCTGTTGCGCGCGATGGTTTCATATTGCATGGCAAAACCATTTTCAGGGTCAACCGCGCCCGATTTGGGAATCAGGTCGCGCACGTGGCCGTAGGATGCCAGTACCTCGAAATCTTTGCCCAGATATTTTTTCAGGGTAACGGCCTTGGCCGGGGATTCAACGATCAATAGATTGCTTGCCATAAGTAGTAATCCAAAAATTATTCAATTTTTTAAGCTGGTAGCCGGTAGCTTGTAGCGGGTAGCTAGCAGCAAAACCGGTTGGCTACCCGCTACAAGCTACCGGCTACCAGCTATTTAATGCAATCGGCCGGAATCAACCGGAGTAAGCAGGTCTTCGACTATCATGGGATCCAGTTCTTCATGCTGGTTCCACAACACCATCAGCGCAATCAGCTTGATCTTGTCCAGCGGCAGATTTTCGCGTCCAAGCGCAACGGCGCGATCCAGGATCATTTCCCGCTCCACCGGCGTAATCATTTTGTGGTGTTCCCAGAACGTCAGGAAACGCCGTGCTTCCGGGCTGATGCGCTTGATTTCCAGGTCGGCGTAGCAGCGTTCACCGCTGTTGTTGATGGCAACCGGATAGTCTGCCTGGGTCAGCTGCTTCAAGCCGGACAGCCAGGTCAGTGCCTGGTGGATATCCTCATCCTCGAACCCGGCGGCGCTTAGCTTGAGGGATAGTTTGTCGGAGTCGGGGTAGCTGCCAGCATAAAAATAGCTTTCAAATAAAAACATCAAAATATCAAACATGGTGCCCCGATACAAAGACCGATTTTAACCTATGCGTTGGTAAAGCCCGCCTGGCAAGGTGGCGATGGCGCCTTCCAGTTCCAACTGCAACAGGATGGCGGATAGTGCACCAATCGTCAAGCCACTGCGTTGAATCAAGCTATCGATGTCTACCGGATCGAAGCCCAGATGTGCCAACAGTGGATGGTCTTCAGGCATGGCTGCTCGCAGAACTGGGTTGGCGGCGAAATGTCCCAATTCCTCAAGAATGTCCTGTGCGCGCTCTACCAGTTTTGCGCCCTGCTTGATCAGATGGTGACACCCTTTGGACTGTGGGGCATGGATGGAGCCGGGAATGGCGAACACTTCACGCCCCTGTTCCAGCGCCATGCGTGCGGTGATCAGCGAGCCGCTTTGCAGCGAGGCTTCGACAACCAGGCAGCCCAGACTCAGGCCGCTGATGATCCGGTTGCGGCGCGGAAAGTTTGCCGCCAGCGGCGGAGTGCCCAAGGAAAATTCAGATATCAATGCGCCTTCCTGCGCCAGTTGATGCGCCAGTTCACGGTTGGCGGCAGGATAAATCTTGTCCAGGCCAGTGCCTACTACACCGATGCTGGAACCTTGTCCGCGCAGCCCGCCGCAATGTGCGGCAGCATCAATGCCGTGCGCCATGCCGCTGACGATGCACAGCCCGGCAGCGCTTGCTGCCTGCGCAAAAGCTTCCGCGTTGCTTAAGCCTTGTGTGGTGGCATTGCGGCTGCCGACTATGGCGAGCGCCGGCTGGTTGAGCAATTCGCGTCGGCCTTTTACATACAACAAAAACGGCGGGTCGGGAATGTTAAGCAGGGCTTGCGGGTAGCCGGGATCGGCCAGCGTAACGATGTTGTTTTGCGGATCATCCAGCCAGTTGGCAAGGGGTGCCAGGGCGGCTTCATTCCAGCCTTGCGCAATGGCTTCCGCTACCGCAGGCTGGACGACTTGTTTCAGGGCATGCGCCGGTGTGGCAAAGACATGGGCGGGGTCGCCGAAATTCTGCAACAGGCGGCGCAGGCTTTCATTGCCCAGCCCCGGTATCTGGTTCAAGGCAATCCATGACGCAAGTCCTGCGTCGATAGGCATGGAGAATCAGGGGGTCTGCGCGCTATCCAGCAACTCGACTGGCAAGCGGGTTTGCATGACGAGCGCGTAAGCCGCCTTGTCAAAAGTACGGAACACGAACAGCAGGCCGTAACGCACAACCGGCAGGGTGAGAGCTTCGCCATTTTCCTTCACTGTTTCGCCCTTGCGGTACAGCGCCAGCACGTGACCGTTTTCCAAGCCATCGCGGCGCCCCTTGTTGAGCGTGACGATGGCGCTCTGCCCGGCCTGTAAAACTCCGCCATAAATCGAGATGACGCGTGCGGCAAGTTGGCTTTCCGGGGCATGCGGCAAATAATTGTTGGCAAACTCGCCGGTAGCCTGGGCGAGGCGATCTCCCTTGTTGATTTCCTGGATTGAATTGGTGATTTTGATCGTGCTGAGGCCAGCAAGTTTTTCGACTTCCGCCTCACCAAGGTAGAAGGCCTCATACCCCAGCAATTCCTTGCTGTCCGGATCAAGCAGCGCTTTGCCTGGGCGGTAGATCTGCCACAACGGACCATTGCCCTCAGGCAAGCCTTTTACATAAGCAATATCGCCCTTGCCCAGAATGACGCGCTGCTCATAAGTGCCCACCAGGGTTGGCGCGCCGGACAATTCATTTTTTTCGATTACCAGCACGCGGCTAAGAAAGGGCGCGATGTCTCCAACGGGGATGCTGGGGATGGCGTTATGCTCGCTGCTTTGCGCGCGCGCTTTGGGAGACAACTTAATGATGGTGTCATTGGCCTCTTCTCCGATACGTAATGTGCCGGTTGCACGATCCAGTACGATCACATTGCCCGGATAAATCCAGTGCGGGTCTTTGATGGTATCTTTATTCATGCCCCAGATTTGCGACCATTTCCACGGGTCTTTGAAAAACCTGGCGGAGATATCCCACAGCGTATCGCCCTTTACCACAATGTGGCGATCCGGAGCGTTGTCGCGAATTTCTGGAATCGCGGCAAGGGCAAATGCAGGCAACAAACAGCAAATCAGCGATATAATAAATTTTTGCATGGAGACCCCAGCAGCGTATTTAGAGAATGCAACATACCTGAGATTCTACTGTCTCAGGCACACGGGAGTTTAAATTCTGCATCCAGTCTTTTAAATTAGCAAGCATTTATGGCAATCCTCAAAATATTGCAATATCCGGACGAGCGGCTGCATACCATCGCGAAACCCGTATCTGAGGTAACTGCCGCCACCCGCAAGCTCATCAGCGACATGGCGGAAACCATGTATGCCGCACCTGGAGTGGGCTTGGCCGCGACACAGGTGGATATGCACCAGCAGATCATTGTGGTGGATATATCCGAGACCCACGATAATCTGCTGGTGTTCATCAACCCGGAAATTTTTGCCAGCAACGGCGAGGTCGAACGCGAAGAGGGTTGTTTGTCGGTTCCCGGCGTGTATGAAAACGTGTGTCGCGCCGAACGTGTTACCGTGAAGGCGCTGGACGCACATGGCAAACCATTCACGCTGGAGGCGGGCGGCTTTCTGGCGACATGCGTGCAACATGAAATGGATCACCTCAAGGGCAAGGTATTCGTCGAGTACCTTTCGCCGCTCAAGCAATCGCGTCTTCGCGCCAAGATCAAAAAGCACCGCCGCGAAACGTTTTAACAGGACATAATCCTGGACGAAAATCTGGCACAATAGACGGGAGGACATCATCCCGGATTTCTTAGTTGACCGCTCATTTTGGTTACTTGACGTGATGTTCCGAATTGACTTATGTGGTTTAATCGTCATCACCATTCGGGATATCCCGCTACGGGGTGGATTGCACGGTTCTGGCGGCGCATGGAGGCATTGCCCTGCATCCCAAGAACCGCACACACCACCCCATCCAACTGATGGTCTAGGATCATGACAAAACCTGGAATACTGCACAAAATCGGTCGCTTCGAGGTTATCGACATTCTCGGCAAGGGCGCCCAAAGCACCGTTTATCTCGGTTACGACCCGCATCTGGAGCGCGAGGTCGCCATCAAGACCGTGCATTTCGACGAGCGGGACGAGGTGCAGCGCGGCATGCTGATCAAGGAGGCGCGCACTGTCAGCAATCTGCGCCACGCCAACATCGTGCCGATTTTTGAGGCCGGCGAGCACAATGGCGACCCGTATCTGGTATTCGAATATGTCGAAGGCAAGACGCTGGCGGAAGCACTTTCCAGTGAAGGGGCGTTGCCGATCAACCGTGCCCTGGACATCATCGTCCAGGTGCTCGACGCGATCGACCACGCCCACAAGCATGGCATCATCCACCGCGATCTCAAGCCCTCCAACATCCTGATTAACCCCCAGGGAGTGCCGCGGGTGATGGACTTCGGCATCGCCATCCGGGTTTCCGGCACCCGCGAAAAGGATTCCGAACTGGTTGGAACACCCCCCTACATGGCGCCGGAATACATTGACGGCAAAGGCGTTTCCGCGCAATCGGATATTTTCGCCGCCGGTTTGATATTGATCGAGATGATCACCGGCAAACGCGCCGTGCAGGAAACCGACGTGTACCAGATTTTCTACAAAATCACTTCCGGTGCACTGTTTTCCGCCGGCGAATTGGGTGAATTCATCGACGAAAAACTCGGCGATATTATTCTCAAGGCGATTGCCCACAATCCGCGCGACCGCTACAGATCCGCGCTGGACATGAAGGAGGCGCTGCAAGCCTACCAGCAACCGGGGGCCGCTGCCGGGCATTCCGAGGAATCCAAGAAAAGCACGCTCGAATTCCTGATGCGGCGCATGCGGCATAAAAGCGATTTTCCGGCGCTGTCCGAATCGATCAGTTCGATCAACAAGATCGTGGCGTCGGAATCGGAAAGCGTCACCACGCTATCGAACGCGGTGCTCAGAGATTTTGCCATGACGAACAAAGTGCTCAAGCTGGTCAACTCGGTGAGTTATTACCAGTATGGCGGCGGCACCATCAACACCATCTCGCGCGCCGTGGCAATTATCGGTTTCGATGCGGTGCGCAACATCGCCGTCACCCTGATGCTGTTCGAACATTTGCAAAACAAGCCCCAGGCCGTGCACCTCATGGACAATTTCATCCGCACCCTGTTCAGCGGTGTGCTGGCCAAGGTCATAACCGTCCGAAACGGCTGCAGGGAAACCGAGGAAGCCTTTATTTGTGCCATGTTCCACAATCTGGGCAGGCTGTTGGCGGTGTTTTATTTTCCCGAGGAAACCGAAGAAATCAGCAAGCGCGTGTTACACCAGAAGTGTTCCCATGAAGTCGCCTCGGCTCAGGTGCTGGGCCTCTCTTTCCAGGACATGGGGATCGGCATCGCACGCACCTGGGGCTTCCCCGATCAGATCGTGCACAGCATGCGCCATCTGCCGGACGGCCCGGTCAAAAACCCCGAGACGCCCCAGGACAGTCTGCGCACCCTCGTCGAGTTTTGCTATAACCTGTGCGACCTGATCGCCGACACGCCGCGCGACCAGAAAGCAGGCGGGCTGAAAAAGATCGCGACGCGCTTCGGCAGCAATATGCCGCTGACCGAGAAAGATATGGTTCCAGCGCTCGACCAGGCGTTGGAAGAAATCGTTGAATACGCCAACATCATTAACATCAACCTGCACCAAAGCAAGTTCGGCAAGCAGTTGATGGAATGGATACGGCAGTCCGGCACGCCCAAGCCGGTTGGCGACGATGCCGATACCATCGTCAGAGAATCGCGCATGGTGGCGGATTCCGGCGAGATCAAGATGGCGGGCGCGGCAAGCTCGTTCGATGCCCAGGATGGACCGTCGATCCTCGCCGCCGGCATCCAGGACATCAGCAATTCGCTGGTGGAAAGCCGCCCGCTCAACGACGTGTTGCGCATGATCCTGGAAACCATGTACCGCAGCATGGGCTTCACCCATGCGCTGCTGTGCATCAAGGATGGGCGGCAGAACACCATGAATGGGCGCTTCGGCTTCGGCGCGGATATCGCCCGCATCGCCAAGGAATTCAAATTCCCCCTGAGCTACAGCGCCGACGTGTTTCATGTCGCACTGTCCAAAGGCGCCGACATCCTCATCGCTGACATCAACGACCAAAAAATCCGCAACCGCATTCCCGACTGGTATCGCAATGTGGTGATAGCGCAAACCTTCGCCCTATTTCCGCTCATCATCAAGAATGTCCCGGTGGCGCTGATCTACGCCGACAAGGAATTTCCCGGCGAGATCGTTTTCAGCGAAAAGGAGTTGAGCCTGCTGCGCACTCTGCGCAACCAGGCGCTGCTGGCCCTCAAGCAGTCAATATAGGCTTCCGACAGGGATATTGAAAAACTACTGATGAAACGATTGATGAAGCCACTAGCCATTCGACTTGTCGAACAAACAGCCTTGCATAGCCAATCGACTAAGCCAGCAAAAACGCTGGCAAGTCGCTGGTTAGCTTTGCATAGCCATCTGACTAAGGTTGGCAAACTACGCCAACCAAGTCATTGGTTAACGCTCGCCAGGTCGCTGGGTATGGCAAAGCCAGCCGATTGCACCAAAGGCACGCAATCCGCTGCCCGGCAAGCTGGGTGCGGAGTTGACAGCAGGAGCAGGTGCAGGCCGCACTTCCCGCCTCAGTGGGGTTTACCCTGCCGTGTCAGTGCGGCTGCTTTTTGCGAGTTGGGCGGCAATGGCAAGCCGCCCATCCCTGCCAAACCCACTTCACCCTCGCGCACCTTGTTCTGCCATTGCCCGCGACATTTTCAACACGCTGTGAACGGAATGTTCCCTTGAGAATTATTTTTGCCGGCACCCCGCATTTTGCTGCCTCTGCTTTGAAGGCGTTACTGGCGCAGCAGTTTGCTGTGGCTGCGGTATTGACCCAGCCCGACCGCCCTGCCGGGCGCGGGCTGCAGCTCACCTCCAGCCCGGTCAAGCAATTGGCTTTACAACATGGCTTGCCCGTTTTGCAACCGCACTCTTTGAAGAACACCGACATTCAGCGCGAGCTTGTCGGCTATGCGGCGGATGTAATGGTGGTCGCGGCGTATGGGCTGATCCTGCCGCCAGCGGTGCTGCAACTGCCGCGCCACGGCTGCCTGAATATCCATGCTTCGCTGTTGCCGCGCTGGCGCGGCGCGGCACCCATACAGCGCGCCATCCTGGCGGGCGATGACGAAACCGGCGTCACCATCATGCAGATGGACGCAGGTTTGGATACCGGCGACATGTTGCTGAAAAAAACCTGCCCGATCGGCGCGCATGACACCGCGCAAACGCTAGACGACAAACTGGCTGCGCTGGGCGCCGGGGCTATCGTCGAGACGTTGCATTTATTGGAGCAGGGGCGGCTGACGCGCATGCCTCAAGATAATACACAGGCAACTTATGCCGCCAAGCTGACCAAGGCCGAAGCGCAAATCGACTGGACGGACGATGCCGCACACATCGCACGTGCGGTGCGCGCCTACAACCCTTTTCCTATTGCCTGTACCACCCTCAATGCGACGCCGATCAAAATTTGGCAAGCCAGCGTGCGCGATGATCTGGGCGGCGTAGCGGGAACCGTGTTGTCCGTAGAAAAAGACGGCGTTAACGTAGCGTGCGGTCGGGGCGCTTTGTGTCTGAAGGTATTGCAACGCCCGAATGCCAAGGCACTGCCTGCGGCGCAGTTCGTACAGGGATTCGCGGTGCACTCCGGCGACCGCTGCGCTTCTCTCGCCTGATATGGACGCAGTACAACAAGGCGCCAGCCAGGTGGTCTGCCAAGTCCTGGGCGGGCGCAACCTGAACCAGGCATTGAGCGCATTTTTGCAAACGGCACCCGGCCTTGCGCCACAACAGCGCGCGGCGCTGCAGAATTTGAGTTACGGCACGTTGCGTTTCTACGGCCAATTGGTGCGTGTGCTGGAACAACTGCTGCATAAGCCGGTGCAGGACACGCAACTGCGCTGCCTGCTGCTGGTTGCGCTGTACCAGCTGCAATACAGCAAGGCTGTGCCCCATGCGGTGGTGGATCATGCCGTGCGTGCCGTGCGCAAGCGCAATGCGGCGGCAAGCGGGTTGGTGAATGCGGTGCTGCGCAATTTCCTGCGCAACCGGGATGCGCTGCTCGCCGTTGCCGCCAGCAACGAAGAAGGCCGCTACTCCTACCCGCAATGGTGGATAGATGCGGCCAAGGCGCAATATGGTGAGCGAGCGGAAGCTGTTCTGCTGGCTGGCAACCGGCATCCGCCGATGACGCTGCGCGTAAATCGCCGCCGCACTACGCCTGCCGATTATCTGGTGCTGCTTGCGCAGCATGACATCCAGGCCAGCGTGGTCGAGCCGGATGCCGTGTTATTGCAGCGTCCCATGCCGGTGGACAGGTTGCCGGGTTTCTTCGATGGTTTGGTTTCGGTGCAGGATGCCGGGGCGCAATACGCAGCGTACCTGCTGGATGTGCATGATGGCATGCATGTGCTGGATGCATGCGCGGCGCCTGGCGGCAAAAGCACTCACCTGCTGGAGTTGGCGCAACTCGACTTGCTGGCGCTGGACAAGGATGCGCAACGTTTGGATCAGGTGCGCGAGAATATGCAGCGCCTGCAATTGTACGCCCGGTTACAGGTTGGCGATGCGGCGCAGCCCGCTGATTGGTGGGACGGCAAACCGTTTCAACGCATCCTCGCCGATGTGCCCTGCTCCGCATCGGGCGTGGTGCGCCGTCATCCCGACATTAAATGGCTGCGCCGCGCGGAGGACATGGATGGGTTCGCGCAACAGCAAGCGCAAATTCTTTCCGCATTGTGGCGGCTGTTGGCAAGTGATGGTAAATTGCTTTATGCAACCTGTTCCATTTTTGCGCGGGAGAACCGGCAAGTCATCAGTGAATTCCTGCAACAGCATGTTGACGCCAGGCAATTGCCCCTGTACGCACCTAACCTGAATGAAGGCCAAATTCTTCCCGATGACCAGCTCCTGCCCGATGATCAGCACGACGGCTTCTTTTATGCGCTGTTGCATAAACAGATGACAGAAGACAGATGACAGAAGACAGAAAAACATCTGTAGTGCCCTCGCGCCCCTATCACGCAGCGCGGTCTAGTCTCGGCAACTACAAGCGTCGAGTCCTTGCTGCCCTCTGCTTGCTGTCCTCTGTCTTCTGTCTTCTGTCTTCTGCCTTTGGAGAAGGCATAGCGATGCACAAAGCGGAGGCGCACTTTTCCGACGGCAACTATCAGCTTTCAGCCGACTTCGACATCAACTTCAATTTCGTCGTCGAACAGGCATTGACGCAAGGGGTACCGCTGTATTTCATCAACGAGTTCACCCTGACCCGTCCCCGATGGTACTGGATGGACGAGGTGGTTGCGCAAAATGAGCAGATCATCAAGCTGTCGTATAACAGCTTGACGCGCCAATACCGTATCACGCGTGGCTCGCTGTTCCAGAATTTTGCCAGCATGGATGACGCGTTGCGCATCATCGGACACCAATCAGCCGCGCCCATCCCGCCGGATATGCTCAAGGGGGGCGGCGGCTATATTTCGGAGAAGCTGCTCAAGAAAGACAACAACTACATTGCGGCGGTGCGTATGCGCCTGGACGTGACGCAATTGCCCAAGCCGTTGCAGGTCAACGCCCTGGCTGGCAATGATTGGAACATTGATTCCGGTTGGTACCGCTGGATCGTGCGCCCCGATGCGGCTGAGCACTAAGAGTGAATAGGCCGTGAAGTATTTGATATTCATCAGCGCGTTGATTGGCAGTTTGCTGCTTTACCTGTTGTCGAGCGCCAGCGCCAACACCGACCTGTTCTCGCGCAATTACTATGGGCTGCTGGCGCTTGCCGGGATGCTGGCATTGTGCCTTGCAGTGCTGGTGGGCTATCAGCTTTGGCAACTGCGCGGCAAAATCAGGGCGCAAGTATTCGGCGCGAAACTCACTTTGCGCCTGGCGCTGGTTTTTACCTTGATTGCGGTTCTGCCAGGTCTGTTGGTGTACGGTGTGTCCGTGCAGTTTCTTGGCAAAAGCATCGAGTCGTGGTTCGACGTCAGGGTGGAAAAGGCGCTGGAGGGCGGCTTGAATCTGGGCCGCAGTTCGCTGGAAAACGGGCTCAAGGAGTTGGGCAAAAAGGGGCAGTTCATCGCGCTGCTGCTGGCGGAGCAAGCTCCCGAACAGCACTCCCGCACATTGAGCCGGCTGATAGACGAGGGCGCCGCGCAGGAAGTGGCGTTGTTCACTAACGACGGCAAGCTGCTGACATTTGCCAGCAGCAGCCACAAGCCGTCGCCCGATATGCCGGATACCGTGATGTTGCGCGAGGCGCACAAACAGGGTTTGTATAGCATCGTTGATACGTTGCCTGATAACAGCATGGTATTGCGCGTGCTGGTGCCGGTCAAACTGGCACACCTGTCACAGGAAATGCGTATCCTGCAATTCGTGCAGCCGGTGCCGAAACAGCTTTCCAGCGACGCGGAAATGGTGCAGTCGGTTTATCGCGATTACCAGCAGCTGTCATTATCCCGCCTCGGGTTGAAGCGGTTATATGGCATTACGCTCACCCTGTCGCTGCTGATTGTGTTGCTGAGCGCGGTATCGGCCGCTTTTTTCATCAGCGAACGGCTGAGCGCGCCGCTCGCCGCGCTGGCCGATGGTACGCGTGCAGTGGCGCAGGGTGACTTCTCGCTCCAGCATCCGGTCAAGAGCAGCGATGAGCTGGGCGTATTAACCGGATTGTTCAATCAGATGACGCTGCAACTGGCCGATGCCAAAGCCATGAGCGAGCGCCAGCAGCTCCAAGTGAAGAACGCCAAGGCCTATCTGGAAAGCGTGCTGGGACACCTGTCCTCGGGTGTGCTGGTGGTGGACGAGCAATTCCGGCTGCGCACCGTCAACGGCAGCGCGGTGCAGATACTGGATGCGCCGCTGCCGGCCATGCAGGGTATGCCACTGCCGGAAATCGCCGCCCGGTATCCCTTGCTGCGGCCTTTCTGCGCTGCGGTGACGCAGGCGTTCGACGAGGCGCCGGCCAGCGAATGGCAGCGCCAGATCGAGCGGCTCAGCAAGAACGGCAACCAGATGTTGCTGATGCGCGGCACCCGGCTTGAAACGGCGACAGAAAACGGCTACGTGGTGGTGTTCGACGATATCACACACCTGCTGCAAGCGGAACGCCAGGCCGCATGGGGCGAGGTGGCGCGCCGCCTGGCGCATGAAATCAAGAACCCGCTTACGCCCATCCAGCTTTCTGCGGAGCGCTTGCAGCACAAGTTGAGCGCAAAGCTGGATGAAGATGATGCGCTGCTGTTGCGGCGCGCCACGCAGACTATCGTGAGCCAGGTGGCGGCGATGAAAAACATGGTGATGGAATTTTCCGATTATGCGCGTGCGCCGGCGCCAAAGCTGGTGACGCTGGACATGCATCAATTGTTGCGCGAAGTGCTTGGCTTGTATGAGGCCAACAACAACCCGATTACCTTGCGCCTGAGTGCTGCGCAATACTGGGTGAAAGGCGATGCGACCCGTTTGCGCCAGGTGATCCATAATTTGTTGCAGAACGCGCAGGATGAATTGCAAGGCGCCCCCCGACCGGAAATTGCCCCGGAAATTATCTTGAGCACGGCGAATGAAGGCGGTACGTTGAAACTGTGTGTGCAGGATAATGGCAGCGGCTTTCCAGAACACCTGCTGGCGCGCGCCTTTGAGCCGTATATGACAACCAAGTCCAAAGGCACCGGGCTGGGCTTGGCGATCGTGAAAAAAATCGTGGAAGAGCACGGTGGCAGCATTGGCATCGAAAATGTGTCATCGGGCGGCACGCGGATGAATGTCACACTGCCCCTGTTAGCGGAGGTTACATAATGGCAGCAAAAGAAATTCTGGTTGTGGACGACGAAATCGGAATACGCGAGTTGCTTTCGGAAATCCTGTTTGACGAAGGCTATCACGTGCATGTGGCGGAAAATGCCGCGCAGGCGCGCGCTTTCCGTAATCAGCAAGTCCCGGATCTGGTGCTGCTGGATATCTGGATGCCGGATACCGATGGCGTCACCCTGCTCAAGGAATGGGTGGCGCAGGATTTGTTGACCATGCCGGTAATCATGATGTCCGGCCATGGCACCATAGAAACCGCCGTCGAGGCGACACGCATCGGCGCGGTGGACTTCCTGGAAAAACCCGTTGCGTTGCAGAAACTGTTCGATACAGTCGCCAAGGCGATCCGACAGGGCGCGCCACGCTTTAGACGGCAGGCAGATGTCGTGGGCGGGAAAGCCGCCACGGAGGCCGTACCGCATTTCCCATTGCCGGTCGACTTGCCCTTGCGCGAGGCGCACGACTATTTTGATGGCCTTTACTTCAGCTATCACATGCGCAAGGAAAACGGCAACATGGTTCGTGTGGCGCAAAAAGCCGGTTTGGAACGTACCCATGTGTACCGCAAGCTGAAGCAGCTAGGCATCAAATTCGCCAAGAAAGAGCTGGATGACAACCAATAGCAGCGGTGTGGCGCTGCCTACGTATTGCCTCAAGACAAAAGGTAGCCGAAGGGTTGAATCGTTCCCTCGAGTTCGGTGGTTTACCAAATAAGTTTGAAGATGGTACTGGATATAGCGCAGCAAATGCCAACTCAAGAATTCCGAGCCGTTGTAGTTTCAGCATAATCCGAAGGTTAACCTTTACAGAGACTTTGTTTTCGCAATCGAATCCCTTGGCCGGGAACAGCAAGGTTTTCTGAATGACCTGGATTTGTACCGTCACGCCATCGGCACTCTTGCCCCCGGTTGCCCGGCATTCCGCTCAGCCGGTGCAGATGTCGGGCATGGTCAAACCCCACACGAAAATCCCCCGCCAGACTCAATAGCCGTAGTGAATACTTGCGGTGGTAGCCGCACACCGCACAGAACCCGTTAAGAATGGCACTCTAGCCTGCTTTGCGGGCATGCCGGTAGCGTGCTTGTACCGCCTCAAGACAGGCGCGCCATTCTTGTTTCCACATGTCAGATTACCTTCTGTTGTTCCGGTAATTTTTTACTTGATACAACGATCCTTTCTTGCAGCTACTCTCGGTAATTTTTATCTTGAGTCAATTCGGGCGCTAATATGCCCTTTGACAAGCTGGCGAGGAACACGGATAATCGCGGGTTCTGTTTGGAGGGATTCCCGAGCGGCCAAAGGGATCAGACTGTAAATCTGACGGCTCTGCCTTCGAAGGTTCGAATCCTTCTCCCTCCACCAAACGTATTGATTTTGCAGTTTATTTGTTTGCAGTTTATTTGTTTGCAGTTTGATTGATTTGACTGGGCTGGGTGTGGTGATTGCGTGCTTGGGCGCATGTTGTTGGCGGTAATAGCGTGCGGGTGTAGCTCAATGGTAGAGCAGAAGTTTTCCAAACTTACGACGAGGGTTCGATCCCCTTCACCCGCTCCAGTTTGAGTTGGCCCATGTGGCTCAGTGGTAGAGCACTCCCTTGGTAAGGGAGAGGTCGCGAGTCCGATTCTCGCCATGGGCACCAAAAAAGTTTTGTTGATGTTCTTTCGTTAAATTGTATTGATGAGGAAAAATCATGGCAAAGAGTAAATTTGAGCGTACGAAGCCGCACGTAAACGTGGGGACGATAGGCCACGTGGACCACGGCAAGACCACCCTGACGGCGGCGATCACCACCGTGCTGTCGAAAAAATATGGCGGCGAAGCCAAGGCCTACGACCAGATCGACGCGGCGCCGGAAGAAAAGGCGCGCGGCATCACCATCAACACCGCCCACGTCGAATACGAAACGGCCAACCGCCATTACGCCCACGTGGACTGCCCGGGCCACGCCGACTACATCAAGAACATGATCACCGGCGCGGCCCAGATGGACGGCGCAATTCTTGTTGTATCCGCCGCCGACGGCCCCATGCCGCAGACCCGCGAACACATCCTGCTGGCGCGCCAGGTAGGCGTACCCTACATCGTCGTCTACATGAACAAGGCCGACATGGTGGACGACGCCGAACTGCTCGAACTGGTCGAAATGGAAATACGCGAACTGCTGTCCAAATACGAATTTCCCGGAGACGACACCCCGATCATCATCGGCAGCGCACTCAAAGCCCTGCAAGGCGACCAATCCGACCTCGGCGAGCCCTCCATCTTCAGGCTGGCCGAAGCGCTGGACACCTACATTCCCCAGCCGGAGCGCGCCCTGGAAGGCGCCTTCCTGATGCCGGTCGAAGACGTGTTCTCGATCTCCGGCCGTGGCACTGTTGTTACGGGTCGTATCGAGCGCGGCATCGTCAAGGTCGGCGAAGAAATAGAAATCGTGGGCCTCAAGCCCACCCTCAAGACCATCTGCACCGGCGTGGAAATGTTCCGCAAGCTGCTCGACCAGGGGCAGGCCGGAGACAACGTCGGCGTGCTGCTGCGCGGCACCAAGCGCGAAGAAGTCGAGCGCGGCCAGGTGCTGGCCAAGCCCGGCTCCATCACGCCGCACACCAAATTCACCGCCGAGATCTACGTGCTGAGCAAGGACGAAGGCGGACGCCACACCCCGTTCTTTCAGGGCTACCGTCCCCAGTTCTACTTCCGCACCACCGACGTGACCGGAGCGGTTGAACTGGCCGCAGGCACCGAAATGGTGATGCCGGGCGACAACGTCTCGGTGACGGTGAACCTGATTGCCCCGATCGCGATGGAAGAAGGCCTGCGCTTCGCGATACGCGAGGGCGGACGCACCGTCGGCGCCGGGGTGGTGGCGAAAATTATCGAGTAAAGGAATGAGAAGGGTAAAGGGGGAAGGGAGAAGGGTGTGGCCATTACCCTTTCCCCTTCTCTCTTCCCCCTTCCCAAGTTTTTAGGCCAGTAGCTCAATTGGTAGAGTATCGGTCTCCAAAACCGAGGGTTGGGGGTTCGAGACCCTCCTGGCCTGCCAATTACAAGTAAACGGACAGAACGCGCATGGTGGACAAGATTAAATTAGGTGTGGCTTTCCTGCTGGTTGTAGCGGGCATCGCTGGATTTTATGCATTGCACGAGAGCGCTGCCGTAATGAAGCTGGCGTCGGTGCTGCTGGGTTTGTTGCTGGCGGCTGCCATGGCCTGGACGACTGACCCAGGCAAACGCTTGTTCATATTCGGCAAGGAATCCGTGGCCGAAGCCAAGCGCGTGGTGTGGCCGACACGCAAGGAAACGGTGCAGACTACCGGCATAGTAGTCTTGTTTGCGGTGGTCATGGCGCTATTCTTGTGGATGGTTGATGCCAGCCTGATGCTGCTGGTCAATAAACTGATGGGGCGGAGTGAGTGATGACAAAGCGTTGGTATGTTGTTCATACGTACTCGCAATTTGAAAAAAGTGTGCAGCGCGCCCTGTTGGAGCGTATTCAGCGTACAGGCATGGAAGATCAATTCGGCCAGATACTGGTGCCGGTGGAAGAGGTAGTAGAGCTGAAATCCGGGCAGAAGAGCATCAGCGAGCGCAAGTTTTTCCCGGGTTATGTGCTGGTCGAAATGGACATGACCGATGAAAGCTGGCATCTGGTCAAGAGTACACCCAAGGTGACTGGATTTTTGGGCGGCTCGGCAATGAAACCTACACCCATCAGCGAAAAAGAAGTGCAGAACATCATGCAGCAAATGCAGGCCGGGGTGGAAAAACCCAGGCCCAAGGTGCTGTTCGAGGTGGGTGAGGCGGTACGCGTCAAGGAAGGCCCGTTTACCGACTTTCATGGCGCAGTGGAAGGCGTCAATTATGACAAGAACAAGCTGCGGGTTGCGGTGACCATTTTTGGGCGTTCGACACCTGTGGAACTGGATTTCGGCCAAGTGGAAAAGGCCTAAGGATTGCGGAATGCTGATTGCGGAATGCGGAATTTAAAATCCGAAATCGAATTGAGTGGTAGAGCAGTAACCGTAGGGTGGGCTATGCCCACCATGTCGGGCATAGCCCGACCTACATTTAGACTTCATCTCGTTGCTTAGGATGAAGGGCTGAGTGAAAGCAGTAATGTTTTTTTAACGGGGAGCGTATCGGTCATAGTAACGGTATGCGTTTAACCCACTAAGAGGAGTATCAACGTGGCAAAAAAAATTGTAGGTTATATCAAGCTGCAAGTGCCTGCGGGCAAGGCAAATCCCAGCCCGCCCATCGGCCCGGCACTCGGCCAGCGCGGGTTGAATATCATGGAATTCTGCAAGGCGTTCAACGCCCAGACCCAGAGCATGGAACCCGGCCTGCCGATTCCTGTAGTCATCACCGCTTTTGCGGACAAGAGCTTCACCTTCATCATGAAGACCCCGCCCGCGACCATTCTGATCAAGAAGGCCGCCGGTGTGCAGAAGGGCAGCAAGACGCCACACACCGACAAGGTGGGCAAGTTGACCCGCAAGCAGGCGGAAGACATTGCAACGACCAAGATGCCCGACCTGACGGCTGCCGACATGGACGCGGCAGTGCGCACCATTGCCGGCAGCGCGCGCAGCATGGGTATTGTCGTGGAGGGCGTATAACATGGCGCAAGTATCCAAACGTTATAAGGCGCTGGCCGCCAAAGTTGACCGCAACAAGCTGTACCCGCTGGCTGATGCGCTGAACCTGGTGAAAGAAACCGCCAAGGCCAAGTTCGATGAATCAATAGACGTGGCGGTGAATCTCGGCATTGATGCCAAGAAATCCGATCAACTGGTGCGTGGTTCCGTGGTGCTGCCCAAGGGTACCGGCAAGGTGGTGCGTGTGGCCGTGTTTGCCCAGGGTGCCAAGGCTGAGGAAGCCAAGGCGGCGGGTGCGGACATTGTGGGCTTCGAGGATCTCGCGGAAAGTATCAAGGCAGGCAAGATGGATTTTGATGTGGTTATCGCCTCTCCTGACGCCATGCGCATCGTCGGCCAACTCGGCCAGATACTCGGCCCGCGCGGCTTGATGCCTAATCCCAAGGTGGGTACGGTTTCCGCAGACGTGGCTGGCGCCGTAAAGAATGCCAAGGCCGGCCAAGTGCAGTACCGCACCGACAAGAATGGCATCGTGCAGTGCACTATCGGGCGCGCTTCGTTTGCGCCAGAAGCCCTGCGCGAAAATCTGCTGGCGCTGATTGATGCGTTGAACAAGGCCAGACCCGGTGCTGCCAAGGGCGTTTACCTGAAGAAGGTATCTGTCTCCAGCACCATGGGCGTCGGCATCCGCATTGAACAGGCCAGTTTGGCCGGGTAAGTTTTGATTTGAATTTGCGGCATGGTGAGTAGGACGAGCCATGCCGCTTGCAATCTTTGGACTGCTGGCATGATTGGCAGATTGTCAAAGACCGTAGGTGCCCTCAGGGCTTAATACTCGGTAGATTGTTGATGGTGCATGGGGGTTTGGTTTTTCTGTCCTCTGTCTTCTGTCCTCTGTCCTCTGAACCCCACGCAGATGGTGTGCCCGCAAGCAGGAGCGATGTTGTCTCTAATCCTGGCTTAAGGACGCGGTTGTTAACAATGGAACACCGAAGCCCGGCTTTTGTGTTCCGGTTGAAAATGGAGGAAGGCTTTGAGTCTTAATCTGCAACAAAAACAGGCGGTGGTAGCAGAGGTGGGCGCACAAGTGGCGCAAGCCCAGACTATTGTTCTGGCAGAGTACCGTGGCATCGCAGTCGGCGATATCACCAGGCTGCGTGCTGATGCGCGCAAGTCTGGAGTGTATTTTCACGTGTTGAAAAACACGCTGGCGCGCCGTGCGGTGCAAGGCACCCCGTTCGAAGCGCTGGCCGAAAAAATGGTCGGGCCACTGGTGTACAGCATCAGCGCCGACCCGGTTGCCGCAGCGAAGGTGGTGCATGAATTTGCCAAGACGAATGACAAGCTGGTGATTAAGGCGGGCGCAATGGCCGGTTCCGTGATGTCGGCGGACGAAGTCAAGGTGCTGGCCGCAATCCCGAGCCGCAACGAGTTGATTGCGCGCCTGATGGCAACCATGAATGCGACGACCAGCAAGTTCGTGCGCACCCTGGCTGCGATTCGCGACAAGCCTGTCCTGAGCAATGTCGAAGGGAACGAAGGCGTAGCGGCTGCTGCTTGAAGCTGATAACTGAACTTTTTGAATTAAACATTTAGGAGAGCAACATGGCTGTAACTAAAGCTGATATTTTGGATGCAATTGCTGGCATGACCGTTCTGGAACTGTCTGCGCTGATCAAGGAAATGGAAGAAAAATTCGGCGTGTCCGCTGCGGCGGTTGCCGTTGCCGGACCCGCTGCAGGGGCTGGTGCTCCTGCCGCTGCCGAACAAACCGAATTCTCGGTAATCCTGAAATCCGCCGGTGATAACAAGGTGAACACGATCAAGGTGGTTCGCACCATTACCGGTTTGGGTTTGAAAGAAGCAAAGGATCTGGTAGACGGGGCACCGAAGGCAGTGAAGGAAGGCGTGAACAAGGCTGACGCTGATGCCATCCTGAAGCAATTGACGGAAGCGGGCGCAGCCGCTGAAATCAAGTAGTTTTTATACGTGCAAAAAGGCTGGCGGCAAACCCTCTCCTCAATCCTCCCCCAAAGGGGGAGGAGGCAATCGTCCCCTCTCTCTCTGGGAGAGGGTTAGGGTGAGGGAGTTTTTGCTGTCAGCCTTTTGCCGTTTTTAAGAAGGCAGCAGACAGCAAGCTGAAAAAGCTTTTTGTTTATTGTTTTTTGGTTCAGGCAAAGCCTTCTGGTTATGCCTGCTCTGAAGTGGTGTACGCAGGCATTTCGCCAGAAAGGCGAAAGCTTGCAAACTTCGTTTTCCCTTGGCCGTGGAGATATCATGAATTATTCTTTTACTGAAAAAAAACGCATCCGTAAAAGTTTTGCAAAACGGGTCGGTGCTTTGCCGGTGCCTTTTTTGTTGTCCACCCAACTGGAATCTTACAGTGATTTTCTGCAGGCACAGGTGCCGCCCGGCCAGCGCATTGACAATGGCTTACAGACTGCATTCAAATCAATTTTTCCGATCGAGAGCCATAACAAATATGCGCGCCTCGATTTTGTCAGCTATAACCTGGGGATGCCGCCGTTTGACGTGAGGGAATGCCAGCAGCGCGGCCTGACTTACGCTTCGCCGTTGCGCGCGCGCGTGCGCCTGACCATATTTGACAAGGAAGCGTCCAAGCCAACCGTAAAAGAAGTGAAGGAGCAGGAAGTGTATATGGGTGAAATTCCGCTCATGACACACACCGGATCTTTCGTCATCAACGGCACCGAACGCGTTATCGTATCGCAGCTGCACCGCTCGCCCGGCGTATTTTTCGAGCATGACCGCGGCAAGACGCACAGTTCCGGCAAGCTGCTGTTCTCCGCCCGCATCATTCCTTATCGCGGCTCCTGGCTGGATTTCGAGTTTGACCCTAAAGATTATTTGTACTTCCGTATCGACCGCCGCCGCAAGATGCCGGTCACCATCCTGCTCAAGGCGCTGGGCTTTACCCCGGAAGAAGTGCTCAAGGAGTTTTTCGAGTTTGATACATTCTTGCTGGGCAAAAAAGGGGTGCAGTTTGAGGTGGTGCCGGAGCGGCTGCGTGGCGAAATAGCGCGCTTTGACATTGCCAACAAGGGTGGCAAGGTGATTGTGGCCGCCGGCAAACGCATCACCGTGCGGCATATCCGTGAAATTGAAGAGGCGGGCATCGAAAAGCTGGCGGTGGGCGACGATTTCCTGCTGGGCCGCGTGCTGGCGCATAATATGGTTGACAAGGATAGCGGCGAAATTATCGCCAATGCCAACGACGAGATCACCGAAACTCTGCTCGGTCAGCTGCAAGCGGCTGGGATCACCAAGATTCACACGCTGTATACCAACGATCTGGATCAGGGCGCTTTCATTTCGCAGACCCTGCGCGCCGATGAGACCACCGACCAGTGGACGGCGCGCGTGGCCATTTACCGCATGATGCGCCCCGGGGAGCCGCCCACGGAAGATGCGGTGGAAAACCTGTTTAATGGGTTGTTTTTTTCCGATGAGCGTTATGACCTGTCGGCTGTAGGCCGTATGAAATTCAACCGCCGTGTCGGGCGTGAGGAATTGACGGGCTCTGCCATACTGTCCAACGAGGACATCGTGGCGGTAATCAAGATATTGGTCGAATTGCGCAATGGCCGTGGCGAGATTGACGACATCGATCATCTTGGCAATCGCCGCGTGCGTGCGGTGGGTGAGCTGGCGGAGAACCAGTTTCGCGCCGGCCTGGCGCGCGTCGAGCGTGCGGTGAAGGAGCGTTTGGGCCAGGCCGAAACGGACAACCTGATGCCGCACGACCTGATCAATGCCAAGCCGATTTCTGCCGCGGTGAAGGAATTCTTCGGCTCCAGCCAGTTGTCGCAGTTTATGGATCAGACCAACCCGTTGTCCGAAGTGACGCACAAGCGCCGTATTTCCGCGCTGGGTCCGGGCGGTTTGACACGCGAACGCGCCGGCTTCGAGGTGCGCGACGTGCACCCGACACATTACGGCCGCGTGTGCCCGATCGAGACGCCGGAAGGTCCGAACATCGGCCTGATTAACTCCCTGGCACTGTATGCGCGCACCAACAATTACGGCTTCATCGAAACGCCATACCGCAGGGTGGTCAAGGGCAGGGCGACCGATGATGTGGATTACCTGTCCGCCATCGAGGAAGGCAAGTTCACCATCGCGCAAGCCAACGCCGAACTGGACAGCAAGGGCAAGTTTACCAATGACATCGTGTCTTCGCGCCAGCACAATGAATTCGTGTTGGCCGCACCGGAAAAGATCGAATACATGGACGTGGCGCCCGCCCAAGTGGTGTCGGTGGCTGCTTCGCTGATTCCGTTCCTGGAACACGATGACGCGAACCGCGCCTTGATGGGCGCCAACATGCAGCGTCAGGCCGTGCCTTGCCTGCGCGCGGAAAAAGCGCTGGTCGGCACCGGCATCGAACGCACCGTGGCGGTGGACTCCGGCACAACCGTACAGGCATGGCGCGGCGGGCGCGTGGATTACGTGGACGCAGGCCGTATCGTGGTGCGCGTCAACGATGATGAAACGACGGCTGGCGAAGTCGGCGTGGACATCTACAACCTGACCAAATATACCCGTTCCAACCAGAACACCAACATCAACCAGCGCCCGTTGGTCAGGATGGACGACGTGATTGCGCGCGGCGATGTGATCGCCGACGGCGCGTCCACCGACATGGGCGAGCTGGCGCTGGGGCAGAATATCCTGGTGGCGTTCATGCCATGGAACGGCTACAACTACGAAGATTCGATCCTGATGTCCGAGCGTGTGGTGGCGGAGGATCGTTTTACCTCCATCCATATCGAGGAACTGACGGTAGTGGCGCGCGATACCAAGCTGGGTTCGGAAGAAATTACCCGTGACATTCCCAACCTGTCGGAAGCGCAGATGGGTCGTCTGGATGAGTGCGGCATCGTGCACATCGGCGCAGACGTCGGCGTGGGAGATGTGCTGGTGGGCAAGGTCACGCCAAAGGGCGAGACCCAGCTGACACCGGAGGAAAAACTGCTGCGCGCAATTTTCGGTGAGAAGGCGTCCGACGTAAAGGATACCAGCCTGCGCGTGCCGGCAGGCATTTCCGGTACGGTGATCGACGTGCAGGTGTTTACGCGCGAAGGCTTGCAACGCGACAAGCGCGCGCAACAGATCATCGAAGATGAGCTGAACCGTTACAAAAAAGATCTGGCTGACCAGATGCGCATTGTCGAGTCGGACGTGTTCGCCCGCCTGGAAAAGTTGCTGCTGGGCAAGGCGGCCAACGGCGGGCCGATGAAGCTGGCCAAAGGCACCAAGCTGGGCAAGGAGTACCTCGTCAAACTGGAGCATCATCAGTGGTTCGACATCCGCCTCAGCAACGAAGAGACCGCTGCGCAACTGGAGCAGGTCAAGGAAGGCCTGGCGCAGAAGCGTGTGGAATTCGATGCCGCATTCGAGCTGAAGAAGAAGAAACTGACTCAGGGCGATGAGTTGCAAGCCGGTGTACAGAAGATGGTCAAGGTATATGTGGCGGTGAAGCGCCGCCTGCAACCCGGGGACAAGATGGCCGGCCGTCACGGTAACAAGGGCGTGGTATCGCGCATTGTGCCGGTGGAGGACATGCCGCACATGGCGGACGGAACCCCGGTCGATATCGTGCTGAATCCGCTGGGTGTGCCGTCGCGCATGAACATCGGCCAGATACTCGAAGTGCATCTGGGCTGGGCGGCCAAGGGGTTGGGCCACAAGATAGGCCAGATGCTGGAGCAGCAAGCCAAGATCGCCGATGTGCGCAAATTCCTGGGCAGGATATATAACCCGGATGGGCAGAAAACCGTGGATATCGCTGCGTTCAGCGACGATGAAGTGCTCGAGCTATGCCGCAACCTGAAGGATGGAGTGCCTTTCGCCACACCGGTGTTTGACGGAGCGAACGAAGGGGAAATCAAGGCCATGCTGGAGTTGGCCGACCTGCCGCGTTCCGGCCAGATCACTCTGTGCGATGGCCGCACCGGCACCGCGTTTGACCGCCCGGTTACAGTGGGTTACATGCATGTGCTGAAGCTGCACCATTTGGTGGATGACAAGATGCACGCGCGTTCCACCGGCCCGTACAGCCTGGTGACGCAGCAACCGCTGGGCGGCAAGGCGCAGTTCGGCGGCCAGCGTTTCGGCGAGATGGAAGTGTGGGCGCTGGAAGCGTACGGCGCAGCCTATACGTTGCAGGAAATGCTCACGGTCAAGTCGGACGATGTGGCAGGGCGCACCAAGGTTTATGAGAGCATCGTCAAGGGCGACCACAAGATTGATGCCGGCATGCCGGAATCGTTCAACGTGTTGACCAAGGAAATCCGCTCCCTGGGTATAGATATCGATCTGGAACGTCACTAAACATGGGAAGTAGGAAGTAGGAAGTGGGGTTGGTTTCCCCACTATCCACTCCCCACTCCCTAGATTCTTAGGAGTTACACATGAAAGCATTGCTGGATTTATTCAGGCAGGTAACGCAAAAGGAAGAGTTCGACGCGATCAAGATCGGGTTGGCCTCACCGGAGAAAATCCGTTCCTGGTCTTACGGCGAAGTGAAAAAACCGGAAACCATCAACTATCGCACCTTCAAGCCGGAGCGCGATGGCTTGTTCTGCGCCAAGATTTTCGGCCCGACCAAAGACTACGAGTGCCTGTGCGGCAAATACAAGCGCTTGAAGCACCGCGGTGTGATCTGCGAGAAATGCGGCGTGGAAGTGACGCTGTCCAAGGTGCGCCGCGAGCGCATGGGCCACATCGAACTGGCATCGCCGGTCGCGCATATCTGGTTCCTCAAGTCGCTGCCGTCGCGCCTGGGCATGGTGCTGGACATGACGCTGCGCGACATCGAACGCGTGCTGTATTTCGAGGCTTATGTGGTGACCGAACCCGGCATGACGCCGCTCAACCGCGGCCAACTGCTGTCCGAGGATGACTACCTCGTCAAGCTGGAAGAGCATGGCGATGAGTTTTCCGCAGTGATGGGAGCGGAAGGGGTGCGCGCGTTGCTGCGCGCGCTGGATGTGCCCGCCGAGGTGGAAAAGCTGCGCGCCGAGCTGGAAGCGACCAGTTCCGAAACCAAGATCAAGAAATTTGCCAAGCGCCTGAAGATACTCGAAGCGTTTCAAGTCTCCGGAATTAAACCCGAGTGGATGATCATGACGGTGCTGCCGGTGCTGCCGCCGGAACTGCGCCCGCTGGTGCCGCTGGACGGAGGCCGTTTTGCGACCTCCGACCTGAACGACCTGTACCGCCGCGTGATTAACCGCAATAACCGCTTGAAGCGCCTGCTGGAACTGAAGGCGCCGGAAATTATCGTGCGCAACGAAAAGCGCATGTTGCAGGAGTCGGTGGATTCGCTGCTGGACAATGGGCGTCGCGGCAAGGCGATGACCGGTGCCAACAAGCGCCCGCTGAAATCGCTGGCCGACATGATCAAGGGCAAGGGCGGGCGTTTCCGCCAGAACTTGCTGGGCAAGCGCGTGGATTATTCCGGCCGCTCCGTGATCGTGGTGGGACCGCAACTGAAATTGCACCAGTGCGGCTTGCCCAAGAAAATGGCGCTGGAACTGTTCAAGCCGTTCATTTTTCACAAGCTGGAAATCCTCGGTCTGGCCACCACCATCAAGGCGGGCAAGCGCATGGTGGAAGCGGAAGAACCGGTGGTGTGGGATATTCTGGAAGACGTGATTCGCGAACACCCGGTATTGCTGAACCGCGCACCAACATTGCACCGCCTCGGCATCCAGGCGTTTGAGCCGATCCTGATTGAAGGCAAGGCGATCCAGCTGCACCCGCTGGTGTGCTCGGCGTTCAACGCCGACTTCGACGGTGACCAGATGGCGGTGCACGTACCCTTGTCGCTGGAGGCGCAGATGGAATGCCGCACCCTGATGCTGGCCTCCAACAACGTGCTGTCGCCAGCCAACGGCGAGCCGGTCATCGTGCCGTCGCAGGATATCGTGCTGGGCTTGTATTACATGACGCGCGAGAAAATTGGCGCGCTGGGCGAGGGGGCGATGTTTGCCGATGTATCCGAAGCGCAACGCGCTTATGAGTCCGGGCACGTCGACTTGCAGGCCAAAGTGGTGGTGCGCATCAAGGAATCGCATATCGACGAGAATGGCGAGCGCCAGGAAAAACGCACGCGCTACGAAACGACGGTGGGACGTTCCATCCTGTCGGAGATTCTGCCTGCCGGCCTGTCGTTCAGCCTGATCAACAAAGCGTTAAAGAAGAAAGAGATTTCGCGCCTGATCAACACCAGCTTCCGCCGTTGTGGCCTGCGCGACACCGTGATTATGGCGGACAGGCTGATGAATATGGGTTTCTCCTACGCCACCCGCGCCGGCATTTCGATCTGTCTGGACGATATGCTGGTGCCGCCGCAGAAGAACGACCTGATCAGTGTAGCGGAAAAGGAAGTGCATGAAATTGACGTGCAATACACCTCCGGTCTGGTAACACAAGGCGAACGTTACAACAAGGTGGTGGACATCTGGGGGCGCACCGGCGACCTGGTAGCCAAGGCTATGATGGATCAGTTGGGCAGCGAGCCGGTGATCGATCGCGCCACAGGCAAGCCACTCACCGACAAGAAGGGCAAGGCAGTGATGCAAGAGTCGTTTAACTCCATCTACATGATGGCGGATTCCGGCGCGCGCGGCTCTGCCGCACAGATACGCCAGCTGGCGGGGATGCGCGGCCTGATGGCCAAGCCGGATGGCTCGATCATCGAAACCCCGATCACCGCGAACTTCCGCGAGGGGTTGAACATGCTGCAATACTTCATTTCCACCCACGGTGCGCGCAAAGGCCTGGCCGACACCGCGCTGAAGACCGCGAACTCCGGCTACCTGACGCGCCGCCTGGTGGACGTGACACAGGATCTGGTGGTGATCGAGGATGATTGCGGCACCAGAACCGGCGCCGCGCTGAAGGCCTTGGTGGAAGGCGGTGAAGTCATTGAGGCATTGCGCGAGCGCATTCTTGGCCGTGTTGCCAATCAGGATATCGTCAATCCGGAAACCAGCGAAACCCTGTATGAGGCGGGCACGCTGCTGGACGAGGATATGGTGGAAGCCATCGAGTTGCTGGGCATTGATGAGGTGTATGTGCGCACCCCGCTGACCTGTGAAACCCGCTATGGTCTGTGCGCCAAGTGTTATGGCCGCGACCTGGGCCGTGGCGGCCTGGTGAATGTGGGCGAAGCGGTGGGCGTGATTGCCGCGCAATCCATCGGTGAGCCGGGCACCCAGTTGACCATGCGTACCTTCCATATCGGTGGCGCGGCATCGCGCACCGTGGTGGCCAGCCAGGTCGAGGGAAAATCCAACGGCCTGATGAAATACAGCGCGAACATGCGCACCGTCAGCAATGTGCGCGGTGGATTGGTGGTGGTGGCGCGCAGTGGCGAAGTGATGGTGACCGATGACCACGGGCGCGAGCGCGAACGCCACAAGGTGCCGTACGGTGCGATGCTGACTGTGCGTGAAGGCAGCTCGGTGTGTGCCGGTGAAGTGCTGGCTACCTGGGATCCGCATACCCGCCCCATCATTACCGAATATGCCGGTCGTGTACGCTTCGAGAATGTGGAAGAGGGCGCTACCGTTGCCAGGCAGATCGATGAAGTGACCGGTCTGTCCACTCTGGTGGTGATTGACCCCAAGCGTGCAGCCACGCAAGGCAAGGGCGTGTTGCGCCCATTGGTGCGATTGCTGGATGACAAGGGGCATGAGATCAAGATTGCCGGCACCGAACAGTCAATCTCGGTGACTTTTCAGACCGGTTGTATCATCACCGTGGAAGACGGCCAGCATGTTGGTGTGGGCGACGTGCTGGCGCGTATTCCGCAGGAAAGCAGCAAGACACGCGACATCACCGGTGGCCTGCCGCGCGTGGCGGAACTGTTCGAGGCGCGTTCGCCCAAGGATGCGGGCATGCTGGCCGAGGTTACCGGCACGGCATCGTTCGGCAAGGACACCAAGGGCAAACAGCGTCTGGTCATCACCGATGTGGAAGGCGTGCCGCACGAATTCCTGATTACCAAGGAAAAGCACGTGCTGGTGCACGATGGACAGGTGGTAAATCAGGGTGAGATGATCGTGGACGGCCCGGCCGACCCGCATGATATTTTGCGTCTGCTCGGTGTGCCGGCGCTGGCGCGCTACATTACCGACGAGGTGCAGGATGTGTATCGCCTGCAGGGTGTAAAGATCAACGACAAGCACATCGAAGTGATCGTGCGCCAGATGTTGCGCCGTGTGCAGATTATGGATGAGGGTGATACCACTTTCATTCCGAAGGAGCAGGTCGAGCGTGCAGAATTGTTGCAGGAGAACGAGCGCGTGGAAGCTGAAGGCAAGCAACCGGCGACTTACGAATATATGTTGCTGGGTATCACGAAAGCCTCGTTATCCACTGACTCGTTTATCTCCGCGGCTTCCTTCCAGGAAACTACACGTGTGCTGACCGAGGCCGCAATCATGGGCAAGAAGGACGATCTGCGTGGCTTGAAGGAGAACGTCATTGTTGGCCGCCTGATTCCGGCCGGCACCGGTTTGGCCTTCCACACCACCCGCCGCAGGCAGCGGCTGGGCCTGGATATGGTGCGAGATGCCGGGTTGGGTGAAGGTGAGCCGGCTATAGAGGCGCAGGACAACGCGTAGCTTGCTTGACAGGCCGGGCGTTCATCAATAGAATGCGCGGTCTTTTTAGCCGTCACGGCAAAAAATGCAGCGCTGCCGTGACGGCTGTTGTTTTTGCAACATTTTGATATATAAATAATTTATCCGCCTTGGCCGCAGGAGTGTTTTGCGGCCCCAGGAATATTTTAGGGACAGTAGATAATGCCAACCATCAACCAGTTAGTGCGCAAGCCTCGTGCTGCCGAACCTGTAAAAAGCAAAGTCCCCGCACTTGGCGGGAGTCCGCAGAGGCGCGGTGTATGTACACGCGTGTACACGACTACGCCAAAGAAGCCGAACTCCGCCTTGCGCAAGGTTGCCAAGGTGCGTCTCACCAACGGATTCGAGGTGATTTCCTACATCGGTGGTGAAGGCCACAACCTGCAGGAGCACTCGGTGGTGCTGATACGCGGTGGCCGTGTGAAGGATTTGCCTGGTGTGCGTTACCACATGGTGCGCGGCAGCCTGGATACCGCCGGCGTGAAAGACCGCAAGCAGTCCCGCTCCAAGTACGGTGCAAAGCGCCCCAAGAAGGCTTAAAACCCGATAAGGGGTAAGGGTGAAGGGATAAGGGTAACCCCTCCCCCTTAAACCCCTCCCCCTGATAACCCTTTACTTGCTTTAAATAACACGAGGTTTGAGATATGCCAAGACGTAGAGAAGTACCCAAGCGTGAAGTACTGCCGGATCCCAAGTACGGGAATCAGGATCTTTCCAAATTCGTTAATGTCCTGATGACGGCCGGCAAGAAGTCTGTTGCCGAGCGCATTCTTTACGGCGCTTTGGAGCAAATCGTGAAGAAAAGCGGCAAAGACCCGATCGAGGTGTTTAATCTGGCGCTGACCAATGCCAAGCCGCAGGTCGAGGTGAAGAGCCGCCGCGTCGGTGGCGCCAACTATCAGGTTCCGGTAGAGGTGCGTCCTTCACGTCGCGTGGCGCTGGCGATGCGCTGGTTGAAAGAATTTGCACGCAAGCGCGGCGAAAAGTCCATGGGCATGCGACTGGCGGGTGAGCTGATCGATGCGTCCGAAGGGCGTGGCGGTGCGGTCAAGAAACGTGAAGAAGTGCACCGTATGGCTGAAGCAAATAAAGCCTTCTCGCATTTCCGTTTCTAATTTGAGCTTGTAGCAAGCAGCTTGTAGCGAGTAGCAAAACCGGGTTGGCTACAAGCCACCAGCTACAGGCTACAAGCTTTGATAATAATTTAGTTAGGTATCCACCGTGGCACGCAAAACACCCATCGAGCGTTATCGCAATATCGGCATCAGTGCGCATATAGATGCGGGCAAAACCACGACCACCGAACGCGTCCTGTTCTATACCGGCGTTTCCCACAAAATCGGCGAAGTGCATGATGGCGCTGCCGTGATGGACTGGATGGAGCAGGAACAGGAGCGCGGAATTACGATTACCTCTGCTGCGACGACCTGTTACTGGAAGGGGATGGATAAAAACTACCCCGAACATCGCATCAATATCATTGATACACCGGGACACGTGGATTTCACCATTGAAGTGGAGCGTTCCATGCGTGTGCTGGATGGCGCGTGCATGGTGTATTGCGCGGTAGGCGGTGTGCAGCCGCAATCGGAAACCGTGTGGCGTCAGGCCAACAAATACGGCGTGCCGCGTCTGGCCTTTGTCAACAAGATGGATCGTCAGGGCGCGAATTTCCTGAAGGTTTATGAACAGATGCGCACCCGTTTGCGCGCCAACGTTGTGCCGATTCAGTTGCCGATAGGTGCCGAAGAAAAGTTTGAAGGTGTGATCGACCTGGTGCGGATGAAAGCCATGTACTGGGACGAGGCTACACAGGGTATGAAGTTTGAATTGCGCGACATTCCCGCTGACCTGCTGGAAACTGCCAAAGAATGGCGTGGGAAGATGGTGGAGGCTGCGGCCGAAGCGTCCGAAGAGATGATGAATAAATATCTCGAAGGCGGCGAACTGTCCGAGGCCGAGATCAAGCAGGGCTTGCGTATCCGTGTCATCGCCAGTGAAATCGTGCCGATGCTATGCGGTTCCGCTTTCAAGAACAAGGGCGTGCAGGCCATGCTGGATGCGGTGCTGGACTATTTGCCTGCGCCGACTGACATTCCTCCGGTCAAGGGTATCCTGGAAAACGAGACAGTGGGCGAGCGCAAGGCGAGCGACGATGAGCCGTTTTCGGCGCTGGCATTTAAAATCATGACCGACCCGTTTGTGGGCCAGCTGATTTTCTTCCGCGTCTATTCCGGCAAGTTGAACTCGGGTGACACTATTTACAACCCGATCAAAGGCAGAAAAGAGCGCGTTGGTCGTATTCTGTTGATGCACGCCAATGAGCGCGAGGAAATCAAGGAAGTTTTTGCCGGTGACATTGCTGCTGCAGTGGGTCTGAAAGAGGCGACCACGGGCGATACATTGTGCGATCCGGCCAAGGTGATTACGCTGGAGCGCATGATATTCCCTGAGCCGGTGATCCATGTTGCAGTAGAACCGAAGACCAAGATGGATCAGGAAAAAATGGGTATGGCGCTGAACCGTTTGGCGCAGGAGGATCCCTCTTTCCGCGTGCGCTCCGATGAGGAATCGGGGCAGACCATTATTTCCGGTATGGGTGAGTTGCATCTGGAAGTTCTGGTTGAGCGCATGAAGCGCGAGTTCGGCGTGGAAGCCAATGTGGGTGCGCCGCAAGTGGCTTATCGCGAAGCCATCCGCAAGTCGGTTGAAGTCGAGGGCAAGTTCGTCAAACAGTCCGGTGGCCGCGGCCAATACGGTCACGTGTGGCTGAAGGTCGAGCCAAATGAAGCCGGCAAGGGCTTCGAGTTCGTGGATGCCATCAAGGGTGGTTCCGTGCCGCGTGAATTTATCCCGGCTGTCAGGAAGGGGCTGGAAGATACGTTGCCGAATGGCGTGCTGGCTGGCTTCCCGGTAGTGGACGTGAAGGTCACGCTGTTTGACGGTTCGTACCATGACGTGGACTCCAACGAAAACGCCTTCAAGATGGCGGCTTCGATGGGCTTCAAGGACGGTATGCGCAAGGCCAGCCCGGTGCTGCTGGAGCCGATGATGTCGGTGGAGGTGGAAACGCCGGAAGACTATACCGGCACGGTGATGGGCGATCTGTCGTCGCGTCGCGGCATGGTGCAAGGGATGGACGATATGGCGGGTGGTGGCAAGGTGGTCAAGGCTGAAGTGCCGCTGGCGGAAATGTTTGGCTATTCCACTGCGCTGCGTTCCGCAACGCAAGGTCGTGCAACCTACACCATGGAATTCAAGCACTATACCGAAGCGCCAAAAAATGTGGCTGAAGCGGTTATAAGCAAAAAATGACTTTAAATAACCAGGGGACTTTAAATCATGGCAAAGAGTAAATTTGAGCGTACGAAGCCGCACGTAAACGTTGGGACGATAGGCCACGTGGACCACGGCAAGACCACCCTGACGGCGGCGATCACCACCGTGCTGTCGAAAAAATATGGCGGCGAAGCCAAGGCCTACGACCAGATCGACGCGGCGCCGGAAGAAAAGGCGCGCGGCATCACCATCAACACCGCCCACGTCGAATACGAAACGGCCAACCGCCATTACGCCCACGTGGACTGCCCGGGCCACGCCGACTACATCAAGAACATGATCACCGGCGCGGCCCAGATGGACGGCGCAATTCTTGTTGTATCCGCCGCCGACGGCCCCATGCCGCAGACCCGCGAACACATCCTGCTGGCGCGCCAGGTAGGCGTACCCTACATCGTCGTCTACATGAACAAGGCCGACATGGTGGACGACGCCGAACTGCTCGAACTGGTCGAAATGGAAATACGCGAACTGCTGTCCAAATACGAATTTCCCGGAGACGACACCCCGATCATCATCGGCAGCGCACTCAAAGCCCTGCAAGGCGACCAATCCGACCTCGGCGAGCCCTCCATCTTCAGGCTGGCCGAAGCGCTGGACACCTACATTCCCCAGCCGGAGCGCGCCCTGGAAGGCGCCTTCCTGATGCCGGTCGAAGACGTGTTCTCGATCTCCGGCCGTGGCACTGTTGTTACGGGTCGTATCGAGCGCGGCATCGTCAAGGTCGGCGAAGAAATAGAAATCGTGGGCCTCAAGCCCACCCTCAAGACCATCTGCACCGGCGTGGAAATGTTCCGCAAGCTGCTCGACCAGGGGCAGGCCGGAGACAACGTCGGCGTGCTGCTGCGCGGCACCAAGCGCGAAGAAGTCGAGCGCGGCCAGGTGCTGGCCAAGCCCGGCTCCATCACGCCGCACACCAAATTCACCGCCGAGATCTACGTGCTGAGCAAGGACGAAGGCGGACGCCACACCCCGTTCTTTCAGGGCTACCGTCCCCAGTTCTACTTCCGCACCACCGACGTGACCGGAGCGGTTGAACTGGCCGCAGGCACCGAAATGGTGATGCCGGGCGACAACGTCTCGGTGACGGTGAACCTGATTGCCCCGATCGCGATGGAAGAAGGCCTGCGCTTCGCGATACGCGAGGGCGGACGCACTGTTGGTGCAGGCGTGGTGGCGAAGATAATCGAGTAAGAATGCGAGAAGGGTGAAGGGGGAAGTGAGAAGGGTTAACCCTTCCCTCTTCTCTCTTCCCCCTTCCCTGATTTTATGTTTGCAAAGATTATTGAGTAAGACTACAATGCGCGCCCTCGCGTGGCTCTGACCGCGCGATTTTGTTCTTTAATCCGCAGCCGGACTAATGGCTGCAAGAAGCAGAGTGGAAATTATGCAAAGCCAGAAAATCCGTATTCGCCTGAAGGCGTTCGATTATGACCAGATCGACCAGTCCGCGCTACGGATCGTGGAGACTGCGAAGCGCACGGGCGCCGTGGTGAGGGGGCCGATCCCTCTGCCTACCAAAATTGAGCGTTTTGACATTTTGCGTTCCCCGCATGTGAACAAGACTTCGCGCGATCAGTTCGAGATTCGTACGCATTTGCGCATGATGGATATCATTGATCCGACGGAGAAGACCGTGGATGCGTTGATGAAGCTGGATCTGCCTGCGGGTGTGGATGTCGTAATCAAGCTGCAGTAACAAGCTGGTAGCCCGTAGCGGGTAGCAAAGACAGGTTTTGCTACAAGCTACCAGCTACAAGCTGAATTTGAATCGGCTGGCCAATTGTAGTCAGCCCCTTAAACTAAGGATAATAAAATGAGCTTAGGACTTGTCGGTCGCAAGATTGGCATGACACGCATCTTTACCGACGATGGTACATCGTTGCCGGTAACCGTGGTGGACGTGTCCAATAATCGCATTACCCAAATCAAATCCGCTTCCACAGATGGTTACAGCGCCGTGCAGGTTGCGTTTGGCACGCGACGCGCCAGCCGTTTGACCAAGGCTGCAGCAGGTCATTTCGCCAAAGCGGGGGTGGTAGCAGGTAGCGTACTGAAAGAATTCACCGCCACTCCGGAAGAATTGGGCAGTATGCAAGCAGGCGGCACGATAGGGGTGGATATGTTCAAGGTCGGCCAGAAGGTTGATGTTACCGGTGTGACGATAGGCAAGGGTTATGCCGGCGTTATCAAACGCTACCATTTTAAATCTGGCCGTGCTACCCACGGCAACTCCAAGTCGCACAACGTGCCCGGATCTATCGGTATGGCACAGGATCCGGGTCGCGTATTCCCGGGCAAACGCATGACGGGCCACTTGGGTGACGTGCAGCGCACCGTGCAAAATCTTGAAGTCGTCCGCATAGATGCCGATCGCCAATTGTTGCTGATCAGGGGTGCCGTCCCCGGTTCCAAGGGCGGCGATGTGGTTGTACGCCCGGCAGTGAAGGCAGGTGCATAATGGAATTGAAAGTTATTGACGACAACGGTCAGGCGACCACCAGCGTTACCGCCTCGGACGATCTGTTCGGTCGCGAATATAATGAGGCGCTGGTTCATCAACTGGTGACTGCATATCAGGCCAATGCCCGTTCCGCTAACAGCAAGCAAAAAGGCCGTAGCGAAATCGCCAAGAGCACACACAAACCCTGGGCGCAAAAAGGTACAGGCCGTGCCCGTGCCGGTATGGCATCCAGCCCATTGTGGCGCGGCGGCGGCAGGATTTTCCCGAATAGCCCGGATGAAAACTTCAGCCAGAAGGTCAACCGCAAGATGTATCGCGCTGGCTTGGCTTCCATCTTTTCGCAGTTGGTGCGTGAAAACCGCCTGACGGTGGTGGACAATCTGATTCTCGCGGCACCCAAGACCAAGCTGCTGGCACAGCGGATGAAGAGTCTGGGCATGGATGCCGATCGGGTGCTGATCATCACCGACAACTTCGACGAAAACCTTTATTTGTCTTCGCGCAACCTGCCGCACGTGCTGGTGGTCGAAGCGCATCAAGCCGATCCGGTCAGCCTGGTGCGTTTCCACAAGGTGCTGGTAACGCGCAATGCAATGGCGAAAATTGAGGAGATGCTGGCATGAGCGTAAATAAATTCAGCCAGGAGCGCTTGATGAACATATTGCTCGCTCCGCAAATTTCCGAAAAGGCGACTTATGTCGCGGACAAACATGAGCAGGTGATTTTCCGTGTGGCATCCGATGCCACCAAGCCGGAAATCAAGGCGGCAGTCGAGTTGATGTTCAAGGTGAATGTTGAGAACGTGCAGGTTGCTGTCGTCAAGGGCAAGCATAAACGTTTCGGCAGGTTTATGGGGCGGCGCAAGGATTGGAAGAAAGCGTACGTATGTCTCGCGCCTGGACAGGCAATCAATTTTGCTGCGGATGAGCAAGGATAAATATCATGGCACTGATCAAACTTAAACCGACATCTCCGGGGCGACGCGCTGTAGTGCGCGTGGTCAACCCTGACCTGCATAAAGGCAAGCCCCATGCAGCGTTGCTGGAAAGAAAAAACAGGACGGCAGGCCGTAACCATAACGGTCACATCACCGTCCGCCACATGGGCGGTGGCCACAAGAAGAACTACCGCGTAGTCGATTTCAAGCGCGACAAGGACGGTGTTCCGGCCACTGTCGAGCATCTGGAATATGACCCGAACCGTACTGCACATTTGGCGTTGCTGTGCTATGCCGACGGTGAGCGCCGTTACATCATCGCCCCCAAGGGCGTGGCAGCGGGGGCGCAATTGTTGAGCGGACCGGAAGCGCCGATCAAGGCAGGCAATGCGCTGCCGTTGCGCAATATTCCGGTGGGCTCGACCATCCATTGCATTGAAATGCTGCCCGGCAAGGGTGCGCAATTGTCGCGTTCCGCCGGAACCTCGGTACAGCTGCTGGCGCGTGAGGGCGCTTATGCGCAACTGCGTCTCCGTTCTGGTGAAATTCGCAAGGTGCATGTGGATTGCCGCGCGACCATCGGTGAGGTGGGCAATGGCGAACATTCCCTGCGTTCCATCGGCAAGGCCGGTGCAATGCGCTGGCGTGGTGTGCGACCGACCGTGCGCGGTGTGGCGATGAACCCGGTTGACCATCCGCACGGCGGCGGTGAAGGCAAAACTGCAGCCGGCCGCAATCCGGTCAGCCCGTGGGGCGTACCGGCCAAGGGCTTCCGTACGCGCCGCAACAAGCGCACCAGCGGCATGATCGTCCGCCGCCGCTTTCAGGTTTAAGGGGTAATAAATATGGCACGTTCAATTAAAAAAGGCCCGTTCGTCGACAACCACTTGATGAAAAAAGTGGAAACGGTACGCGCAACCAGCGACAAGCGCCCGGTGAAAACCTGGTCGCGCCGTTCCACGGTGTTGCCGGAATTCGTCGGCCTGACCATTGCGGTGCATAACGGCAAGCAGCATATCCCGGTGTACATCTCCGAGAACATGGTGGGGCACAAGCTGGGCGAGTTCTCGCTGACCCGCACATTCAAGGGACATGCTGCCGACAAAAAAGCAGTGGTCAAAAAATAAGGAGTCATGATGAGCACAACCGCAGTAGTAAAGGGTGTTCGCCTGTCGGCCCAGAAGGGCCGCCTGGTGGCGGATCAAATCCGCGGCTTGCCGGTGGACAAGGCGTTGAATATCCTCGCGTTCAGCCCCAAGAAAGGCGCCGTGATTATCAAGAAAGGATTGGAATCCGCGATTGCCAATGCCGAGCATAATGATGGAGCCGACATTGACGAGTTGAAGGTTACCACCATCCACGTGGATGAGGGTGCTTCGCTGAAGCGGAGCATGGCTCGCGCCAAGGGCCGCAACTACAAGATTGAGAAGCAGACTTGCCACATTACAATAATCGTCGGGAACTGAGGATCAAGTAACCATGGGACAGAAAATTCATCCAATCGGGTTCCGGTTGAGCGTACAAAAGAACTGGACTTCCAAGTGGTATGCCAACAGCAAGAATTTTTCCGGCATGCTGCTCAGGGATATCGAAGTGCGCGATTACCTGAAGAAAAAGCTGGCCGGGGCCGGGGTCTCAAAAATAATTATCGAACGCCCGGCAAAAAACGCCAAGATAACGATTTATACCGCCCGCCCCGGTGTGGTGATCGGCAAGAAGGGTGAGGATATCGAAGCCCTGCGCGTCGAACTGAGGAAACGCATGGGCCTGCCCGATGTAGCGTTGAATATCGAGGAAGTGCGCAAGCCGGAAGTGGATGCCCAGCTGATTGCGGAAAGCATCACGTCGCAACTGGAAAAACGCATCATGTTCCGCCGCGCCATGAAACGTGCCATGCAAAACGCCATGCGTTTGGGCGCGCAAGGGATCAAGATCATGAGCGCGGGCCGCCTGAACGGGATCGAAATTGCGCGCACCGAATGGTATCGCGAAGGCCGTGTGCCACTGCATACGCTGCGTGCCAATATCGACTATGGCACCGCCGAGGCGAAAACCACCTATGGCATCATCGGCGTCAAGGTATGGGTTTACAAGGGTGATCATACCGGGCTGGAAGAGGCATCCGCACCAGCAGTGGCCGAACCGGAAAAGAAAGCAAGGAAGTCGGGAGTAAAACATGCTACAGCCAGCTAAAAGAAAATACCGCAAGGAGCAAAAGGGCCGTAACACCGGCATTGCGACACGCGGCAACAAGGTAAGCTTCGGTGAGTTCGGCCTCAAGGCTGTCGGGCGCGGCCGTTTGACGGCACGCCAGATCGAGGCGGCACGCCGTGCCATGACGCGCCATATCAAGCGCGGCGGGCGCATCTGGATACGTATTTTTCCGGACAAGCCAATTTCGAAAAAACCTGCCGAGGTGCGCATGGGTAACGGCAAGGGCAATCCGGAGTATTACGTTGCCGAAATTCAGCCCGGCAAGATGTTGTATGAAATGGACGGCGTGGATGAAGTCCTGGCGCGCGAGGCATTTCGCCTGGCTTCCGCCAAACTGCCAATAGCCACCACATTCGTAGTCAGACAGGTAGGGGCGTAATCATGAAGGCGAGTGAACTGAGAGTGAAATCCGGAGCGGATCTGGAACAGGAATTGATATCACTGACCAAGGCCCAATTCGGCCTGCGCATGCAGGTGGCGACCCAGCAATTGAGCAATAACAGCCAGCTTGGCAAGGTGCGCCGCGATATTGCCCGCGTGAAAACCATATTAAGAGAAAAGGGTGCGCAGCAATGAGTGCAACGAATCTGAAACGTACGCTGACCGGCACGGTGGTGAGCGACAAGATGGACAAGACCGTTACCGTGCTGGTCGAGCGCAAGGTCAAGCATCCACAGTTGGGCAAGATATTGAGCGTGTCGAAAAAATATCATGCCCACGATGAAAATAATGAGTTCCATCAGGGTGATGTGGTTGCCATCGAAGAGTGCCGACCGCTGGCAAAAACCAAGAGCTGGCGTGTGGCCAGGCTGGTGGAAAAAGCCCAAGCGGCTTAGTTATTCCATTTCGCAATCAATAGTGAAATACCAAGGGGCGCGATTCATCGCGCCCTTCTTTTTGATCAATTTCTACCTCCTCCAAGCCAAAACGGGATAAGGCGAATTTCATGCTGAACTCCTCCAATGCGGCGTTGTGAAAACAGAAAACCATCAATGGCTTTCCTGCATTGTTTGGGTCTTTCTAACCAGGCTGGCTGATCTGGATAGGAAGAATAGCGCTGCTTTTCACCGGCAAATTTTCTTCGTGGCACGCGTTATTTTCTGAGCACCTGTTTCAAATATTCCCCGGTCACGCTGTCCTGGTTGCCTGCGATGTCTCTGGGCGAGCCTTGCGCGATGATGCGGCCGCCGCCATCACCACCCTCAGGACCCAAGTCTATTATCCAGTCGGCGGTCTTGATGACGTCCAAATTGTGTTCGATCACCACCACCGTATTGCCTTGGTCGCGCAGTTGGTGGATAACTTTCAGCAACAGGGCAATGTCGTGGAAGTGCAGGCCGGTGGTGGGTTCGTCGAGGATATACAGCGTGCGCCCGGTGTCGCGCTTGGAAAGTTCCAGCGAAAGTTTTACGCGCTGCGCTTCACCGCCGGAGAGTGTGGTGGCGCTTTGCCCCAGCGTGATGTAGCCCAGCCCCACGTCGAGCAGCGTTTGCAGCTTGCGCGCGATGACCGGCACGGGAGCGAAAAATTCGCGCGCCTGTTCCACCGTCATCTGCAAAATATGGTGGATGTTCTTGCCCTTGTATTGAACCTCCAGCGTCTCGCGGTTGTAGCGCATGCTGTGGCACACATCGCACGGCACATACACATCAGGCAAAAAGTGCATCTCGACTTTGATCATGCCATCGCCTTGGCAGGATTCGCAGCGGCCGCCCTTGACGTTGAACGAGAAACGCCCCGGCCCATAGCCACGTTCGCGCGACTGCGGCACGGCGGCAAATAGCTCGCGGATCGGCGTGAACAAACCGGTGTAGGTGGCGGGGTTGGAACGCGGCGTGCGCCCGATAGGGCTCTGGTCAACGTTGATCACCTTGTCGAAAAATTCCAGCCCGCTGATTTCGGCGAACGGCGCGGGCTCGGCATTGCTGCCATAGAGATGTTGCGCCACGGCGTGATACAGCGTGTCGTTGATCAGCGTGGATTTGCCGGAACCGGAAACCCCGGTGACGCACACCAGCAGCCCGACCGGCAAATCCAGCGTGACTTCTTTCAAATTATTGCCGCAGGCACCCTTGATTTGCAGCATGCGCTCCGGGTCGGGGGCGCGGTATTTTTTCGGCGCAGGGATACTGCGCCGACCGGAAAGATAATCGCCGGTGAGCGATTGCTTGTTCTTTTTTATATCCTCGGGCGTGCCCTCCGCCACCACCATGCCGCCGTGCTCGCCAGCTCCCGGCCCCATGTCCACCACATGGTCGGCGGCATGGATGGCCTCTTCGTCATGCTCCACCACGATCACGCTGTTGCCCATATCGCGCAGCTTTTTCAAGGTTTGCAGCAGGCGGTCATTATCGCGCTGGTGCAGGCCGATGGAAGGTTCGTCCAGCACATACATCACGCCGGTCAGGCCGGAGCCGATCTGCGAGGCCAGGCGGATACGTTGCGACTCGCCGCCGGAGAGGGTTTCCGCCGAACGCTCCAGCGACAGATATTCCAGCCCTACGTTGTTGAGGAAGGTGAGGCGGCTGGCAATTTCATGCACGATTTTGTCCGCGATGGCCTGTTTGTAACCGGCCAGCTTCACTCGCTGGAAAAAAGCCAGTGCCTGCTTCAGTGGCAAGGCGCTGAGTTCGTATATGGTCTTGTCGGCAATGCGCACATGGCGCGCTTCCAGGCGCAGGCGCGTGCCCTTGCATTCCGGGCAGAGGCAGGTGTTCAGGTATTTCGCCAACTCCTCGCGCACGGTGGGTGAATCGGATTCCCTGTAGCGCCGTTCCAGATTATTGATGATGCCTTCGAAGGGATGCGCGCGCACTGCGGGCTTGCCGCGCTCGTTGAGATAACGGAAGGAGATATTTTCCTTTCCGCTGCCATACAGAATGATCTGCTGGATTTTTTCCGGCAGGCTCTCGAACGGGCGTTCCAGGTCGAAATCATAATGCTTGGCCAGGCTGTCCAGCATCTGGTAATAAAACTGGTTACGCCGATCCCAACTCTTGATTGCGCCGGAGCTCAACGACAATTGCGGGAAGGCGACGATACGTTTGGGATCGAAGAAACTGATGTTGCCCAGCCCGTCGCATTTGGGGCAGGCGCCCATCGGGTTGTTGAACGAGAACAGGCGCGGCTCGAGTTCGGGTAGCGAGTAGTTGCAGATCGTGCAGGCGAATTTGGCGGAAAACATATGTTCTTTCCCCGTATCCATTTCCACTGCCAGTGCACGCCCATCGGCATGGCGCAACGCAGTTTCGAACGATTCAGCCAAACGCTGCTTGGCATCCGCGCCGACTTTCAGCCTGTCCACCACGATCTCGACGGTATGTTTTTTATTCTTCGGCAGCGCGGGCAGCTTGTCCATCTCGTACACCTTGCCGTTCACGCGCAGGCGCACGAAGCCCTGTGCGCGCAACTCGTCGAATAAATCCAGTTGCTCGCCTTTGCGCTCGACCACCAGAGGCGAAAGAATCATGATGCGTGTGTCCTGCGGCAGTTGCAGCACATGATCCACCATCTGCCCCACGCTCTGCGCCTGCAACACCAGATCATGCTGCGGGCAGTAAGGGTCGCCCGCGCGCGCGAACAGCAGGCGCAGGTAATCGTGGATTTCGGTGACGGTGCCGACGGTGGAGCGCGGGTTGTGCGAGGCAGCTTTTTGCTCGATGGCGATGGCGGGCGACAAACCCTCGATCAAATCCACATCAGGCTTTTCCATCAACTGCAAAAACTGGCGCGCGTAGGCGGAAAGCGATTCGACATAGCGCCGCTGCCCCTCGGCATACAACGTGTCGAAGGCGAGCGAAGACTTGCCCGAACCGGACAAACCGGTGATGACCACCAGCTTGTTGCGCGGCAGGTCGAGATTGATGTTCTTCAGATTATGCGTGCGTGCACCGCGTATCCGTATCTGTTCCATGCGAACCATCTTGAGGGAAAACGACCTGCCAATATACGCGAATTTTTGCGCTTTCCCAACCTGTGCAACAACGCTGTGTTAGACATCATGTATTGACCGGTAATCCCCTCAATCTCGGCTCTGAGCCTGTGGTTTTACGGAACCCCAAGCTTAACCCGCGTCGCTTGAGGTGCGGTAGGTCAATACATGATGTCTAACACACTTGCATATATCTGTTGGCAAGTGTGGTGACCTGCTAAAATACGCGGGTTTTTCAGCTTACCTAGCCCTTCGATGCAACCTGATAAAGATTCCATGACGCCTGTTGAGCGCCGCGCCAGTATTGGCTTGGCTGGCATTTATGGCCTGCGCATGCTGGGGCTGTTCATCATCCTGCCGGTGTTTGCGCTGTATGCCGAGCACTTGCCTGGGGGCGACAACAAGTTGCTGGTCGGGGTGGCGCTGGGCGCTTACGGCCTGACACAGGCCATCCTGCAGATTCCGGCCGGATGGCTGTCCGACCGTTACGGGCGCAAGCCAGTTATTTATGGCGGCTTGCTGATGTTCGCGCTGGGCAGCTTCATCGCTGCCTCGGCGGATAACATTTATTTGGTTATTGCCGGCCGCGCCATTCAGGGCGCGGGCGCGATCAATGCTGCAGTAATGGCGCTTGCCGCCGACCTCACACGCGAAGAAGTGCGCACCAAAGCGATGGCGATGATCGGCATGACCATCGGCGTCACGTTCTCCCTGTCGCTGATTTTGTCCCCGATACTCAATGGCCTGCTCGGCGTGCCCGGCATCTTTGCCTTGACCGGTGTGCTGGCCTTGCTGGCCTTGCTGGTGGTGCGCTTCGTGATTCCCGAACCGGCGATTACGCGTTTCCATAGCGACACCGAAGCAAACAGAAAACGCTTCGGCGAAGTGCTGCGCAACAAGGATTTGCTGCGCCTTGATTTCGGCATTTTCGCGGTGCATGCGGTACTGATGTCGGTGTTCATGCAAGTGCCGTTTCTGCTGCAGGCCAATGGATTGGAGGTGTCGCTGCATTGGAAAGTTTATTTGCCGGTGATGGTGGTGGCTTTTGTGCTGATGTTGCCGTTTATCATCCTTGCGGAGAAAAAGGGCAAGGTGAAGCAGGTGTTCATGCTGTCGATCGCATTGGCGGCGATTTCGGAAGTCATGCTGCTGTTTGCGCAACACAGCCTGTGGGGCGTGACTGCCGCGTTGCTGGTATTCTTTACCGCATTCAACGTGCTGGAAGCCAAACTGCCCGCGCTGATCAGCAAGGTTGCACCGCTGGCCGCCAGGGGCACGGCGATGGGCGTATACAGCAGCGTGCAATTTCTTGGCGCATTTTTCGGTGCGGCCGCAGGTGGCGCGTTGATGCAGTTTGTCGGCGGCAATGCCGTGTTTGTGTTCGATATCGCGGTGCTGCTGGTGTGGCTGGTGGTGGCATCCAGCATGCAGTCTCCGGCAACGGTACGCACCAAACTTTATCATTTGCCAGAAATGGATGATGCCGCTGCGGTAGAATTGCGCCAGCGTCTCGCGCAACTTTCCGGGGTACGCGAAGTGATGGTGATCGTAGCGGAGCGCATGGCCTGCCTCAAGGTGGATATGCAGATTTTTGATGAAGCGGCGGTAGAGCAACTTTTAAAGGGGGCATAAAATGTCGGTGAACAAAGTGATACTGGTGGGACGTCTGGGCAAAGATCCGGAAACGCGTTACATGACCAACGGCGAGGCGGTGACCAATGTCACCCTGGCTACTTCGGAAAACTGGAAGGATAAGAGCGGCGAAAAACAGGAGAAGACCGAATGGCACAATCTGGTGTTCTATCGCCGTCTGGCGGAAGTCGCCGGGGAGTACCTGAAGAAAGGCTCGCAGATTTACGTCGAGGGCAAAATACAAACGCGCAAGTGGCAGGACAAGGAAGGCAAGGATCGCTATTCCACCGAGATCATCGTGAACGAGATGCAGATGCTGGGCGGGAAATCATCTGGCGGCGGCAGCTTCGAAGTGGTGGACAAGCCCGCCGCATCGGCACCGGCGGGTGCGCCTGACGCCGGCAAGCCTGCACCGGCTAAGGGTGGTTTTGATAATTTTGATGACGATATTCCTTTTTGATTTTTGATGAGCAAGGCATTTGTTAAGGAAATAGACGACGAGGAAGATCTGGAACCGGCGCAGCAGCTTCCCGTTGGGCTGAAGAATTACATCACGCCATTCGGCTACCAGCGCCTCAAGGACGAGCTCGATCAGTTATGGAAAGTGGAGCGCCCGGCGCTGGTGAAGACCATCACGTGGGCCGCCTCCAACGGCGACCGCTCGGAAAACGGCGATTACATTTACGGCAAGAAGCGGCTGCGCGAGATAGACCGCCGCATCCGCTTCCTTTCCAAGCGGCTGGACAACGCCGAAGTGATAGACCCGGTGCAGCGGGTAAATTGCGACCAGGTGTTTTTCGGCGCGACGGTGACGGTGTGCGGGGAGGGCGGCAGCGAGCGCACATATAGCATTGTCGGCGTGGACGAGGCCGATCCGGGACGCGGCCTGATCAGTTGGGTGTCGCCGCTGGCGAGGGCGCTACTCAAGGCGCGTGAAGACGATGTGGTGATGTTGAGCATTCCCGGCGGGGTCGAAGAGTTGGTGGTGGCGGAAGTCGTTTATTGCTCCATAAGCTTCGCCGGTTGAGTCGCTGGCAAACCCTTCATTGCGGAAACCAAGCCAGGCTTGGTCAATTTCCAGCGAACACAGGTATCAGCACACGCCAATCCGCTCCTGAAATCAGGAGCGGCGTTAGTCCGGTCGTTGCTTATTTCAGCTTTTCAATATTCTTCATAACGCCGGTTGCTCCGCTAGACTGGCAGCTGTGTCCGGTACTACCATCGCACCCATCATACCGACTACGAATTCAAACAAATTTTATTTTGAGGAGCGCCGCCATGCAGCATCTGACACCCAAGCAAGCTTTTGAATTCCTGCAGGCTAATTCCGAGGCGATATTGGTTGACGTGCGCAGCGAGATGGAGCACATGTTTGTCGGCCATCCCAAAGATGCTATCCTGATCCCTTGGGTCGATGGGCCGGAGTGGGAAATCAACCCCCATTTCGTTGCCCATGTAAAAAAGGTAGCCAGCCTGAATCGCCCCGTTGTCCTGATTTGTCGCTCTGGCCGCCGCTCGGTGGATGCCGGACTGGCATTGGAAAAAGTGGGACTCCAGGAGGTGTATAACGTGTTAAACGGTTTTGAAGGTGACCTGGATGAGCAGCATCACCGTAACTCCCATAACGGCTGGCGCTTTGAAGGCCTGCCTTGGACACAAACGTGAGTCAACCTCAAAAATCTCTAGAAAGGAAACAGCATGATAGTAAAAATTTTCCGGCTTCTGCTTCTGGCTTTTCTGCTTGCTGTGGGAACGGCGACGGCTCAACCCGATGTCGAGGGGAGCAAAGATCACCCGATGTTCACCCGGATGCCCGGTTTTTACATCTTCGATTATCAGGCGTCCGACTTTGATTCGAATCAGTTCACCGTGTTCGCCAAGGTGGACTGGGAGGAAAAATCCATTGAAGGTAAAAAAACCACCATCTGGTACGAACTCAAGGAGGGAGCCAAGGGACCGTCGTCGCTACAGATAATCCGCAATCACCAGAAGGCGGCGGAGAAGATCGGTGGCAAAAAGCTTTACGAGAACGATGATCCTGCCGCAAGAAAACTCACCATGATGGTTTCAGGCGGCGGCAAAGAGACATGGGTGCAGGTGGAATCCAGCAATCCGGAAGGGTATGTCCTGACGATCATTGAAAAGGGCGACCTCAAACAGGAGGTCACGGCCACGGATATGCTCGACGCCCTCAACAAAGATGGGCATGTGGCGCTTTACATAAATTTCGACACGGGCAAGGCTACGATAATACCTGATTCTGCGCCGATCATTGACCAGATAGCCGCCATGATGAAAAGCGCCCCGGCGCTAAGGCTTGCAGTGGAAGGGCATACCGATAACGTGGGAGACGCGAAAAAGAATAAGAAGCTTTCGGAAGATAGAGCCAACGCAGTGGCGCAGGCCATCGCTCAGAAGGGAATTGAAAAAAGCCGGATGACCTCCGCTGGATTCGGCGCCGAAAAGCCGGTGGACGACAACAAGGTTGAAAGCGGCAGAGCCAAAAACAGGCGCGTGGAGCTGGTGAAAAGATAACTGCAGGCCAAAGAGTCCATCGCAGGGGCGGTTTGCGGATCGCGTCTGCGAACAACGAGTGGTTTACGCAAAATGACGGAGAGGGGCGGCAGTAGCGCTGCCGTAGCGCCACCAAATATGGGGTGTTTTGTTAAGGGCATTTGAGGTAGCGTAGTTTTAACCGTGGTAACTCGCGGTTAATATAATGCTTATGGAAACTGAGGTAAATTTCAGCTACATTTAATTCCAGTTTGATGGCTTCATCTATAAGTTGTAGTAGATTTCCACTCATTTACACATCACTCATTTGAAAATTTTACTGCCCGAGCCAAAGAGATAAGCCTGGGTGCTGGTAAGCGGTCGTATATTACCCCAACCTTCCGCTATTGGCACCGAGTTGCCCACCGAACAGTGATTATATGCATCCTGAAAGCGGTCATCGAAACTTTGCGTTCAGATAATTATATTCAGGTAACCTGATAACAGAAGTTCGTGCAGGTAAACGCCAGACCCAAGAGGCAGCACTTCGATGTCAGGGATTGTTTTTATTTATCTCTTGATCTGGGCCATAAATATCAAGCGAAAGTTCAATGCCACGGGACCCGAGTGCCAACAAATTAGCCGCAGAAAGGCTGGCACCCTCATTGGTTGTTTCCATAAATAGTCCATAGAGAAGATTTATATTGAAACGCTCTTTCAACTTTGACCACACGGATAAGTTTTGAGTGAGTTTACGCAACAATTCGACGACTTGTTCATCAAGATTGTCAGGCTCACGATCAGTTGCTTCAAGCCGCCACATTCCGATATATTTCGTATATTCACGGCCTGATTTTTGATCACGAACGACTTCGCCCTTGACCTGACTTGTCGTCGGAGAGCGGCCAAGGAGCCTGCTGATTTCTTCGGGCAAAAGATCATCACCAATTACTATCAATGCTGTTACCGATTTTTCGATATGCGCCATGTCCGCTGAATGATCAATAGTTAATAGACGGATGCTTGCATCCGGAAATTCTTAATAGTACTGGCGTACATAGTGTCATTGTTGGCGGATTCAACTCTGAAGTGCAACTTTTGTAAGTGAATTTAGGTGGCGAACTGCGTTAATATCGGAGCCACTTAAACGGCCAAGTAAAAGGAGTACAGATGAAACAGTATAAGCAGTTCACCAGTTTGCAACGATACCATATTTACGGGTTGAAACAAGCAGGGTCGAATCAAACCGAAATTGCGCAAAAATTGGCGTGGACAAATCCACTATTTCGCGAGTGTGCAGGCCGTGACGCGAGTGAACGCCGAGCAAGCTTCGAAAAGGATGATGCACAGGCAGGCTTGGCTACCATACCGGGGAAGGCTGAAACAACTGGGATGGCTGAGCGAAGCAGGGCATCCAAGTATTATTCTCACGGATTGGCAAGAGTGAAGCGTGTGCGACTATTTTCCGCGTTATCCCAACCAAATAAAAGCTCCCATTCTTCCCGTCACACCATCGCGCCGGTAGGAGAAAAAGTGCATGCTGTCGGTATGGGTGCATATTCCGCCGCCGTAGATTCGCGTGATGCCCAGTGCATTCAGGCGCAGGCGTGCGAGCTGGTAGATGTCGGCATGCCATTTACCGGATATGTCCGGTACGAATGCGGCAGAAGCCTCCTGCTGTCTGGCGATAAATGCTGCGCGTACTTCCTCGCCCACTTCGAATGCCTGCGGCCCGATGGCCGGGCCAAGCCAGGCCATGAGAGTATCGGGTGGCACGTTCATGGCTCTCACCGTGGATTCAATCACGCCATCGCACAAACCGCGCCAGCCTGCATGTACCGCACCGACCACATTACCCTGTTCATCGCACAGCAGCAGCGGCAGGCAATCCGCCGTCATCACCACGCACACCGCGCCGGGGCGCGAAGATACGCTGGCGTCCGCCTCAGGATAGCCGCCTCGACACGGTGCGGCGAAGCCGTCTGGTGCGAGAGAGGCGGCCACGCGGCTGCTCCCGCAAACGGCTGGCTCCGCCAGTAACGTGTCGCAGCCGCATGTGGTTTGTGCGGCGTCCGCCACCACCTTGCCATGCACTTGTTTGAGCCACACCGGCTCGCCTGGCAGCAAGGGAGCCAGCAACATGCGGTTGCGCGATACGGCCAGCGGATTGTCGCCAACATGATCGCCGAGGTTGAGACTGGCGTAAGGCGTAGCGCTCACACCGCCGTTGCGCGTGGTTTGCAAGGCATGCACATTTTTTGGCGCGGGCCAATCAGGAATGAGGCAGTGCTCAAGCAGGCTCATGCGATGCACTCCTGATCTGCGCCAGCAAATGAGCCATGTCATCCGGCAAGGGCGCTTGCCACTCCAGCCATTCGCCGGTCACCGGGTGTTCCAGCCCGAGTTGCGCCGCATGCAAAGCTTGGCGCGGGAAAGCCGCGAGTATGGTGCGCAGTTGTGGCGCGCATTTCTGCGCGCCTTTGATATATGTGCTGTCACCTACCAATGGATGGCGGATGGAAGCGAGATGCACGCGGATCTGGTGGGTGCGCCCGGTTTCCAGTTTGCAGCGCAGGAGGGTGCAGCCGGGAAAGCGCTCCGCCACACTGTAATGCGTGACCGCTGGTTTGCCGTTTTCCACTATAGCCATCTTGGTGCGTTGCGTGGGATGGCGGCCCATGGGTGCGTCCACCATGCCGGCGCGTTCCACTTCGCCATAGGCCAACGCGAGGTATTCGCGCTTCACGCTGCGTGCCTGCAACTGCCGCACCAGCGCGGTTTGCGCGGTGAGCGTCTTCGCCACCACCAGCAAGCCGCTGGTGTCCTTGTCCAGCCGGTGCACGATGCCGGCGCGCGGGATTTGACCGAGTTGCGGCGCATGATGCAGCAGGGCGTTGAGCAGCGTGCCTTCCCAGTTGCCGCTGCCCGGATGCACCACCAGCCCGTTCGGCTTGTTGAGGGCGAGGATGCTGTCGTCTTCGAACACGATGTTGAGTGCAATATCCTCGGCCTGATGCGGCTGCTCGGCGGGGTGCGACTGCGGCGTGACTTCGATCGCTTCGCTGCCCCACATCTTTTGCCTGACGGTGCCCAATGTGCTATCGACCTTGACCAGCCCCTGTGCTACCCAGTCTTGCAGGCGGCTGCGCGAATATTCCGGCAGCAGTTTGGCCAATACCTGATCGAGGCGCATTCCGGCGCATTCAACCGGCACCTTGAACGCGAGCGGGGAAAAGGGCAACGGGTTTGCGGTATAATCTTGCAACATTTTTTTGGGTTTAGTCATGCGCCATAGTTTAACTTTAATCCTGCTGTTCACGTTAACCGCGTGCAGTCTTTTCTCGTCATCCCCCGACGGGAAGTCCGCTACGGATTCCAGGCCGGCCAAGGAAATCTATGTCGAGGCCATGGAGCAGATGACTGACGGCAATTATGAAAAGGCCGTGAAAACTTTTGAAACGCTGCAATCGCGCTACCCGTACGGACGCTATGCGCAACAAGCGCAACTTGAAATCGCCTACGCCTACTACAAACAGAAAGAACCGGAATCGGCTATCGCGGCGGCAGACCGTTTTATCAAACAGTATCCCAACAACCCGCACGTGGATTATGCTTATTATCTGAAAGGGCTGATCAATTTCAACGAAGATCTCGGCCTGATGGGAGGGGTGGTGAAACAAGATCTTTCCGAACGCGACCCGAATGCGGCGCGCGATGCCTTCGCGGCATTCAAGGATCTGGTGACGCGCTTCCCCGGCAGCCAATATGCGCCCGACTCCAGGCTGCGCATGCAATATCTGATTAACGCGCTGGCGCGTTATGAAATCCATGTCGCCAATTATTATTTGCGCCGTGGCGCGTATGTGGCTGCCGCTAACCGCGCCAAGGGTGTGCTCACCGATTACCCGCAAACCCCCGCCATGCTTGATGCGCTGCAAATCATGGCGCAGGCCTATGATGCCATGGGCATGAAGGATTTGCGCGACGATGCGCAGCGTGTGCTTGACATGAATACCGCGAAGAATGCCGCAGCACCGGCTGCCAATCATCCGCCCCAAAACGAGAAATCGTGGTGGAAATTCTGGGAATAGGCCAAGGAAATTAAATGAGGTATTGCAGCGAATGCGGCGCGCCGGTCGAATTGCGCCTGCCACCCGACGACAACCGCCCGCGCCGTGTTTGTACCGTCTGTTCCACTATCCACTACCAGAATCCCAAACTGGTGATTGGCGCCATTCCGGAATGGGAAGATGGCCGCATTTTGCTGTGCCGCCGTTCCATCGAGCCGCGCCACGGGCTGTGGACGCTACCTGCGGGCTTCATGGAAAACGGCGAGACAACCACTGAGGCCGCCATGCGCGAAACGCTGGAAGAGGCCAACGCGCGCATAGCAATCGGCGATCTGTATTCGATGTACAACCTGCCCTATATCAATCAGGTGTACCTGTTGTTCCGTGCCAGGCTGCTCGACCTGGATTTTTCGCCCGGCACAGAAAGCCTGGAAGTCGAATTATTCGAAGAACAGGATATTCCATGGGATGAACTCGCCTTCCGCCCGGTGCGCTCCACCCTCCAGCATTACTTCGCCGACCGCAAGACCGGCAATTTCCAATTCCGCATCGGCAATCTGGAACCCGCCGTGCGTCCGGCATAGGCAACAAAAGCCCGCTCCTTCTCTGGGACAGGCTTTCCGCCTATAATTGCAACACCATACCCAGCATCCATGCACATGTCCGTAATCCGCCTTTCTTTACTGCTTGCCAGTCTCGTGTTGGGTGGTTGCGCATCAACCCACCACAACCCGGAAGACCCATTCGAGCCGTTCAATCGTGGCGTGTACCAATTCAACGAGGCAGTTGATAAGGCCGTAGTCAAACCGGCGGCAAAAGGCTACAACACGGTCATGCCAGCACCGGGCAGGATGATGGTATCCAATTTTTTCTCCAATCTGGATGACGTTATCGTTACCATCAACGACTTGTTGCAATTCAAGGTGTTGTGGGCTGTTTCGGACAGCGGGCGCATTCTCGTGAATTCCACGATAGGCCTCTACGGTTTTGTTGATGTCGCTTCCCAGGTGGGGCTGGAGAAACACGATGAAGACTTCGGCCAGACCTTGGGTCGCTGGGGTGTCGGCAGCGGTCCTTACCTGATACTGCCCGTGCTTGGCCCCAGTTCTGTGCGCGACAGTGTGGGGCTGTATGCGGATATTCGCGCCGGTGTGCTGAGAAGGGTCAAGTATGTGGACACCCGCAACCAGTTGTATGCGACAGATAAGCTGCGCGAACGCGCCAGCCTGCTGAATCAGGAAAAGGTTCTCGATGAAGCCATGATTGACCGCTACTCCTTTATCCGCGACGCTTACCTGCAGCGCCGCCGGAGCCTGATATATGACGGCAACCCGCCGCGCGAAAAATTCGATGACGACGAGAATGGCGGCGCGCAGGATAACACTTCAGTCAACGACAAAGAGGAAGGAACTCAGCCGCGGTAGCTGAAGCAGCTGTTGCAGCGCCTGTTGTTGCAATCAGCGTCGAACCGTTGCCGACTTGTTTGACCCTCGAAATAGAATTGGAATAAGACTGTTACAAACAAGGAACGGGAAAGGCTTGCAGTACGTAGGTTGGGCAAAGCGTAGCGTGCCCAACATTAATAAATGATACCTTCGTTTGTTGGGCACGCTACGCTTTGCCCAACCTACGAGAAGACAACTTTTCATTTTTGGTTCTGGCTCGTCCGGCTTAGGCTAAAGCACTTTACAAGACACTAAAACTAAAAAGGCTTGCAGTGATGCAAGCCTTTTTAGCTGGATTTGAAATTGTTAGAAGTTCAGCTTCCCGCGCGCAAAGCCTCAATACGCTCCTCCAGCGGCGGGTGGGTCATGAATAGACGTGACATTCCCTTCCCGCCGGAAATGCCGAAGGCAGCCATCTTTTCCGGCAGGGTGGCTTGCTCGTGGTTGATCTTCAGCTTCTCCAGCGCGGCAATCATCTTGTTGCGCCCGGCCAGACTGGCGCCGCCCGCATCGGCGCGGAATTCGCGCTGGCGCGAGAACCACATCACGATGATGCTGGCCAGCACCCCCAGCACCATTTGCGCCGCGATTTCAGCAACGAATGCGCCGATGCCACGGCCATTGCGCCCGTCATTCTTGAACAGCACACGGTCCACCAGGATGCCGAACAGCTTGGCGAAGAAAATCACGAAGGTATTCACTACGCCCTGGATCAAGGCGAGGGTCACCATGTCGCCGTTGGCAACGTGGCTGATCTCGTGGCCCAGCACGGCCTCCGCCTCGTCACGGCTCATGTTGTGCAGCAAGCCGGTGCTCACCGCCACCAGCGCGGCATTGCGGTTCCAGCCAGTGGCGAAGGCATTCACGTCCGGTGCATCATAGACCGCCACTTCCGGCATGCCGATGCCCGCCGCGTCCGCCTGCCTGCGCACGGTTTCCACCAGCCAGCGCTCGGTCGGGTCTATCGGGCTGGTGATGACCTGCGCGCCCACCATCCGCTTGGCCGACCACTTGGACATGAGCAGCGAAACAATCGAGCCGGAAAAGCCGATCACCGCCGACAGGGTCAGCAGCGCGTTGAAATTAATGCCGCCGCTCTGGTCGAGCACCCTGTCCACGCCAAGCAGGCGCAGGGAAATGTTGATGACGAAAATCACCGCCAGGTTGGTCAGGACAAACAGGAATATCCGCTTCATTTTGGTTTCTCCTAAGAACACTATCACTATGCATAAATACGGCGCGCAGTTTAACATCACTCGCCACTCGGCCTGTCATGTGGGGTGTGTCTCCGTTTTTTCAAGCGCGCTATTGGATGGATGATCTGCAAAGAAGTTCGCATTCTTGCCATACGTGCCAAACGGCACTAGCATTGCCTGACTTAATCAAAAAATTGCCATGCCCAATCACTACACCCGCACCGCCATCACCTTGCATTGGGCGGTGGCGGCGTTGATTTTCGCCACGTTTCCGCTGGGCGTGTATATGCATGACTTGCCGCTGTCGCCGGACAAACTCCGCCTATACAGCTATCACAAGTGGGCCGGCGTCACCATCCTGTTGCTGGCCGTGCTGCGCGTATCGTGGCGCATCGGCCATCGCCCGCCGCCGTTGCCTGCCGCCATGCCAAATTGGGAAAAATTAGCCGGGCACACCGTGCATTATCTGCTCTACGCATTGATCTTTGCCGTGCCGTTAAGCGGCTGGCTGATGAGTTCCGCCAAAGGCGTTCAGACTGTATGGTTCGGTGTGCTGCCCATCCCCGACCTGCTGCCCAAAGATAAGGAACTGGGCGACTTGCTCAAGGAGGTGCATGAAAGCCTCAACTTCGCTTTGCTCGGCCTGGTGCTTGCCCATGCCGGCGCTGCGCTCAAACACCATTTCATTGAGCGTGATGATATCCTTGTGCGCATGTTGCCGTTTCTCGGGAAAAATAAGCCATGAAACACCTGCTGATGATCGCGGCATTGCTCACCGCCTCGCCAGCCATCGGTGAGGAATTCACCGTGCTTGATGCACAACACAGCAACCTCAGCTTCACCTCCAGGCAGATGGGGGTGCCGGTGGAAGGCAGCTTCAAGAAATTCACCCTGCGCATTGCTGTCAACCCAGCCAGGCCGGAAGCAGGCTCGGCGCGCATTGACATTGACCTCACCAGCATTGATGCCGGCAGCACTGAGGCGGATGAGGAAGTTGCGGGCAAAGCATGGTTTGACAGCAAGCGCTACCCCACCGCCAGCTTCGTCTCCAGCGGGATCAGCAGGTTGGGCAATGGACGTTTTGAGGTCACCGGAAAAATGACCATCAAGGGCAAGACGCTGGATATCAAAGCACCGTTTTTGCTGAAGCAACAAGCCAACGCGCTAATCATTGAGGGCATGTTCCCGCTCAAGCGCCTCGATTATGGTATCGGCTCAGGCATCTGGGCGGATACCAGCGTGGTCAATGACGAAGTGCAAATCCGCTTTCACTTTACCGTTGCAAAAAATAACCACACTGAAAGGAAAACACCATGAATAAATTTCTCATAACCCTCTTCGCCAGCCTGCTTGCCGCACCCGCCTGCGCTGCGGATAGTTACACCATTGACCCCAACCACACCTGGCCTGTATTTGAAGTCAACCATCTCGGTTTTTCCACCCAGCGTGGCCGCTTCAACAAAACCAGCGGCAAGATCGTCCTTGACGCCGCCGCAAAGAAAGGTAGCGTTGATCTGGTCATTGCGACAACCTCGATCGACATGGGGCTGGATAAATGGGATGAGCACCTGAAATCAGAAGAGTTCTTCAACGTCGGGCAATTCCCCGCCATGCACTTCACCTCCGACAAGCTGGTGTTCGATGGCGACAAGGTCGTGGCCGCCGAAGGCAACTTTACTCTACTCGGCATCACCAAACCGCTGACGCTCACCGTGAGCAACTTCCGCTGCGCACCCCACCCGATGAACAAAAAACCGACTTGCGGCGCGGACATCACCGCCACTCTCAAGCGCTCTGAATTCGGCATGACCAAATACGTGCCAGCAGTGAGCGATGAAGTAAAAATCTCCGTCCCGGTAGAAGCGGTGAAGGACTAAACCTGAAAACGCCCGCCGGTGCCCGGTTATTGACCAGGCAAGCTGTTTTTTTATCTAGGGGTGTTACACCTGAATGCAAGGGAGCGAAGATTTAAGCCCCCAGATTTGGAAAGGTCATCATGTGCCTTGGCATTCCCATGCAAGTTGTCGAAGTCGATGGCGTGTTTGCCTGGTGTGAGGGGCGTGGTCGGCGCGAACGGCTCAATACCCTTTGGCTGGGAGAAACATCACCCGGTGACTGTGTGTATGCCGTGCTGGGGCAGGCTCGCGAAAAACTGACGGTGCAGCGAGTGGCTGAGATAAATCTTGCACTCGATGGCCTTGCGGCAGCATTGCAAGGAGAGACTAATCTTGATGCTTATTTTCCCGATCTCACGATGCCGCGATGATGCCGAACTTCGATACTGGCCGTGTGCGAATACAGCTCACGTGTGCTGATGGCAGGGTCGGCGCGGTGCAAGTCAGCAATGAACGCCCGGATGTGGCAATGGTTTTGCGTGGCCGCACGGCGGACCAGGCGGTGCAACTGCTTCCATTGCTGTTTGCTCTTTGTGGGCAGGCACAGGCGCGCGCGGCAGCGCTGGCCTTGGCTGCCGCACGCGGAGAAGAATGCGTGCCGCGACTCGATCCGAACGTTCAGCGCGAAGTGTTGCGTGAGCATCTTTGGCGCTGCCTGCTTGACCTGCCGCCACTGCTGGAGGAGGCCGCATTGCAGCAGGAATTTATCAGTGCAATGAAATGGGCCGCTGAAGGAAATCGCGCCGACTTGCATGCGTTGCTGAACAGCCCGCGTATTGCGACGCTTCACCAGCGTTTGCAGCAGATAGAAGAATCACATCCCGTTCCATCCCGTCTGTTGCCACGGCTTGATGCGAGAAGGTCGCTGGCAGAGTGGCCGCGTTTGAGCGCCAAATTCTGTCGCCTGCCAGATTGGCGTGGCATGCCAGCGGGAACCGGGGCCATCGCGCGACAACAGCAGATAGATAAAAAAACGACATCTCTATTTTCTGCATGTTGGCGGGCACGCTTCGACGAGCTGCTGGACTGGGCGACGGGTGATGACAAAGTCGGTGCCGGTGGCACCGTGAGCGCGACACCCGTGGCGCCCGGCATCGGCCGCTCACTCGTGGAGACTGCCCGTGGCCTATTGATGCATGAGATCGTGCTCGATGGGGAACGCATCGCCGACTATTTGATTGTTGCGCCCACCGAATGGAATTTCCACCCCCATGGAATACTGGTCGATCAGTTGCTGGGACAAGATGCAGGGGATCGCGCTGCGCTGCAACAACAGGTCGCGCGTGCTGTTGCTGCACTTGATCCCTGTGTGCCCTGGGGGCTGGAATGGGCATGAAGATACTCGTGCTGGGCATCGGCAATACGCTGCTTACCGACGAAGGCGTAGGCATCGTTGCCATGCGTGAACTGGAAGCCAAATTCGGCGCGCGCGAAGATCTGGAATTCCTCGATGGCGGCACGCTGTCCTTCACGCTGGCCGTGCCGATCAGCGAATGCACCGCCTTGCTGGTGATTGATGCCGCCGAGCTTGGTGCTGCACCCGGCATGGTACGCAGCTTTGAGGGCGAGGAAATGGATCGTTTTCTGGGAGCAAATCGCAAGAGCAGCGTGCATGAAGTGGGCTTGCTCGATCTGATGTCCATCTCGCGCCTCACCGGACACTGGCCAGAATGTCGTGCCCTGATCGGCATCCAGCCAGCCTTAATAGATTGGGGAGAAACTCTGACGCCAGCGGTCGCGGCGGCACTGCCGGAGGTATGCGCCACTGCCTCCGGGATCATCGGACGTTTTGGCAGTCACGCGGATTCGGCGATGCGTCATGATATGAATTGACCCACGCAGATTTGCCGCGCAGAATTCTCCCGCATTCCATGGTTCACCGACCACGAGGAGTCAACATGAAGCAAGCACAGCAACCGGACATACTGCCCGGAACCGTAGGCGAAGGCTTGGCGCAGCGCGGCATCAGCCGCCGCGAATTCCTCAAATTCTGTACTTCTCTGGCTGCGTTGCTGGCCTTGCCGCCTTCGATGGCGAGCGCGATGGCAGAGGCGATCTCCAAGGCGCGACGGCAATCGGTGATCTGGCTCTCCTTCCAGGAATGCACCGGCTGCACCGAATCTATCACGCGCTCGCATTCGCCGACGCTGGAGAATCTGATCTTCGACCTGATCTCGCTCGACTACCACCACACGCTGCAAGCCGCTTCGGGCGAGGCTGCCGAACATGCCCGCGCACAGGCGATGAAGGACAATGAGGGCAAGTATCTGTTGATCGTCGATGGCGCAATCCCGATGGGCAATCCCGGCTTCTCCACCATCGCCGGCATCAGCAACCATGACATGCTTACGGAGACAGCCAAGGGTGCTGCGGCCATCGTCGCGGTGGGAAGCTGTGCGGCCTACGGCGGCATCCCCAAGGCCGACCCGAATCCGACGGGCGCAGTTTCAGTGGGCGACATCATCAAAGACAAGCCCATCATCAACGTTCCCGGCTGTCCGCCGATCCCGGTGGTGATGACCGGGGTGCTGGCGCACTTCCTGACTTTCGGCGGCATCCCCGAACTGGACGCACAGGGCCGCCCCAAGTCGTTCTACGGCGAGACGATCCACGACCGTTGTTACCGCCGCCCGTTCTATGATCAGGGCAAGTTCGCGCAGAGCTTCGACGATGAGGCAGCACGGCAAGGCTGGTGTCTGTTCAAGCTCGGCTGCAAGGGGCCGGTCACCTACAACGCCTGCGCCACGACGAAGTGGAACGACGGCACCAGCTTTCCCATCCAGTCCGGCCACGGCTGCATCGGCTGTTCCGAGCCGAATTTTTGGGATGCCGGACCGCTCTATAAAGCGTTGTCCATGCCGGTGTCGGTGACACCTTCCATGCTGGGTGCGGCGGCGGCAGTCGGCGCGGCAGCAGGAGTGGCGATCACCTGGCACAATCGTTCGACCAAGGCTGCGGCAAAAGCGGCACACGAAAAAATGACGGTGCAAGACCTTACTCGGGAGGAAAAATGAATGCGGATTGTTCGATGGACAGCCAATGCGTCATTCCCGCGAAAGCGGGAATCCAGTTGATTAAAAATCCCCGCGTAGCGGCTCGATACTGATGTTTGGCCGTTCCTCGAAACTCGCCGCAAGCGGCTCGTTTTGTCCGCTTTGCGGAGTGTTGTTTTTGCTGGATTCCCGCTTTCGCGGGAATGACGGCGCTAATGGGTAATTAAAATGAGCCACCTCGATCTGCTGACTTTCGCGCGCGGCAACGCGCTGAACTGGTCGTTGATGCTGTGCGTCGCGGGTGTCGTGCTGCGCCTGTTCGAAATCTTCGGGCTTGGCCGCGAGGCCGATCTGGCAAAGCCTCGCGCGGTCAGCCCCGGCAGCGGCTGGCGCACCATGATCACGCGCTCGTTACCGGCAGAAGGTATGCTGAAACGCGATCCGGTGACTTACATCGGCGGTTATGTGTTCCACTTTGGACTGCTGGTTGCCATCTTCTTTTTCGCGCCGCACATTGAATTCTTCCGCAGCCTGACGAGCCTAGTCTGGCCGGGTTTGCCTACAGCGCTGATAGATGCCTCGGTGGTGGCGGCGATGGTGGCTTTGGGCGTGCTGCTGGCGCACCGGCTCAACAACCCGGTGAAGCGCATGTTGTCTGGCATCGGTGATTATGTCGCCTGGGCAGCGACGCTGCTGCCGTTGCTGACCGGCTATCTGGCCTATCACCACCTGTTGCTGGAATACACCCTGATGCTGGCGCTGCACCTGTTCTCAATAGAGTTGTTGCTGGTGTTGCTGCCGTTCACCAAACTGTTTCACTCGTTCTCCCTGTTCATTTCGCGCTGGTATAACGGCGACGCTTTCGCTAGTAAAGGAGTCGCATCATGAGCGCGTCTCTCGCCAAAGGCATCAACGCCTTCAAGGAAGTGCTCGATGCGCCGATTGCCAGCTTCTTCTCCAGTTGCGTGCGTTGCGGACTGTGTGCCGAAGCGTGTCTGTTCTACACCGAAACCGGCGAAGCGAAATACACCCCGATCCACAAACTGGAACCGTTGCGCCGCGTCTGGCAGCAGGAATACACCTTGCTGGGCGGCTTGGGCAAACTGCTCGGGTTGTCCAAACCGGTGACGGACGCAGAGCTGGCGGAGTGGGAGCCGCTGGTCTATGACAGTTGCACGTTGTGCGGTCGTTGCTCCATGATTTGCCCGGTGGGCAACGACATCACCTACATGATCCGCAAGATGCGCGAAGGCATGGCAGCCTCGGGGCATGCGCCGGAAGATATGATCGATGCGACGACACGCGCCATCACCATCGGCAGCCCGATGGGCATCAAGTGGCCGGCGGTGCTGGCGCAGATTAAACACGTGCAGGCCGACACCGGCATCGAGGTGCCGGTGGAACGCGAGGGCGCGGACTACCTGGTGTTGATGTCCTCGATGGAGATTATCAATTTTCCCGAATACCTGTCTGCACTCAGCCGGATATTCAAACAAGCCGGGGTAAGCTGGACGCTGGCGCAAGATGCGTTCGAAGCGACCAACAGCGGCATCCAGATCGGCGCATCCGATCTGGCGCGAGAGATCGTCAGCCGCATTGTGGTGGCAGCCGAGCGCCTGAAGGTCAAGTGCGTGATCAGCCCGGAATGCGGCCATGCCTTCACCGCGTTACGCTGGGAAGGGCCGAACCTGATGGGCAGACCTTTTGGCTTCGAGGTGAAGCATATCCTCGAAGTGCTGGATGAACTGCATGCGGCAGGCAAACTCAAGACCAGGGGCAAGGATCAGCGTCCGCTGACTTATCACGATCCCTGCCAGATCGCCCGGCGCGGCGGCGTGGTGGAACAGCCGCGCCGCTTGCTGTCGGAGGTCGCCGCAGATTTTCGCGAGATGTCCGATGCCGGAGTGATGAACTGGTGCTGCGGCGGCGGTGGCGGAGTCTCGGCCAACTCGCGCGCCGACCCGTTACGCTTGCAGGCTTTCAAGGTCAAGAAGCGGCAGATCGAAGCCACCGGCGTGCAGACGCTGATCACCGCCTGCGCCAACTGCCGCATCGTGATTGAAGAAGGTCTTGAGCATTACCACATGAAGGTCGAAGTGATCGGGCTGACCGAATTGCTGGCCGGATATCTTGTTGAGGAAGACACACCATGAACCAGCCAACCACCAGACGCGTCATCGTCGATCCAGTCACCCGCATTGAAGGGCATTTGCGCATCGAGGCGGAGACCGATGCCGCAGGCCGCATCACCCGTGCCTCATCGGCTGGCACCATGGTGCGCGGCATCGAGATCATCCTGCGCGGGCGCGATCCGCGCGAGGCATGGGCGCTGGCGCAACGTATCTGCGGCGTATGCACGCTGGTGCATGGCATCGCCTCGGTGCGCGCCGTCGAAAGCGCGCTGAATATCGAGGTGCCAAGCAATGCGCAACTGATCCGCAACCTGATGATCGGCGCGCAATACATCCACGATCATGTGATGCACTTCTATCATTTGCATGCGCTGGACTGGGTGGATGTGGTATCGGCATTGAAGGCCGATCCCAAAGCCACCTCGGCGCTGGCACAAAGTCTGTCGGGCTATGCCAAGTCGTCGCCGGGCTATTTCAGTGATGTGCAAAAGAAGCTGAAAGGTTTCGTCGAGGCTGGTCAGTTGGGCATCTTCGCCAACGGCTACTGGGGGCATCCGGCCTACAAGCTACCGCCCGAAGCCAACCTGATGGCCGTGGCGCACTATCTCGATGCGCTGGCCTGGCAACGCGACGTGGTGAAATTGCATGCCGTGTTCGGCGGCAAGAATCCGCACCCGATGTTTCTGGTCGGCGGCGTGCCCTGCGCCATCAGCATTGACCCTAACCATCCCGGTCAAGGCAAGGGGCCGCATTTTCACGGCGGTAACTCCGGCACGGCGCTCAATGTGGTCGGACTGCAAACAGTGCAGAACGCGATCAACCAGATGCGCGAGTTCGTCGATCAGGTCTATGTGCCGGATACACTGGCCATCGCCGGTTTCTACAAGGACTGGTTCGCCAGGGGCGAAGGCATCGGCAGCTTCCTCACCTACGGCGAGTTCCCGGCCAAGGGGATGTCCGATCCGTCCTCTTACCTGATCCCTTCCGGCGTGATACTGGATCGCGACCTGAGCAAGATACACCCCATCGACCTCAATGCGGAAAGCGAGATACAGGAATTCGTCAGCCACGCCTGGTATGAATATTCCGTGGGCAAGGAAAAGGGCCTGCATCCTTACAAGGGCGAGACCAAGCTCGATTACACCGGACCGAAACCGCCGTATCAGCAACTCGACGTGGACAAGGATTATTCCTGGATGAAGTCGCCGCGCTGGAAAGGCAGGGCCGTCGAAGTTGGGCCGCTGGCGCGCGTGTTGATGATGTATGCAGCAGGGCATGAACAGACCAAAGAGCTGGTCGGCATGGCGCTGAAAAAACTCGATCTGCCGGTACAGGCGCTGTATTCGACTCTGGGGCGCACCGCAGCACGCACGCTGGAAACCAAGATCATCGCCGATCAAATGCAGGGCTGGTATGACCAATTGGTCGCCAACATCAAGGCGGGCGATGTCAGGACTTTCAACGAAACGAAGTGGGAGCCTTCCACCTGGCCGAGCCATGCGCAGGGCGTGGGTGTCACGGAAGCGCCGCGCGGCGCGCTTGCGCACTGGATCGTCATCGAGGATCAGAAGATTGCCAACTATCAGGCCATTGTGCCGAGCACCTGGAATGCAGGCCCGCGCGATGCACAGGGCAATCAGGGGCCGTATGAAGCAGCCTTGCAAGGCCACCAGTTGTACGACGTGAAACAGCCCATCGAGATCCTGCGCACCATCCACAGCTTCGATCCCTGTATCGCCTGCGCGGTGCATCTGACTGATCCAGATGGACAGGAATTGATGCAAGTGAAGGTGCTCTAAGGAGAAGCGTTTTGCTTCCGAATCAAAATATAAACTGAAACGCCCCTGAATTCATTGACACCTATAAGCCATAAGCTGGGATATTTGATTATCTGCTTCGAAGGGATCGACCGCCCGCATTGTGTCGAAAGCTGCGCTTGGTGAACGGCAAATTCGTGCCGTGAAGCGGAAGATCAAGGTATGAAATGACCGCTTGCCAGTGCCCGGATTTATCTCTTCGGGCGCGCCAATATAAAATTGGAACTGTGATAAGCCAGTTGCCTGATTTGTCCGAACCGGCCATAGCTCAAATCCATGGCCGAACTCACCCCCACATGGTGCTTTCTCAACCCAAGCCCTCTTTTTCTAGCCGCCTGGAGCTTGACTGGAGGAACGCGGCAAAGAATAATTCGAGCCGTGCGGTTGAATTTCCTATCCTTAAAGGAAAGAGCGATGTATCTCAACCAAGCGAAAATTTTATTAACCAATTCAGGAGGCGAATCAATGAAAATCGTTTTAGTTTTTGGAACTGTTACCCTGCTTTCTTTCATGATTTCCGGCTGTAACAATTCAAGCGTATCCACAGGCGGAAGCATCGTTGGCGTGTGGGACTGCCATACCAAGAGTGAAGACGGTGCATCAAACTCGAACGTGGCCGATACCAAGACATTTAATGCCGATGGGCAGTATTTCTCGTCGAAGGCGCCAGAAGGAAAAAGTTATAAATATCGTCTGGAAGGGGATAAGTTGATTTTCACATTTTCATATGGAGACTGGGACGAAAAAGTTACACGCCTGACCAACGACTCTCTGGAATACTACAACGACAAGTCAGGCAAGCCGGTTAAGGCAAGTTGCCGAAAAAAGTAAAAAAACAAGAGAGAACAGACCCTGGGTTTCCCCTTGATATTCACCGCATGGCAAGCCTGCTGCTGGAATAATAGAGGGATAATAGGAGACCACGGTTTTCTGTAATCTTTCTCATTAGCTGCGGATACTTGCTGGCGCATTGGCTCGTTGTTGGATGGCAGGTTCCGCTCTTGCTTGACGCCAACCGAGGACTACCTTGCACGTTGACTGACGGTCTGCTTTTGGAAGTGCGAAGTGCAGTTCAGTGTCGAAAACTGCCCTTCGTGAACGGCAAATTCGTGCCGTGAAGCGGAAGGTCAAGGTAATATAATGACCGATCACCATTGCATAAATTTATCTCTTGGGGCACTCCAATATCAAATTGGGGCGGTGATAAACCAGTTGCCCGATTCGCCCGAACCAGCGAGCCAGCCATAACCAGAACACCTGACCGAACTCGCTCCGCCGCTTTGAGTCTCCTCAACCAAAGACCACTTTTCCTTCCAGCCTAATTGCCCTGTCCGCCCAGACAAGGTAAAATTCGCGCCCTTTTGCTTTGCTATTTGGCGATTTGTGTCGCCACTTTTTTTGGCTATTGGTTTTAATGAGGAATAACGTGAACCATCCTTCGTCGCCCGTACAGTCAGGGCTGCCAGCTCAACAGGGTTTGTATGACCCGCGCCATGAGCGCGATGCATGCGGTGTGGGCTTTATCGCGAACATCAAGGGCAAGAGGAACCATGACATGGTGCGCCAGGGTTTGCAGATTCTGGAGAACCTTACCCATCGCGGCGCGGTGGGCGCCGACCCGCTGGCAGGCGATGGCGCGGGTATCCTGATTCAGATCCCGGATGCATTCATGCGCAAGTCCTGCGCGGAGCTGAGCGTGACGCTGCCGGCGGAGGGTGAATACGGTGTCGGCATGCTGTTCCTGCCGCGTGCGGCTGCGGCACGCGCCACGTGCGAGAAAGTGATCGCCGACAAGATCGCGGCGGAAGGCCAGGTTTTGCTGGGCTGGCGCGATGTTCCGGTGGATAACCGCAGCCTGGGCGAAAGCGTCAAGGCGGCGGAGCCGATGGTGCGCCAGGTGTTCATCGGTCGCGGCAAGCAGTGCACCAAAGGTAGGCAATCCGCATCCAACCTTCGGTTGGGCGGAGCCGAAGAACTTTTGGCCGGGCACCCGATTGACACTGCGGATGCAGACCATTTCGAGCGCAAGCTGTTTGTGATCCGCAAGACAGCCGAGCACGCCGTGCGTGCCTTGCCCGATGAGCAGAAATGCGGCTTCTATATTTCTTCGCTGTCTTCGCGCACCATCGTCTATAAGGGCATGTTACTGGCCGATCAAGTCGGCAAGTATTATCTCGACTTGCAGGATGAAAACCTGGTCAGCGCATTGGCGCTGGTGCATCAGCGCTTCTCCACCAATACTTTTCCAACCTGGGATCGGGCGCATCCGTTCCGCATGATCGCGCACAACGGCGAAATCAATACCCTGCGCGGCAACGTGAACTGGATGGCCGCGCGCCACGCCACGATGTCGTCCGGGTTGCTCGGCGAGGATCTGGAAAAGCTGTGGCCGCTGATCGTTGAAGGCCAATCCGACTCCGCCTGTTTAGACAATGCTCTGGAACTGCTGGTGGCGGGCGGCTACTCACTGGCGCACGCGATGATGTTGCTGATTCCCGAAGCCTGGGTGGGCAGCCCCCTGTTAAACGAAGAGCGCCAGGCTTTCTACGAATACCACGCTATCCTGATGGAGCCATGGGACGGCCCCGCCGCCGTGGCTTTTACCGATGGTCGCCAGATCGGCGTGACGCTGGATCGCAACGGCCTGCGCCCGGCGCGTTATCTGATTACCGACGACGACATGGTGCTGATGGCGTCGGAAATGGGTGTGCTGGACATTCCGCAACACAAGATCGTGAAGAAATGGCGGATACAGCCCGGCAAGATGTTCCTGGTTGATTTGCAGGCCGGCCGGGTTGTTGATGTTATCAAAATGAAGCAACAGCTCGCCACCGCCCGGCCTTACCGGCAATGGATAGAAAAATCGCGCTACTTTCTGGATGATTTGCCGGTTGTATCTGGCAAGACCGCTCTGAAGGAAAGCCTGCTCGACACCCAGCAGGCATTCGGTTACTCGCAGGAAGATATCAAGTTCATCCTCACCCCCATGGCTGCTGCGGGCAAGGAAGAGATCGGCTCGATGGGCAACGATGCCGCGCTGCCGGTGTTGTCGAACAAGAATCGCTCGCTCTACGATTACTTCCACCAGTTGTTCGCGCAAGTGACCAATCCGCCGATAGACCCGATCCGCGAAGAGATCGTGATGTCGCTCACTTCGTTCATCGGCCCCCGGCCCAACCTGCTCGGCGTCGATGAGACCGACCCGCCGTTGCGTCTGGAGGTGCACCAGCCGGTGCTGTCCAGTGAGGATATGGCCAAGCTGCGCGACATCAGCAAACTGACACAGGGGCGCTACAAATCGCTGGTGCTGGATATTACCTATCCCGTCACCCGGGGCGCGAAAGGCTGCGAGGCCGCCATCAAATCGCTGTGCGCCGCAACCGACAAAGCGGTGGCGGACGGCTACAACGTGCTGATCCTGTCCGACCGTGCGCTATCGGGCAAGCGCGTGGCCATCCCTGCGCTGCTGGCCTGTGCGGCGGTGCATCATCATCTGATCCGCGAAGGCTTGCGCACCAGCGCCGGCCTTGTGGTGGATACCGGTTCCGCGCGCGAGGTGCATCATTTTGCGCTGCTTGCAGGTTACGGCGCCGAGGCGGTGTGCCCTTGGCTGGCGTTTGAAACGGTTGCCTCCATGGCCGGCCATTTGTCTGAAGGCCTGACCGGCAAGGAAGCCAACAAACGCTTCATCAAGGCAATCAACAAGGGGCTGCTCAAGGTGATGTCCAAGATGGGCATCTCCACTTACCAGTCTTATTGCGGCGCGCAAATATTCGAAGCCATCGGCCTGAATGCCGAATTTATAGAAAAATATTTCACCGGCACGGCAACCCAGATCGAAGGCATCGGCTTGAGTGTGGTGGCCGAGGAAGCGGTGCTCACCCACCGCAACGCATTCGGCAACAATCCGGTGCTGGCGAACGCACTCGAAGCGGGCGGCGAGTATGCCTACCGCATACGCGGCGAAGAGCACATGTGGACACCCGATACCATCGCCAAATTGCAGAACGCAACGCGCACCAATAATTTTGCGACCTACAAGGAATACGCCAGGTTGATCAACGATCAGGGCCAGCGCATGAAAACCTTGCGCGGCCTGTTTGCAATCAAGCCTGCTGGCGCGCCGGTGCCGCTGGAAGAAGTCGAGCAGGCAAAGGAAATCGTCAAACGTTTCGTCACCGGCGCGATGTCGCTCGGTTCGATTTCCACCGAGGCGCATACCACATTGGCGATTGCCATGAACCGCATCGGCAGCAAGTCCAACACCGGCGAAGGCGGCGAGGATCCGGCGCGCTTCAAGACAATCAAGGGCGGCGAAATGCTTTCCGAGATCATCGGCAAGAATCGTGTCGCCTGCGACCGCGAACTCAGGGTCGGCGATTCGTTGCGTTCGCGCATCAAGCAGGTGGCCGCAGGACGATTCGGCGTCACCGCCGAATACCTGAGCAGCGCCGACCAGATCCAGATCAAGATGGCGCAGGGCGCCAAGCCCGGCGAGGGCGGGCAGTTGCCCGGCCACAAGGTGTCGGAATACATCGCCAAGCTGCGTTACTCGGTGCCGGGCGTGGGGCTGATTTCCCCGCCGCCGCACCATGATATTTATTCCATCGAAGACCTGGCGCAACTGATCCACGACATGAAGAACGCCAACCCGTCCGCCTCGATTTCGGTGAAGCTGGTGTCCGAAATCGGCGTGGGCACCGTGGCGGCGGGCGTGTCCAAGGCCAAGGCCGACCACATCGTGATTTCCGGCTTCGACGGCGGCACCGGCGCATCACCGCTGTCGTCGATCAAGCACGCCGGCGCGCCGTGGGAGCTGGGCCTGGCGGAAGCGCAGCAGACGCTGGTGCTGAACAGGCTGCGCGGGCGCGTCGCGCTGCAAGTGGATGGGCAGCTCAAAACCGGGCGCGATGTGCTGATCGGCGCACTGCTCGGCGCCGATGAATTCGGCTTCGCCACCGCGCCGCTGGTGGTGGAAGGCTGCATCATGATGCGCAAGTGCCACCTCAACACCTGCCCGGTGGGCGTGGCCACGCAAGACCCGGAGCTGCGAAAGAAATTCACCGGCCAGCCGGAACACGTGGTGAACTACTTCTTTTTCGTTGCCGAAGAGTTGCGCGAATACATGGCGCAGATGGGCATCCGCAAGATGGATGAACTGATCGGGCGCAGCGATTTGCTTGACGTGAAGCAGGGTATCGCCCACTGGAAAGCCAATGGCCTGGACTTTTCCCGAATTTTCCACCAACCCGATGTGCCCGCCAGCGTGGCGCGCCTGCACGCCGAGGTGCAGGATCACGCGCTGGAAAATGCGCTGGATAACAAGCTGATCGCGCAAGCCAAGGCCGCGCTGGAACATAAAAAACCGGTGGTCATCGAGAGCGCCATCAGAAATGTTAATCGCACCGTCGGTGCCATGCTATCGCATGAGGTGGTAAAGCGTTACGGCCATGCCGGGCTGCCCGTAGACACCATCACGGTGAAGCTCAAGGGTTCTGCGGGGCAAAGCTTCGGAGCCTTCCTCGCGCATGGCATCACGCTGGAACTGACCGGGGAGTGCAACGACTATGTCGGCAAGGGGTTGTGCGGCGGCCGCATCGTGGTGTTGCCACCCAGGGAATGCAAAATTGTGGCGGCAGACAATATCATCGTCGGCAACACCGTGCTGTACGGAGCAACCAGCGGCGAGAGCTACTTCTGCGGTGTGGCGGGTGAGCGTTTCGCGGTGCGTAATTCCGGCGCGGTCGCGGTGGTGGAAGGCTTGGGTGACCATGGCTGCGAATACATGACCGGCGGCATGGTGGTCGTGCTGGGGCAGACCGGGCGCAATTTTGCGGCGGGCATGTCCGGCGGTGTGGCTTATGTGCTGGACGAAGATGGCGGCTTTGAAAATCGCTGCAATATGGCGATGGTGGCGCTCGAGCCTGTGCCGGAAGAAGTCGCCGCGCTGGATAGCGAGGATGTATTGCCTGAAGGGCATGGCCGCGTGCATTTCAACCATCTTGGCAAGGCCGATTCATTGGCCTTGCGCGGCAAGATAGAAAAACATTTGCGCTACACCGGCAGTGTGCGCGCCAGGTTTATTCTCGACAACTGGTCGCACTACTTGCCGAAATTCGTCAAGGTGATGCCGACCGAATATCGCCGCGCCTTGCAGGAAATTGCGGAGCAACAAGCCAGGCAAAGGGAGGCCGAATAAATGGGCAAGCTTACCGGATTCATGGAATTCAGCCGCTTGAGCGAAGAGTATTTGCCGGTTGCGGAACGCCTGAAAAATTATCGTGAGTTCGTGCTGCACCTGACCGACGAGCAGGCCCGGACGCAAGGCGCGCGCTGCATGGATTGCGGCATCCCGTTTTGCAGCAGCGGCTGCCCGGTCAACAACATCATCCCGGACTGGAATGACCTGGTGTACCACGGCAACTGGAAGCAGGCGCTGGAGGTATTGCATTCCACCAATAATTTTCCGGAAGTCACCAGCCGCATCTGCCCCGCACCGTGCGAAGCGGCGTGTACGCTTAACATCAACGACGTTGCGGTAGGCATCAAGTCCATCGAGCACGCCATCATCGACAAGGGCGGCGAAAACGGCTGGGTAGTTCCGCAACCGGCGCAACACAAGACCGGGAAAAAAGTGGCGATAGTCGGCTCCGGCCCTTCCGGGCTGGCTGCGGCGCAACAACTGGCGCGTGCCGGGCATGACGTGACGGTGTTCGAAAAGAACAGCCGCATCGGCGGTTTGATGCGTTACGGCATTCCCGATTTCAAGCTCGACAAAAGGCTGATCGATTGGCGCGTGGCGCAGTTGCAGGCAGAGGGCGTGGAATTCCGCACCAATATTTTTGTCGGCAAGGATGCACCAGGCAAGGGTGTGGCCAATGATGCGAAGAAGACGGTCACGCCAAAAGAATTGCTGCAAAAATTCGATGCCGTGATCCTGTCCGGCGGATCGGAACAGCCGCGCGACTTGCCGGTCCCAGGACGCGAACTGGCAGGCGTGCACTATGCGCTGGAGTTCCTCATCCCACAGAACAAGGAAGTGGCGGGCGACGGCAAGAACCCGATCAACGCCAAGGGCAAACATGTGGTGGTGATCGGCGGCGGCGATACCGGTTCCGATTGCGTCGGCACTTCCAACCGCCACGGCGCGGCTTCGATCATGCAGTTTGAAGTGATGCCGCGCCCGCCGGAAATGGAAAACAAACCGCTGGTGTGGCCAAACTGGCCGCTCAAGCTGCGCACTTCCAGCTCGCACGATGAAGGTTGCCAACGCGACTGGTCGGTGGCGACCAGGAAATTCATCGGCAAGAATGGCAAGGTCACCGGGCTCAAGGCGGTTCGCGTCGAATGGAAAGACGGCAAGATGCAGGAAATGCCGGACAGCGAATTCGAAATGAAAGCCGATCTGGTGTTCCTGGCGATGGGCTTCGTCAATCCGCTGCAACAAGTGCTGGATGCGTTCGGCGTGGAGAAGGATGGTCGCGGTAATGCCAAGGCTGCTACCGATGGTGCAGGATGTTACCAGACCAACGTGGACAAGGTGTTCGCCGCTGGCGATATGCGCCGCGGCCAATCGCTGGTGGTGTGGGCCATACGCGAAGGCCGCCAGGCCGCGCGCGCGGTGGATGAGTTTTTGATGGGCAGTTCTGTATTGCCCCGTTAACCGAAAGTAAAATAATGAACTTCAAATTGAAAAACGACACCTTTCTGCGCGCCCTGTTGCGTGAGCCGACCGATTACACGCCGCTGTGGATGATGCGCCAAGCCGGGCGTTACCTGCCGGAATATTGCGCCACGCGCAAGCGCGCGGGCAGCTTCCTCCAATTGTGCAAGAGCCCGGACATGGCGACGGAAGTGACTTTGCAGCCGCTCGATCGTTTCCCGCTGGATGCCGCGATCCTGTTTTCCGATATCCTGACTGTGCCGGATGCGATGGGCCTCGGCCTGTATTTCGCCGAGGGCGAAGGCCCGAAGTTTGAGCGCCCGTTGCGTGACGAGGCCGCGATCAAGGCGTTGCGTGTGCCGGACATCGGCAAGGATCTGAAATATGTGACCGATGCCGTGTCTCAAATCCGCAAGGCGCTGGACGGGCGTGTGCCGCTGATCGGTTTCTCCGGCAGCCCGTGGACATTGTCCTGCTACATGGTGGAAGGCGGCGGCAGCGACGACTACGCCAAGGTGAAGACCTTGATGTACAAGGAGCCCAAGCTGATGCACCATATCCTCGACGTGACCGCTCAGGCGGTGACGGCTTACCTGAACGCGCAGATCGAAGCTGGTGCGCAGGCCGTGATGGTTTTTGATTCCTGGGGTGGGGCGCTGTCTCATGCCGCGTACCACGAATTTTCGCTGCCCTACATGCAGCGCATCGTGGCTGGGTTGATCAAGGAAAAAGATGGCGCCAGGATACCGAACATCGTATTCACCAAAGGTGGAGGTCTGTGGATCGACAGCATTGCCAACATCGGCTGCGATGCGGTGGGCCTGGATTGGACCATGGATATCGGGGTGGCGCGCCAGAAAGTCGGAGATAAGGTCGCGCTACAGGGCAACATTGACCCGACCGTTTTGTTCGCCACACCGGAAGTGATTCGCGCCGAGACTGAGCGGGTGCTGGCCAGCTACGGCTATGGCAGTGGCCACGTGTTCAACCTGGGACACGGCATTTCCCAGTTCACCAATCCGGACAACGCGGCGGCGCTGGTGCAGGCAGTGCATGAATTGAGCCGCAAATATCACTGAATTGGCTGCGTTGCCCGAGCGATAAGCCGCAGGGTGCTCTCCGGCGGTTTTTGCATGAGATTTATAATGACGTTGCCATCGCAACATTATGCATAAACATCAGTCGTCCTCAACTGCCTGATTGCCAATACGGATAATGGGTTCAGGCGTGCAACATACCTTTTTTTTACTCACTACTATTACGCGAAGAGCCTCAACAATAAAATGCATATTATTAATAATGGTGAGGGCTATTCTGCCTCGTGTTCCTGTATCCTGGTATCGTACAAAGGCAGTTTTCTGGCGGCGAGTAACGAGGAATGAATTTCTGAATCGCGCCAATTGCCCTATAGTCGTTCACAATGGAATTCCCTTATGGATGTTGTAAGATGCAAATAGCCGTGTTTTGTATTTAACTTAGCGCCTATTTCAGATGTTCCTAACCGCACTTCAACTCGGAGGTAGTCATGAACAAATATGTTGTTGGGGTATCACTGCTACTAGCCCTGTTAGCGGGTTGCTCTGAAAAAAAGGAGCCAAACGCGCTACAGCAATTACCGCTGGATATTGTGGCTGGCAAGGCGCTTGCCCAAAAATCCTGCTCTCACTGTCATGGTATGGATGGTCGAGGCGTGAAGGATAACATCCCCAATCTTGCGGCTCAAATCGAAACCTATCTGCTCAAGGCCGCCCAGACGTACAATCACGGAAAACGTGCCGGCAGCAGTGGCGACGCCATGGAAATCGCCAAAGAATTAACCCCAAATCAACTACGCGATGTGCTCGGCTACTACGCCAGCCTGCCGCCACTAAGCAACCTCGGGAGTATGAGTGCCAGTTACTCCTACTATGATCGTGGCAAGGAGTTGAGCAAGCCCTGTGCCCGCTGCCATGGCACCGATGGCAACCCCACGGAAGCCGGGTTGCCACGCCTGGCTGGACAGCATCCGCAATATATCGTCAAGGCGGCCAAGGCCTACCGGGACGGTACCCGCACCATGCCCACCATGCATGAAAAACTAACAGGTTCGAGCCAGGCCGACCTGGAAAATATAGCCATATATTTTGCCTTGAATAAACCCAAACCTCCCGCCAGCAAGGTGGCCAACCCCTACGAGGGCAAGCAGTTCACCAACAACTGTGCTAAATGCCACGGTTCAATGGGCTCCAGTGGTGACGCCGGCATCCCCAACCTGGCCGGGCAGGACGTGAATTACCTCAACACTATGATCAAGGCCTATCGCGACAAGGTGCGTAACCATAGCGTGATGCACCAGACAATCAGCGGGATAAAGGACAGCGAAATAGAAAAGATCGCCGTATTCTTCGCTTCGGAACAACCCACGCAAATGACTTTTATTCCGCCGGAGCCGATAGATACCCTCGCCCAAAAATGCGATCTTTGCCACAACCCCGGTAATACCAACCCTGAAATGTTGACGCCCAAGCTTAAAGGCCAAAACCGCACCTATTTGATCAATGCAATGACCGCGTACCGCGATGGCGACCGCGGCAGTTCTGCCATGCATAAAATGAGCACCTTTTTAGATTTCGATGCCACCATCGAAGCTATTGCTACCTACTACTCTGCGCAGGCGGCCAAGTAAGCACATGCCTGCAAATCGCCCCTGTTCTGCCAAGCCAGGTTGGGGGTGGTGGTTTTATATTGCGCATCGAGGCTGGCCGCACTGCGCTACGAAAAATGATGTCGACGCAAATATTAAAATAGATTTATAATTTCAACGGCAGCTTTCGGGTAGGTAGTTGGCAGGTAAATAGAGCGAGTAACAAAAATAAAAATGCCATGTATTATTCTCCAACTTTTTAAGTTCGTGGTCATTGCGACCGTCCTCTGCCTGGCGGGTTCGTTTACTGTTTTGCGAGCAGAAGCTGCAGCTAAAGAAATAGTTGGTGGACATGGAATTTCGGCTCCACCGACCAAGCTCGACAATTCAACCTGTCTGACCTGTCACGACACAAGCAAAGGGGAATCGAAAGCCACGGATGCAGGCGGTAAGCCGCAATCGCTGCGTGGCATTGACGATAAAAAATTCGGCAGGAGCGTGCATGGTGAAATGCAGTGCGTCGCTTGCCACAAGGACATTACCGATGCCGTTGCTCCGCACAAGAAAGGCGCCGGGCAAAAAGCCGAATGCGTAGCATGTCATCTGGAGTTGTGGGAAACCGCCAAAAAGAAGAACCTGATCAAGGAAAAAGCGCGCCTGGGGGTGGTAGTAAAGAATATCGAATATTACAAGAACTCCTTTCATGCACGGCCCAATAAAGAAAACAAGTCTCATGCCAATGCAGTCTGCGACGAATGCCATCACGCCCATACTTTCAATGTCCCCCCTCCAGGCACTTCCCGTCGCTCTGATTGGCACTTGACCATACCCAACGTGTGCGGCGAAAAGTGCCATACCGACGAGTTCGAGGAATATGCGACTTCGGTGCATGGCAAGCAAGTCCTTGGAAAGCGCAACCTGAAAGCTGCGGTTTGCACCGATTGCCACACCACTCATGGCATCACCGCTACGTTAAAAGATGCGTTCAAGATATCCATCACCGAGAATTGCGGAAACTGCCATGCCGAGAACTTGAAATCCTATCGAGACACCTATCATGGGCAGATTAACAAGCTTGGCTACGGGCATACTGCCAAGTGTTATGACTGCCATGGCAGCCACGGCATTCTGAGCCCAAAGGATCCGGAATCGAAAGTGCATCCGGATAACCGTTTGAAGACTTGCCAGAAATGCCATAAGGAGGCGACCCGGGGGTTTGTGACATTCAGCCCGCACGCCAATACCCATGACATCGGACGCTATCCCCAAGTGTGGATCGTATCGAGATTCATGTGGGCTTTGCTCGCGTGGGTGTTTGCATTTTTCTGGTTGCATACCGGATTGTGGTGGTACCGCGAAGCTAAAGATATCAAGACGCGCAAGAACCATCCGGACAGGCGAAGGGAAGCAAAATGACACATCGAGTTACGGATGAGTTTCCGCAATGGCATGGAAAACAGGTGCGGCGTTTCGGGCTCATCTGGCGGATTGGGCACCTGTGTTTTTTGTTGAGCGTCATGCTGCTGATCCTGACCGGCATGGCAGTGTTTTACGCCGACACGACCTGGGCGCCTGTCATCATGCAGGCGTTCGGCGGCCCCAAAGCGGCAGGTATTGTTCACCGCACGAGTGCGGTAATCATGCTGGGGATATTCTTCCTGCATCTGGTCGGTGTGGCTATCAACATTTCGCGCAGTTGGAAAACCTTCAAATGGCTCGGGCCTGACTCACTGGTGCCGAACTGGCAGGATTTCAAGGATGTTTACGGGATGTTCAGGTGGTTCCTTGGCAAGGGGCCGCGTCCGGTTTTTGACCGCTGGACGTATTGGGAGAAATTCGACTACTGGGCTGTGTTCTGGGGGATGGGGATCATCGGCACCACCGGAATGATGCTGGCATTCCCGAATGTGACCGCATCAATTTTTCCTGGATGGGTGTTTAACGTCGCCACGATCGTTCATGGCGAAGAAGCTTTCCTGGCCGCCGTGTTCCTGTTTACTGTACACTTTTTCAATAACCATTTCAGGCCGGACAAACTGCCCCCTCCGGACGTGGTGATGTTCACCGGCTCAGTTCCCGTGGAGGAATTCAAACGCGAACATACGGCGCAATACAACCGCATGGTTGAAACAGGGCAGCTTGAAAAGCATCTGGTGGATACTCCGCCACACGCGCTGACGCTGGGTTCCAAGATATTGGGGCTTACCCTGATCGCTATCGGGTTGACGCTGCTGGTAATGGTAATCACAGGCTTCTTGGGCGCTTCGACAAAGTAGCCAACGCAAGGCAGTAATAATTAACCACAACGAAAGGAAATAAAATGAAATCTCACTTTATCGCCGGCATCTTGCTGGCAACTTCCGCCGCCATTTTCATGACAGCCGCGACTGCCGCAGAGATTGATGCCGATGCCGCAAAAAAACTGGCGAAACGCAGCGGTTGCTTCAGTTGCCATGCCGTGGACAAGCCCAAAATAGGGCCTGCCTACAAAAAAGTCGCGATCAAGTACAAAGGCAAGGCAGACGGGGAGGAGATACTGATCAAGTTTATCACCACCGGCCCCAAGGCCAAGACTGAAGACGGCACTGTGCTGAATCACATAATCATCGACACCAAAGACCAGGGCGAACTCAAAAACCTGGTTGCCTGGATTCTTTCACAGTAAGGTTGAAGTCAGGGCTAAGCTCCCGTTAGTTGTGTTGCGGTTATCAAATGTGATGGGGAGCTAACGGACAGGGTATCAGCGCCATCACAGATGATGAACGGCGCTACCACTTGTCCGTTTCCCCTGCTCTGGTGGAGTTGCTAGTCATTCGATCAGGCAGTAAATAAGCGGCGCCGAATTGCTCGTTATTCCCCTTCGGGAGTGAGTAAAAAGGAGTCGCTTTGCGAAGTTCACCTTAGAGATACCATTTATTGAGGCTTACATAACTGATGACAGTACCACGCCATCCGGAATGGAATTGGGAAGATGAAGAAATTGCCACGTCATTCCCGCGCAGGCGGGAATCCAGTGGGTTTAAACAAAATGCATTTTTGTCTTGCTGGATTCCCGCCTGCGCGGGAATGACGGCAGATGTGTCGCGAATTATGTAATTCTCAATAATGAAACTGGGCGAGTCATACCAACCATAGCAGTTAATGTTTTGTAGCTGTTTTTAGAGTGTTCCATATTGAGCCAGGGGTTACTGTAAATTATACCGGTGATCAAAACCCGAGCGATTTCCCCGGTCGCGTATTAAAACTCCATGCAATGGCATCAAGTTGTTCTTGTGTTTTCAGGCGCCACGCGTGCGGGGGAATAACATGTGTCAGGAAACGCTACGCCACCTCAATCCCATGTCAAATTTGCTGTGCAACCACAGGTGCAAGAACCTCTTCGAGGTATAAAGGGAACCTCTAAAAATCCACATTTCATCCCAACTGCTGCGTTACGTAAAAAATTTAGTTACGGCCAACCTAAAGGTTACCCTGCACTGAAACTTCGTTTTCTTGCTAACATATCAACCATATGCGGCGCTACGAAATTTTTTCCGTGCCTTGCTGACGACTCCGCACGGGCTGCTTTTGCCCGTAGCGGATCGGCGTCCCCTTGTGGGGCATTTGGGCGAACTCTGAATTTTTAGAGGTTCCCTTAAGTTGACGCGCTTTGTTGTTGGTTAACCAGTGGCGCTCGCAGGAGTCTGGAACACAAAAAACTTGATAAACACGTTTGACAACCGATGAATTATGCACAACCCCTCTATATTTCGTGGGTTGTAGAGGAAAAACCCCTGCGGTTCGCGCATGTAGGCATAACTAATTGTATTTATTTGTTAATATAGTGCACACGAAATAAGCAAAAGGGTAAAAGTGTAAGCAGAATTGGAAGTTAGTGCAGTTGTTGTGAAATTGTTCACACAGTTACCCACAATTTTTGTGGACAATAAAAAATTATGCAATCCGTTCAAGATGGTTAGCCATGTTTTGTAGAAATCGCCGGAGAAAGATTCACTAAATGCCCATTGTTCGTGTCGCGCTGGATGTGCCGTTGCCTACCCTGTTTGATTATACGCTGGCGGATGGTGCTTTAGCCGTACCGGGTCAGCGTGTGCTGGTGCCGTTCGGGCGCAAGCAGATGGTGGGCGTGGTGATGGAGTGCGCGGCGGATTCCGGGCTGGCAGCGGAGCGCATCAAGCCCGTGCTGCAAGTGCTGTGCGAGATTCCGCCGTTGCCTGGCGACTTGCTCACCCTGCTGCGTTTTTGCGGCGACTATTACCACCATCCCCTCGGTGCCACCGTCCTGCCCGCCTTGCCTGCGCGCTTGCGTTCCAGCGAGCCGGTCACCTTCAAGGAGGCGCTGTATTACATGCTTAATGTTAGTGGGCGCACGCTCGACCTGAACCAGCTCCCCAAGCGCAAGGTGGTGCAGCACCGCATCCTTGAGGCTTTGCAGGCTGGCGCTTTAAGCGCCGCACAATTGCGTGCGCTGTCGCCAAGCGCCCCGTCTGCGCTCAAGGTATTGTTGCAGGCGGGGTGGGTGGAAAGTGTTCCTCTCTCGCCGTCCCTCACCCTGATGGAGAAGGGAATCACTTTCAACAACGCGCACACGCTGACCGCCGCACAGCAGCAGGCGGTGGACGCAGTCACGCAAGTACAAGGCTATGCCTGTTTCCTGTTGCACGGCATCACCGGCAGCGGCAAGACGGAGATTTACGTTCATCTGATGCACCATGTGTTGCGGCAGGGCGGGCAGGTATTGTTGTTGGTGCCGGAGATCAACCTCACGCCGCAACTGGAATATTACTTCCGCAGCCGCTTCCCGGATACCGAGCTGGTCAGCCTGCACAGCGGCCTCTCCGATGGCGCTCGCGCGCAGAACTGGCTGCGCGCGCAGTCAGGCCAGGCGCGCATCGTGCTCGGCACGCGCCTGGCGGTGTTCACGCCGCTGCCGCAACTGGCACTGGTGATTGTGGATGAAGAGCACGACGCCTCGTTCAAGCAGCAGGATGGCTTGCGTTACTCGGCGCGCGATGTGGCGATTTTTCGTGCCAGCCAGCGCGGCGTGCCGATCGTGCTGGGTTCGGCCACGCCTTCGCTGGAGAGCTATTACAACGCACAGAGCGGACGCTACCGCCTGCTGCGGCTTACCGAGCGCGCCTTGGCCGCAGCCAGGCTGCCGACGGTGCGCTGCATCAACACCGCTAATGCCGTGTTGCAGCACGGCATCAGCGAGCACCTGCTAACCGCGCTGGAACAATGCCTGCAACGCGGCGAACAGAGCCTGGTGTTCATCAACCGGCGCGGCTATGCCCCTGTGCTGATGTGCACCGCCTGCGGCTGGCTGTCCGATTGCCCGAATTGCGCGGGCAAGCTGGTGCTGCATTTGCAGGACAGGCGTTTGCGTTGCCACCACTGCGGCCATCAGGCGCGCGTGCCGCATGCCTGCCCAAACTGCGGTGACACCGACCTGCAACCGGTCGGCATCGGCACGCAGCGCGTGGAAAGCGCGTTGCGGGAACGTTTCCCCAAGGCACGCATCCTGCGGGTGGATCGCGACAGCACGCGCAACAAGGGTGCGTGGAACGCCATGCGCCAGCAGATCCACGATGATGCGGTGGACATCCTGGTGGGGACGCAGATACTGGCGAAGGGGCACGACTTTCCCAATCTCACTCTGGTCGGCGTGCTCAACCCGGATAGTGCGCTGTACAGCAGCGATTTCCGCGCCTCGGAAAAACTGTTCGCACAACTCGCACAGGTGGCTGGGCGCGCCGGACGCGCGGTCAAACCGGGCGAAGTGTTGATCCAGACAGCCTTTCCAGACCATCCGTTATTCAGCGCCTTGCGCGAGCACGATTACGACAGGTGGGCAAGAAGCCTGCTGGCGGAGCGTCAATCCGCCGGTTTTCCGCCCTTTGTGTACCAGGCCTTGCTGCGCGCCGAAGGCAAGCAGCAAGCCGGGGTGTATGCCTTCCTGCAACAGGCGCGCGAAGCCGCCACAACACTTGCCATGCCGGTTGAAGTGTACGGTGTGGTGCCCGCCGCCCTGCCGCGCCGCGCCAACCACATACGCGCGCAACTGCTGGTGCAATGTATTACGCGCAAACCTTTGCAGCAATTCCTGCGCGCGTGGCGGCCATTGCTGGATGCGCTGCCTGCGCAGAAATTGCGCTGGTCGCTGGACATTGACCCGCTGGAGTTTTAAAGTGGCGCATCAAAAATAATTCACGGACTGAAAGATAAAAGCAATGAAACCGATACCTCCCGATTTGGCTTGGCTGAACTTGCCTAACCTGCCGACACCCGTCAAAGTACTTTTTTCCGGATACCTGCTCGCTGTTGGGATAGGCCTGTGTATGGCCGGACTGCAGATCATGCTGACGCACGGCATGGCGGATGGCAAGCCGGGGCTCTCCCTGGATGACATCGTGTACAGCTATTATGGTGATCGCACCGGGAGCAAACTGGAAGGCAAGCTCAATGGATCAATGAAAGAGATGGGTACACCGGAGGCTCGTCTCGACATCATTAAATATGCCTCTTAACAAAGCACAGCAAGCCCCGGTGTGCCTATTAACGATACCTCCCCCTTTGAAAAAGGGGGATTGAGGGGGATTTGATTGTCTGCCACACATGATGCCAGTGCAAATCCCCCCTGCCCCCCTTTTTCAAAGGGGGGAAACAACCAAGCAAGCTGCGTTTTGTATAGAGGCATA
>Ga0315281_10000064_pt1 | contig 117724 bp, 98 predicted proteins | sample YL17G07_0_MG_FD_204540 | JGI IMG/M metagenome (GOLD analysis project Ga0315281, IMG submission 204540) | Sediment microbial communities from Yellowstone Lake, YNP, Wyoming, USA - YL17G07_0 | ecosystem: Environmental > Aquatic > Freshwater > Lake > Sediment | place: USA: Wyoming | collected...
GCGAGTATGTCGAACGCTGCTGGCTTTTCGGGGTTGTTTTTCTTCGCTCATGCCGCGAAGTTTACCCGAAATGCCCCAAAATCCTTGACAGGATGTTGAGGCGCTTAACTTGTGACTGATGGCGTAAAGGCTTTTCTTTGCTGGCAATTTTTCCATTCCAAAAATCTTTTGACTTTTCGCCATTCAAAACGATAAAACCTTTCTTGTCAATTTTGATTTCTACAGCGCTGTTCCATTTTCCTTTTGCGGACGCGCAATCCAAACTTATCAACTCAATTAATTCAAGTCCGTTTTTGCTTACTTCAATGGGTTTGAAAGACGCGTTGATTTCTTCTTCATCGCCGTTGGCTTCGTCTAATTCTATTTGTCTCGCTTTATTGCGCCCATTATTCAACTCTCGCTTTTGGTTGTAGGCTTCAATTTTTTGCGCAAGGCGGTCGGAATAAAAGCGCGTAAATTCAATCGTAAAACCGTCTTTGTCCTTACTCGATTTATATTCCACTTCGTCGTTTGCGACGATTTCATGCAACACTTCTTTCAGGTCGCGCAAATCAACTTTAATTTCGGTTGGATTGTATTCCCGAATAAAATGCTCTAATTCTTTTTTATCTTCAAGGTCAATAAAATAAACCGCTACTTGCTTTACATTGTCGGGTAAATCGGGCAAGGCTTCATTCAAAATACGATTCAGCAATGGTTTATCGAGAATTTTTTGCGTATGGTCGAGCAAGTTAGGTAGAAAAACTGGAATCAAACCTAATTTACTGTCATGGATACCGCCTGCCCAAAAACCGCTTAAATCTTTTGCTTTACCCAAACCTGAAATAAGGGTTTGTAATTTATCCATTGTTTGCGCGGGATTGCGAAAAAGAGCGACGCCGTCTTTTACTTCGAGAATTTCAAAAGAAGCCTTCGCAGATTTCAAACGGTCACGAGTAGTTTGAATACTATTAATGCCAATATCGGCATGAATGAAGGTTCTGCCTAAATCATGCGCGACTTTGGCGGTTACGCCGCTGCCGCCGAAAAAGTCGGCGACGATCATATTTTCATTACTGCTGGCTTCAATGATGCGAGCGAGAAGAGATTCGGGTTTTTGCGTTGGATACCCTAATGCTTCATCTGCCATTGAGTTAATTATTGTTATATCATCCCAAAGGTCACTTACATAACGTCCTTTAGAATCGTCAAGATAATATTTCAAGCGCGGGAGACCGTCTTTTTTCTTAGGCCAATAAATTAATCCTTCTTGATCAAGTTTTTCGAGAATGTTAGGCTTTTTTAGCCAATGCATTCCTTTTTCACCAAGTTTATTTGGGTTTATACCGCGCCAAGTCATACCACTCTCCCCATTTATGGTTCGCCCACTTCCGAGAAGTGGCACAAGAGAGTAAACGCCTTTTTCATCTTTATTGTTAAAGTGTTCTTTAGATGACTCAGAGTATTCGCCATATTGAGTATGAAATACGGTATCTTCATTTTTTCCGTAAAAAAGTAAAACATCATGGCTATTACGCCATTGCGTATTTACATTTGTAGCAATTGACGATCTTTTCCAAATGATTTCATTTACAAAATTATCTTCCCCGAAAATCTCATCCATCAATATTTTTACATAATGACCGATATGCCAATCCAAGTGAACGTAAATGCTGGCTGTCTCGCTCATCACACTTTTAATAGCATGTAAGTTTTCGTACATCCAGTTTAAGTAGGCTTCTTTATTCCAAACGTCGCCGTACATTTTTTCTTCAAAGCCGCGCAGTTCGTCGTCGTCCATTTCTTGCTCGGCTTGCTCAACGGCTTTGGCAACTTTGGGGTTGCGACGCAAATAAATCTTCTTGGCGTAATCCGCGCCAGAGGCGAAGGGCGGGTCAATGTAAACCAAATCTACTTTAATGCCTTGTTGTTTCAAATAAGCGCAAGCGGAAACGCACTCCCCGCGAATCATTAGATTACCGTTTGGGTTTTTGCCTACCGTTTCTACAGTTTCCATTTCGTACAAAGGCATACCGCGTAAAATGCGAGTAAAAACTTTTTCGTTGTCGCGGTATTTCAAAGCGCGTTGCGTTCGCGTAAAGTTATTCAGGACGGCTTGTCCTTGAATAGGTTCAGGATAGTAAGGAATGTATTGAACGGGCATGGTTTATATTCTCCAGACGATTAGTTGAAAAACTCGATTATTTTTTCAGAAAGTTTTGCGAGATTAAATTCAGGCGCATTGCCGTCTTGCAGGAATAGAAAATCAAAACGCTCGTAGCCGAATTTGTCCTTGTTGATTCGCAGAAAGTCGCTTTCCATAAATTGTTTGCGTCCCGCAAAATTCAAAACAAAGCCTTCGCCTTTTGTTTCCACAATTAATATTTTGCGCGGCTTCTTCTTCTCGCGTTGCAAAATGAGAAAATCGGGGGTGTATTCGCCCAATCTTTTCCAAAAATCGTTTTTCTTTTGGAAGCAATGAATTACAAACTCGGTGAGTCCGCGCTCGCCGTTGTAATAAATTTCAAGTTTTCTATTTTTGAAATCCGCAAGTTGCAGACAGTCTTCAAGAAATTTCTTTTCAAATCCGCTTTGACGAAAGTCATAAGGCAGATAATGAAGCGTTTGTTCTTTCATGCGAACGGCAAGTCCGGGTTCGGGCAAGGCGGGAAGCGTCCAGCCAAATTGTTCGGCTTGTTTGGCGAATTCAGCGCGCACTTTTTCCGAAACGCGTTCTTGTTCTTTAATCGTGACGTCTCCATCCCAGCGGTTTTTATCGCCCGCGAGAATCGATTTTACATCTGGATCAGACGGGTAAAGTTTTGGGTGATCGCTTACCGCGCTTAATTTTTCAGCCAGCAACAACTCCGCTTTTTCGGGAATGACGTCTTCTTTCCATGTTAGTTCGCGATGGGGAGAAAAAGACAATCGAATCGCCGAGCGCAAAGAATCTTGGTCGTAAAGTTCGTTATAGGAAAGAATGCCATTTTGTTTAACGGTAATCTTCTCGAAAATTTTCTTCAATATAGCGGTTTGTTCCTGTAAAGCCGCGTAAGATAAAGTATTAAAACTTTCCCTTGTAATTTGAGCCAGCCATAAATCAAAGCGGGCTGTATTGCCAAGAATGCTTGAAACAGATTCTATATTGTCATACGCAATATCAGCGGATAGAGTCACTTCGCCGCTTTTGACTATCGCGGAAGTTCGATAAGAATCAAGCGCGTTAAGCAGCTTGCTAAGTTTTTCGTCCGTTTGCATGGTATCCGTTGCAACCGTTGTTTCGTAATTGATTCTTAGTTGATAAAAATCTATCTTGGGCAAGTTTAGGTATTCGGCGCGAGAATGCCGTTGAACGAGCGAAGATAATTCTCCTTTTTTTAGCCCGTTGATTTCCTGAACGCTGGTGTGTTGTTCTTCTTTCAGTTGTTTATTTAGAACTTTTACGTTTTCGTCATTAAGCCAAATCAGCGCGGTTTCATCTTTGCCTTTATCCATTTGTCGCAAACAGCGGCAGGTTGTTTGTAATACCATGTTTGTGGGGCTATCGCCTTTTTGAGCAAGAATGACTCCCGTTAGCGAACGGCAATTCCAGCCTTCCTTGCCAATTTGCACTAATAAAATAATTCGCTTCTTGGAAACCGGCGTATCCAGCGAGGCGAATTCCAACTCCGCGTCTTTGGCGGTTTTGTATTTTGAATTGCCTTTATGATATTTGAGGATATCGGCTTCTGAAATTTTCAACTTGTCGCGTAAGAAAGGATAAACTTCTTCTTCAAGTCGCTCGATTGACCCGCAATAAATGGCGAGTTTTGCGCTGGTTTTATCGCCGTAAACTTTTTTCTCGTAAGTATCATAAAATTCTTTTACGCCGCGTCGAATAATTTCAAGCGGTTTCAATCCGCTGGCAGTTTCAATTTTTGGTTTTTTCAAAAAGCGGCGAATTGCCAAAGTCAGCGGATAGTAATAAACCGTATTTGTTATTTGTTTGAATCGTACTTCGACATTCTGATTAATTTGAACGCTATCGGGGCTTGAAAGATAGGGAGTTCCCGAATAACCCAAAACGGAAGTTACAGTCCCGCCTGCATTCCAACGATTTACAACCTGACGCAACTTAATTTCGTCGTTGGTGGCGTGATGGACTTCGTCAATATGAATCCCCAAGTTCGGTATTTTTCCAATCAAATAGCGCAATTCATTTGCGCTTCGGGCTTGACTGTCGTCGCTTTCAATCAATTCAAGTTGTTGATTAAGTTCCAGTTTTTCAAGAATAACCTTTTCAGCGTTAACCAAAAAAATCAACCCCATCGGATTCGGCTGACTGATAAGAGCGTTTACTTTTTGCGCGTTTGGATTTCGAGCGCGATTGCTTTTCTTTGCAGACTTGGGCTGGTCTAGCGCTTCAAATCGAATCATGCGCTTGATTTCACTTCCAGCGGGTTCAGGTAAAACCCAAGCAGGGTCAAATTGTTCAATATCTTTTAGGCTGGGAACAATTGATGATTTCAGCCCCGAAGGTATAAGCGCCAGAAAATTGTGCGCAAACAATTTGTTTTCTGGTTCGCGTAAAGCAAAGTACAAATCAAGGTAGATAAAAGAAGCGATTAGGAAAGTTTTTCCTGCGCCCATTGGGAGGCTAAATAAATAATCAGGATAGGCGAGATTGTAGAAAATCTTGCTAAAGACGTCTTTATAATTTACGCTCTCAGGATGCGAAAGGATGGCTTGTTCCAATTCAGGGAGCAACGTGCTTCCATTGGATTGTAAGCGTGAAAATTGAAATAAAGAACGCGCCCCGATATTGCTTGAAAGCGCGTTACGGGCGGATTCGGTTAATGGCAAATTGCGCAGGTCAATCTCGTCAGAGAAAAAACCTTCCGAAAATAATTTTGCAAGCGGCTTATTCTGCCCTACAAGTTTTAGGAATAGATAAACTTCAATCGCTTCAATTTGGGCGTCGCGCAACTGGCCTTTTTCGCGCATGTAATCCAACAAGCCTTTTACCGCGCAATCGTCCGACTGAATCCATTGATTTTTCTTCGTTTGAATAAGGGGGTAAATCATATTAGCGCCTTTGTTCGGAATTTAGCCATGATTATAACCGCCTATATATAAAATTCTTTTTACCTTGTTGAGCAAGACGCAGGCTGGCTCTTAAATAGCTTTTCGCCCAGCTTCAAAAGCGCGTTGATTCGCCTCCAAATATTTGGAGGGCAACCGAAAACTGAGCGTCTTTTGCCATGTCGCTGGCTGGAAAGGCAACAACGTGGACAGCGCGCCCAGCAAAACCACGTTTGCCATGCGACCATCGCCTAAAGTTTTGGCGATTTGCGAAGCGGGCAACGCCATCACGCGCAGATTCTTTGAGCGCAAAAACTCGATAGTTTCATGCGGATACAATTTTTCCGCGTCGGTTACGGAGCCGGGGATAATCTCGTAATCGTTGACTAAAATCACGCCCGTTTCAGGTTGGACAAAATGCGCGAAACGCAACGCTTCCAGTTTTTCAAGTCCAATCACGACGTCCGCCTCGCCGGGCGTAACGATGGGCGAGCGAACTTTCGCAAAGCGGCTGAAGCGAACGTGAGTTTCCACGCTCCCGCCGCGCTGCGAGACGCCATGCACTTCGGTTTGCTTCACGTCGTATCCTTCCTGAACCGCCGCCAGCGAAGTCAATTCGGCGATGAGCAACGCGCCTTGTCCACCGACCCCGGCGAACATCAATCCATGAGTTTTGTTCATGCCGCAACCTCCAGCAAACGAATGGCGTCGGGTTGGCAAACTTGAGCGCAGACCGTACAGGATACGCATTCAGCCGCGACAATGAACGGGAAGCCGTCTTCGGTTTTCTTAATCGCTGGACACCAGACTTTGAAGCAGGCTTCGCAACGCGTGCATAATTCATTGTCCACCGTAAACGGGATTCGGTTTTGATGTTTGATTTCAGGCAACTGCTGGCAGGGTCCGCGGGCGATAACTACCGCGACCCCTTCGTAAGCAAGGGCGGCGTTTAATGCGCGGACAATCTCTTTGCGACGCCAAGTATCCACCGCGTCCACTTTCTCCACGCCCATGGCGCGACAAACCGCTTCCAGATTTAATTTATGCGTCGCTTCGCCGAGAACGTTTTTTCCAGCCGCAGGATTCGGTTGCCCGCCGGTCATGCCCGTCGCGGAATTGTCGAGGATAATCAACGTGAGACGGTCGCCGTTATAAACCGCGTCAATCAACGGCGGAATCCCAGAGTGGATAAAAGTGGAATCGCCAATCACCGCAACCACGCGCTTATGCCCGGCGCGTTCCAACCCAACCGCCGTGCCGATGCTGGCTCCCATGCAGAAGGTCGTGTGTTCCGCTTCGTAGGGCGGCAATGCGCCCAGCGTATAACAGCCAATATCGCCCGCGACGATAACTTTCAATTGGCGCAAAGCCGCGAACACGGTGCGATGTCCGCAACCGACGCACATCATCGGCGGGCGTTGCATGAGGTTGACGCCTACGCTGAACGGTTTGGGGGCGTCCGCCAAATTCAAGGCTTGGCGCAAACGCGCCGGCGAATACTCGTCCATCACGCCGAAAAGCGCCTTGCCGACGACGTTCGTAACGCCCAAACTGAGAACATACTCTTCGATGAAAGGCTCGCCTTCTTCGACGATGTAAACGGTTTGATAGTGCGCGCAAAAGTCGCGCAATAAATTGGGAGGCAGGGGAAAGGTCATTCCCAAGCGCAGAACGCCCGCCGCTGGCATAACTTCTTTGACGTATTGATAAGCGACGCCGGACGTAATGACGCCAATCGGATTCTCCGCATGTTCAACGCGATTAAACGGGCAGGTCTCGCTGTACGCCGTGAGCGCCTCAATGCGGCACTCCACTTTCGGGCGGAGCGCGCGACGATAAATCGGAACCGAAAAACGCTTGGGGTCGGCAGTGAATTCCTTTTGCGACGCCTCGTTGCGCTCGCCGACTTCCACCAAGCCTTTATGATGCGCAAGGCGAGTGGTCGTTCTCAGCATGAATGGGCTACTAAACTGCTCCGAGAGTTCCAGCGCCGCCATCGTAAAATCGCGGCACTCTTGCGCGTCGCTCGGCTCTAAAATCGGCGTTTTGCCCATTCGCGCCAGATAGCGATTATCCTGTTCGTTTTGAGAGGAGTGCATACCGGGATCGTCGGCGGAGACCACGACGAAGCCGCCGTTTGTTCCCGCATACGGAAAGACCATGAAGGCGTCCGCGGCGACGTTCAACCCGACATGTTTCATTGTGACGAGGACGCGCAACCCCCCGATTGCAACGCCCATGCCCTCCTCAAACGCAACCTTTTCGTTCGCCGCCCAACGCGGATTTGTCTCAGGAAAGCGCTTTACAAGCGTCTCAATAATCTCGGTGCTAGGCGTGCCGGGATAGCCTGAGACAAACTTCACCCCGGCTTCCCACGCCCCGCGCGCAATGGCTTCATTTCCTAATAAAAATTCAGGCATAACGCCTCCGCGCCCTCACCCTAGCCCTCTCCCGTAGGGAGAGGGGACTCGCTCCCTGCCCCCTGCGGGGGAAGGGCTGGGGATGAGGGCAGGTTCAAAATTCTTGCCGCGTTCCCGTAAAGAATGGCTTGCTTCGCTTCTTCCGAAATTGGCAAGGCGCGAATGGCGTTCGGGTTGCGGCGCAAATCGGGGTTGCCGGGCCAGTCGGAGCCGTAAACCGCTTTATCGGCGAGGTCTTCCAAGCGCGGGAGATACTCCAATAGTTTTTTGCCCGGCAAGCCGGAGAGTTCCATGTAGACGTTTGAATGTCGTCGCGCCATCCAGAAGGCTTGCTCATACCAAAAGGGTCGTCCACAATGCGCCATCAAAATATTCAGGTTCGGAAAATCAATCGCCACGTCGTCCAGCAGAAGCGGGTCGGCGTATTTGATGCGCGCGCCCTTGAACACGGACGAACCGGTATGCACCAACATCGGCAAACCCAGTTCCTGAGCTTTGGCGTAAAGCGGATACATCCGCGCGTCGTTTGGGGAATGATGTTGATAGGGCGGATAAACTTTAATGCCGCGAAAGCCGAACTCGTTAACGAGACGTTCCAACTCAAGCGGCAAGTCGTTGACGATGAACGGATTGATGCTGGCAAAAGGAAGCAATCGTCCGCGCGCGCCCACAGGCGGGTCGGGCAGGGCGTTCGCCTCCGCGCACAACTGACCGACGAACTCGTTGCTTGCCCACCCCGTAGTGACTGGCGAAACTTCGGCAAGCCCGACCGCCCAATCCACATCGTTCGCTTGCAGAGTTTGGCGCAATCCGCTTGGCGTGAGGACTTCTTTCACCAGCGCGTCCAAATCGCCGGAGAAATTTCCGCGCATCCATTCCAACGTCCAAGAGCGCGCGTGTTCGGGCAGACTGAGGTGAATGTGAAAATCAATAATCATGTTTTTTATATTCTCGCCGTCTCCCTCACCCTAGCCCTCTCCCGCAGGGAGAGGGGACTCGCTCCCTTCCACCTGCGGGGGAAGGGCTGGGGATGAGGGCAAGTTTTACATCGCAATCACCGAGCGGATTCCTTTGCCCTGACGCAACGTATCAAAAGCGACGTTGATTTCATCCAAAGAAAAACGGGCGGTGACGAGTTCCTTAACTTTTATTCGACCTTGCCGGGCGAGTTCAATCACGCGCGGATAATCCACGGCGCGACAACCGAGCGAGCCGACAATTTCCATCTCTCGATACATCACTCTGCCAATGTCCAAAGACATGGGTTTGTCTGAATAGCCAACGGCGACGAATCGCCCGCCCGCGCGCAAGCAAGCAAAAGTCTGCGCTTGAGTGATGGGATTTCCAATCGCCTCAAAGCCGATATCCACTCCGCCGCCGCCGACTAATTTGCGGACTTCCTTATCCACGCGCTCGACGCTTTGCGCGTTGATGGTGAACTGCGCCCCAAATTGACGCGCCCATTCTAGTTTTTCATCCACGACGTCCACCGCGACAACTTGCGCGCCGAGCGCCGCCGCGACTTGAACCAGATTCAATCCAATCCCGCCGCATCCGACGACAACCACTTTGTCGCCGGGTTTGACTTGTCCGCGATTGACAACCGCATGATATGGCGTCGTGACGGCGTCGGCGATGATGGAACTTTCCACGAGAGGCAATTCCGCTGGGAGCGCAATCAAATCTTTGGCGGGAGCGAGAATGTACTCGGCGTAACCGCCGTCCACGTTGTTGCCGAACATAACCATTTTTTCGCAAATGTTTTCGCGCCCAACGCGGCACATGGAACATTGTCCGCAACCATAAACGGCGGGCAACAAAACGCGGTCGCCTTCCTTCCAACGACTTGCGCCGGCGCCCAATCCAGCCACTGTGCCTGAGACTTCATGCCCCAAGACGAGCGGCGGCTTTTTGAAAGTTGGCACACCATGATCTATGTAGTGTAGGTCGGTGTGACAAACTCCGCAGGCGGCGACTTTAATCAGCGCCGCGCCAGACTCGGGCGACGGAGTGGGAATTTCTTCCACGCGCAACGGTTCATGCGCGGCGTAAAAAATAGCGGCTTTCATTTTGTTTTGACCTCCAACACAATCGCGGCGGCGGTATCGCCAGCGGCGCAACCCGTGAAGAGACCGTAGCCTCCGCCGAGCGCGACCAGCTCTTCAATTAATTCAATAATCAATCGCATTCCCGTCGGCGCTTGAGGATGTCCCCAAATCAACGACGAGCCGTAGTTGTTCATCTTTTCAAGCGGAAGATTAAACTCGCGGCTCAAAAAACAATCGTTGACCGCGAAGGGATTATGCGTCTTAATCGCTTTGACGTCTTTGAGCGCGACGTCGGCTTGAGCGAGCGCTTGCGAAACCGCCGGCGCGTTTGCCTTAGGCATAAAACCTTTTGGAGCGCGTCCTTCGGCAAAAGACAATAATTGGATTTCAATATTCGGGTCGCGGCTTAACTCGCGCGCCTTTTCGCGGGAGGCGACAATCATGCCGGCGTTGCCGTCTGCGGGAAAAGTCTGTCCGCCGAAAGTGACTGTGCCGTTTGGCGTAACTGGCTTAAGTTTTGCCAGTCCCTCCGCGCTGGTTGGGAAGACGCCTTCGTCGTCCGCAACCGTTCCAACAACTTTACGCCCACTGGGATTAATTTCGGCACAGCCCCCTGCGGGGACAGGCGCGACCATATAGCGTTTGTGAAACGCCGCGTCGTCTTTCAAGGCTTGCTGATATTGTTCGTAGCGCATGAGCGCAACGTCGTGCTGTTCGGCGGTGGAGATTTCATATTCGCGCGCCACATTCTCGGCGGTTTGAAGCATACTGCCTTTGGCGAATGGATCAAAATTGAAATTATCCCACACCCAATCTTCCGCGTCGCCGCGCCCGCCTGAGTTGAGCGGATTAGGATAGAGCAAATGCGCTCCGTTCGAAGTGCGGTCAGCGGTTAGGCACAGGATAACGGGGTTGGTTCCGTTTTCAACTTCGACGGCGTGCGCCGCGCTGCCGATGACTCGCGCCGAGGTGGCGCAAGCTTGCGAGAAAACAGGTCCTGTGATTTCCTCCGCGCCAATCAAACCCGCCAACCAAGGCGCGCCGTAAAACGAATGTTGCGCGGGAATCGTCATGCCGAGATACAAGCTGGTGAAAGTTTGCGGCGCGATATTTCTCTCGGATAACGCGCGACGCGCCACGTCCGCCGCGAAGGTCAGTGCATGGAGGTTGGCGAAACTTCCCTGCCAACGCGCAAAGGGCGAACACCAATATCCGCCGTAGGGGATGTAAGATTTTTGAAATGACATAGCGAATTCTTTTCTTTTGCTGTAAGTCGGAATTAATTCCGACTTACGCTCCAACCGTTTGACCGCCGTCCACAAAAATGACTTGACCGGTAATATACGACGCCTGATCGCTGGCGAGGAAAGCGTGAACGGCGGCAATCTCCGCCGGTTCAGCCATACGCTTGTACGGGATTTTTTCCAACAGTTTGATCATAATATTTTCTGGAATTGCGGCGGTCATGCGCGTCTTGACTCCGCCGGGGGCGATGGCGTTGACGGCGATATTGAAACGCGCCCACTCCAGCGCCAGCGTTTTCGTCAACCCGATTATGCCCGCTTTGGACGCCGCATAATTTGCCTGCCCGATATGTCCCAACGCGGAGACCGAAGCGGTGTTGACGATGCGCCCGTAATTTTGTTTCATCATTGGAATAGCGGCGATTTGCGAACAGAGCCAAACGCCTTTCAAGTTAATGTTCAGCGTCGTATCCCATTGCTCGTCCGACATAAACTTAATTTCGCCGTCTTTGATGCGCGCAGTGAGCGCGTCGCGGGTGACGCCGGCGTTATTAATGAGGACGTCGAGTTTGCCAAATTCTTTGACGACGGCGTCTGTCATGCGCTGAACGTCGTCGCGCAACGAGACGTTCGCCGTCACGGTCATTACTTGACCTCCCGCTTGCTCCGCCTCTTTGCGCGTTTCTTCCAACCCCGCTTCGTCCAAATCGCAAGTCGCCACGCGCGCGCCTTCTTCAATGAAACGCAAGACGATGGCGCGACCAATGCCGTTCCCGCCGCCGGTAATCAATGCAACTTTATCTTTGAGCAACATAGCGTTCTTCTCCTGAAAAAATTACTCCCTCACCCTAGCCCTCTCCCGCAGGGAGAGGGGACATGACTCCCTTCCCCCTGCGGGGGAAGGGCTGGGGATGAGGGCGAATTAATTCTTCATCAACAACGTCCACTCGCCGTCTACCACGACCTCGCCGCGCTGATTGTGAACGCGGGCGGCGAATTTGACGACGCCCCGATCTGGTTTGGACGTCGGTTTCTTTTCTAGCGCTTCCAATTCAAGATGAATGGAGTCGCCGAATTTAACCGCGCCTTTGTAGCGAATTACCTGCTCCATCAGCGCGAGAGTCGTGCCTTCAAAAACGCCCGTCCAGTTTGCCATGCCCGTCGCCATGGCGACAATCAACATGCCATGCGCAATGCGTTCGCCAAACGGAGTCGCTTTGGCGAATTCGGCGTCCGTGTGCAGGGGATTGAAATCGCCCGAGAGACCCGCAAAAGCAACGACGTCCGCTTCGGTGACGGTGCGAGCTTGCGAAACATAGCGCGCGCCAATTTCAAATTGATCATAAGTGAGTCCGCGAGAATTGGTCATTATTTCCTTGTTACGCGCCCTCATCCCCAACCCTTCCCCCGCAGGGGGAAGGGAGTCAAGTCCCCTCTCCCTGCGGGAGAGGGTTAGGGTGAGGGAAATTTTTCTATTTATGTTTCCAAACCGGTTGACGTTTTTCAAGGAAGGCGGTTAATCCTTCTTGCGCGTCGGCGGTCTTCATCAAATCTTGCAGGTAGAGGCGTTCCAGTTCAGGGAGAGATTCGCTCCAATTGCGGAAGCCGGTTTGCAAAGCGCGTTTGGTCAAAGATAAAGCGACGCGACTCAAGCCTGTCAATTGCGCCGCTTTTTCCTGAATCCAATTGTTGAATTGCTCGGCGGAGACAACCGCGTTGACCAAACCGACGCGGAGCGCTTCGTCGGCGGCGAGACTGCGCCCGCTGAAAAGCATATCCGCGGCGGCGCGATAGCCAATCATTTGTTGCAAGCGCATGGCGGCAATCGGCGCAAACGCCGCCAGTTGAATTTCGGGTTGACCAATTTTGGCGCTCTCCGCCATCACCGCCAAATCGCAACAGAGGACGAGTTCGCATCCGCCGCCTAAAGCGTGACCGTGAACCGCCGCCAACGTCGGGACGGGGAAATCCGCCAAAGCCCCACAGACGCGATCAAACAATGGGATCATCTCGCCAACTTTTTCGGGAGTGTGATCCGCGACGTCCACGCCTGCGGAAAATAATTTTCCTTCCGCGCGCAAAATCAACAAGCGGACGTCCGCGCTCATGGAAAGTTCCGCTAAGGCTTCTTCCAATTGTCGCAACAAGGGAACGTTCAACACGTTCAGCGGCGGACGATTGAAGGTCAGGGTGGCGGCGCCGTTTTGAATTTCAAAAGAGACGCTGTTTTCTGTCATTTTTCTGCGTCTTTCAACTCTGCGCCGCAAGCGCCGCAATGCGAGAATTCTTCGGGCAACGCCTTCGCGCCGCAAGCGCCGCAAGTTTTTTCGTAGGGACCCCAAATGAACTCGCTACTTTTGCCTTGCGCCGCGCGTTCGCGCAGGTGACGAAAACGGGATGGGCGTTTTTCGACAAAGGCGGTCATACCTTCCAACGGCTCCCATGAGGTGTAGTGAATCGAAAGCCAGTCGCGGGCGTGACCAATGGTTTGACTCCACGCCATGTTTTTCCAGAAGTTGGTTTGCTCTTTGGTGTAGCGCATACATTCGGGGAATTTATCCACCAGCTCTTGAGCGAGGGCATTTGTCGCCTCGTCTAGTTTAGAGAGGTCGAGGCTGTAACCCTCCGCGCCTTTTTGCGCCAACGAGATTTGTTCGGGCGAGGCGCGTTCAATAAACTCGCCGTCCTTTTTGACGGAGGGAACGACTTGATTAACCAAGCCCCACTCCAACGCTTGATAAGCTGGGATGCGGCGGTTAGTCATTAACATGTAGCGGGCGCGCCGGTCTCCGATGAGGAGCGGCAACCATTGCGTCCCGCCGCCCGCCGCGACGCTACCCACGCCGACGCCGACTTGTCCCACCCAAGCGTGTTCGGCGATAATCGCCAAGTCGCAAGCCATCTGCGATTCGTTGCCGCCGCCGACAGCCATTCCATTTAAGCGGGCAATGACTGGCTTGCCCGAATTGGTGATGCTTTCAATATACGCGCCGAACAAGCGCATGTATTTCCAGTAGTCGCGCGGCGCGCGGGTGTAGCGTTCTTGATATTCTTTGACGTCCCCGCCCGTGCAAAAGGCTTTGTCGCCCGCGCCCGTGTAAACTATCGCCGCCACTTCGTCGTCGAAGGCGGCTTGACGAAAAGCGAGCGCCAGTTCCTCGAGCGCGCTGGTGCTGTAAGAGTTGTAAACTTGAGGACGATTGATGGTGATGCGCGCCACCCAGTCGCTTTTTTCGTAAAGGATTTCTTTGAAATCTGTTTTTTGTTGTTTGAGGACGTCCATATTTTTTCCTTTCGGTGAATGGGGTGGTAATTGGTAATTGGTAATTGGTAATTGGCGAACAGTTGTCAGCTTGCGTTGACGACGCTGTCTACGAATTGATTTGCCGAAAGCTCCAGCAGGCGACGATAATCTTCGAACAAGCGCCGCGCTTTGAAGCCGACCCACTCAGACGGCAACAGGCTGGCGGGGAGGTTTGGGTCTTTGCGCGGGAACGCTTGAAAATGGTGCATGAGCCAAAAGCGCCGCGCGAAAGCGATTTGCGGCGAAAGTCCGTCGCATCCTAGTTTTTCGCTTTTGCGATATTCGGTCTCGAAGCGGGCGATGAAATCTTTATATTGGGTTTCAAGGTCGGACAAATTCCAACAGCGTTGAATCAATTCTTGATCCAGAGAAGAATCCAAACGCGCATTGGAAAAAATTTCCACATACTCTTGAACGCCGAGTTCGACGCATAAGTTTTTTACTTCGGTTTGACGGTCATGGGGCGAAATCCATGCGCCCGTCGCCAGCGCGCCGAATCCCAACCAGACGAGGCGTTGGCGTAAGGCGTGCCTGACGCGACGTTTTTTTTCTGGCAGAGAGTACGCCACAATCTGCCATAAGCCGTTCCAACTATCCGCGGGCGGCTCGAAGATGCGCTGTTCGCCCTGTTTCAAAAGCGCCCAGCCGCGCGGCGTGAGCGAATAGCGACTCCGCCGACCTTCTTTGCTGGCGGTCAACCAATCGTTGCGCGACATGCGCGAGAGCGTCGTGCGGGCGGCGCGTTCGCTGACGCCAAGCATATTCAACAACGAAAGCAGGTCGCTTGTCCAAATTGCGCCGCCGCGTGGCAGGATAAATTCTCCAAACAAAGTGAAAATCAAAAACTGCGTTCGGACAGATGGGCGTTCAGGGTTTTTCATAACCGTTATCGTTCCCTCATCCCCAGCCCTTCTCCCGAAGGGAGAAGGGAGTTAATCCCCTCTCCCTACGGGAGAGGGTTAGGGTGAGGGAGATTGTCTTTCTGACTAAGTTTCTCAAGCCGTTGATGACCTAAAATCGCCGCGCCCAAAGCCGTGACAAACTGCACCATGTCGTCTGCCGGCACGTTGACTGCGGAGTTTAATTGTTCGCGGATGACGCGACTCATGGATTCAAAACGCAGGATGCCGCCAATCAAGGTGAACTCAGGCGTCATGCCAACTCTTTTCAATAATTGCGTCGAGCGTCCGACCAGCGAGATAATCGCCCCGAACATAATATCGGAGGGCGACGCGCCCTGCGAGAGATGGTTGATGACCTCCGACTCGGCGAACACGGCGCAGACGCCTGAAATTGGAATTGGATTTTTGGAGATGGTCGCCAGCGCGCCAATCTCTTCGGTTTGATAGCCCATGTAGTGGGCGGTTTTTTCAAGGAACGCGCCCGTGCCAGCGGCGCATTTATCGTTCAAGCGAAAGGACTTTAGCTTTTTGTTTTCATCCAGATGGATGGCTTTCATAGTTTGTCCGCCGACGTCCAAAATCGTGCGCGTGTTCGGGTAGAGAAAACTTGCGCCGCGCGCGCTGGCGGTTAGGTCGGTGATGTTGACGTCGCGGAACGGAACGAGTTGACGCCCAAAGCCGGTGGCGACAATGTACGCGACGTCGCTGGCTTGAATTCCAGCTTGCTCTCTTGCCAGATCCACAGAGCGCTGGGCGGTTTCGGGGAGTCTGAATCCAGTCTTGACCATCGCGCGCCCGACAATTTGATGATCGTCGCGCAAGATGACCGATTTTGTATAAGTCGAACCTGAGTCAATGCCGGCGGTGTAGACGCTCATAAGTTTGCCTCCACGACTCCCCCTTTATGAGGGAGGGATGGATTTGGGATACGCCCCGCGTGGATGTAATCGAGAGCGAACAGCGCCGCGCCGAGCGCGCCCATGAAATGCGCTTCCGCGTTGACGTTTAACTTCAACCCTAAGCCTTGCTCCAGCGACTTAATCATGCCGATATTTTTTGTCACGCCGCCGGTGAAAGTCACTTCGTTTTCAATCCCGACGCGCCGCAAGAGGGCGATGGAGCGCGACGCAATAGAAAGATGAACGCCCCATAAAATATCTTCGATTTTTTTGCCCTTGCCGAGCCACGAAAGCACTTCGGATTCGGCGAAAACCGCGCAGGTCGTGCTGATGCGCACGGGTCTTTCGGATTTCAGCGCCACCGCGCCAAGTTCGCCGAGCGGAATTTCCAGCGCGGCGGCGGCGGCTCCGAGAAAACGTCCCGTGCCAGCGGCGCATTTATCGTTCATGCAGAAATCCAAGACCTCGCCTTTCGAGTTGACGCGAATGGCTTTGGTGTCCTGCCCGCCCATATCAATCACCGTTTGCGTCTGCGGAAACATATTGACCGCGCCGCGCGCGTGGCAACTGATTTCGGTCACTTGGGTATTTCCAAAAGTGACGCGATACCTGCCGTAACCCGTGCCAATCACATACTCCACTTCTTCCTCGCGGATGTTGCCGCTTTCGAGCGCCATTTGATAGGCGGTCTCCGCCGCAAGGACGACGTTCGCGCCCGTGTCAATCAACGCGTTGCTAACCGTTTGTTTTGCCTCGTTGATAATCACTGCCTTCGTCTGAGTCGAACCTACGTCTACGCCAGCCGCATAAGCCATGTCTAACCTCCAAATAATTCTCCCTCACCCTGCCCTCTCCCGAAGGGAGAGGGAAACTCCCTTCCCCCTTCGGGGGAAGGGTTGGGGGATGAGGGCGAGTTCCAATTAAACCGCCGCCATTTGTTGTCGGCGCGTCGCCAAGCCTTCAAAAAAAGCGTCAATGCGATTCTTCATTTGCGCTTCGGAGACCACGCGCTTGTCCATCATATCTGATTCGATAAACAAGCTGGGCGTGTCTGTCGCCGCCATCAAAGCCCGGCGTCCGTCCGCCAAACCTGTGGAGACCGTGCGGCAACTTTTGATGGGATGATAAACCACGCCGTCCATGGCGTAATCTTTGACCATTTCAATCAAGACTCGATCCTGATGAAACATGCTGTCCATCGCCGAGCGCACGCTGATTAACGTTCCTTGCGCCAAACTTTCCAGCGGATGCTTCAAGTCGTATTCAAAGCCGTAATTCGCGCCGCCCGACGCGAAATGCAGGTAAGTGGAATTTACAAACGCGCCGCCCCATTCGGTGAACATTTCGTTGAAGCGCCGAAAGATGGGATAGCACGGTACGCCGACGAAAGCCAGCCGATATTTCTCTTCGGTTTGAGTGCCGATTCCATGCGCCGCTTTGTATTCCATTTCCTCCACCAGATTCTTGAAGAAGCGACTGCCCTCTTCCGTGCCGCGAAAGTTATTTGAAACGCCAAGATAAACCGTGCCGTCGGTCAACGCATTAAATAGCGAGGGGCGACTCTTATTGAGTTCAAGCACACGCTTCCAGCCCAGATTCATATCGTTGGCGTATTGCATAGTCTCGCGCAAACGGTCAACATCGAATTTCTTGCCCGTCACTTGCTCGCACAGGACAATCAATTCTTTAATTTGAGCCAGCACATATTTGCAGTCGTTCTCAAAGTCGGGATGACCTTGCCAAGTTTGTCCTCCCGCCGAGCGCGTCGCTGGAATATCCAGAGTAAAGACCGGGACATGGTACGCCCGCTCCCAAATCTCCGCCCATTTGATGTAGGTGTTGCAGGCGTTCGTCAATACCGCCAGCGCGGGTTTTGGAATCATGCCCATTGGATGCTTGCCGTTGCGCAGGTACAAACCAACGTCGGCTTTGACGTAACCGCAGATGTCGGGCGAGTAACCGTGGTCTTCCGCTTCGGTCAGGAATTCATGCGCCACGCGCCGCACGGCGGTTTGAAGCGACGTGATTTCAGGAAGCACAAGCGGCAGGTCAAAGACCTTCAAGAGTTCAGCCATGCTACCCATTACAAAAACATACGCCGCGCCTTGACCGCGTTCCGCCGCGCCGCCCAGCTCGTCAAACCATGTTCGGAATAAATTGGCGCCTTCGACGTTTCCGCGCCCAACAATGCTGTCTGTGTTTTTTGTCTCGGTCATTGTTTCACCCAATACCTTTCACGCAAAAAGAATACTTTCCACGAAAGTTTCCAGTTGGATTTCCATCTGGTCGAGGGTGGACATGTTCTCCTCGAACTCGCTGACAAAATACGAAATGCCTTCCTGATCAAGCATTTGGATATAAGCCACCTGCTCTTCCAAACCCGGTTCGCACATCTTCGCCGCCGTGATAATCGCCGCGTCCGCCGCAGAGTTTTTGATGCGTTGCAACAACATTTTTTCTTTCGGTTTGCGCAAATCATGTTGAACGGGGCTGTAACTGGATTTTTCCAAATACGCCTCAGCCAGATTGCGCAACGGGTCGCCTTCCAACGGAACGTCTTCTAAAATCCAACGTAAGCCAATCAGCAGGTCGTCGTCCACGACATAGCAAGATTGCGAGATGGTGCGGATTAAATCCAGCGGCGGCTGTTCGCAGAATCCGCCTTCAAAGACCACGCGAATTTTGTCTTGACGTTTTGCGGTTCGCGCCCGAATAAGCGGAATCGTGGCTTTGAGTAATTCGTTGTGCTCCTCGCGCGGAATCATTCCGCCGACGGACATTAACACATAGGACTCAAAGGCGGTCAGCAACCAAGGTTGGTCGCGTTTGATGGCGTACAACTCTCGCAATAATGCGCGGTTCTCATTGAAGACCGCCAACGAAGAGCGCAAGTCGTCTTCGCTAATCGAACGCCCCGCAATCGTTTCGACGTCGCGCATGAGACGCGCGTATTCGTCGCGCAAATATTGAGCCGAGTAGGCGGAGTTGGGATTTTGCGGCAAATATAAAATTTGGCAGAGATACGGAAAGTTTCTCCCCCAAACCGCCGCGAGATTACGCGCCGCGTCGCAAATGGGATGAGTGACGAACATATCTAATTCCACCCGTTTGCTGAGCGCGAGTTCCAATGAAGTCTTGATGATGGAACATAAATAGGAGCCAAAGCGCGAATCAGCCTGACGCGGCTCGACGGGCGCGCCGCGCATCTTGAGCGGCAACATCCCCGCCGCGTGGACAATCTCTTCTGGAAAGTAAACTTGAAAATGCCCGACAACTTTTCCCCCCGCCTCCCGCCAGCGGCGCACGGTTGGATAATCAGGGTCTTCAAGCGCTTCCTGACATAAACCAAGCGTAAACTCTAACGAGCGATCTTGCCAATCATCCAATACGCGTAAGGTCATGGCGCTCTCCGATAATCAATGGATTCAAAACGCAGGACAAAAAGCGGATGGAAGGCGCGAGGCTTGTCGCCGCCGCCATCTTTTGATATGTCGCACTTTTTTATATTCCGTTATAAAAGTGAGACATATTTAGTATAAGACTTTTTTTGATTTTGTCAACGGGGAATTTTGAAATTTTAATAGCCGCCTGACAGTTTAACAATTGAAGGGCTGGTCGGCAAAGAAAATCGAGTAAATTTGTTTTTAGGACAAAACGGATTTACAGGAGAACCCAATGCCGTCTGTCGCCTGAGAACATTCGTAAAATGACGGGAATCGTGAAAAATGCGGAAATCGGAATTTGTTTCAGACAAGCTGACGGCTTTCGTTGGTTATTTTTATAACAAAACGCTCAAGGATTTACTCCTTGAGCGTTTTGTTATTACTGTTTTTTAAAGTTACGGAGTGTTGTCTTCAACCAACGGGCGATCATTGACAGGTTGAACGGGGCGATTGTTGCCTTCAAAGATTTTCGTGAAAGCTGCAATCTGATCCGCTGAAAGTTGAACGGGGACGGTCATCACGTTCCAGTTGACGCCTTCCAAGCAGGGCGGGGTGGTCAATGAGCCGCTGTAGCGGAAGGTGGTTTGCACTTTCGGCAATAAATCGGCGGCGTTGATTTTTACGCCGGCGTCTTTTACGTCGCTCTTTTGCGCGGACATGCTATCCAGCAAGGGTTGATAAGCGGGATTTGCCGTTGCGCCTTCTTCAATCATAATGCCGACGACGGCTAATTTTCCATCCGCGCTTTTGTGGACGATATGCAACTCGGCGGCAAACGCTTTGCCGTTGAGGGTGTGTTCGCTGGGCGCGTGGTAGTGAAGTTGCGCAACATTGTAGGTCGTTCCGTCAATTTCAATCGAGCTGCCCGCGTCGTAGTTCATCTGAACAGTATGACCGTTGTTGAGAATATTCACTTCGCTGGGTTGATAGTGAAAAACAATGTTCGCCAAGTCTTGCGCGTTTGCTTTAGCAATATCAATAGGCGATTGGCTCTTGCCGGTTCCGCAGGTTGCGTAAGCGGGGTCAATGCTGCCCCAGCTTGCTGGACCTTCCGCGCCTTCGTAAGTCCAATGCGCTGGAGCGGCGGCGGTTGGCGCAGTAGTTGCTACCGCTTCAGTGGCTGGCGCTTGGGTAGCGGGGGCTTCGGTCATTGCGGCTTTGGTTGCAGGCGCTTGAGTGGGCGTGGTATTTCCTGCGCATGCGCTCAGGATAAACGTCCCAATTAATAGCAACGGCAACAACTTGGACTTTTGACAAAGTTACCTCATAACCCTTCGTAAAAAGCCCCAAAATAGCAAAAAACGGGGCAATCCAGCCAACGCGAGTAATTAACTGGCAGTTTGAGCATGACAAGTTATTGCTCAAACCCTCGAATAATTACGCAAACTTGGGTCTACTGGCTGAAAAGGCTGGTTTTACTCAACTAATTTGTCAAAAGTCCAAAACAACAGTTTCTTGATATTCATAAATCTTCTCCTTTAGGGTGGGTTTGTCAAACAAACGAACTGTAACACTGAGATGTTAATTTAATCTAAGAGATTGCATAAGCAAAAGACGCTCTTACGCGCAGGGCGCGCGTCGTATTTTTGAGCAAAATACAAAGGACACAAAGGTCACGAAGAAAAAAAAGATCCCCCTGCCCCCCCCTTTGTGTACTTTGTACGCTTTGCGCTGAGATGTTTTTCAAAAAAACTGACGGACGCCCTAGGTACAGTCTTACACTAAAGCGAATATGCCATAGAGTCAAGTCAATTAACCGCCAAAAACCGCCAAGTTTTGAAAATTGGGGAAACCGTCCACGAATGGGGCGCGCACCTTCGGCGTCGTGGGCAACGCTTCGTAGCCTAACTTAAATCATTGGAGCGCGTACCGATAAAACCCTCTCCCCGTCTTTTTCCCCAAATGCCCCGCGTCCACCATTTTGCGCAACAAATATGCGGGGCGATATTTATCTTCGCCTAAATCCCTTTGCAAAACTTCCATCACAAATAGGACGACGTCCAAGCCGATTAAATCCGCGAGGGCGAGCGGTCCCATCGGATGATTCATGCCCAGTTTCATCACGCCGTCAATCGCTTCGGGCGTTCCGACGTTTTCTTGCAAAGCGAAAATCGCTTCGTTAATCATCGGACAGAGGATGCGATTAGAGATAAACCCCGGCGAGTCGTTCGCTTCAATCGCTTCCTTGCCGAGCGTTTTGCAAAGGGCAACAATCGCCGTTGTCGTTTCGGCGGACGTCCCCAGTCCGCGAATCACCTCGACGAGTTTCATCAGCGGAACGGGATTCATAAAGTGCATGCCAATCACTTTATCGGGGCGCTTCGTCGCGGCGGCGATTTTTGTAATCGAGATTGAAGACGTATTGGAGGCAAGGATCGCGTCGGCGCGGGCGCAAGCATCCATCTCTTTGAATATTTTGATTTTCAATTCGGGGTTTTCCGTCGCGGCTTCAATGACTAAATCCGCGCTTGGAATTGAATCCATATTGCCGACGAAGTTTATGCGATCGGCCGAAGCCTTTTGCTCGGGCGTGATTGCGCCCTTCGCCAAAAGTTTCGCGGCGGATTTTTCAATCGTCGCCTTTGCTTTTTCCAACGCGGCGGGCATGACGTCCATGCACGAAACTTGATAGCCCGACGTCGCCGCAACTTGCGCGATTCCGCAACCCATTGTCCCCGCGCCAACGACGAAGATATGTTTTATAGTCATAGCGTTTCCTTGGGGGAAAAGTAAACATGGAAATACGTAGACAGATAAACAGGTAAGCGTCGCTCGTTTACTTGTTTACCTGTCTACTTGCCTATCTACCCTGTATACTTTTTTACGTTTTCTTTGATTTGCGCAATATGCGCGGGAATGTGGTTTGAGTACGCAACAAGCCATCGTTCAAACGCGAAAGGCTCTTGATATTCGGGGTGCGTGACGGCGTGCGAAAAAACTTCGTCGGGTTGTTTCTTCAACAACGCGTAAGTCGTTTTTCGCGCGAGGCGCGTAATTTCTAGCGCGTCTTCAATATTTTGGTCGTGATAATTTAATTTGCTCGCCCATTTGTCTTGGTCGTAGCCCATCAACGCGCCGCCGGGTTCGACGATTAATTTCCGCGCGCGCATCGCCGCATTGGTTTCAGAATCCGCGAGGTGAATGATAATCTCGTGGACGCTCCATTCCATCGGCGCGGGCTTAAACTTCAGCGCCGCTTGCGGAACTTCGGACAGCGCGGCTTTCAACAACTCATACCCGCGCCCATAGAGTTCAATTTTTTCGTTGCGTTCATTCTTATCCATTTTGTTCTCCTTGTTGTCAATTACCAACTACCAATTACTGAACACTGATCACTGATTACTCGACTTACCATCTTCCTCATCCGCTTGCTTCCCCGCCTTCGCATCCTTAATCGCTCCCAACAACCGCGCTTGCTCCGCTTTCAACTCGCGATTTTCCTGTTCGGCGCGAGCGAGACGCATTGCGCCCGTGCGCCCCAGCGCGCGTCCGCCCGCTAAATCCACAAGCAGAGCGACGAGATATCCAATCACGCCGAGCAAAACAATCCACCACTGTCCAACAATAACGGCGGTGACAATGCTCATAATCAACACAAGCCATCCGTAAAAATCAAGTAAAAACCAGAGGGGGCGGGGTTGGTGCATAAAAACTCCGTTTTAGGTAATTAGTAATTTGGTAATTGGTAATTAGGTTTTCCATACTTCCTAATTTACCAATTACCAATTACCGCTTTATTGCTCCGCCGAAATCGCGTTGTAAATGCTTTCAATGCTGGCAGGGTCGCCTTTGAAAGTTTTGCCGTTGGTGCGATTGGCGACGCGCAACATCAAGTCGGCGTCGGCGTCTTCGCCGTAAGCGATGGTGAAGACCTTCGCGCCTTCGACGCTTTCGCCGCTAGGCAAACAATTGAACATTTGATTCTGCGTGATGGCGCTGGCGGTGTCTTGCCCATCCGAGAGCAGGACGACGCCGTACAAACGCTTCTCGCTTTTCGCTTCGTGCGCGGCGCGGAGTTGATTGATTTTATCCGTCGCCTTGCAGACGCCGTCGTACAGCGGCGTGTTGCCGTTGGCAAAAACCCCATCAAGTTTCTTGACGAGTTCCTCGCCGACGTCGCCCGCGCGTCCGCCGCCAAGTTCGTAGACCGCGCCCTCGCCGCCAAATACCGTGAGATAAATTTCATCGTTCGGGTCGAGGCGTTTCACAAAGTTGACGGAACTGGCGACGGCGTTTTTGATTTTATCGCCTTCCATGCTGCCTGAAATATCAAGAAGAAAAACGATGGTGGCTTTTTTCTTCGTTTGATGGAAGACGTCTTTCACCGCGAGAGATACTTCAGAAGAAGGACTCGCCAGCGCGGGAACGGTTTTAACCGTGACGCGCGGGTCGGTTCCATTTTCCAAAGTCAGCGGCGCGTGAAGCGGGATGGATGGATCCACTGGGCGCAGGTAATATGTGATCGCCAGCTCCTGCTGTTTTTTGTTGAGCAGATAATCCTTGAAAATTTTCGCCGCGTCTTTTTGGTCGTCATTCACCCAATCGCCGTCGAGAACGCAGTAAGGTTGCTCGCTCCAATAAGTGCCTTTGGCGGGGAAAATAAACGCCAGCGGATAACGCATCGTGGACGCAAAGTCCGCGTTGGTCTTGAGCGTTTCGGCTTCGCTGGTTGTGACGGCGTGCAGATAATCGGGTCCGCGTTGCGCGAGGATTTGCATCAGCGGACGGCTTTGAATTCCGTAGTGATAGGTGTTTTGTTCCACGCCATGAAAGGCTTGCTTAACCGCGTCGGAATACACGTCGGCGGCGGTCAGTCCTTCGGTTTTGCCAAGCGCGGAATAAGCGAGGGACGTCATGCTGAGGAGTCCGACGTTTGAATAATCGGGATGCGTGTGACCGAATTTGAATTGCCCCCATTCGGGATGACCGAGACTCGCCCAGCCTTGCGGGTCGGCGGAGAGTTTGGCAATGTCGTCCCAGCTGATTGGTTTATCGGGCCAGCCGAGCGCTTCCGCCATAGGTCGCCAGGTTGCAAAGCCGATGGGCGCGAGGATAGTTTGCGCGCAAGGTTCGGAGATTAAAACTTTCCCGTTGCGTTGGCTCCAAATTCGGTTCGCCTCGTCAATCCACGACTGGTCGCCGGGACTCCAGACCGTCGGCAGACTCTTGCCCGCGAGAATATCTTTTTGCGACCCGCCCGATGTGACGTGCTTCACCGTGACGAAGATGACTTTGCCGTTGGCGTTGGTATGCTTCTCCAAGTTGAACTGCGCGACGACGGCGTTCATCCAATCTTCTTTGGTGTTGGAGGATGAAATTTCAATCGCGACGGAATCCTTCGGCGGCGCGGCGGTTGCGTCGGCGGCGGCGGGCGCGTTCGTATTGCCTTGAACGGCGCCTTTTATCATTGGAAAAAATATCGCGCCGAGAATGATACAGCCAAACAGTAGCACGGCGAGGATGACGACAATTGCGTTTCCCGAGACGCTGGGTTTTTCAGAATAGCTCATAAGGGATTCCTTTTTTTATGGTTCTTCCGTAATTAACAAGAAAGAGCTTAAACGCGAGGACGCAAAGCGCGCAAGCGTTACTTCCAAACCAGCGGACTAAGCATGACTCCCGCCACCGTCAGCAAACCCGCAACGAGTTGGAGGTTAATCGTTTTGGAATTGGCAGAGACCAGTTCGCGGTCTGCGTAATGAGCGAAGAGGATGCGCGTCGCGGAAACAGCCATTGGCAAGGCGCCAAGCATGGCAAGCGCGCCGAGAGGGAAGACGCCAGCGAGAGGACCTACGAGACCGAGCGCGAACGCAACAATCATCAACGCGACATAACCCCAGCGGGCGCGTTTTTTGCCGAGCGCCACAACAAGGTTATGCTTGCCGCTGATGCGGTCGGCGGCTTCGTCGGGAAATTGGTTAATCCATAAAATGGCGGTAGTCAGCAATCCGATGGGCAAGCCGATGGCGAACGCCTCCCACGAAACTCGTCCCGTCAACGCGATAACCGTTCCAGCCGTCATAAGCGGACCAAAGTTGAGTCCGATAATCAGTTCGCCGAGTCCTTTGTGGGCGGCGAGGCGCAGCGGCGGCGCGGTGTAAAAATATGCGGAGAAGCCGCCCGCCAACCCGATGAGGATCAACGTCGGCTGTTGACTCAAATAAGCGATGATTAATCCGATAGCGGATGAGACGCCGAGAAAAACCAGCCCTACTTTCAACATACCTTTTTCTGAAATCAAACCGAGCTCCATCGAGCGACTGCCGCCGGAGAAGGGTAGAAAGTAATCGTTGTTGACTTTATCCGTACCGCTCGTCCAGTCAAAGTAATCGTTGAGCGTGTTCGCCGCCAGATGCATTGCCGCCGCGCCGAAGAAGGTCAGGAAGAAAAGCGCCCATGGGAACGGGGAAACCAATCCTTTGGCGGAAGCCCACGCCGCGCCAATCAACACGGGGACGAGGCTAGCGGTGAGAAATGGCAGGCGCGTGATTACCAGCCAGGCGAAGAGTTTCGTCTTTACGCTGATGACCGGCATGGCTTGCGTAACGGACGCATTGGGCAAAGGAGCGGTCACGCCGCAGAAGCCAATCTGAAGTCCCGCCTTAAACGTCGGCGTGATGCGAATCTCAGCCGCAAAGGGCGAACCGTCCTTGCGCAAAAAAACAGTTTGGGTTTTGAACTCGCCGGTCTCGCTGGCGGTCTTCAACCAAGTGGGAATATGTTCCAGCACGATCAGTCCCGGCGAAAACAAGGAAACGCGCTTGCGGTCAATGACTTCCTCGGCGGCGTAGCCAAAAACCTGCTCGGCGCCTTTGCTAAACGTTTGGATGCGCCCTTCCAGATCGCAGGTGATAGAACTTATAACAGCGGTTTGACTCATATTATCCTCCAAATAGTTTGGACTTACGCAAAATAACGTCTTTTGAGCGTAAGTCCTATAGTAATAAATTTTCAAAATTATACCCCAGCGAAGGCAACGCGCGACGAATATCTGACGTCTATCCGCGAAATGGAGATGAATGGCAGTCGGTAGCGCAGGAAGGATTAAGAAAGGCAACGGGGCGCCTGAGAAATGTCAGGATTAATATGCTAAAATCCCTTCATGCAATTCGACGTCTTCACGCTCCTGCCCGAAGTATTTCCATCCTATCTTGAAACCAGCATTATCAAACGCGCCCGCGAACGAGGGTTGATTGAAACGCGCATTCACAACATCCGCGACTATGCCCATGATAAACATCACGTCACCGACGACACGCCCTACGGCGGCGGCGGCGGAATGGTGATGAAGCCTGAGCCAATTTTTGAGGCGGTTGAATCTGTTTTGGGGGAAGCCCTCACCCTGCCCCTCTCCCAAAGGGAGAGGGAAATGCCAGTCATTCTCCTCACCCCGCAGGGACGAGTCTTCAACCAAAGCATCGCCGAGGAATTATCGCAACATCCGCGCATTGCTTTGCTGTGCGGGCGCTACGAAGGAATTGACGAGCGCATCCGCGAACATCTCGTCACCGATGAAATTTCGATTGGCGATTTTGTTTTGACGGGCGGCGAGTTGCCCGCGTTGATTCTCATTGACGCGATAGCGCGACTCCTCCCCGACGTTCTCGGCGACCCGACGGGCGCGCAGGATGATTCGCATTCGATGGGCTTGTTGGAATATCCGCATTACACCCGCCCGCCTGAATTTCGCGGCTGGAAAGTTCCCGATATTTTGCTCTCAGGCGACCATGCCAAAATAGATCAATGGCGGCGCGAACAAGCCTTGTTGCGAACTTTGAAGAAGCGCCCCGATATGTTGGAGAAGGCGGAGTTGAGCGAGAAGGATAAGAAGTTCGTAAATAGTAATTCGTAATTGGTAATTGGCGATGCGTAAATTACCAATTACTATTTATCAATTACGCTGGAAATTGATCGCGGCGTTCATAGCGTTGCTTCTCTCCGCTTGCTTGCAATCTTCGGATTGTTCGCGCAAGGAAGTTTTTTGCGCGGCGCTGGTCACGGATACGCAGGGGATTGACGATCACGGCATTAATCAAGATGCGTGGGCGGGGTTGCAGGAATCTAAAGCGGAGGGGGGTGTTAACCAAATCGCTTCCATCGCATCCGTAGATACCCGCGATTACGAAAAAAATATCGCCTACTTTGCGGACAAGGGCTACGACGTTGTCATCACAACAGGGGCGGGCATGCGCGGCGAAACGCTGAACAGCGCCAACCGTTTTAAAGATTCCGTTTTTATCGGATTCAATCAACCGCAAAAAGAAACGCGCCCCAATTTGATTCCCGTCGCTTTTGCCGAAGATCAAATGGGGTTTTTAGCGGGCGTATTGGCGGCGCGGATTTCAAAGACGGGCGAGGTTGGCGCGGTTTGCGACATAGCGGATATTGATTCAATGTGGCGCTATTGCGAGGGCTTCCGCGCGGGAGTCAAATATGCGGATAAAAATATAAGGGCGATGGTTCTTTATCGTGAAAATGGAAACAGCGATAAATTATTTATAGACGAAGCGTGGGGACGCGAGGCTTCGCAAAGTTTAATTGCACGCGGGGCGGACGTTATCTTCGCGGCAGGCGGAGTCACAAGTCAAGGCGCGTTGCGCGCGGCGCTTGAGGCGCAAGTCAAAGCGATTGGCGCGGAACGAGATCAAGCGGCGGCTTTGAGTCATTCGACTAATTCGAGCGTAGCGACTTCCATCTATGGCGACGCCAAATCCGAGGTCAAGAAAGAGATGCAAATATTGAAAGGCGGAAATATCGGCGGACGGCGCATAAGTCCATTTAAATTTTTACCCCTCAGTCAGAAATTCCCAGAAAATTTAACGACTGAGTTGAACGATTTGCTGGCAGGGCTGTTAAGCGGGAAAATTAAGACGAATGTAACTTCAAGCAAGCCGTAACGCTATCCGCGCTTGCGGAATGAAAAAATAAGATATATACTTGAAGCGTCGAAAGGCTTACGCAAGCCTTTAAATCCCTCACCCTTCTAAAGGAGAAGAAAAATGAAAAAACTGTATTTTGTTATCGCGTTGGCAATCGTCGCTTCGATGATTCTGACCGCTTGCGGTGGAGGCGCCGCTCCAACTCAAAAAGCGCCCGCCGCAACCACAGCGCCAGCCGCGACCTCGGCTCCCGCAACCACCGCGCCTGCCGCTGAAGCGACTCTCGCCGATTGCCCCAAGCCGGAAGTATTCTGCGTAGGTCTCGTGACCGACGTTGGCAAAGTGGACGATAAGTCCTTTAACCAATCATCTTGGGAAGGCTTGCAAAAAGCCAAAGCCGACGGCAACGCCGATTTGATTCAGTACGTTGAAACCACCGACTCAAAGGACTACGCCAAAAACATCGCGACCTTCGGCGATGCGGGCTTTGACGTTGTTGTCACCAGCGGCTTCAACTTAACCGACCCGACTTACGAAGCGGCGAAGTTGTTCCCGACAACTACCTTCATCGGCATTGACCAATTCTTGATGAAAGACGACAAGCACACCGATTTGCCGTTGGCGAATTTGGTCGGCTTGGTTTACAACGAAGACCAATCGGGCTTTTTAGTCGGCGCATTAGCGGCGATGACTTCGACCAAGCATAAAATCGGCGGCGTGTTCGGCACCGACGCGGTTCCGCCCGTTTGGCGCTATGGCGAAGGCTATCGCGCGGGCGCCGCTTATGCGGACGCGCAAAAAGGCACGAAGACCGAAGTGAACATCGTCTACCATAACGACGTCGGCTTCGACAAAACCTTCACCGACCCCGAATGGGGCGCAACGACCGCCAACTCGATGATTGACAAAGGCGCAGACGTCATCTTCGGCGGCGGCGGCAAGACCGGCAACGGCGCGGTCGTCGCGGCGGCTCAAAAAGGCGTTTACGCCATCGGCGTGGATGTTGACCAATATCTCACTCTGCCCGAAGCGCAGAAGCAACTTCTCTCCAGCGCTTTGAAGCCGATTACCGCTCCCGTTGCTAATTTAATCAAAGCGGCAAAAGACGGCAAAACTGTTGGCGGCTTATCGTTTGGCGGCGCGGGCTACGCTCCCTTCCACGATTTGGACAGCAAAGTTTCAGCCGACGTCAAAGCCGCAATGGAGAAAATTTTGGCGGCTTTAGTGGACGGTTCTTTGAAGACGAACGTTGCTCCTGTTAAACCAGCCAAGTAAATTTCGGCTAACCCTGTAATCAAAGAGGGGAAAGAGAAAGTTTTCTCTTTCCCCTCTTTTTATGCGTTGGACGTTGAAAGTTGACCTTCAACTTTCAACTTTCAACTTTTTATTGAGCGCACCGATGGAAACACCTAAAGAACAAACGAACGGCTTAATAAAATTTCTGCGCGACAGCGCGAACGCTTTGCTAATTCCTTTACTAGCGGTGTTAACCGCCGTCATTGTGGGCGGCGCGGTCATCGCTTCCGCCGGCGGAAATCCATTCAACGCCTACTTGGGTCTTTTTGAAGGCGCTTTTGGCTCCACCAAAGCGCTGAGCGAAACGGCGGTGTGGAGTACGCCGTATATTTTTGCGGGGCTGGCGGTGGCGCTGGCGTTCAAAGGCGGCTTGTTCAACATCGGCGCGGAAGGACAACTGGCGTTTGGCGCGGTGGCTTCCGCATTAATTGGATACCTCCCCGACCAAATGGGCGTCCGCATTCCCGCCGCGATTCATATTCCGCTGGCGGTGGGCGGCGGAATGTTAGCGGGCGCGATATGGGCGGCAATCCCCGGCGCGCTCAAAGCCTACACGGGCGGACACGAAGTCATCAACACGATTATGATGAATTACATCGCGCTCAACCTGACCTCGTTTTTGCTCAACGGCCCGATGCGCGACCCCGACCCGTTGAATCTCTCCGCGCGCACGCCTGAAATTGCGCTGAGCGCGCGCATTCCGCCCATCTTCGCCGTGTTGCGCATCCATTGGGGATTTGTTCTGGCATTATTGATCGCGGTTTTTATTTGGTGGCTTTTGTGGAAGACGACGCTTGGATTTGAAATTCGCACAGTGGGATTAAATCCCGACGCGGCAAAATACGCGGGCATTAACGTCAAACGAACGACCATCATTACAATGGCGCTTTCAGGCGCGTTGGCGGGACTCGCTGGCGCAATTGAAGTGACCGCCCTTAACTATCGCCATGAGCTCGGCTTTTCATCGGGCTACGGGTTTGACGCCATCGCCATCGCCTTGCTCGGCAAGAGCAATCCGATGGGAATTGTGCTGGCTTCTATTTTATTCGGCGCCATGCGCAACGGCGCGACGCGCATGCAATTCCTAACGCAGATTCCAGTGGACGTGATTTCCGTCATTCAAGGATTAATCCTCCTGTTCGTCGCGGCGGATACCATCGTGCGTTTCATTTATCGCGTGCGCGTCCAAGAAGAACGCGTGACGCTGACGCGCGGATGGGGAGGCTAATATGAATTGGAGACGTTTTGGAGTCGTCGCCGTCGTGATTGCGGTTTTATTCGGCGTTGTGATTGTCATCGGAAAAAGCCAAACGCCGCCGCTGATTATCATTACCAGCATGTTGACGACCACCATTGCGGTGGCGACTCCGCTAACGCTAGGCGCGCTTTCGGGAATCTATTGCGAACGCGCGGGCGTGGTCAACATCGGCATTGAAGGCATGATGCTGGCGGCGGCTTTCTTTGGCTGGCTGGCTTCCCTATACATGAATTCCATTTTTGGATTCGCGCCGACGCCGAGTTTGATTATCGGCGTGTTTGCCGCCATTCTCAGCGGGGCGCTCTTCGCGTTGCTTCACGCGGCGCTTTCGATTACATTCAAAGTAGACCAAATCATCGGCGGAACCGTCGTCAATATTTTAGCCATCGGCGTCACGGGATTTTTGAATCGCCAACTCTTCTTTGAAAAAAACAGCATCTTCGGCGGCAACGTCCCGCACGCGCCGGGCGTTTTGCCTAGCATTCGCATCCCGATACTGGCGGATATTCCCATTTTTGGCGGCATATTTGATCAACAACCGATTACCATCGCCGCCGTCGCGCTGGTCTTCATCACGCATTATGTTTTGTTCTACACTCGCTGGGGATTGCGTACGCGCGCCGTCGGCGAACATCCCCGCGCGGCGGATACGGTTGGAATCAACGTGGCGTTCATGCGTTACGCCAACGTCCTCATCGGCGGTTGCATGGCGGGATTGGGCGGCGCGTATTTCACGCTTCAATCCGTTTCATCCTTTGAGCCGTTAATGACCAACGGGCGCGGATTCATTTCTCTAGCGGCGATGATTTTCGGCAACTGGTCGCCGATTGGGTCGTGGGCGGCTTCGCTGGTGTTTGGCGCGGCGCAAGCCATGCAAATCAACTTGCAAATTTTCCGCGAGTTGATTCCGCCGCAATGGGCGTTCCTGCAACAATCGTACATCGTCGGGTTGGCGCCGTATCTGCTCACGATGTTAATTTTAACTGGCGTCGTCGGCAAGACTATCCCGCCCGCCGCAGACGGACAACCGTATGAAAAATAAAAAAACTTTCACCGCTAAGGCGCGAAGACGCGGAGTTTTTAAAAATCCCCGCGTCTCCGTGTCTCAGCGGTTAAATTCTTTAGGAATTCGCCATGACTGAAAATCAAATCGTCCTTGAAGCCAAAGGAATCACCAAACAATTCCCCGGCGTTCTCGCTTGCGACAACGTCAACTTTGATTTACGCAAAGGCGAAATTCACGCGCTACTCGGCGAGAACGGCGCGGGCAAAAGCACGTTGATGAATCTCATCTACGGCTTGCATCGTCCCGACAAAGGCGAGATTTTCGTCAACGGAAAAACCGCCGCCATTCATTCGCCCAAAGATTCCATCGCGCTCGGCGTCGGCATGGTGCATCAACACTTTATGCTCATCCCCGTTTTCGACGTCGCGGAAAACGTCATGCTTGGCGACGAAACCGTCAAACGCGGCTCGCTCGATCACAAATCGGTGGCGGCGCGGATTTTGGAAATCTCCGCTCAATACGGTTTGAACGTTGACCCGAATACCCTCGTCGGCTCGTTGCCCGTCGGGATTCAACAGCGCGTCGAGATTGTCAAAACTTTATATCGTCATGCGGAAATCGTCATCTTAGACGAACCCACCGCCGTGCTGACTCCGCAAGAAGCCGAAGACCTTTTCCGCATCATGCGCGACCTCACGGCTCGCGGCGTCTCGATTATTTTCATCACGCACAAGCTCAAAGAAGTTCTCGCCATCGCGGATCGCATCACGGTCATGCGCGCGGGGCGCGTCGTCGGCTCGACGACTCCGCAAGAAACGAACGAAGCGAATCTCGCTTCGATGATGGTTGGGCGCGAGGTCATTCTCACAGTGGATAAAAAAGATCACGAAGCCGAAGATGAAATCCTCAAAGTGGAAGGACTTTCCGCGCGAGACCAACGCGACTTGGAAACGGTCCACGACGTTTCGTTCACGGTGCGCGGCGGCGAGGTGTTGGGGATTGCGGGCGTGCAAGGCAATGGACAAACCGAACTCTCCGAAGCGCTGACGGGACTCATCGCGCCGACGGGCGGCAAAGTGATGTTTGCGGGACTCGACGTCACGGGAAAAACGCCGCGCATGATGACCGAAGCGGGACTCGCGCACATCCCCGAAGACCGTCAACGTCACGGTTTGGTCTTGGCGTATACCGTCGCGGATAACATGGCGCTCTGCGATTATTATCGCGCCCCTTTTAGCAAAGGCGGAGTTATGCAACCGCAAGCGCTGGACGAAAACGCGCGAAGACTCATCAGCGAGTACGACGTGCGCACGCCGTCGCCGTATGTGAACGCTGGCAAACTTTCAGGCGGCAATCAACAAAAAGTAATCGTCGCCCGCGAGTTGAGTCGCAACGTAAAACTCGTCATTGCCAACCAACCCACGCGCGGATTAGACGTCGGTTCCATCGAATACATTCACAGCGAGATTATCAAAATGCGCGACAGAGGCGTCGCCGTGTTGCTCATCTCCGCCGAGTTGGATGAAATCATGGCGCTGTCCGATCGAATCGCCGTGATGTATCGCGGAAAAATTGTCGCGACGGTGGAGACGAAGAAAACGACGCGCGAGCAACTTGGTCTATGGATGGCGGGCGCGCAAGCGCAGGCGGCGTAATTACAGCGTCAATTGTGAATACGGGGGATATGGAAAAACCTACCTTGCGGTAAAATACTTGCATTACGCAGTTTCTCTCCCTCATCCCCAGCCCTTCCCCCGAAGGGGAAGGGAGTTGCCTCTCCCTGCGGGAGAGGGCAGGGAGAGGGCGCGTAAGGTGAGTTACATTAGAAAAGGAGACAAAACATGAAAAAGAACTTTCGTTTATTTAACTTGCTGATTGTCGTTGCCTTATCCTTGAGCGCGTGCAACCTTCCTTCGAGCTCCAGCAACGGGGATGGCGTTGTCCTCACCGCCGCCGCGCAAACCGTTCAAGCCATGTTGAGCGCCACGCCTTTGGTTGCGACTACCGCTACGCCGAGCCTCACGCCTCCGCCTCTCCCTGCCACGCTGACTCCGGCGCCGATTTTAACCAACACCCCCGCCGCCACCGCCACGTCCAACTGCTATGTCGCGCAATTCATCGCCGACGTGACCATCCCCGACGGGAGCGTGATGAAACCCAACGAAGCCTTCGTCAAAAAATGGCGCGTTCGGAACGCCGGCTCATGCGTGTGGAACGGCTTCTCGCTAATCTTTGACAACGGCGACTCGATGGGCGGTCCCGCTACAAACGCAATTGCAACGCTCAATCCCAGTCAAGAAATTGACGTCGCCGTCAACCTCACTGCGCCGTCCGCCATTGGCGCCTATCGCGGTTACTGGCGCATCAACACCAACAGCGGCGTGGTTGTGCCAATTATCAACGGTTACATGGGCAAATCCGTTTATGTGGATATCAAAGTGCAAAACGCGCCGACCGCCGTTCCCACAACTGCCGTTCCCACAACTGCGGTTCCAACTGTTATCTCCTTTGCCATCACCAACGTTACTTTCAACGTAACTGGCACATGCCCCAATTTTAATTACACCTACAGCATTACCACAAATGGCGCAGGAACCGTCAACTTGCACAGAATCTTTAGCGACGGAGGCGTAGATACCACTCCCGCTACAATGACTTTCGCTTCCGCAAGCACACAAACAAGCGCAAATCAGGTTGTATATTTTGGTTTAGCTGGCTCTAGCTCTTGGACTGATATTTACATTGACAGCCCCAATCATCAGCAGTTCGGACGCGCTACTTTTACCTGCCCGTAATCAACATCAACCCATACAAAACGCCCGATGTTTTTCCATCGGGCGTTTCTTTAGCGCGCCCCTCAATATTCTCTGGTAAAATAACCGCCTGTGATTTCAGCCCGCGCAAGCCTGTCTGAAACATAAAATTCACCCTTTGCGTAGTTGGCGTTCTCTTATGCCAACGGGACGTTAGAGAACGTCCCCTGCGCAATCATATTAAGGAGTAAGTCAACATGGTTCGTATTCGTTTACGTCGTATTGGTCTTAAGGGCCAACCCACGTACCGCATTGTGGCAGCCGATAAGGAAGCCCCGCGCGATGGTCGCTTTTTAGAAATTTTGGGCGTGTATAATCCGCGCACCAATCCCGCGACAATTCATTTAAAAGAAGACCGCGTGTTTCATTGGATGAAGAACGGCGCGTTGCCGACTGAATCGGTGGCGCAGATTTTCAAATCCGCTGGAACGCAAGATCGTTTTGAACGTTTGAAGAAGGGCGAAGCAATCGAAACCCTCGTCGCCGAAGCCGCCGAAGCGGAAACCAAACGCGCTGCGCCAGTTAAGACGCGCACGGATTAACCCTCACCCCTAGCCCCTCTCCCAATGGGAGAGGGGAATGAGAGGCAACGAATGAAAGACCTCATCGAATACATCGCCAAGTCGTTAGTGGAACATCCCGAAGACGTGCGCGTGACCGAAAGCGGAAAAGGTTCGCGAACGCGGATTGAGCTCAGCGTCGCCAAAGACGATATGGGGCGCGTCATCGGCAAGGGCGGCAAGGTGGCGAACTCCATTCGCGCTTTGCTCAAAGTCGCGGCTGAACGCGCGGGCAAGCAAGTCATCCTCGACGTGCTGGAACCCTAATGGCTGCCAAGCAAAATTCAACAGGCGCGCCAGACGGCGCGCCTGTTTATTTAGTGATCGGTTTTCTGCGCCGCCCGCATGGCGTGCGCGGAGAAATCATCATGGATATTCACACCGATTTTCCCGAGCGCATAAAGCCAGAGCGGAAAATTTGGGTTGGCGACAGACATCAAGTCGCTACGTTCGATACCATCCGCCCGCATGGCAACGGCTTACTCGTGAGTTTTCGCGGCGTGGATACGGTGGAAGATGCGGGCAAGTTTCGCAATCAATGGGTGTATGTCAAAGCGTCCGAAGTTCCGCCGTTGCCTGACGGTCAATATTATAAATATCAACTCGTGGGAGTAGACGTTGCGGACGAGAACGGAAATCCGCTGGGCAAATTAGTTGAAGTCTTGGAAACAGGCGCGAATGACGTTTACGTTGTCCGCGACAAAGCGGGCAAGGAGATTCTTTTGCCCGCGATTCCTTCGGTTGTGCTTGAAGTCAGCATAGAACGCAACGCGATGAAGGTTCATTTGTTAGACGGGTTGTAAAGTTGAAAGTCAAAGGTCGAAAGTCGCAGGTCTATTTTTCGACTTTTGACTTGCGACCTTAAACATTCAACCTTCAACACTAAAACCATGAACGACAAAAAATATTGGGTCGGCTTCAATCTTATCAAAGGAATCGGCGCGATGCGGATGCAGGGGCTGGTCGCGCATTTCGGCGATTTGGAATCCGCTTGGAGCGCCGACATTGCCGAGTTAGCAACATCAGGCTTGGGGGCGAAGGTTATCGAGCGCGTCCTCGCGGCGCGAAAAAACGTAGACTTGAATCAAGTCTGGGAAAAAATCGAAGCGCAGGGGATAAATATCTTGACATGGCAAGACGAAGCCTATCCCGCCCGTTTGAAAGAGATTGACCAATCGCCGCCCGTGTTGTATATTCGCGGCGAATATTTGCTTGACGATTTGTTTGCGGTGGCGATTGTCGGCACGCGCCGCGCCACGCCTTACGGGCGACAGGTGACGGAAGAACTGTCGGCGTATCTCGCGTCGAATGGAATCACGGTAGTTAGCGGACTTGCTCGCGGCGTGGACGTTATCGCGCATCAAGTCGCGTTGAAAAACGGCGGACGCACAATCGGCGTGTTGGGTTCGGGCGTGGATAAAATTTATCCGCCTGAGCATAAAAATTTAGCGGAGAAGATGATGGAGCGCGGCGCAATCATCAGCGACTACGCCCCAGGCACGCCGCCCGACGCTTCTAACTTCCCGCCGCGTAATCGGATTATTTCTGGTTTATCATTGGCGGTGGTTGTGATTGAAGCGGGCGAGACGAGCGGCGCATTAATTACGGCGGGCTTCGCGGCGGAGCAGGGGCGCGAAATTTTTGCGGTGCCTGGCAGTATCCTTGCGCCGCAAAGCAAGGGAACGAATAAACTAATTCAAAACGGCGCTTTGCCTTTGCTGACGATGAGCGACTTAATGCAAGCGTTGGATATCAACCGCATCGGCGACCATAAAGCCGCCCGAAAAATTTTACCCGCCGACGAAACCGAAGCGAAATTGCTGAGCGTGTTATCATCCGAGCCGAAACATGTGGACGAAATCCGCAACGCAACCGAGTTGCCCATTGAGCGCGTCTCCGCGTCGCTGGCGTTGATGGAACTGAAAGGCACGGTTCGCCAAGTCGGCGGGATGAATTATGTTTCGGTGGGCGAGATGGCTGGCGGTTATAAAACTTGAGGATCTGTTCTATTTACCAATTACCATTTACAAATTATGTAATTGGTAATTGGTAAATAGTAATTGGTAAATTATGGAACACACATACGCAATTATCATGGCGGGCGGCGGCGGGACGCGGCTTTGGCCCCTTTCGAGAAAAGAGCGTCCCAAACAATTATTGCCTTTAATTGGGAAGAGCACGTTATTTCAAAGCACGGTGACGCGGTTGGAAAATTTATTTCCGCCCGAACGGATTTTAGTCGTGACGGTGGAAGACCAAGCGCGAGAAATGAAATTGCAAGCGCCCGAAATCCCCGATGAAAATTATATTATCGAGCCTGCGCCGCGCGGCACGGCTTCGGTGGTTGGATTGGCGGCGGCGATTTTGCAAAAGCGCGACCCGCAAGCGATGATGGCGATTTTGCCCTCCGACCATTTTATTCGCAACAAGGATTTATTTCATTATTTACTTAACGCCGCGTTTGACGTCGCCGCCGACGATTATTTGGTGACGTTGGGCATTACGCCGAACAATCCGTCCACCGCGTATGGATATATTCAGCAAGGCAAGCCGCTGGAAGGCAAATATAAATATCCCGCGTATCAAGTCTCGCGCTTCAAAGAAAAACCCGACGAGAAAACGGCGCAACAATTTCTGCGCACGGGCGACCATTCGTGGAACAGCGGCATGTTTGTTTGGAAAGCGTCCGTGATATTAAATGAGATGGAAAAACAAATGCCCGAATTGGGCGCGACGTTGAATCTGATACAATCCGCTTGGGGAACTAAAAAACAAGACAGCGTGTTACGCGAGCATTGGCGCGACTTGAAAAACGAAACGATTGACTACGGCATAATGGAAAACGCCGAGCGCGTCGCGGTTCTCCCTGCGGGCGGTTTAAACTGGAGCGACGTGGGCATGTGGTCTTCGTTGTTTGAAGTTTTGCTCCCCGACATGAACGGCAACATAGACGCGAACAATGGCTTGCATCTCGCGCACGAAACGAATAACACGATGGTTTACGGTAACGGCGAAAAATTAGTCGTCACCATCGGCGTGGACGATATGGTCATCGTGGACGCGGGCGACGTGTTGATGATTTGCAAAACCGACCAGTCGCAAAAAGTGAAAGACGTAGTAGAACATCTGCGGAAACATCGGCAGGAAAAATATTTATAAACGCGCCCTCACCCCTACCCCCTCTCCCTCTGGGAGAGGGGGACTCCCTTCCCCAACGGGGGAAGGGCTGGGGATGAGGGCAAGAGGATAATTAATGGAAGCATATTGCATGAAGTGTAAGTCCAAGCGAGAGATAAAAGACCCCGTCGCGGCGTTTAATGCGAACGCGTCGCCTGTGACGACGGGCGTTTGCCCGGAGTGCGGGACGAAGATGTATCGCATGGGCAAGACTGAAGCGCACGAAGGCATGGAAGTCCCGCCGAAGACGCCGAAGCCGAAAAAGGAAGTCAAGCGTGAGGGCAAGTTGGTGATTGTCGAATCGCCCGCGAAGGCGAAGACCGTTGGGCGTTTTCTTGGAAAGGGCTACACCGTCCGCGCGTCGGTGGGACATATCCGCGACTTGTTGAAGTCGCAACTTTCGGTGGACGTGGACAACAACTTCGAGCCGAAGTATCGCGTTCCGAATGAAAAGAAAGTCATCGTTAAGGAAATCAAAAAACTCGCGGCGACTGCCAGCGAAATATTCCTCGCAACCGACCCTGACCGCGAGGGCGAAGCCATCTCGTGGCATCTGTTGGAATCGGCGGAGATGGACGTCAAGCGCACGAAGCGCGTCGTCTTCCACGAAATCACCGCGCCCGCCGTCGCGGAAGCGTTCGCGCATCCCCGCGACATCAACATGGATTTGGTCAACGCGCAACAAGCCCGCCGCGTGTTGGATCGTCTCGTCGGTTATAGCATCAGCCCGATTTTGTGGGAGAAGGTGCGCGGACGACTCTCAGCGGGGCGCGTTCAATCGGTGGCGCTACGACTCATCGTGGATAGAGAACGCGCGATTGACGAATTCAAGCCCGTCGAATATTGGTCAATTCATGGCGAGTTTTTACCCGAAAAATTGAAATCCAATTTCATCGCCAAACTTGCGCGGGTGGACGGCAAAGACCCCGAATTGACGGGCAAAGAAATTGTTGACCCGATTTTGATTGACATGGAAACCGCCGCGTACTCGGTGACAAAAGTGAAACGCGGCGAGCGCCGTCGCAAACCGTTAGCGCCGTTCACGACGTCCACTTTGCAACAAGAGGCGTCGCGTAAATTGGGATTTACCGCAAAACGCACAATGGGATTGGCGCAGGGATTATATGAAGGTCAAGACGTCGGCGAGGGCGGCACGACGGGTTTGATTACCTACATGCGTACAGACTCGACCAACGTCTCGACCATCGCGCAGACCGAAGCGCGGGAATACGTTTCGGGAAAATACGGGCAGGATTACTTGCCCGCTGAAGCGCCGATTTACAAAACAAAATCTGCGGGAGCGCAAGAAGCGCACGAGGCGGTGCGTCCGTCGTCGGTGATGCGCGACCCTGAGAAGATGAAGCAATATCTCGACCCCGCGATGTTGAAGTTGTATCGTCTAATTTGGCAACGCTTCGTTGCGTCGCAAATGGAGTCGGCGGTGTTTGACACGTTGCAAGTTGAAGTGACGGGAAAAACAAACGACCACGAATATCTTTTACGCGCCTCTGGCTCGGCGGTGAAGTTCGCAGGCTTTATGGTGGTCTACGAAGAAGCGAAAAACGAGGACGCGAAAACTGACGAGGACGAAGAGAATGTTCGCATCCCTGTTGGAATTGCCGAAGGTCAAAAGCAGGAATTGATTCGCCTCATCCCCGAACAGCATTTCACGCAACCGCCGCCTCGTTTCAGTGAAGCCTCGCTCGTGCAATCGCTCGAAGAAAACGGCATCGGACGCCCGTCCACTTACGCGCCGACGATTTCCACCATCCAACAACGCGGATACGTTTTGCGCGAAGACAAACGCCTTATTCCAACCGACACGGGTTTTCAAGTCTGCGATTTGATGATTCAATATTTCCCCGAAGTGGTGGATTTCAATTTCACCGCGCACATGGAAGAAGACCTCGACAAAATCGCCGAAGGCGAAATGGTCTGGCAGGACGCCATCCGCGAGTTTTACACGCCGTTTGCGGAAGATATCAAACGCGCGCAAGCGGAAATGCCCGTCACGAAGTCGGGACCCGAACCGATTGGACGCGCCTGCCCCGAATGCGGCAAAGAACTCGTCATTCGCTACGGGCGCTTTGGAAAATTTATCTCATGTAGCGGCTTCCCCGATTGTCGCTACACCGAGCCGTGGTTGCTCAAAATCGGCGTGCTGTGTCCCACCGACGGCGGCGAAATGGTAGAGCGCAAAACCCGCAAGGGACGCACGTTCTTCGGCTGCGTCAATTATCCGAATTGTGATTTCACTTCTTGGAAGCGTCCGCTTGCTGCGCCGTGTCCGAAATGCAAGGGCATGTTGGTTGTCGCCAACAAGCGCGAGGCGCAGTGTTTGGATTGTCACGAGTCTTTCTTGTTGGAAGAAGTTACGCCTGAAACGGCGGAGTAGGAAAAAGGATAATCTTATGCAATTCGTTCCTTATCGCGCATTGCGCGGCGAGCCGTCGGTTTTGCGAAAAAAACTGGAAGACGAAGGGGATTTGATTGTCACCGTCGGCGGCAAGCCTTTTGCGCTCATGATTAATTTGAGCGAGAGCGAAGACGTTCAAGATATTTTGCTGATGGCTTCGCGCTTGCGGGCGCAAATGGCGGTGCGTTCTATTCGCAGTCAAGCGCGGAAAAACGGACTGGATAAGATGGCGTTGAAAGACGTCAATGCGTTAATAAAGAAAACGCGGGCGAAACGGAAAGGCTGGCTATTTTTGGAAAGGGAAAATCTATGACCACCGTAAAATGGCAATACGTTGACCTGCTGAATCCCGTCATTCGAGCGTTGAAAAATCTCGGCGGTTCTGGCACGATTGAAGAGATAAACAACAAAGTCGCCGAACTTGAAAATATCCCATCGGAGCAACTTGAGGTTTTGCATAATCCCGAAAAAGGCGGCGTCACTGAAATTGAATATCGCATTGGATGGGCAAGAACTTGGTTGAAGCAATACGGAGTTATTGACAATTCTTCTCGCGGCGTATGGTCGCTTACAGAGAAAGGCATTACCAGCGAGCGTGTCGATGAAAAAGACGTTGTTCGTGTCGTTCGAGAAAAAATAAAAAAGAACAAGCAAGAATTAAGCGAATCAAGCGACGAAACAAACGACGAAATTGAATGGCAAGAAGAACTGCTTGACGTAATTTTGAAAATGTCGCCGTCGGGATTTGAACGGCTGGTGCAAAGGCTGTTGCGCGAATCGGGATTTGTTCAAGTAGAAGTCACGGGGCAATCAGGCGACGGCGGCGTGGACGGTCACGGTATTTTGCGCTTGGGCGGCTTGCTGAGTTTTCATGTGATTTTTCAAGCCAAGCGTTGGAAAGGCGCGGTTGGGTCAAGTCAAGTTCGAGATTTTCGCGGCGCGATGGTTGGCAGAGCGGATAAAGGGCTGTTGATTACCACAGGCGCGTTCACCAAAGACGCGGTCAAAGAAGCGACGCGCGACGGCGCTCCCGCCATTGATTTGGTGGACGGCGACCAACTGGTGGAAAAACTCAAACAGTTGTCTTTGGGCGTCGCGACGAAAATTATCGAAGTCGAGCAGGTTACAATAGACGCGAAATGGTTTGCTAATTTATAAAAAAGTGACAGTCACCTGCGAGGTGACTGTCACTTACATAAAAGGAAAAAATAAAATGCACTTTACCCCATCCCCATATCTCGACCCAGGTTCTGGAAGTTTCATCATTCAAATTGCGATTGCCGCTTTGCTAGGTTTGGGCGTTGCGATTCGCGTTTCGTGGAGCAAAATCAAAACTTTGTTCGGCGCGAAACCAAAAAATGACGACGACGATTCGGATAATGCCTCAAGCTGAACAACTCTCCGCGTCATTCCGCGACCCGAGCGGATTTCTGTTTTCTCGAGACGGGATTTTATACCGACAGGTCAACCGCGCATACTCGAAGGATTATGCGCGGTTGATGGATTCGGGGCTGTATGAGAAGTTGGTCAAAGCGGGGTTGCTGATTCCGCATGTTGAAGTTGAAACTTCGTTTGACAGCGAAGCGTTTAAAGTCATTCAGCCTGAGCGTGTTCCGTTTATCTCGTATCCATACGAATGGTCGTTCAGCCAGTTGAAAGACGCGGCGTTGGCGACGTTGAATATTCAAAAACGCGCGATGAAAAACGATATGTCGTTGAAAGACGCCAGCGCGTACAATATTCAATTTGTAAATGGCAAGCCGACTTTGATTGACACGCTCTCGTTTGAGATTTACAAAGAAGGCGAGCCGTGGATTGCGTACAAACAATTCTGCCAACACTTCCTCGCGCCGCTGACTTTGATGGCGCATTGCGATATTCGCTTGAGTCAATTGTTGCGCGTTTATATTGACGGCGTTCCGCTGGATTTGGCGAGCAAGTTGTTGCCGCTGAAAACGCGCCTCAACTTTGGAATGCTCGCGCACATTCACATTCACGCGGGGGCGCAGAAAAAATATTCGGATAAAGCCGTCGCGCCGCGCAAAGGCGGAATGAGTCGGCAGGCGTTAATCGGTTTGATTGAAAGCCTCGAAAGCGCAATCAAAAAATTAACGTGGAAGCCCACTGGCACGGAATGGGGCGATTATTACGACGCGACCAATTATTCCGACTCGGCGTTTGAGCATAAAAGAAATTTAGTTAAAGCATGGGCGGCGGAAAAAAGTCCCAAACTGGTTTGGGACTTGGGCGGCAACACGGGCGTATTCAGCCGCGAAGCCGCGTCGTCGGGCGCGTTTGTCGTTTCGTTTGACATTGATCCCGCCGCCGTCGAGCAAAATTATCGCACGGTGAAAACGAAAAAAGAATCGAACATCCTGCCGCTGATTTTGGATTTGACCAATCCCAGCCCCGCGCTGGGCTGGAATCACAGCGAACGCGATTCGTTCGGCGAACGCGGTCCTGCGGATATGGTTCTCGCGTTGGCGGTGATTCATCATCTGGCGATTTCAAACAACGTGCCGTTGCCGCAACTCGCGGAGTTTTTCGCGGCGCGTTGCAAATGGCTGGCAGTTGAATTCGTGCCGAAGTCCGATTCGCAAGTTAAAAGATTGCTGGCTTCGCGCGAGGATATTTTTCCCAACTATACGCGCGAGGGATTTGAAGCCGCGTTTTCCGCGCGTTTTGCGATTCGCAAATCCGAAAACGTGCGCGACTCGGAACGCATCTTGTATTTGTTGGAAGCAATAAAAGAGTAATTATTCGCCTATACTAGACTCGGCGTGTTCGGGTTATAATCGGCTTTAGTAAAAGTTACTCTTAAGGAGCGCGATATGCAGTTTATCAAGAAACTTATCACATTGTTGCCTTGGTCTCAAATCGGTTTGTTTGCTGGCGGTTTGGTGATAGGACTCGTTTGGGCGTATATCATTTTCCCAATGCAGTTCGCGAACGCAACGCCTCATTACCTGCGCGCAGACTTGCAGGAAGATTATTTCCGCATGGCGGTAGATTCCTACCGCCTCAACCCTGACCCCAATATAGCCGCGTCGCGCTGGCAGGGACTTGGAACTGGCGCCGAGCCGGCGTATAAAAAAGTCGTAGCAAACCCGCGCGACCTTGATCCAGCCGCGATTGAGGCGTATCATCAGCTGGTTATAGAAGCGGTCGGCGTCCCTACCGCGCCAAGCGGCGGATCTTCGCTTGTCCGCACGGTCATTCTTTTAATTATCCTTTTGTTTTTACTTGGCGTAGCGGGCTACGGCGGATTGTATCTCTATCGCTTGCTTCACAAACGCGGTAGCGGCGTGGTGACCGCCTCTATGCAAGCGGTGGAAGCCAGTCGCAAAGCCGAGAAGACCAACTTTACGCAACTCGGGCTCGCGCCGCCAATTACGCAAACCATGACCACCTATGTGCTTGGCGACGACCTCTACGACGAATCGTTCAGCATTGACACAGCGGCGGGCGAATTCATGGGCGAGTACGGCGTCGGCGTTTCGGAAGCCATTGGCGTCGGCGACCCGAAAAAAGTCACCGCTTTGGAATTTTGGTTGTTCGATAAGAACGACATCAAAACCGCGACAAAGGTGCTAATGTCGCAACATGCGTTCAACGACCCCGCGATTCGCGCCCGACTGGAGCCAAAAGGCGAATTAGTGCAGGTTGCGCCACAAGCCCAAGTTTTGCTTGAAACCGCCACACTGCAACTGCTCGCCACTGTCGTAGACCTTGAATATGGGAGCGGGCCTTTGCCGACCAATAGTTACTTTGAACGCATTACGCTTGAACTGGCGATTTGGCCCAGACAAAATCAACCGCAACCCCAAGGTTAGCGTTTATTGAAAGAAACAAAAAGACCGTCTCGAATAAAACGAGACGGTCTTTTTGTTTTGCAATACGAAAACTTTACTCGATTTGCAAAACCTTAAATTTGATTTTTCCGCTGGGCGTTTCGACTTCGGCGACGTCGCCCACTTTTTTATCCATCAAGGCGCGCCCAATCGGAGATTCATGGGAAATCCGCCCGTTGCGCGGGTTCGCTTCGGTGGGACCAACAAGGTGGTAGGTTTCAGGGTCGGAGCCTTCTTCCTGAATGGTCACTTGCGAGCCGATGAAGATAAAGCCTTTGCTCTGCGTTTTTTCAATGATGGCGACGTTGCGCAAAATCGCTTCGATTTCTTGAATGCGCCCTTCAAGAAAGCCCTGATCTTCTTTGGCTTTGTGATAATCCGCGTTTTCCGAAAGGTCGCCCATTTGGATCGCGGAACGCAATCTTTTGGCAAGGTCGTCGCGGCGCGGACCTTTCAGTTCTTCTAATTCGGCTTGCAACTTCGCTTCGCCTTCGGGGGTGAGATAGTTGGGTTGAGACATGAGGATTCCTCTTACGGTTTTTCAAAAGGATTAAACAGCTTTTGATGTTCTTCAATGGCATACCGATCGGTCATGCCGGCAATGTAATCGCAGATTGTGCGTTCGAGTCCGCGCTTGTCAATATAGAATTGGACGTGATCGGGCAGAATGGCTGGCTCGGCGCGATAGGCATGGAACATGTCCGCAATAATGCGCTCCGCTTTGACCTGCATTCTGACCACGCGATAATGACGATAAAGTTTTTTGTAAAGCAGGTCTTTAAGTTCGCGGTTGCGGCGTTGCATTTCTTCGCTATAACCGATGATATTGTGTTTGAGCTTTTGAATATCCAGCGCGGTCTTGATCTTGCTGTCTTTGATGCGCGTCTCTGTGGCTTGCAACATATCCGTGACCATCAAGCCGACCAGATGGCGAATCATGCGATGGCGATCCATCTCGCCGAGAATCGCGCCGCGCCAGTTGTATGTTTCGCGCAGGATTTCCCACAGCGCCACGCCTTCAAGCAATTGCGGAGTAATCATACCCGAACGCAAACCGTCGTCAAGGTCGTGCGTGGTGTAAGCGAGTTCGTCCGCGACGTTGGCAATTTGCGTTTCAAGGTTGCCGCGCAGCTCGGGGTTAAAGTCGCGCGCGTCGGAGACGTCGTATTCCGATTCATGCTTGACCATGCCCTCGCGCGTTTCCCAAGTGAGATTCAAGCCGGGGAATTCAGGGTAGCGTTGCTCCAGCTCGGTGACGATGCGCAGGGATTGTTTGTTGTGGTCAAACCCGCCAAAGTCTTTCATCAGTCGCGCCAACGCCGTTTCGCCCGAATGCCCAAACGGGGAATGACCGAGATCGTGCGCTAGACAAATCGTTTCGACGAGGTCTTCGTTTGCGCCGAGGGCGCGGGCTAAAGTCCGACCAATCTGAGCGACTTCAAGGGTGTGCGTCAGACGGGTGCGAAAGTAATCGCCTTCAAAATTGATGAAGACCTGCGTTTTATATTCCAACCGGCGAAAGGCGGTGGTGTGCAATATCCGGTCGCGGTCGCGTTGAAAAGACGTGCGGTAATCCGGTTCGCTATCCAGATAGGCGCGTCCCTTCGCGTCCTTGCTCCGCATTCCATAGGGAGCCAGACTCTTATCTTCGATTTCTTCAAGTTGTTGACGAGTAAAAAACATAGCGCCTTTCGATTGATTTTTAGACGAACATGTCATTGCGCCCCGAAGATTCTCAGGCTCTACGCAATGACATGTTGTTTGTGGGGCGAGAGGGGGTCGAACCCTCACGGTATCGCTACCGACGGATTTTAAGTCCGTTGCGTCTGCCGATTCCGCCATCGCCCCAACGAGGCAATTCTACTATAAATTGTCGGTAAACTGCGAAAGTAGGTCGCGCTTCAAAAAACGCGACCTACTCTTTTTCGCGTTACGCCGGCTCTAAAACCAAATCGTCGGGTTGATAGTACCCTTCCTTCGCGGCGCTGACAAAGAAGTGCATCCGATTGAAGAAGTTCACTTCGCTGACGCCAGCGTCGGCGTCGAGCAATAAAATATTCAGTTGGGGATAGACGTCCTTCAACCTTTTCTGAATGCCCTTGGCGACCACATGATTGGAAATGCAGCCAAAGGGTTGCAAGCACAGCACGTTCGGGACATTGCTTTTGGCTAAGGCGGCGACTTGACCGGCAATCAGCCAGCTTTCGCCGTATTGATGACTTAGGCTCAAAATTTCCTCGGCGTACTTGGCGATGTCTTCAATGTCGTGCGTGGGGCGGTAATGGCGATAGCCGCGCGCAATGGCGGTGAATTGCGCCAGATAATGGCTGACCAGTTTTTGTCCTAAAATAGACAGAAGCCACTCGGAATTATGTTTGGCGATGTTGGATTTAATTTGATAATCCGTGCTGACCAAACCGCCGGAGAAAAACTCCATAAAGCTGGGCATGACGACTTCAATGCCCTGATCCACCAGCCATTGCACGACGTTGTTGTTTGAAAACGAGTTGTATTTGACGTAAACTTCTCCGACAATGCCGACTTTGGGGTAGTCCAAATTGGTAACGTCCAACGCGTTAAAATCGTCCACCGCATGTTCCAGCGCGTCGAGCAATCCTGCCTTTGTGACGGGAATACTGCCGTCCGTAAAAGCGTTGAGATATTTGCTGGCGACTTGCCACGTCGCGCCTTTTTGTTTTTCGCGGATAACCGACGAATGGTACATATCGGAAAGCGCGTCGGTAAACATCATGCCCAGCGCCGCTTTGTAAACGTATTCACGGGTGTTAATCTCGAAGCCGGGTTGTTCGTTCAAAACCCGCATATTCGTCGAGAGCGTCACGACGGGGACGTCCGCAAAGCCGGCGGAGACCAGCGACTTTTTAATCATAGACGGATAACTGGTCGCGCGACATTGCCCGCCAGTTTGCGAGAACGCAATCGCGGTCTTCGACAAATCATACTTCCCGGACTGCAACGCTTTCACGATGTCGCCGATGATGATAATGCCCGGATAGCACATTTCGTTATTTGTATATTTCAACCCGACGTCCACCGTTTCATAGTTTGACTTTGGCAATTGAACGATGCGATAGCCCGCGTCCGTAAACGGGCGCGTAATGGGCGGCGAACAGAACGGCGAAAAATCTGGGATGAGAAGCGTTCGGTCGCGGTCTTCTTTTTGATAGATGCGAGTCGTCTTGCGCGGAATGATGAGCGGTTTCGCCGAGGGGCTTTTTCGGCGCAAGGATTCCATCATCGAGCGCAACCGGAGCTTGGTCGAGCCGGTGGATTCAACTTCGTCAATGCGGATGATGGTCGGTTTCTTGCCGTACTCGCCAAGAATAATTTTGATCTCTTCGAGAAGGAAAGGGTCGGGTCCGCAACCAAAAGAATTCAGTTGCACCAGTTCCACGTTCTTCTGTTGCCCAACCCAGCGCGCGGCGTAGAAGTAACGGTTCATATATTCCCACTGCGTCATCACATGGCGATTGTCCAAAACTTCCCCTTCTTCGGGAAGAATGGCGTCTTCGGTGATCACGTCCACGCCGAAATCGGTCAGCAGGTCGGGGACGTTGTGATTAACCATCGGGTCAATGTGATAGGGGCGTCCCATCGCCATAACGACGGGGCGGTTAGTCGCTTTGGCGTCGTCAAGAATCGTCTTCGCCATGTCGCGCAATTCTTGCTTAAAATCCGCCTGCGCTTGATTCGCTTTTTCAAACGCTTGATTAATGGTTTTAGTCGGAACTCCGAGTCCGCTCAAATATTGCTTGCAAGCCTTTTTCAGTAATTTCTCGTCGCTGAAATTGATGGACGGAATATCGAACGGGACGTTGTATCTGCCCTCAGGATTCATGGCGCTGCGAATGACGTCGGGATAGCCTGAGACGATTGGACAGTTAAATGTGTTGCTGGCGTCTTTGAATTCTTTGCGTTCGTAGAAAACCATCGGGTAAAAGATGCGGTCTACTTTCGCGTTGATTAAATCCATGATATGCCCGCTGACTAGTTTGCCCGGAAAGCAAAGATTTTCAGACATAATGTGCGCCGCGCCTTCCTGATAGAGAGCGTTGCTGGATTGGTCGGACAATTTCACCTGAATGCCGCTTTCCACCAGCAAAGCGTTCCAGAACGGGAAATTTTCAAACATGTTCAGCGCGCGCGGAATGCCGATGGTCATAAGCGGTTTACCGACGGGAGTCATTTCGCGTTCAAACAACAACTGATTTTTGAGCGTCGGCATGCTGACGCCTTTTCGTTCCGCTTTGCCGCCGTTGGCGTAAATTCGTTCGCAACGATGCCCAGAATAAAATTTTTTGTTGTTTGCAAAAACCATGCGGGTAATGGCGCAGTTATTTTCGCAACCGCGGCACTGGATGTCTTTCTTGGTAAAGGCGTCCAAACTATTTATATTTTCCAACCCGACAAAAGAACTCGCGCCAACGACGAGACCGTCCGTATAGACGTCGCGCGCCGTAAGCGCCGCCCCGTAAGCTCCCATCAATTCCGCCAAATCGGGGCAGACGACCGTCTTGCCTAAAATCAGTTCCAGCGCCTTGTGAACCGCTGGGTTGCGGAAAGTTCCGCCCTGAACGACGACATGATCGCCAAGCACTTCCACATTGGTAACTTTCAAAACTTTATGCAAGGCGTTCTTGACCACAGAATACGCCAGCCCCGCCGAAATTTCGCTGATGTTCGCCCCTTCGCGCAACGCTTGTTTGACCCGTGAATTCATAAAAACCGTGCAACGCGTCCCCAAGTTGAACGGCGCCTCCGCCACGCAAGCCAGCCGCGCAAATTCGACAACGGTATGCCCCATCGAACGGGCAAACGACTCGATGAACGAACCGCACCCCGACGAGCAGGCTTCGTTGATTTCGATGTTTTGAATGTTTCCATCCTGCACGAAGATGGCTTTCATGTCTTGTCCGCCAATATCCAGAATCGTGGTGACGTTTGGGTCAAACGCCTTCGCCGCGCGGAAGTGCGCCAGCGTTTCCACCATGCCCTCGTCAATTCCGAGAGCCGCTTTAATCAGGTCTTCTCCGTAACCCGTCACGATACTTCGAGCGATTTTAGGCAGATAACCAGCCTCCTCAAAGGCTTTACGCATTTCGCCTAGCCCTTTTTGCGCGGCGTTAATCGCGTGTCCGCCATTGTTGGCGTAGTGACTGAAAGCAACCCTGCCCTCCACGTCAATCAACACCAGTTTGGTGGTGGTGGATCCAGAATCAATGCCAAGAAAATACTCGGTCTCGCGGTTGGGGCTGACGCCAATGCGGTCAATTTTGTGCATCGAGCGTTTCTCGTTCCAAATCTCAAACTCCGCCTGACTGCCGAACAGCGCCGAAACCCGATTTTGCTGGGATTGAGCGTGAACTTTCTCGACGCTTAAGACGTCAATTAATTCCTGAATCGAAAACTCGCGTTTGAGCGCGCTGACGGTCAATGCCGCCCCAAGCGCGGGCAACAACTCTGGATTTTCAATGGAGACGACGTCCTTGTCGCTGACCTTTAATACTTTTAGAAAAGAGTTTTTCAAAGACGACATAAAAGCGAGGGGACCGCCGCTGAAAAGAAGAGCGGGCAACGGGTCGCGTCCACGCGCCAGCGCCGCTAACGTCTGCAACACAACCGCATGAAACACCGACGCGGCAATGTCCTCTTTGGCAATCTGACGACTTAAAAGGTTTTGCAGATCGGTCTTGGCAAAGACGCCGCAACGCGAAGCAATCGGGTAGATGGTGGTGTAGGTGTGGGCTAACGCATCCAGCTCGGAAATTGGCACGTTGAGCAACGACGCCATTTCGTCAATGAACGCGCCCGTTCCCCCCGCGCATGAGCCGTTCATGCGAATATCGGGTCTGCCATCGGCGTCGAAAAAGATAATCTTGGCGTCCTCGCCGCCAATGTCAATCAGGGTTTTTACTTGCGGGTAGCGCTGTCGAATCACTTCGGCGGAGGCGACAACCTCCTGAATAAAGGGCAGGTCGTACTTCTCGGTAATCCCCATGCCCGCCGAACCCGTAATCAGCAAATCAACGGTAATGTTTCCCGCCGTTTGAAGCGCCTCGCGCAAAATCGCTTGCAGTGTTTCCAGCGTCTCGGCGCTGTGACGGCGATAAGACGAAAACGCCATTTCCCCATCGCTATTCAAAATAACAACCTTCGCTGTGGTTGAGCCAATATCAACCCCCATGCGATAAGAATTTGTATTCATTTGTATGCCTCCAAATTAAATTTAACTCGTCGGGCAAACGTCCGCCGTCGGTGTTAAACAACAACACGCCTGATATTGTCGCTTCAAGCGTGTTAAAAAATAACTAAGAACGTCTTGATTTTATGCTGGGTCATATAGATTGTCAAGCGATTTTTTTGATAATCGGATATTTATGTCGCATTCAAGTCTTTGCGCGCCGCTAAGTTGAATTTTTTTTCTCTACCGTACATTTCAAAATGGGACGCGGACGCGAAGCGCGCCGAGAACGCGGATTTTTAATTGTTTTTTCCGCGTTAATCCGCGCTCGTCTGCGTCCTATACGAATTTTGTACGGTAGTGAAATTTTTTTCATATCCCCACTTGACCAGCGTTTCGCCGGCGACTTCGTTGAACGCGGATTTATCTAGCTCCGTAAACAAACGCGACCAATTGCCCGCTTGCCCTTTTGGAAGAAAAGCCGCGACGCCTTCTCCCCGTTGAGTTTGCCACTCCTCATCGGGGTTTGATCTCATCTCGACGTCAATCTCCTCCCCAAGCCCCCCGCTGATAGTTTTCACGCCCAAGAACTTCCATAGTTTGCTCATCTCGTCGAAAGGCGTTGCGAGCAAATCTTCATAGCGCATGGCGAAGAAATTTTCCCCAAACAATCTCCGCCCCTCTTCTGCGGTCTCATGCAAATTCGTTACCCAACCGTTGGCGACGCGCCGAATGAACGCTTCGGTGAAAATCGAGCGCGTTCCATTTGTGAAAGGCGCTTGGTCTTTTCGCAAGTCCGCGATGATGCGCTTATCTGCGGACGTCAAAAATTTTGATTCTTCCACAAAGTTGCGCAGGCGTTCCGAGACCAACACATCGCGCCCGTCGCGGACAATGTAGACCAGCTTCGCGTCAGGATAGACGGCGTGTAAATCGCGCACGGCTTGACCGTGAATTGTGGACGAGGGACTCTTATCGCCGACAATCATCTTGCCCACGCGCGCCGCGTCGCGTTCCATGATGAAATCGGCGGCGGCGCGCAACACGAGCGGAGAAAGGTCGCGCCCTTGATTCCAACGATTGGATTTGCGCGTCAGCCATTCCTCCGCTTCGGGCGAATCTACCAGCGATTTAAGCAAAGGTCGGCGCGTGAAAAAATGCGCTTGATAATTGCAATGCGCTTCGGGGTGCAACCGCGCCAGCCGCATGAGCAAGGTCGTTCCCGAACGCGCGTGACCGAAGATGAAAAATTTCTCGCGCGGGAAGAATTGTTTAATCTCCGCAACCTCCTCCGCCGTAATGGCAGGGATGGGCTTGCGAGTTTTATTTTTCGCGTCGCCTTTGACGAGGAGGCGGGCGGATTTTTTGAAGCGGTTAAATAATTCCATGCTAATCGTGATCCAAATCCTCATCGTCCACAATGACGGGCGGCGCGGCGTTGAGCGCGTCCGTCCACGCGCCTTTTTCGTTCATCAAGACGGCGACTTCGTAAGGCGTAAGCGGGATTTCAATTTTCTGCGCTTCAATAAATTCCAGAATCAATTTGTGCGGCGGTTTTTCGGTTTTGAAACTTTTTTGAACGCGGTTGAGGAAAAACTTGGCGCTTTCCTGCGAGATATTAAATCGCGCGGCGATTTTTTCAAAGGGTTTGATTTTGTCCATGCTTGTATTTTACCCGATGGATTGCCTCCCCCTGTGGGTAAATTACGTTTTTGGACAACCGACCCTGTAGGGGCAAAACGCTTCTATAGTTCTCCAGATAAGTTCTTTCCACGCCCACAATTCAAGTCAGGACTTTCTCGCTCAACTTCGCTTTTTTCATGTCGCCCTGAGCGCTAGCGAAGGGTCTCTGGGGCAATCGTAGAGATTCTTCGCTTCGCTCAGAATGACGGGCGAAAGTCCTGCAAGTAAACGGTTTTGGAAAAACTTTTCTGGATAGCTATATCTCCAAGTCCGTTATACTGATAACTGTTCACCGACGACTGATTACCAACCACCGCTGTTCACTCATACGGTCCAAAGACGTCCTTCGGCAACCCCGGCGCGCGGATCCACGAGAGCCAGCCGGTGGTTACGTTGCGCGGTAGCGAAGGAGGACCTTCAAGCATAACTAGCATTAAACTCAGCGCCAGAGCCGCCGCGCCAATCCATTGCAGGGCGGTTAAATTTTCGCCCAGCCACAGGCTACTAAAGAGAACCGTCACTAAAAGCTCAGCGAGACCAAGCAACGCGGTTTGCATCCCGCCGATTTTCTTCACGCCGAGAAAAAGCGCAATCCGCGAGAAAACCGTCACGAGGGTTAATCCCACGATAGGCGTCCAAGAGGTGTTGACCTGAGGGAAAACGCGGTCAAACAACAAATACGCGGGAACGACTATCGCGCTCATCGAAAGCAACGTGTACAAGGCGACTGTCGGCGCGGGCACTTCGTAAAGCACGCGCTGATTAATCGGCAGGTGCATGGCGTATAAAATCGCCGCGCCAATCATCATCGCCACGCCGATTAAATCCGCCGAGCGTTCGGGAATGCTGGTCAATAAAAGCACGGCGATGGTCGCGAGACCGATGCGCAGAAAAGTGAGACGGGTTGGGGGTTGGTGGTCAAGGACGAGCCAAAGCGCCACGAAGAAGGGATAAAGCGAATAAAGCAACTGCCCCACGCTGGCGTTGAGTCTTTGAAGCGCCAGATAATAGAGCAACGAACCTAAGCCGTTGATTGCCCCCGCCAGCGCGCATCCCGCCAAACCGACGGGAAAAATATAAAGGAATCTACGATAGAACAACGCGATCACGACTAACAAAATGACGGCGGCGAAACTGGTGCGAAACGCGACCACCGCAAACGGCGTGAACCCGTGAGTGATGGCAAGCTTGCCAAAGACCGGCGCCAGCCCAAGAAAAAAAGCGGAACTAAACGCGGCGACAATCCCCGCCATTTGCTTTTTTTGCAAAGTTACCAGTCTTTTTATTCTAACAATTAAAAACATGATTGGCTCACATGTAAACTATGAGCGAGCGTCGGATAGCCCGCTACGCGCTAAATTTTTGCATACTTTGAACGGATGAGCCAACATTATTTAATGAGCGCTTTCACTTCGTCGAGGAACTCATCATTGAGAAAATCTCCTTTTTGCATGAGGGATTGGATCTGACCTCCAAGCCTGTTCTTTTCGTCAGGAGTAAGTTCTTTGGCGGTGGCGACAATGACGGGAATGGTCGCCGTTTCTGGTTTTGCGCGGAGAGCCTCAATGACCGTAAAGCCGTCCATCTCTGGCATCATCAGGTCCAGGATGATTAAATCGGGCAACTCGCGTTGAATCATTTCAAGTCCTTCGCGCCCATTGCTCGCTTCCAAAATAGTGAAGTTGCCCTGCGATTGCAAAATCCTGCGAATCAGTCGGCGCGCTTCGGTGGTGTCTTCCACAATGGCAATCTTGGGGAAACGCTCCGGCGCCACCTGCGTCAGCGCGGAGAGCAAACCCTCTTGCGGAGTTTCTTGAAGTTTGCGCGTTGGGAATTTCACGTCGCGCGACCAGTTATCGCCCAAAACGCTTGGGTCGGCTGGCATGGTGTGACCGGTGCAATTAACCACGACGGTGTCGCTGGGTTTGATAATCCCGGCGCGAATCAATTTGAACAGCCCGGCAAACGCCAACGCCCCGGCGGGTTCGGCGGAAATGCCTTCCATTTTGGCAAGAACGTGCATGGCGCGGAAGGCGTCCTCGTCAGCCACGCTTTCAAAGACGCCTTTGGTAACGTTCACATATTCGCGCAGGAATTCGTAAGCGCGGCCAGGATCGCCCGTCGCCAACGTCTCGATGCGCGTCATAGGAGAGATAACCGGCTCGGCTTTTTCCAATCCTTTTTTCCAACTGTTGACCATCGGCGCGCAACCTTCCGCTTGAATAGGCGCAAAGGCGGGGATGCGATCCGTCCATCCCATTTGTTTCATTTCGCGGAAACCTTTGTAAACGCCAATCGGACCCATGCCCCCGCTAATGGCTTGCACATACCAATCCGGCGTAATCCAAGGAGCGTTTTCGCTTGGACCTTGAATGGCGGTGAGCTGTTCTGCGATTTCATACGCGATGGTTTTCATCGCCTCGATGGAGGTAATGGTGCGCGCCCCCATGTCTTGATATAAATTGCGTTGGCGGGCAAATTCAGCCGCGACCTGTTTGCATTGGTCGTAGGAGCCGGTGATTTTAATCACCTGACTTCCGTATAACGCGATCTCGCGCATTTTCATCGCCGGCACAAGGCTCGTCACGAAAGCCCACAATTTCATTCCCGCGCGCGAAGCGTAAGCGGAATAAGAAATCGCGACGTTGCCGGTAGACGCCGCCACCATTTCCGTGATACCCGCCTCTTTTAACGCGGCAATGGTCACAGCAGCTTGGCGATCTTTGAACGACGAAGTTGGTCCCTGCCGCTCGTCTTTGATATAGATGTTGGGACAACCCAGCATCATGCCTAAATTCACCGCGCGGATGAGCGGCGTACCGCCCTCGCCAAGCGATAAACTCACATTCGGGTTGCGCACCGGCAACAGCTCGCGATAACGCCAAAGGTCGAAAGGGCGAATCGCCAGCTTAGCGGGCATGGTTTTCGCGATCATTTCATAATCGTATTCCGCTTCGCGCCATTGGCTGCTGCATTTTGGGCATGTCGTGGACGTGGGATAATACGGCGCATTATGTCCGCAATCAAGGCATTTAATAATAAATGACACTTTGTTAGCTCCTATTGACCTTGCGTTTGGGATCGTTCCAGTGCGCGTTGGATGGTTGTGAGCAATTCTTTTTCGTTGAAATCTCCCTTAGATAAAAGCCGCTGTCCAAACTCAGTTAATTGGTTCTTTTGTTCAGCCGAAAGATCCACGCCGCTAATGACAATCACGGGAATATCGCGCAGTTTTGGGTCGGCGCGCATGTTTCCTAATATCTCAAAGCCGTTGATGTCGGGCATAAACAGGTCAAGAATGACGGCGTGCGGCGGGCTTCCGGATGAAATCAAGTCCCAGCCTTTGCGTCCGCCTTCGGCAAGCGCAGCTTTATATCTGCCGTCGTCGTTTAATATTTTTCCGATCAAACGCAGGTCGTTCGGGTCGTCGTCAATCACCAAGACTTCGCGAATCGAGCCGTCGGCGTTCAGGCGATCCAGCGCGTCGACAATGTCGTCTTCCAAAATTGGTTTAACGAGATAATCCGCCGCGCCCAAACTGAAGCCCTTTTCAAAGTCGTCAATGATGCTACAGATAATGACCGGCGTTTGGCGCGTCTCCGGGTCGCTTTTGAGCGTATCTAACACCTGCCAGCCGTCAATGTTGGGCATCATAATATCCAGCGTGACCGCAAACGGCTTGACCTGTTTGACGCGCTCCACGGCGCGCTTCGGGTCGGATAAGGCGATGACTTGATACCCTTGCGGTTGCAAATAGCGCTCGTATAAGCTGATGATTTGCGGGTCGTCGTCAATGGCAAGAATCACCCTATTCTTGCCAGCTGCCGTTTCGCTGATTTTTTCCTGACGGAAGAGCGGCAACGTGAAGCTGAACGTGCTGCCTTTGCCAACTTCGCTGTCAATCCAAATGCGCCCGCCGTGCATATTAATCAAATGCTGACAGATTGAAAGACCGAGTCCCGTGCCGCCAGTTTTGCGCGTCGGCGAATCGTCCACCTGCGTAAAGGGTTGGAAGAGCTTCGCTTGATCTTCTGGGGTGATGCCTTGCCCGGTGTCAATCACGCTGACGCAGACTTCGTTGCGCCCTGTCGGGCCGGGTCTTAGCCGAACTTCAACCATAATATCGCCTTCATCCGTAAATTTGGCGGCGTTGGAGAGCAGGTTAATCATCACCTGACGGACGCGAATGGTGTCCGCGCGCACCGTTGGCAAATCTGGCTCAATAATGCTTTTCAATTGAATCTGCTTGTCTTTGACGAGACCAGACATGGTTGAAAGGACGCTGCTGGTAATATCCGTCATATTAACTTCGTCGAACGCCAATTCCATCTTGCCGGCTTCAATCTTGGAGAGGTCGAGAATGTCGTTAATCAAACTCAGCAAATGTTGCCCCGAGTTGTAAATGGCGGTCAAGTCTTGTTGCTGTAATTCGCTGACCGGACCGTCAATGCCCTTGAGGATGACGCGCGAAAAACCGATAATTGAGTTAAGCGGCGTGCGCAATTCATGGCTCATGTTCGCGAGGAACTGGCTTTTCAATCGGTCAATCTCGCGCATTTCCATAACGGCTTGTTGCGAGAGTTCGAACGAGCGCGCGTTGTCAATGGACACGGCGACCTGATCGGCAAGCGTTTGTAGCACGGCGACATCGTCTTCCGTGAACGCTCCCACTTCCTTTGACTGAATGTCAATCGCGCCGATCACGCGGTTTCCAATTCGCAGAGGGATGGCGGCTTCAGCGCGAGTTTCAGGAAGCAAGGGATTAATCTTGTGCAACGGGTCGGCGGTGACGTCGTTAACGATGACGGATTTCCCGTCTCCCGTCACCTTGCCCACGATAGATTTTGAATTAATCTGGAGCGTGTGTTTGTTCTTTTTCATTTCCGCGCCGGCTACGCCGGTCGCTTCGCGCACGACGGCGTTAAAGCCGGTTTCTTCAACAATAAAGATGCCCGCATGATAGAACTTAAAGCGTTCGTTGATGAGGTTGACGGTGCGCGCGAAGATTGAATTCAAGTCCAGCGTGGACGTGACTAATTTGCCAATCTCGGCGGAAATGGCGAGATATTCATTGCGGCGATTGAGCGTCTCTTCCGTTTTTTTGCGTTCGGTAATGTCGCGGATAATGCCGGTGACGAATTGCTCTTTGCCAATTTCCCATCGGGAGATCGAAAGGTCAAGCGGGAAGACGCTTCCGTCTTTGCGCAAGCCTTCCAGCTCGATGGTTTTGCCGAGCAGAGTCAACTCTTCCCCGCCGCGCATCCGTTCAATGCCGCGATTATGCCCTGCGCGGTATTGCTCCGGCATAATCATAGTCAACGGCTTGCCAACGGCTTCGATTTCAGTATAGCCAAAGATTTTTTCAGAGCCGCGGTTCCAGTCAATAATATTTCCCATCGCGTTCGCCGTGACGATGGCGTCGTTGGCGGAGTGCGACACGGCGCGATAACGCGCTTCGCTTTCGCGCATAGATTCTTCGGCGCGCAAGCGACTGATCGCGGTTGAAATGGGAGCAAGAGTCGCTTCCAACAAGGCGATTTGCTCGGCGTCCAAACTGACGCCTTTTTCTTTTATATTCACGCCGAGCGTACCGACGACAGCGTCGTTGACCACGATAGGAAATATGGCGGTAAATTCAATGCCCAGTCGGCGGGCTTCCTTTTGTAACGCAGGCGGGTTGGATGGATTATTGGCGGCGTCTTCTAAAATATAAGGTTTATGAGTGGATATTACCGCTTGCGTGGCAGGGTTTCCTTCCAAGGGGATTTTAAGTCCAACCTCGCTGAACTTGCCGCTTTCTTTGAAATATTCGGCAACTAAGGTAAGGTTTCGCTTGTCTTCGTCCATCATGGCAACCCCCCCGCCGGCAACGGGAAAAGCGTCCACAATTTCACGGACAACGGCGCGAAGAGCGTCTTGTAAATTGGTCGCGCTGGTCAGCGTACTGACGACGCGGTTAATCAACGCCAGCTCGTCGGCGCGTTTTTGCGCTTCCTGAAAGAGGCGCGCATTTTCAAGCGCCAACGATAATTGATCGGAGACTTGTTTTACCAGCGCTTGCTCGTCAGGCGACCATTCGCGTTCTGCGTTTTCGTCCCACACGCGCAAGGTCGCCCAATTGCTGTAGCCGGTTTGAATATTGATCGAAAAAGCGGAGGCGTTAATATCGTCGCTTTGCCTGACGACGGCGAGGGCGTCAATGGCGGCGCTTTGTTCGACAACGGCGGGAATGTTAATCTCGACGCTTTGCTCGACGCTAGCGAACTCGTTGGAAACCAGCGCGGGCGCTTGGCTTTTAACAACGGACTTAAGCGACGGCGCAACCTGCTCAACTTTTTGCTGAACAGGTTGGGAGGCAGGAATGGGCATAGTCGCCGCTTCTTGCGCGGCTTTTACGCCATGCGTCGGTTGGGCGTCGCCTTCAGGATTGATATCCTTAAAGATTTTGTCAAGCCGGTTGTTTATTTTCGATTTCTTTGACATATTCGATAAATTCCTCAGCCAGCACACGATATTGCGTAGAGCCGCGCGCGCCAGGTTTGTAGCGCGAAATGGGCAACCCGGCGATGGGACTTTCGCGCAGTTTCGTATCTATTTCAATAATCGTATTAAAAACGCCTTCGCCAAACGTGGAACGCAGCTGTTCGTGAATGTTGCGATGCGTGCGGTTTCTTCGATCCAACATGGTGACGAGGATGCGGTACGCAAGATTGGGATTATCCACTTCGCGGACGCGGCGGACAAACGACATCATGTTGCGCAACGCGTAAGCCGAAAAATATTCCGCTTGCGTGGGAATCAACAAGAGGTCCGCCGCCGTGAGCGCGTTTTGCGTAATCGCGCCGAGCGCCGGCGGGCAATCCAACAGAATGTAGTCGTATTCTGAATTGCCCATATTCGCAATGGCGCGTTGCAAGGTGACGGCGTAATTAGTGCGCACCGGCAGGAATTGTTCGCAGGTTTTTATGCGCGAATTGGCTTGAATTAAATCAAGATTCTCAATGTCTGTTTTGTAACGCGCGCTTAGCAGCGGAATGTTGTCAAGCAACACGTCGCTCGACGTGCGTTCAGCTTCGCCCGGCTCAAAACCTAGGGAAAGCGTGAGGTTAGCTTGGGCGTCTAAATCAATTAATAAAATGCGGCGCCCCATATCCACAAGAGCGGCGCCAAGCGAGATGGTGGTGGTGGTTTTTGCCACTCCGCCTTTTTCATTTGATACGGCGATTGTTTTTAACATACAGCCTCGTTTCTATTTACTTATCCGATGGAGGAACGACTTTTTGAGGGACAATTTCGACTTTGGTGGCGTTGAGCGCGCGTTGTAATTCTTTCACTGCGGTTTTGATCATTTTCTGCGGGTCGTTTGTTCCGCGAATTTTGGTGGCGATGTCGGTCACCGTGCGTTCGCGCACGGCGCGCGTGGACGTTTCTTCAAAGAGGCGGGCGTTATCCAGCGCGAGGCCAAGTCGTTCCGCGACAGATTGAGCCACGCTGGTCTCGTCCACATTCCAGATTCTTTTTTCACTGGAGGGGCGGATATTCATAACTCCAATAACTTGGTCGTGCAATTGAATGGGGATGGTAAGCGCGTTTTTGTCGTCGTTCATCAACGCGTCAATTTCATGGACCGTCTTGGCGGTGATCGCTTTGCCGCCCGTAACGGTTTGGTGATAACCCAGAACCGCCGCCGACTTCTTTTGCCAGGCTTCGGCGGTGTATTCGCGGAAAACCGCCTGCGTTTCCGCGAGGGCGTTTTGGGTTTCTTCCAACAAGCGCGCGTTGTCAATCGCAATGGCGATTTGATCCGCCAACAAGCTGAGAATAGAAACGTCCGAGCTGGTGAACGCGTTCGGTGCGACGCTTTGTACGTCTAACGCGCCGATGATTGTCCTACGAATAGTTAATGGGAGCGCCATTTCCGAGCGCGTGTTCGGCAGGTCGGGGTTGTTAAAGTAAATCGCGTCCGCGCCGGTATCCACTGCGATGCGGGGGACGCCGGTGTGCGTCACGTTGCCAACGATGCCTGTTTGCCCAACTTCCAATTTGTGCTGGCGACGGAGCATGACTTGTCCGCCGGGACTGTTGGCGGCGCGTAAGACGGCGAATTTTTTGTTTTCGTCCAGCAAGAAGATGCCAACGTGATAGAACTTAAATTGTTCGCTGACGATTTGCGTAATCAGCGGCAGGAGTTTTTCAAGGTCTTTTTCGCTGGAGATGAAACGCGCGATTTCAGTGATAGTTTGCAGGTCTTGCGCGTGCTTTTCGCTGAGTTTAACGACGCCTTCCAGTTCAGACGTGCGTTCGGCGACGCGGCGCTCCAACGTCCCAACCATGCCTCTTAATTGGACGGTCATATCATTGAAGGTATTCGCTAAAGTTGTGATTTCAGCTCGGTTTGGAATATCAACCAATTCGTCAAAATGTCCGCCGGCGAACTTAGAGGCTTTTTCGGTCAGTTTCTCAAGCGGCGCGGAAATATACCGTCCTAAGAACCAGGCGCTGGCGATCACGCCGACAATCAACAAGAGCGAGGCGATCAAAATTCGCATGGTTGACATTTGAACGACAGATTGCGCAAATGGATTGTTTTCAGCCAACACCGAGCCGACCCGAAAAGCGCCCCAATGTTTACCGTTGACGTAGATCGGCGCCGAGACGTCCAACAAGGTTTCGCCAGTGCCGGGGCGCGGATAGATTTGCGCCAGCGTCGGTTGCGTATTGCGCACCGCCGTAATCCCAACTGGATCGTTGAAGATGCGCTTGGAGCGATCTGTCGCGGGACTGCCGTCCCAAGACGCCCAGCGCGTGTTATGCGTTGGGATATATCCGTTAACATCAAGCGCGACCGTATAAACAAAATCGGTTTGATTTAAAAACGAATCTAATAATTTTTGCCACTTCTTGTCCGTGTAAGCGTCGTAGGCGGTATGATATTTGTTGAGGGTGGCAGGATCGCCAGTAAACTCGTAGGTTGTCGGGTCAAATTTCCAGTAGAGGGTGTAGTTGGTATCAAAGACCTGTTCGGTCGTTAAATCGCCGTTCGCTACCGCTTCTTCAAACAAATGTCCAATCGTCGCCGCGCCGGACATCGCCGCCGTTTCTGCCTTTTTAATTAATTCTTTTTCCAAGTCTTGTCTTTGGGCTTGAACGTTATACCAAGCGAATGCCACAATAACGGGAAGCAATACCGCGCTCATAATTACAATAATACGGTTTTGGATGCGCCCACTCATCCATAACTGGCGGAAGACAAAAAAGACAAGCGCGCCGATTACCAATACCGCCACAATCTGGATAGCGCCGCCTAATAACGCCGGTCTCGAAAGCGAACCAAAGACGTCCAACAAAAGCGTGGCTAAACCTGATACGACGGCGACAACCGACAGAACCCAGCCCGCCCTGCGCGGCAAGGTGTAAAACGCAATCAGTGGACCAACAAACGCAAAGCCAACCCCCGCTACTAGTCCAAGCCCGCTCACCAAAGTTTGAATCGGCGGGAACGCTATCGCCATAGAGCTAAGAACGAGAATGACGCCGAGTGCGGGATTCCCGCGCCTACTTAACATTGCGCCGATTACGGAAACCAACGCAAACGCAAACGAAACGGCGGCAAGCGTAAAGTATTGCGCGCCGCCGGAAGTTTGTCCCAGATACAGGCAATACGCCGCAACCACAAAATCCGCAACGGCGATCAACGCCGTAACCAGAAACGCGTTGCGCGCCTGTATTTTATTCTCGACTGAATTCTGGGATGTTGAAATAGACATATTTTTGCCTCGCGATGCACCGCTCGTGATCGCTGTTTACAAATGTATCATCTTTTTGAATGAAGCGCCGGCTTTTCAATACTCTTACAATGAATTTGCCAGTTCTTTGAGATTTTTGACTTACCCTCACCTAGCCCTCTCCCAATGGGAGAGGGGACTCCCTTCCCCAACGGGGGAAGGGCTGGGGATGAGGGCGAGTTTTGCGTCAGGCGGATTGACAATCCCGCCTGACGTTGCTAAAAACTATTTAACATCAACGCCGACGGTTGTATCCCAGCCGGTCTTAATCGCGTCGCGCGCGGCGGAGAGCTGCTGCGGGCTGGGAGAGACGGCGGAAGTATCCGTGAACCATGCCGCCGGCAATTTGGCTTTCAGCTCCGCAGGAATAACGCCGCGCGCTTCCATATCGGCGAGACGATTGCCATGAGCGTAGCCCTTAATCCGCGCGAGTTGTCCTTCGTCCGAGTTGATAATTTCCATCCATACTTTGGCGCAATTGGGGTGCGGGGCGTACGCGCTGATTGCCTGAACGTACATGCTCGCAATCGTCGGGCTTAGATAAACCGTTTCAATGGCGGGCTTGCCCGCAAAAGAGTCGCGGTCGCCGAAGCCGATATAATCCCAAGCCAAAACGATTGGGGTCGAGCCTTTCGAGACGGTGTCGCCTTTGGCAATCACCGGCACAAAGTTGCCGGCTTCGTTTATCTTCTTGAAAAAATCAAGACCGGGCTGAACGTTGTCCAAAGAGCCGCCGTTCGCCAAAGCCGCCGCAAAGACCGATTGCGCGGCTTGATTGGAACCGCGCGGATCGCCCCGCAAAGCGACTTGACCTTTATATTCCGGTCTAAGCAAGTCTTCCCAATTTTGGGGAGCGTTCTTGACGATTGTCGTGTTAACTTCCAGCGTCATCACGCCGTAATAACCGCCCGTCCAATAACCGTTGGGATCCTTGGCGGGCAGACCGAGAAGCGTATCTGGAATCTTATCCCATGTAGACACTTTATACGCTTGATAATATTTGCCGTCTACGCCTTGTTGCCCATAAGCGTAACCGACGTCGACAACGTCGGGCGCCTCTGGACCTTTTTTGCTTTTGTTGGCTTCAATCGCCGCAATTTCATCGGCGGAACTGCCATCCTGATTAAGCGAGTTGATCTTGGCGCCAGTGGTGGCTTTGAACAGTTCGAAAATTTCGCCATAGTTCGCCCAAGACGCAGGATGGGCGACGAGCGTGAGCGTACCTTCGGCTTGGCAAGCCTTGACCAGATCGCTGGACACGCTTTTTACCGGGCTGACGCCAGCGGGTTGTTGCGGGCTACCGCCGCCGCAAGCGGACAATGCAGTCGCCGCAATTAGGCAGAGGACGAGCGAACGATAAGTAAACTTTTTGTTGCGCATATTTTTAAATCTCCTTTTTTGGTTTTAGCTAAACGATAAACAAAGAACAACGGACGTATTATTTTTCCAGACGCCTCCAATCTATAATTGTTAGCGCATCGCAAAAGCGCGCAATTGGCGCGCGTCGCGTAAGGCTTTTAACCGTTGGGCGCTTCCTTATTGTTTGGGGACTCTAATTTGATAATAATATCCGCGCCCTCCAAAAATTGACTTAACTCTTTGGCGGTCGTTTGCAGAATGCTTTCCGTGCGCACGGAGTTTCCCATCTTTGAGGCAATATCGGAGATAACGCGCTCGCGCTCGGCGCGGCGGGAGGTCTCTCCGAAGAGACGGGCGTTTTCAGCGGACAACGCGACGCGCTCGGCGACCGCCTTAATCAAATCCATTTGATCGGAAGTAACGCGCTTGTGTGGCGGCGCTTGCACAGAGAGCTCGCCAATGGCTTCTCCGCGCAAGACAATCGGCACGGTGATTTCAGTTTGTTTTTTGTCCGTTGGCATTATTTCGTCGGCGGCGATGATCGACGCCCCCAAGATCGAATAACGAACCCCCGCAAAGTTCTCTTCTTTGGGCAGGCGACTCCATGTTTCGCGGAGATATTGGCGTTGGATGGCTTCCGTTTCGAGAAGCGTTTTTTCGGTTTGGCTAAAGAGGCGCGCGTTTTGAATGACCAGACTGACCTGATCCGCTAAGGCAGTCAGGGATTCAACGTCTTCGGGCGTAAACGCGTTTGCCTCAACGCTTTGGATATCCAGCGCGCCGATGACGTTCGAGCCGTCTGTCAGCGGCAGAGCCATTTCCGAGCGGGTTAACGGCATATCCGGGTTGTTAAAGTAAACGGCGTCCTCGCCGACGTCCAACGCAATGCGAGGCTTTCCCGTCTCGGTGACATAGCCCACAATGCCTTGCGCGCCAATCTTAAGTTGATGTCCGCGCGCGAGCATTTTTTTCCCGCCTTCGCTGTTGGCGGCGCTCAAGATCGCGTATTGGTTGGTCGCGTCGTTCAAAAAGACGCCGACGTGATAAAAGCCAAATTGCTCGCTGATCGTCAAGGCAATCTGCGGCAGGGCTTTATGCAGATTTTTTGCGGAGCTGATCGCTTTTGAAACGCGCACGATGGTTTCAAACTGTTGCGAGCGTTTTTGCGCGTTGAGTTGTTGCGCTTCCGCTTCTTTGGTGCGCTCGACGACGCGACTTTCCAACGATTGCGTCAAGTCTTGCAGGTCTGAATGCGCCGCCTGCTGTTTTTCTTTCGCGATTTCGTGCGCGGCGATTTCCCGTTGCATGGGTTTCAACATGAAAAAATACAGGGACGGGAAGATAAAAATCGTCAATGCGCTGGCGTCGACGAACATTTCCAGCCAAACGTTTATTTCAGGGAAGAACACGCGCAACGCGGTCATAATCAACGCTTCAACGATAAAAATCGTTAAGACGATGATCAGGAACGAATTCCGCACAATTTTGTTGGAGGATCCGGTGGGTTCCATAAAAATTCCTCTGGGCGTTAAGAGCTGTCCGATTTAAGTTGCAAAACCACTTCCGAGCCGGGCATGGCGCGCCCCAGTTCTTCCACGGCGGTCTGCAACACGTTTTTCAGGTTAATCGAAGCCCCAATTCTTTCGGTCACTTCGCTGATGGTTTGCTGTTTAATCGCCTGCCGTTGCGAATCTTGAATCAAGCGCGCGTTCTCGAGGGCAATGGAAAGGCGCTCAGAGACGACTTCGGTCAGGTTGATCTCGTCGCGCGTCCATTGGCGATCTCTGGACGGCGCGGTGATATTGAGCGAGCCAATGACCTGCCCGCGCAATTTAATGGGAACGACGATGGTCGGTTCTTGGGCAACCCCGTCTGCGTGAAAGAGCGAGACGCTACCGCGACTGACGGCTTCTCGAATCTCGGCGGTTTCCACAGGTTCGAATAATTCCGTTCCGCCTTTCATGTTTTGGCGGTATCCAAGCGAAGATTCTTCGCGGGTGAACGCCGCCCAACCTTCCTGTATGTTTTGACGATACAACGCCTGCGCTTCGCTCAACGCCTGTTGCGTTCGGGTGAACAGCCGCGCGTTTTCCAAAGCGATTGAAATTTGGTCGGCGAGGATGCTGAGATTTTTCGCGTCGTTTTCCGTGAAGGCGTTGGATTTTTCGCTCTGCACGTCCAATGCGCCGACGATGGTATTGCGTATTTTTAACGGAAGCGCCATTTCGGAACGGGTGGTTGGAAGGTCGGGGTTGTTGAAGAAAACCGCGTCCATGCCGACGTCCAGCGCGATGCGATGTACGCCGGCGTGAGCGACGTAACCCACAATTCCGCTAGCGCCGACTTCCAGTTTATGTCCGCGCGCCAGCATCTTCCTTCCGCCTTCGCTATTGGCGGCTTGCAACACGGCGTATTGCTTGGTTTCGTCAAGCAGGAAGATGCCCGTGTGATAGAAGCCAAAACGTTCGCTAACCAAACGGGTAATCAGCGGCAGTAGGTTGGCAAGTTTTTGTTCGCCAGTGATCACCTTTGAAATTTCGCTAATCGCTTCCAATTCGTTAGCGCGTTTTTCGCTTTGGATCTGAATATTCTCAATCGCGATGGTGCGTTCCGCCACGCGCACTTCAAGGCTGTTCAACGCCTGATTGAGCTCGTCCGCCATTAAATTGAACGACGCGGCAAGCGAGCCGATTTCGTCCTGCGAGTGAATCGTTGCGCGCGCGCCGACGTCGCCTTCCGTAATCTGTTGCGCGACTTTTGTGAGCGATACAATCGGCGCCACAAGAAATTGGACGCTTCCCAGCGCCAGCAAAGCGGCGATAATCGCCAACGCAACCGAGATGAGGACTGCGTTTTCGGTTTGGCGGTGAACCGCCGCGAGGCTGCTTGCGTAAGATTCGCGCGTGATAACAACCCACGGTTGGGATTTTAAAAGCGCGCCGGTGTTAATGGCGTTTGACTTCAAAGAATCCGAGTATGCGTCAAAGAACGGGGCGGCGACAATATTATCAATCCCCGTTGCAACGACGTTATCTGCGCCCGCGAGAATTTCAGACGGCGCGCCAGGCGGCATTTTTCGCTCCGCTTGAAATGCGGCAACTTCCGCGTCGGTGAAATTTTTATACGATTTGAAAATCTCGTCCCGATTGCCCGTGTAGGCGAGACGCAGGTAGGTGTTTCGATCCACAACCGCGACGGCTATCTCGGAGCTTTTGGAAGCGCTAGCGCGCGCCATAGACTGCATGATGATTGCGTTATATTCCGCGCGCAGAACGCCGACGATCTTGCCCGATGCGTTTTTGATGGGCGCGCTAAAATAAACGCTTTGCTGTCCCGCTTCAATGAATAAGGCGTTGGAAGCGTAAGGCGCGCCCGTTCTAATCGCTTCCACAAAATAAGTTTCCTTGCCTTCGCTACGCCCCAAATCCTCTGCGTTGGTGGATAGAATATTGTCGCCTTTTATATCCAAAATGGCGTAAGAGTCAATAAAGACAGAGTCTTTGTTTTGAAAAGAAAACAAGGTCGTTTTTGCGTTGCTTTCCGCGACGCTACCGGCGCGATTCTGCGGCGCTAAGGTTAGATAATCAACCAGAGCGATTTGCGACGCTTCTATGTGAATCTCGCTCATTTGTTGAAGGAAAAACGAGTCAAATTGTTCCGCCGTGGTGGAACTAAGGTCTGTCAGACGAGCGCGGCTTTCTTGAGACAGGATTTGCGAGGAGGCGTAGTTGTTATAAACGCCCAGAATAAAAAGCGGAATGAGCGTAACCGCCGTAAAAGCGACGACCATTTTCGTGCGCAAGGCAAACGAATTAAAGCGCCTGACAAGGACGCCAATAAAGATCAGCGCGGCAAGCATGGACGCCGCGTTTGTGTATACGGAATTAGGCTCCATGCCAAAAGTCGGCATAATCTGGTCAACAACGACGACGACGCCGCCGCTGACGATGGAGAGGACCGCGCCGCGGTTGACTTGCTTCTTCGTCAAGACAAAGGACGATACGCCCATGCCAATAATCGCAATCAGGATACCCGCCGCGATTCCCTGCCCGTGAATAATGAATGGAATATCAAGAGCCGTTATGAGAATCGTCGCGGTCAATACTATGCTGGCTGGCGTCGTCTGTTTTCGTCGCGCCAGCCACGCGCTAATCAAACTAGCGAGCGCGGCTACGCCTAACAGCGAAAACGTTAAATAATCCAGCGTCGCGAGCTGGGCAGAACGCGTATAAACGACGGCGTTAACCAGCGCAAAGACAACGGCGGCGACAAGGCTGAGGGCGATGGTTCGCGCGCGGCGCAACTCTTCTTGTTTTGCCGCCGCGCTCATCGGTTTGGGTTTAGAAGCGTCAGTCATGGTTGCTCTCAAAAGTTACTGGCGAATAAAATACTGCGGGTCTAGTATGCTATTGGCGTCTGGTTTGACGATTAATGCGCCGATGGAAATCAAATACTCGGCGGTTTTGCGCGTCGTATTAAATATGGAGTTCGCGCTGGAATGCGAGTACATGACTAGGTTGTCTTCGTAAGTCATTATTTTCAAATTAACTTCCGGCTGAATCTGCTCAATAGGGACGCCAGTGTATTTTGCGGCGATTTGGCGGGTTTCTTCGGGATTGCGCAGACGATAATTCACCGCTTCAAACCACGCTTGCATAAACGCGCGAATCTCCTGCGGGCGCTGGTCAACGACGTCTTGGCGAAAAGCGATCATATCGGGGAAGTAGCGCAAGATCTGATCGGTTGGATAAAGGATATGCGCGCCGCCGTCAATCGCTTGCGCGGTGAACGGCTCCCAAGTAAAACCAGCTTGAATTTTGTTTTCCTTCAAGGCGGCGGGGACTTCCTCGGTATTGACGTTAACAATCGCTACATCTGCGCGATTCATGCCGGCGGACGCCAACATTTCCGTGATCAGCATTTCGTATTGCGTGCCTGCAAGGATACCGATAGATTTGCCTTTCAAGTCGCGAATGGAGTTGATTTCCGACCGCGCGACAATAGTTGTGTAGCCGCCGTCGTCGTAAACGCCAATGACTTTCATCGGCGCGTGACGCGCGACGCTCATCACGTCCCCAACCGCCATCAAGCCCGCGTCAATTTGCCCAGCAGCGAGGTCTGAATAGGCTTTTGAGAAGATTGGATAATAAACCGGCTCGACGTTAACATTGTGTTTTTCAAAAAAACCTTTTTCCTTTGCAACCAGCAACGTGTAATCGCCCCACCAAAGCGTATATTCCACGCGCATGGGGGGAAGAGATGGAGGGGCGGGTTGAAACGCCGCGCAAGCCGTCAGAACGCTTACAACAAACGCAACAAGCGCCAGCAAAATGGTATTTGAGAAGAGTTTGCTTTTCATACTATCTATCCGTGTTCCGTTGCCATACTTGATTCGATGGACGCCGGTTCAATCTGCACAATCACGTCTGAGCCGCCCAACGCGCGACTGAGCTCTTGCGCGGCGGTTTGCAAAATGGTTTCAAAGCGCGAGGAAGCGCTGATCTTTGAGGAGATGTCGGTGGTGACGCGCTCGACGTCCGCGCGATGGCGCGTGGCTTGCAACAAAGTCGCGGTCTCAATGGCGAGCGAAAGGCGTTCCGTAATAGCTTCGACAATTTCCGCGTCGTCGCTTGTGATTTGACGCCCCGGTTGCGCGCGCAAATTGACGATTCCGACAACCTGTCCGCGCAACCGAATTGGGAGCGCCATACGCGCCGATGAATTTTCAGGATCGGATAAGATCGCTTTGTTTTGGGCAATCGCGTCTTGAATGTGCTCGCCTTCGAGTAGTCGTTCCAACGGTTTAATTTCGTTCCCAATTAATTGGAAGCCCAGCCCCAATGATTTTGGGCGCATCACTTTCCACGATTCGCGCGTGTTATCCCCAACCGATTTTTGGAATTCATCGAGGGCGCTGCGAATTTCTTCGAGGGTGAGGGTGTTTTGGATCGCGGCGGCGACTTGATCCGCTAAGATCGTTAAAACGTTAATATCGTCCTGATTAAAGGCGTTTGCTTCAACGCTTTGCACGTCGAGCGCGCCAATCATCTGCCCGGCGTAACGCAACGGCATGGTAATTTCCGAGTGCGTGTCTGGCAGGTCGGGGTTGTCAAAGAAGACGGCGTCGTCGCCAATATCCAGCGCAATTCGCGGTTGCCCTGTGGCGGTCACAAAACCAACAATGCCGGTCTGTCCAACTGGCAACTTATGTCCGCGCGCCAGCATCTTTCTGCCGCCGTCGCTGTTCGCGGCGCGTAAAACCGCATATTCGCGATTGTCGTCCAATAAAAAAATACCGGTATGGTACACGTTGAAATGTTCGCTAATGACTTGCGTAATATATGGGAGGATGGTGTCTAAGTCTTGAATGGTTGAGATAGCGCGCACGACTTGCGACATCGCTTCCAGCTGGCGAGCGCGACGCGCATTTAAGCGGGCGGCGGCGTCTAAGTCGAAAGTGCGTTGATTGACGCGTTCCCGCAGAGCTTGAAGTATCTCGCGGTTCTCGCTTTTTTCTTTCGTCTGCGCCTGTTCGCTTTGGCGTAATTTTTCGATATACTCCAGCGTTTGATTGACAAAAACCTGAACGATGGCGAAGCATCCGACCAGCAAAACTAAAACAATAACGACGTCGTCAACGCCCACCTTAGCGACGACTCGACCGCTGGATATATCCTTGAACGCGACAATTAAGACGATAAAAAGCGCCAGCGGAGCCATAATCCAAATTGAGCGTTTGCCCAGCATCACGGCGGCGATGATCAGAACAATGGGCAACCCGACCATGGAAATATCCCGCAAGCCGTTGGTCGTGAACGCAATAACCGCAATGGATATAATGAACGAGATGGGGACAATCCATTTCGCGACGGTTACTTGTTGTTGAAGCGCAAACGCTAACGAGACGCCCGTGACAATTAAATTGATTGTCAACGCGCCAAAGGCGATGGGATTCCATGATTCTTTTCCGAAAAGCCCAAGCGTCAAAACCGCCAAAACGATATTAACGGCGACGGCAAAGATAAGGATATTCCGCGTCAATTTGATGAATGACGGATTTTCGTCTTGTTCGTCTCTAAAATAATTCAGAAAGTTGGAAAGCATAATTTTGTCTCTTGTGTTTACTTCTGGAACGTCGTGTCGGTAAATTGAATGGCAATATCGGTACCCGGTAGGGTGGCGCCCAATTCTTGAATTGCGGTTTGCAGGATGCTCTCGAGGTTCACCAAGCTGCCGATCTTGGCGGAGGCTTCGCCGATGGCGCGCTCTTTCGACGCCCGTTTTTGCGCTTCTTGAAGGAGGCGCGCGCTTTCAAGCGCAAGCGACGCGCGCTCGGCGGCGGCTTGCGCGATGGCGATTTCATCGTTGGTCCATTCGCGGTTGGGGTTGTTGGGAGCGTTGAAATTGATGGAGCCAATGCGCGCGCCGCGCAAGGTCAGCGGAATGGAAAGACTGCGCGGACGGCTCTTATCCGCCGACGTCAATTTCTTGACGTCGACGCCGTCGAAATTAAATCCTCCGACGGTTTGGCGCGATAGGAATTGTTTCCACTGAACGCCGCTCAACTGTAAGGACGCCGCTTCGGCTTGCACCAGCGCGTCGCGGGTTTGCTGATAAGAGCGCGCGTTTTGAATCGCGACGCTGACTTGATCGGCTAAGATTGAAAGGATGTTGACGTCGTCTTGAGAGAAGGCGTTTTCTTCCTTGCTTTGCGCGTCTAGCGCTCCAAAAATATCCGCGCCAATGCGAAGCGGCAGGGCAATCTCGGAACGGGTCTCTGAGAGGTCGGGGTTGTTAAAATGAATCGCGTCCAGCCCAACGTTCAGCGCAATGCGAGGTTGCCCAACGCTGGTCGCAAAACCGACGATACTGGTCTCGCTCGCGCGCAGACGGTGATTGCGTTCCAGCATCTTTTTCCCGCCTGCGCTGTTCGCCGCGACAAGGACGGCGTATTCTCGGCGGGAATCCAAAAGGAAGACGCCGATATGATAAAAACCAAACTGCTCCGAGATCGCTTCTGTGATTTGAGGCAGAAGCGCCTCCAGCGTTTGAGAGGAGCTGACGGTGTGCGCCACGCGCGCGATGGCTTCAAATTGGGCGGCGCGGCGAACGTTCTTCTCGTTGGCTTCTTCCAGTTCGGAAGTGCGCTCCTTAACGCGCCCCTCAGCGTCTAAAAGCGCAAGATTCAATTTATCCGCCATTGAATTGAAGGCGGAGGCAAGCGCGCCAATTTCATCCTGCGTTTCTATATCAACGCGGGCAAATAAATCGCCCGCCGCGCGGCTCTCGACAACTTCCGTAATATGCAACAATGGTTGCGTAGTCCGTTGGCTAATCCACAAACCCACGACCAGCGCCCCACAGAATAGTAAAACCAAAACGATGGGGAGGCCTTGCAAAGCGGATTGAATGGTCTGGGCGATTTCATTTTCTAAAGTTAACTGTCCCGTAAAATTAGCGGGCGCGACAACGGCTAAACGATAGTTCGGGGTTGCGAGCGGAGTAAAAGCGACGTAGAAGTTGGAGTTATTGAGCGTCACCGTCGCAACGCCAGTTTCGCCGTTAACCATTTTAGCGGTGGCTTCCTGCAAGCTCGGCGTCCCTTTTGCCAAAACGGATAATTTGGGCGACAAGCCCGCCGACGTTTGCTCGGGCGTAATCTCGTACAACGAATAGCCTTGTTCAGGCATGGTTAGGATATGCCCGGCTTGGTCCACGATAAAAGCGTAACTGCCGTCTCCAACTTGAACGTTTGCGACGCCCTGAGCTATTTTCCCAATTTGTAAATCCAGCCCCATGACGCCTAGAAAAACGTCGTTCGCGTAAACTGGAATGGAAAGCGTGACGATCAATCCCTCCCCAGCGTGGTCTTGATAGACGTCTGTCCAACGCGGTTTACGTTGCGGATTGTTTTCAGGGGTTGCGCTGGTATAGAAAGGCTGTTTGGTCGAGTCGAAATCCGCCGGCACGTTTTGCGCGAGATTGATATTTGGATAGTAAACGTTTGCGCCGGTTTTGCTGATGTAATAAACCGCCGCCGCGTTCGGGTGCGACTTGAGGAAATGGGGCGCGTAAAAATCCAGATAGACGCTGACGTTCAAGTCGTTAAGCGTGGCGTCATCCACGACAATAGTGGACGGAATAAATATGGATGCGGTGTCTGTGGCGGCGTTCCCATATTGCCCGGCGGGCAATTGAACGAGGCGAGTTTTCGCGTCCCAATACAAGCCCCCGCTAAAAACCGTATTTTGTTTTTGAAGGCTGGCGCGATAATCGGCGAGGACAATCAGGTCGCGCAAAGCGTCGGCGAAAACGGCGTCGGTTTTGTTCGCTTCCGCCTGAACGGTTGTCGCCATTTTGGTTTCGATTTGGCTTGCGGCGTTTTTTTCAAATTTCGACGCCAGCGAATTCGCGACAAAATTAGCGCGATTCCAACCGAATAGCGTCAACGCGCTTACGACGACAACGCTCGTCACAAGGACGCCGAGGACAATCTTGACGCGCAAATTAAGTTTGTTGAATTCCCGCAGCGCAATCATAAAAATCAAGACCGCAATCAGCGCGACGATGTAAGGCGCGTACGCTTCCAATTCAGGCAACCTGACGCGGTCGCCGCTCAACGCGGAGTCTAAAATAAACGCCGCAAGCGCTGAAAATATTCCAGCGAATATCGCGATCAACGAATATTTCGAAGGCATGGCAAGCCAAGCGATTGAGAGCGTTACAATGATTACGGCGACGGCGGCGACGGCTCCCAAGCCTTGAACAAAGAAAGGCGCAATCAAAACATTAATCAAAAATACCGCGCCGACAAGCGCCGCCGCTAAGGTAGACTTGCCCACGCGAACGAGCTTGAGCAACCAAAGATCAATCAGTACGCTGAGAGCTAACGTCGCGGGAATTACAAATAATTTTTGAAGGTTGTTCGCGAAGCCAAGGTAAGCGAAAAGGACGGCGGTCGGAAGCGCCGCGACGATCAGGGCGATAATGATCAAACGCCCATTGCGGGAGTAAGAGTCTTCTGGCGGGGCTTTTGGCGTCAAGAGTTGAGACATGTTTATTACGCCTTTCAAATGGCTTGGTTGCTTTCGTCGCCAAGTTCAATCATGATCTGGGCGCCGCTAATTTGAGCGCCAAGTTCCTGAATGGTCGTTTTCAAAATCGCTTCGATTTCTGTGCCGGAGCCAATTTTTGCGGACATTTCGCTGATGATTTGTTCGCGCGAGGCGCGGCGTTGCGATTCTTCAAGCAGGGAAGAGTTTTCCAGCGCCAGCGCAATGCGTTGCGCCGCTGTGCGCACAATGTCTATTTCGTCTTCGCCTAATTCGCTGTCGATCGGCAAATTGACATTAATGACGCCGATTGTTTCGTCGCGCAACTTGAGCGGGATCGCCAACGAATTTTTAGTTTGCCTGCGGCTGGGGTGCGTGGTCGCCACGTCGCCGCTTTCCAGCGCCAAGCGAACTTCCGGCGTGACAAGTAATTTATCCAATGGAACTGATTTGACGCCCGCATAGCGATAGCCAATCTGCCGACTCGACTGCGTGTTAATCTTCCATGCCTGCTTTACGACCGTTCCATAAAGGAGCTGGCTTTCCGCAAGGGCTGTTTGAGTTTCGCTAAACAGGCGCGCATTTTGAATGGCGATGGTAATTTGATCCGCCAGCGTAATCAGCACTTCGGCGTCGGTTTGATCAAAAGCGCGCGCTTGTTTGCTATGCACGTCGAGCACGCCAACCATGCTGTCGCCGACTTTAAGCGGGAGGGCAAATTCGGAGCGCGTTTCGGGAAAATCAGCGGAGCTGGGACGAAGCGGCGATTGCCCTAAATCGTCAAAGATTTTGGAGACGCCCGTGTTCGCCACCGAACTCACAATATCCGCTTGTCCAATCGGCAATTTATATCCGCTTTCAAGCGCCCGTTTGCCGCTTTCGCTGTTTGCCGCGCTGAGAATCGCGTATTCCTGCGCGTCGTCGTTCAAGAAAATGGCGACGTGATAATAATCAAACTGCTGGCTAATGACTTCCGTGATGGTTGGGAGCAATACGTCAATGTTGCGTTCCGACGCGATCTTTTGAGCGATATGGGCGACTGTCTGAAATTGCACCGCCCGACGCTCGTTCTCGGCGTTTACCTTCACTAGCTCTTCGGTTCTTTGTTTAACGTTCATCTCAAGCGAGTCGCGTAATTCCTGCAGGCTGAGATTGCTTTCCTCAAGTTGTTGCGAAGTAGTCCGCGCCCTTTTCAAAGATTGTTGCAAATTGCCGATGCTCAAGAAAATAAATAAGCTTCTGAAGGTTAATAATCCCGCAATCGCGATGGCGACTTCAAAGGCGGGCCCGTTTTGCGGAACAATTAGCCCAATGGATTCAGCGTAAGCGAGGCTAAAGGCGCTGATAATAGAAAACGCTGTCACCCAGATGGCGCTTTGATTGTCAAGAATTAAACTGGTGAGCGCAATGATTGAAAAATAGCTGACAACGCCAATGCCTCTCACCCCGTTGCCAATAAACGCTGAAAAGGTAAAAGCGCCCCAAATCAAGGCGATTTGCAAATAACCCGCCAGTTGAACGTAGCCCCTTTTCCCCAGAAAAAAAATGAAGAGCAACGCGGGAATTATTCCCAAAGCGACGATATTAAATTGGGATAGAATCGCAGCGCCCCAAAAAACGCGAATGACCAGCACTAAGATTAGAGCGGGAGCGCTGATGAGCGAGATCGCGTTAATATAATAAGCGGATCGCGTTTTTTCTTCGTCGTTGTGAAAAACAGGCGGGCTTAAGAATTTAAGGACGGCTTTTATCATAAGGTCTCTTTTATTTGGAATCCGCGTCGCTGGCGTTAACCTTTTGGAGTTGCAGCGTTACTTCGGAGCCAGACAAAGCGCGCCCGATTTCGGCGACCGCCGCCTGCAAAATGTTATCGCGATCGGTGTAGGAGATGACTTTGGCGGAGATTTGGCGAATCACGCGCTCTTTATCCGCGACCTTGCGGCTTTCCGCCAGCAGGCGCGCGTTTTCTATGGAGAGCGCGGCGCGTTCCACAATGGCGGCAACGACGTCCATTTCGTCGTCGGTCCATTTGCGTTCTTCGTCCGTTTTAACGCTGAGAATGCCAACCACCTCGCCGCGTAATTTCACCGGGATGGTCGTTTGCGAGTTTTGAGCGCTATACCGATGCGTGGTTTCAGAGCGGAGCGCTTCCAGAGCGCCGGGCAGTTTCATGGGTTCTGTGTAAATACTTGCTTTGGAACCCATTCGGCGGACGCCAGCTATTTTTTTGTAGCGAGTGAATTTTTTCCAGCCCGCTTGCAGGTCGCGCCGATAAAGCATTTCCGCTTCGATCAGGGTCTTTTGCGTTTCTTCATATAGACGAGCGTTGGCGATCGCCACCGAAATTTGGTCGGCTAACGTAGTTAATATTTCAATGTCTTCAAGGTTGAAGGCGTTCGGTTCGACGCTTTGGATATCCAGAACGCCAATAATCTGTCCGCCCGCTTGCATCAAAGGAAGCGCCATTTCCGAATGGGTTTCGGGCAAGTCGGGGTTGTTAAAATAGACGGCGTCGGCGCCAGTATCCAGCGCGATGCGCGGCTTGGCGTTCCCAGCGACATAGCCCACAATGCCAACTTGTCCCATGCGCAGTTTGTGGTTGCGCGCGAGCATTCGCTGTCCGCCTTCGCTGTTGGCGGCGCTGAGAACGGCGTAGAGCTTGTTCGCGTCAATCAAGAAAATCCCAGCGTGATAATAATCAAATTGCTGGCTAATCACTTGCGTAATTTGCGAAAGCAGGTCTTGCAAATTTTGCGTCGAGATGATGGCGCGCGTCACTTGCGCGATGGCTTGAAACATGTGCGCGCGATATTCGTTCACGCGATTGGCGTTCGTCACGTCTTGCGTTCGTTGTTCTACGCGTTGCTCCAAAATATAGCTCTCGTCCCGAATCAAATTCAGGGCGGCTTGGGCGCGATTTTGGGCTTTGTCAAATTCATCCTGCGTGAGGCGAACGCCGTTGACGATTAAAACGGCAAGAAGAAGCACGGTAACGCTTCCCGACGTCCAATTTCCCAAATTGCCCGGCGTTACGCCTGAACTGGAGATGGCAATAACGCCGCTTAACACCAGCCAGCCTGAAATGAGATAAGACAACATGGTTAAGCCCGTAATCGCCCAGCCAACCCTCCAAGAAAATAAAAGGGACGCCAAAGCGATGGCTCCCAACATAAATAAGCGCGAATCTCCCCAAATTCCAGTTTCCAACAAACCTGAAATTCCCAAGCCAAAGATCAGGGCAATAATAACGCCAGCCCGAATTGAATACGAAGCGGGCAAGATTGTGACCGCCAATAGCGCCACATACGCGCCAATATAGAGTCCGTTATAAAATGGGCCCGACGACCCAACGAAAACCGTCAGGATTACGGCTAACGCTCCAAACGCGCAAGCGCCAATCAAAGTTGTGCGCATAAACCCCGCGCGCCAATTTGCGTATGAAAACTCTATGTTGCCAGATGGTTGATTCATATTGCGTTAATCCAGTTGAGAAATAAATGCGGACGAAACCAAGTTCTCAGCGTTTCCTTGTAATATTGTATAACGGCTTTAGTTGTCATTAATTGAAGTAGCGTTGTCGTTATTGAATTGCAAAACCACTTCCGAATTTCCGAGAACGCGCTCGATTTCTTCGGCGGTCGCGTATAGGATGTTTTCGACGTTCATGGCGGCTCCAATCCGCGCGGTGGCTTCAAAGATGGCGCGTTCTTTTACGGCGCGACGCTGACTTTCTTCAAGTAGACGCGCGTTTTCCAGCGTAATGGCGGCGCGATTGGCGGCGGCTTCCACAATGGCGATATCTTCTTCTGTCCAGTTGTGTTCCGCGTCTTCTTGCTCCAACCCAATCACGCCAATTACTTGATTGAGCGCCATTAAAGGAACCATGAGGGCGTTTTTGGTATTTGCAAGACCGTCTTCCGAATCGGATTTTTCTTGAACGACGACGGGCTTTCCGCTCTCCAGTCGTTTGAGCAGATCTTTTGGAAGGCGGCGCAACACGGCGCGCACCTGCAAGCCGTCGTATTCATAAACGGGAATATCGCGTTGATTAATAGCGGATTGCCACGCTTGTTGAGTTTGCGAACGATACGCATTGTCCAGCTCGGCGAGAGTTTCTTCCACTTGTTGCGCCAGTTGCGCGTTTCCGATTGCAACGGCTAATTGGTCCGCAAGCAATTGAAGGTTTTTTATGGAGCTCTCGTCAAACGCCAATGGAGTGTCCGCTTGAATATCCAGTACGCCAATGGAAACGCTGTGACTACGCAAAGGCAACGTCATCTCAGAACGAGCGTGGGGCAAAAGCGGATTTTGAAAATGAACGACGCCCGCGCCAACGCCCAACGCGATCTGCGCTTGTCCCGTTCTCGCCACATTGCCGATCAAACCTTCCTGCCCAACCCTGACTTTGTAGTTTTGTTCAAGCATTTCTTGCGCGGCGGCTCCGCTCGCGGCGCGAAGAATGGCAAACTCGCCGCGATTGTCTATCAGAAAAACGCCGACATGATAATAATTAAAACGTTCGCGAATTAAATTTGCCGCTACGTTGAGAAGCGTGTCTAAATCGCGGACGACGGTAATGTCGCGCGTCACTTCCGCGATGGTCGCAAATTGAAAAGAACTGCGTTCCAAATTGCGAGTGCGATCAGCCACTTTTTCTTCCAGCGTTTCAATAGTCAGAGCCAAATTGGTAGCCATATGGTTGAAGGCTTCGGCTAGGTCCTCCAATTCATCCTGTGTGCCAATCTGGATGGGGTTCTCCAGCTTGCCGTCAACCAAATGCAGTTTTTCCGCCGATAAACGACTGGCGTATAGGGTTAAACGGCGGATCGGTTCGGTGATGGAGCGAGAGAATAAATACAAAATCCCGCCAAAGATGACCGCGATCAGGCTTGCGTAAATAATAAGCGTATTTTGCAAATCCGACGCTTTTTGGAAGAGCTCGGCTTGCGGAAAAGCCAACCCGAGCGACCAGCCTGTGTCCAACCCAATCGGCGCATAAGCGACAAACATGGGACGCCCCTGAAGGTCTGTCGCGTTTGCAAAACCGGATTTGCCCGCCAACATGTTCGCCGTCAAGTTTTCCCACTCTTTATCTTGCGATGACTGCGCGATGGACAGCATGGAGTCTTCCATAATTTTGTATTTGCCTCCATGGACGCCCATTCCCATAATGACGCCTTTGGGATCTAGCAAAAAGGCGTAGCCGTTTTGCCCGACCATGACGGCGCTGACAATTTCCTGCGTTTGCGAAAAAGCGATGTCGGCGGTAGCGACGCCTTTAACCGCTCCGGTTTTGACGTCGAAAAACGGCGCGCTCCAAGTGACCATCCAAATTTCGCCGCCGCCTTTGTCAAAATAAGGGGGCGATAAAACTGGCGCTTTTTTCGCTTTGGGCAAAACGTACCAGTCCCATTTGAAATAATCGTACTCTGGGTTGCCAAGTTGGGTAAATTGCAACTCGGCGGTGGCGCGACTGTAATAAGGCGACCAATAATAAACGTTCGGCTGAAATTGATTCGGCTCGTAAGCGATGGTGGAGCCGTAAATTTGCTTGTTGCGCGCCAGCGTGTTGCGGATGACGTTCAGAATGGTTTTTTCGTCGTAATTTGAGACTTCGGCGGCGGCGGCAAGGTCAATCGCCACGCTCCTGGTCCAAATCAGGTTGGAGCGAATCAATTCGGCTTTTGAATCCGTTTGAGCCGTCAATTCGCCTTTGAGCGTGTCAATCAAAGCCGTTTGCGTCGCCCGAACGCTCAGGGTTGTAGAAATCAAGAAAGCGAGAGCCAGCAATAGAATGGCGATTAATGGCAGTTTGATGTTCAAGTTAAAGCGCGCGTCAAAAATTCCTTTTTTGCGCAGTTGCGTTTGCGGAGCGGATGGGGAGGTTGTAAAATCGCTCATCTTTAAATTCCTCCATCCGTTTCAAGTTGGCGCGACGGCGTTGCGCCGTCGTCGGAAGACGATGGTTTCATTTGGATAAAGGCGCGCGTCGTGCCTAAGGCGCGCCCAAGTTCTTGGACGGTGGTTTGCAAAATGCGGTCAAAGTTGGTCGATTCGCCGATGCGGGACGTGACCTGCGCGATCATCTGTTCTTGCTTGGCGCGGTTTTCAGTTTCTTCAAACAGACGGGCGTTTTCCAAAGCTAACGCGGCGCGTTCTGAAATCGATTCGACCATGGCGACTTCGTCTTCGGTCCATTTTCGATCCGCTTCCGACGCTTCAATATGAATAAATCCAATCACCCGGTCGCGGAGTTTAACGGGAACCGCCAGAACAGGGAGAACGCCCTGCGAGGGATGGGACGAGGTCTGCATGGCGGTTTCGCCCGAGTGGAGCGCTTTTTCCAAAACAGGATCGCTAACGGGTTGCGCCGAGGAGATGGTTCCATCAAGCAGGTATGAATATCCGCTTTGTTTGTTCTTCCGGCGACTGCGATATTCGCTGTATTGATTCGCCCGCTGCGAGGGAAGCGCAAATTCAAAGCGCTCGACGTTTTGGATGTTTTGAACGATTAACGCGATTTGATTGGCAAGCGCGTTAAAGATATTAATATCTTCGTCGCTGAACGCCGATTGTTTGGGGCTTTGCACGTCCAGAACGCCGATAGCCAGATTTCCGTATTTAAGCGGCAACGCCATTTCGGAACGGGTTTCGGGCAGGTCTGGGTTGTTGAAGAAAACCGCGTCAGAGCCGGTATCCAGCGCAATGCGCGGATAACCGCTCTGCGAGACATATCCCACAATGCCCGCGCCGCCAATCTTTAATTGGTGACGACGCTCAAGCATCCGTTGTCCGCCTGCGCTGTTGGCGGCGCGCAACTCCGCATATTGACGGTTTTTATCAATCAAGAAAATACCCACATGATAAAAACCAAGTTTTTCGCTGATAATTTGAGTGATGTACGCGAGCAATTCCTGGGGCTTTCGATCTACGCTCCAAGAGATTTCTTGCGAGAGATCAGAGACGGCTTGAAAGCGCGCCGCATGTTCTTGAATCTGCAGGTTGGCGGCGTTTAGTTCGCGCACGCGTTCTTCAACGCGCAGTTCCAGATTTTCTTTGCCGGCTTGCAATTCTTGATGCGCCGCGCGCACTTCGCTTAAACGGCGCTCTTCAAGACTGTCGCGGAAAATGCTGACGCCGTACAGCACCGCCCCCAACGACATAACCATTCCGCCAACCGTTAGGATTTCGTTGACCGGGATTGGAACTTCTGAATAAAGCGGCGCAAAAAAAGCGGAGAGCGTCGCATATATCGCCAGTCCCACGAAGGTCTTTTGGTTGGTCAGCGTGTTGGCGACGACGAGCGCGATGGGGACAATCGTAATGACAGGCGCGATGTAACTGCCGGTGATTTTGAAAAAGAACGAGGCAAAGTGACTGGTTGAAAGAAAGCTAAAACAAAAGATGAAAACGCCAATTTGGGGGCGCTTTGATTTTCCCAACACAAACGAGACAATCGAAACGGCGAGAATGAATTCGAAAATTGCGGAAGAAACGGGTTGGGCGACGATCCCGCCCGCAAATAAGAGAATCAGAGTCAGCGCAATGCCGTTGAGCAATTGAGCGCGTCTTCGCTCGCCAAGATCGGCGACAGCGCGATGAGGCGCGATAACGCGCCGCAAGAGTTGCAACGTTTGTTGAATAAACGCTGGCGGATTAAAAGGCGTTTGCAAGTCTAACGTCATGGATTCCTTTGACCTTTCGCCGCTTTCTTCTCGTCAAACTGATCCAACAATTGGAAAGTGACCGACGCTTGCCCGATGGCTTGCCCCAGTTCCAGCGCCGTTTCGCGCATGATCGCGTCTGTATGCGAGACGGCGTTAATCCGCGTTGAAATATCCGAGACCAACGATTCGCGCGCGGCGCGGCGTTGCGATTCTTGATAGAGACGCGCGCTTTCCAGAGCGCCGCTTAACTGATCGGATAACGCGATGGCTAAGTTGGTTTCGTCTTGCGTCCACGCTTCCGCAATCTCCGATTTCTTTAAGCGAATCGCGCCGATGGATTGACCGCGAATTTTGATTGGCACGCAAATCGTCAAGTTGTCGCCGCCCAGCACAACGTCTCCCGTTTCAACCGCTTTGGCAAGGTTGGGTTCCATGTCTTGAGAATGAATCTGCTCGGTGATAGGAGACGTGGCGATGAAACTAACGCGCGGTTGGTCGCGCAGGATTTTTCCCCAGGCAACACGACTCATTTCGCCGTAAACCATGCGCGCCGACTCCAGCGCCTTTTCGGTCTCGGCAAACAGGTTTGCGTTTTGAATCGCCACGGCGAGTTGTTCGGCAAGGATCTGCAAGGTGGCAATATCTTCTTCAGAAAAAGCTTGGGATTCTGTGCTTTGCACATCCAGCGCGCCGAGGACCCGCCCGCCGACCACCAGCGGCAGCGCCATTTCCGAGCGCGTACCGGGCAAGTCGGGATTGTCAAAGTAGACGGCGTCGGCGCCGACGTCTAACGCAATGCGCGCCTTCGCGTTTTGAGCGACGTATCCCACGATGCCCGTTTCGCCGACTTTAAGCTGATGTTTTTTCTCCAACATCCGCCGCCCGCCTTCGCTATTGGTGGCGCTCAACACCGCGTACTCCTTATGCTCGTCAAGCAAAAAGACGCCGGTATGATAATAGCCAAAATGCTCGTTAATCAGATAGGTGGTCTGTTGCAAAAGTTCGGAAAGATTGCGAAAAGAAGTCATCGCCCGCCCAACGTCGGTCACCGCTTTTAAGAGGTTGTTGCGATGTTCCGTTTCGCGCGTCCGGTCTGCGATTTGGCTTTCCAAAGACGCAATGGAAGTTTGCGCGTTGGCGACAAGGTTTTTAATGCTGGCGGACAACACCGCCAATTCGCCGCGCAACCCGCTGTCGTCGAAGGTTGCGTTGAAATTATCTCGACTGGCTTCAGTCACATAATTTGTCAGTTTGGTCACTGGTCTAAGAATGGCAAAAACCGCCAAACCGGCGCCAAAAGACGCGCCCAAAGACACCAAAATTAACGCGCCCGACAATTGGAGCATAATATTGCGCGTGAGCAAAGCCATTTCGGCGGATTTGATTTCAATATTTCCCACCGATACCGCCACTGGGCCGGTGGGCGTCGCGCTATAAGTTCCAATTAAGCGTCCGCCTTCATCGTCGCGCAACGTGACGCTTGTATTTTCCAATATTTGGCGCAGAAGAGCGGGGCTAAAATCTTCCGCAGCCGAGCGTCCAACTTTCTCAGGAATGGAATGCGTTAGATAAACGCCGTTTCTGTCCAACATAAAAAACGTATTTCCATCCGCCGCCATTGTGCTAACGGCAAGCGTCTGTCCTTGCGCCGGCGCGGCTTCCACATTGAAGAAATACATGCGCGCATGGTCGAACGCGTTATCCGCTTGAATCGCGATGATGTTCTCGCGCACTTGGCGTTGCACGAAAACGAAAGTAACGCCGATGGGAATCAGCGATAAGGCTAAGAACCAAAAAACTAGCCGCCAGATGATTGAGTTTCTTAATTGCGTCACAACGCGCCTCTTTTTGCGATCAATTCCATAAAATTACCTGAAATTATTCCTGTCCTCTGCGCCGCCGCGTTTTTTAGCGGGCGCCGCCTCGGATTGCGAGGAACCAATGCTGATTTCAGCTTCTTTTAAATCGAATACTTTGCGCAATTCAGTCGTGGCGGTACGGACAACCGATTCAACGTCTAAGGTTTCGCGAACGCGCGACGAGATGGCGGTGATCATTTGGTTACGCAAAGCGTTTTTCTGCGCTTCATCCACAAGGCGGCTGTTTTCCAGCGCCAGAGACGCCTGTTCCGCTATTTTTTCAATGAGAACGCGCTCGCGTTCAGTCCAGCTGGTAGCAACGCCTCGGCGACGAAGTCTGATTGCGCCGATATTTTGCCCATGCAGAATTAATGGCACCTTCAAGCCGTCGGCGGTTTCCTTTTTGTTTTCCTTCTTAAATATTGGGCGCACCCCGGCGGGCGTATATTGATAGGCGGGAGCGTGATGGCTGGTCAATTTTGACCATGTTTCGCGCGCTTGGAAAGACGTGCTCGCTCTCAATTGACTGGCGAGGACTTTTGTTTCATTGAGCAAACGCACGTTGTCTATTGAAATCGCCGCCAAATCCGCAAGCGTTTGCATGATTTCCGCGTCTTGCGCATGAAACGTCTGCGTTTGTTCCGAATGGATATCCAGCATTCCGATGATGGCGCCGCGTATCGAGAGCGGCAACATCATGCGCGAACGAGTAAGCGGAAAGTTCGCGTCATGGATAAAACTCGCTGCGCTCATATCTGAAGCGATGTAGCTCTGTTTTTGTTCAATCACCAAATAAAAGGCGTTTCGCCTGTCTGGTTCGATATGAAAGCCCTGCCCAATGAATTGTTTGCCAGTCGCAGAAGAGGCGGCTTGCAAGAAGGCGGTCTTTTTACTCTCATCCAATAAGTACAGCCCAATGTGATAATAGCCAAACTGTTCCGCGGTTAGTCTGGTGACTATATCCAGCAAGTCGTCAATGTTTTGGGCTTCCGCGACAGTGCGCGACACGGCGGTTGAAGAACGCAGTTGAACGGTTTGCTTTTCAAGTTCGGCGAAGTGTTCGCGCGCTTGATCTTCCAGTTGCGCGCGTTCGGTCGTCAGGGTTTTGAGCGCCGCTTGCATGCGTTGGGCGCTGCGGAAAAATTCTTCTTTGAAGCGCCTAAGCGCAACGACGGCGATTGCGCTGATCGCCAAAAAGTCAACGCCGTAAACGCCCCAATCCGCCAACGTCACGACGGGCGCGTTTGCGTTCGTCAATTTATAGATTCCGAATAGATGCGCAACCGCGATGGATAAAAGCGTAAGCGCGCTCACGATTACGGCGAATAGGTCTACTTGCCGATCAAACAACAAAGCGGACAAAACCACAAAGATCAATAAGAACAAACTTCCGTCAATCCAGGGACCGCGCGCAAGGATTGCGTTCGTCCCGAGGACGAAAGTTACCGCCAACAAAGCGGAGGCGCGCGCGATGTAAGGAACGGGAAAGACAGTGACTGCAAATAAAACGACGTACAGGCTGGTAAATAAAATCCGCTCTTTGGGCGTTGCGGTCAGGTATGCGTATAAGACGACTATGAATACAACGCCGAGCAAACATGCGACGCGCAAGACGCCCACGACGAATTGTTCGCGCCAGCCTTGATTAAAATTGGCGGCGTCATGCTCCGGTTGACGCGGGGACGAAAGATCGCTATTCATATCGGTTATCCATTGAAACTTCAATTTCCACTTCCGCCGCCTCAAGCGCCCGTCCTAATTCGCGCGCGGTGGTTTGAAGGATACTGTCAATTGTCGTGGACGCCCAAACCTTGGTAATAATTTCGCTCGCCAATCTTTCACGGGCGGCGATGGACTGGCTTTCTTCCACCAGGCGCGCATTTTCTAACGCCAGAGCGGCTTGAGACGCAATCGCTTCAATTAGGTTTTTTTGCTCCGGCGTCCATTCTTCGTTACTCGCCATTCGAATTTGTCCAATAATTTGATCTCTTAATACCAGCGAAAACTCCGTTTCATTTTCGGCAGAGTCGCTGTTCCCAGTCGCATATTTCAAGTTCTGTTCCGACGCAAGCGAAGACCAGGCGCCCTGCAAGTATTGCCGCTGGGTGGCGCGCATTTCAGAAAGGCTTTGTTGCGCGTCTTTGAACAAGCGCGAATTTTCAAAAGCGATGGCGATTTGATTTGCCACGTTTTGATAAGCGTCGGCGTCCTGTTGCGCGAACGCGGCTTCTTTGGTTGATTGCATTTCTAAAGCGCCGATGACGCGCTCGCCCACCGCCAGCGGGATGACGATTTGCGAATGGGTGTTGGGGAGCAGAGGATTGTCAAATTGAACGGGATTGTCGCCCGTATCCAGCGCAATGCGGATCTGTCTGGTGCGGATTGCGGAGGCAATGAGATGCTTCCCTTTCAGGTCAACGCGATGCTTGTTTTCGCGCAAAACTTTTCCCGTGTCCCCGGTCGCTTCTTGGAGTTCAATCCATTGTTCTGTCGCGTCAATTAAAAAGATAGCGGTGTAATAGCATTCAAATTCATCGCCAATCAAGCGCACGGCGCGCGACATTAATTCGTCGGGGTTTAGAATGGCGGTGATGGCGCGGCTGATTTCATTCACGCCTCTTAATTTGAGCGTGCGTTCCTGCACTTTATCTTCAAGGTTGTCGCGCTCGTCTTGCAACTCAATCAACGTCGCGTCAACTTGTTTGCGGGCGCCAAGAAATTCCTTCTCCAATCTTTGGAAAGCCAGAATGATGACCACGCCGAACATCAGGATCACGCCAATCCCGCTGATCCAATCGTCAATTTTCGCCGGGGTGGCGTTTGAAACAAACGGGGTTGTCCATCCATTGATCATTAAAACGCCAACCGCAATACAGGTGAGAACGCTGACGGCGATCGCCGCCATGCCCGCTTTGGGCGAGAACATCAGCGTCGAGAAAACAATCACCGCCAGAAAGAAGATGTTGCTGTCTCCCAAAATATTGTATCTAATTAATTCGCCGACCCCAATCGCGTAAAAACTAAGCAGAAAAACGCCCATGCGAACGCGATAGGAAAATTGAATAAAAGTGACGACTATCGCTACGGCATAGACGGCGATGAAAATAACGTCCAGAAACGTGTTCTCGGCGCTGTTGAGCGCGGGAATGATGATAAACGAGCTAAAGATCAGCGCGCCAATCAAAAGGGGACGCGCAAAACCCTCGCGCCAATTCTTGTACAGGGCTTGCGTCTCTTTTTCCGGGTTAAAGGATTTGTTGACGGAGGAATCGCTTGTCATAAAGAGCCTGCTTGTCCCTTGTCGCTTTCAGGCGTGACCTGAAGTTTAGCGTAGCGCGCGCCAGTGACCCGCATCAATTCGTTTGCCGTCGCCATCATAATGGATTGAATGTCCGTTGATCGGCGAATCTTGCTGGTCACTTCGTAAACCACGCGCTCTCGTTCCGCTTGCTGGCGGATCTGTTCCAACAAGCGCGCATTAGCGATGATTGCGGCAAGGCTTCCCCCAAGCGTGCCGAGCATTTCTTCGTCGTTTTCGGTATATGCGTCAACTTGCTCGCTTTCCACGTTCAAAACGCCAAGCAATTCATTGCGATAGATTAGCGGAATGGCTAGCTCGGAGCGCGTATTTGAACTGAGTTGCATATAACGCGAGTCCACTGTAACGTCCTTAATGCGCAACGGTTTTCTGTGCGCCGCCGCCCAGCCCGTCACGCCGTCGCCAATGGCAATTTGCGTATGCGTAATATCTTCGGCGTACCCCACCGAAGCTTTTATTTCCAAAATTTTCTTTTCACGATCCGCCAGCATGATGGTGACGCGATCGCCGCCCAACGTGACTTGCAACCCGCTCACTGCGCTCTCCAGCGCTTCTTCAAGCGTTGTGCCGGACGCGACCGTCGTGGTGATGTGATGCAAAAGACGATGCTGGGAAAGGTTTTCCTGAGTCTCCGCAAATAATTCCGTATTAATGACCGCAATGGCGATTTGATCCGCAAGAATCTGTAGACTGCGCAAATTGTCGACGGAGAACGCGTAGGGTTTGGCGCTTTGTACGTCCAGAACGCCGAGAATACGCTCGCCGACTTTCATCGGAATCGCCGCTTCTGCGCGCGTATCGGGAAACAAGGGATTGGCGTAGTAGGTGGCGTCTTTGGCGGTGTCGTTTACAACCAACTGCTCGCCGCGACTGCTGACAAAACCAACGATGGATTTTGAACCGACGCCAATCTTATAGCCGGAGCGTTTCATTTGCGCGCCCGCCTCGCCGGTCGCCTCGCGGATTACGGCAAATTCTTTAGGTAAATCATGCAAAAAGACGGCGGCATGATAAAAATCAAAACGCTCGCGAATGAAATTGACCGCCTTAATCAGCAACTCGTCAATGTTTAGCGAACCGCTGATATCGCGGGCAATCTCCGCCGCAGTTTCCAATTGAAGCGCGCGATGCTGGCTTTCTTCCAAAAGGTGAACGTTGTTAATGACGCCCGCCACCTGTCCCGTAATGGTGGTGAAGAATTTTAGATCGTTTTCGTCGAAGGCGCGCTCACGCTCAAAATCCTGCAAGACCAATGCGCCAATCGGTTTGTTCTGCACCAGCATAGGCGCGCCCATCCATGAACGCGCTAGTTTGCCGGTCGTCTTTGCGCCAAGTTCGGCGGCTTTGCGTTCTATATTTTCCACCAACATCAAGGGGTGAAGCGTACTGATTAAAATGGACGTTAAGTCGTCCCCTAAAGGAAATGATTCCATCGTGGAAATCTGTCCATTCATATAACTGAATGGAACGTTGACCATTTCGTTTTTGCCGTCATAGAGCGCGATAAACATATTGTAATCGCCGATGATTTGGCGCACTTTGCCTTGCAAGGCTTTGAAGAAACTCTGCAAATCCGAAGAGGTGGAGATTGCCTCGTTGATGGAAGCGAGCGACTCCATCTCGCGGAGATGCCTTTCCGTTTGTTGGATGGCGTCCGCCTTTTCCATTGAAATCGTCATTAAATCCGCGAGGTTGGTGTAGGGTTGAATGGACGCGTTGGAAAGAACTCCCTTGCGCGTTCCGATCATGACGATGATCGCTATTCTCTCGCTTTTTCTGATCGGCAAATAAGCGACGCTATCCACGCCTAACTTTTTGATAATATCCTTTAACGCGACGGGTATATCGCCGCTCTTTGACGTCGTAATGACCGTCCCGCGCGAAAGGTATTTTTCAATTTCCCCGGTGTTGATCGCGCTGTATTTTGGCAACGAGACCATCGCATCGGCGTCAATAGTCGGGTCTGAAAACGAGAAGACTTCTAATTTACCTTCTTGCACGCGAAAGATAACAACGGGATAGGGCGTTTCATTGAGAATTTGACTGCTGACGACTAGCGCGTCGGTTTCGTTATTTATTTTTGCGACCAGCTGGCTCGAACGATATAGCCGCGCAAGTTCTTCAAAGTTGACCTGACTAGTTTCAGATAACTCTACCGTTTGAATGGCTGTCGCCAGCTGACTGGCGAGCGTTTGCAACATGACGACGGTTTCTTCGCTAAACGCGCTCGGTTGAGCGCTTTGCGCGTCTAAAACGCCAAAAATCTTGTTGCTCATCGCAATTGGCACAGTCGCCTCAGAGCGGGTTTGCTGGAGCAGCTCGTTTTTTAGATGAAGTTCGTCCGCCAAAACGTCGGACGCGACGCGCGCCTTATTGTTCGCGCTGACCCATCCCATAATGGAGGCGGAACCCACTTCGAGCCTGTATTTTTTTTCCGCCAACCCTTTTGTAGCCGGACCGGCGCCGGTTTTAAATTCGAGATATTTGCCGCTACGGTCCAACATAAAGACGCTGGCTTGATAAAATCCAAATTGTTTAACGAGCAGGTCAACGGTCTTGTTGAACATTTCGTCAAGACTGGAAAGCGTTGTGAAGCTTTGCGCCACTTCCGCCGCAGTGTAGATTTGGCGTGTGCGTTCATCCACCTTTTGCTCAAGCGCGCGATGCGATTCGCCAAGATCGCTCGCCATGCGGTTAAATGAACTGGCGAGAAAGCCAACCTCGTCGTCGCTTAATACTTCCGCCCGTCGGCTCCAATCCCCTTCGGCAAAGCCCTGCGTAATTTCGGAAAGCGCGCGCAAGGGCTTAATTACGCGATTGATGCTGAGAATTACCACCAAACTTGTGGCGATCAAAGTCCCCAAAACGAGAATAATTGTAAACGGCGCCAGACTTGTAATACGTCCATAAATATCGGCGGAGTTCATTTCCAACACTACCCCAGATTGCATCGTTGGAAACCATTGTATCTGGGCTAACGTCGCTTCGCCAGTTGGGGCGGTAGTATCCAAAAACTCTGGTTGCAAAGTCTCTTGCTGAATTAATTCAGATAGTTTTGACGTCAGTTCAATTTGCGCAGCCGCGTCCACCAGAGCGAACTCGCCCGAGGTTGCGTCGCTGTAAATAAATTGCTCGTTTGACAGAATAAAGTATGTCTTTGCCAAAGGCGATAAACCGTTCAGCGGTTGAATCAGATTTTTGAGATTTTCCTTCTCTGTAATCCCCATGATCGTTCCCAGCATAGAACCGCGCGCCGTCTTGTAATTAAACGCGGTCACGAGAATCAATTGATCTTTGTAAATGGGAGAAAGCCCATAAAAGGCGCGCGAGTGATTTTTTGACGTTTGATTGAAAACGACGGGGGCAAGCGTAGCGCCCTGCCATTGCGCATTGCTTGAAATCTTGACGTTTCCGTTCGTATCCAATAAGATGAATTGGCTAAACGCGGGAGCGTTTTCCTGCGCGTTTAGTTTTTCAAACTCGTTGAGCATGCTGTTGCGAATTTTGGAAAACTCGGAGCTTTGGGGATTAGCGTGCAACGCAAGTTCAATTAAGATCGTAAAATCGCCGCTTTCCAGCAAATGCCCAAGTTGAGCTTCTTTATTGTTAACTTCGGCGCCAATCGTATTAAGTTGAGCGTTCAGCAGACTGCGAGATTGGGAGATAGCTTGTTCGCGCAAAAGAGAACGCGCGCGAAAATAAGCCGCCCCTGCCATTAATGCGAGAGGGATGAAGGTAAAGACTAAGAGCGTTCTTACAAGCGTTCCTGCCAGACTGCCCTTAAATCTTTTTTGTTTAGAATCAAGCGCGGGCGTCGTCGTTTGAGTTGTCATCGCAGAGTTAACTATACTCCCAGACTGGCTCCCCGCTTAAAATACGACGAATCTGATCGGGAAAGCGGTCAGGGTCAAGGGGCTTGCCCAAAAAACCGTCAAATCCCGAATCTTTAGCTTTGTTCATTTGCTCGATGCTGGCTTCGGCGGTGACGGCGATAATCGGAACGGTTTTGAAGCGGTCCGAAGCGCGTATTTTTTTCAATGCGCCGTAACCGTCTTCGTAGGGCAGGCGAATGTCCATCAGGATTAAATCAAGGCGCGGCAACGTATCTGCGTATTCCACAACTTCATATCCCGACGTTTTCCACTCGCAGTGAATTCCTAAATAGCCAAGCATGCGCGCAATCAGCACAAAATTTGAAACGTTGTCTTCCACAACCAACACAGCCGCATCTTTTGGGATCGTCGGTTTGCGGATGGGTTGCGTATCGGATACAGTAGGCGTTTGGTCAGACATTAGCGCTCCTTATGATGAATCGCTCAATTTGTTGGGCAAGCGTATCAATATCAATGGGTTTTTGAATATAGCCGTCGCAACCCGCTTCGAGCGATTTTTCGCGGTCGCCGCGCATGACGTTGGCGGTCACCGCGACAATCGGGATTTTGGAGAATTTCTGAATCGCCTTAATTTTAGCGGTCAGCGTATATCCGTCCATATCCGGCATATTAATATCCATCAGGATCAAATCAATGCCGCCGCTTTCCAATTTTTCCATCGCCTGAGTTGCGTTAACGGCTTCAATCATAGAATAACCCTCCGCGTTTAAAACTCTGCGGATGAGGTTTCTGTTGTCGGGATTATCCTCGACATATAGTATAGTGCCTTTTTCTGCTTCTAGCGTCATGTAAATCTACTCCAATCTGAATTTTACATGCAAGGTAAAATACCTACATGACAGCAACCTTACAAATAGCGTAACTAAAAAGCCGAGGAAGCGCGCCTCGACTTAAATTTAGAGCGGGTGGCGGGGATCGAACCCGCGAGATCTTGCTTGGGAAGCAAGCGTTCTACCACTGAACTACACCCGCGCTGAATGAGCGGTGGAATTATACGCTACGCGGAAAAGGCATGTCAAGAAGCGAAAATGCGCCGCTTCATATTTTAACCCGTTACTGTTTCCGATTCAGTAGGGCGTTTGCCAAGACCAACATAGATTCGCCTGCCGCGCCGCGCGGGTTCGCCTGCCGTAAATATTCGAGGGCTTTCTCCGTTGCCTGCGTCGCCGCTTCTTCTGCGTAACTTTTTCCGCCTTCGTTTTCGAGTTGCGCCGCTATGGATTTTACTTCATTTTTCGCAATCGAACCTTGCTTCCACCTTTCGGCGAATTTGCCTTGTTTGCCAAGCCCGTAAAGCGCCGGCAGGGATTTTTTTCCTTCCACTAAGTCGCTGGCGGCGGATTTGCCCGTCAAGGATTCGTCGCCCCACACGCCGAGAATATCGTCCTGAATTTGAAACGCCAGTCCAAGATGATAGCCAAATTGACGATACGCTTCCTGTTCCGCCTCGCTCGCTCCGCCCAGCAATGCGCCAATGCGCATACACGCGGCGATCAGGGCGGAGGTCTTCCCGCCAACCATTGGAAAATAATCTTCGATGGTCAGGTCGGTTCGTTTTTCGTAGGACATATCAAGGAATTGTCCGCGCGTCAAATCGAGACAAGTATCCTGCAAAATAGAAGCGGCGCGCACAACGGTGGGAGCGGGATGCGTTTTGGTTAAATCCAAAATCGCTTGATGCGCTATGACGAACAGCGCGTCGCCGACGTTGATTGCCATCGGCGCTCCCCATTTTTTCCACACGGTTAACCTGCCGCGCCGTCTTTCAGAATTATCCTGCACATCGTCATGCACGAGACTAAAGTTATGCGCAAGTTCCACAGCGGCGGCGGCGGGCAAAGCGGAGCGCCAGTTGGCGTCGTAAGAGGCGGCGGCAAGCAAAACCATCAACGGGCGAATGCGTTTGCCCGTCGCCTCTTTGCCCACGCCTTCGCCCATCCAGCCCAGATGATAGGCGAGCATTTCGTAAAAGGGCGCTGTGCGCTCGGTGTTCAGCCGCGCAACCTGATTTTGCAATTCGGTTTCTATCGCGGGAAGCATGCTCTCAATGTATTCTTTTAAGTTCATGGTTGTTTCTCAAATAATTTTCCGAAGTTGCAATTCAGTTCTCAATAATTCGGGAGAGATAAAGCGAACGACGTCAAATCCCATTTGCCGCGCCGCGGCGACGTTGGCTTCCGAATCGTCAATGAACAAACATTCGTTTGCGGGCTTGCCGATTTTCCGCAGACATAATTCGTAAATGGCGGGGTCGGGTTTGATTAATTTCACTTCGCCCGAAAGGATGATTTCATCGAAGAGGTTGAGAAATTCAAATTCATTGCGAACCATGGGAAAAGTTTCCGCCGACCAATTGCTTAATCCGTACAACGGATATTCTTTTTGTTTGAGCGCGCGCAAAATCTCAACCGTGCCCGCGATGCTGCCGGAGATGGATTCCTGCCAGCGTTCGTGAAACGCGCGGATTAAATGCGCGCGATGCGGGAATTGTTTTGAAAGCGTCGCCACGCCCTCCGCAAAAGAGCGCCCTTTATCCTGTTGCGCATTCCATTCCATAAAGTTAACTTCCGCAAAAAAATCTTCCATCGCTTGCGGGCGCTCAGGAAAGAAATGGCGATAGATATTGCGCGGGTTCCAATCCACCAGCACGCCGCCGAAATCGAAGACAATAGATTGGATGCGCGCGAGCATGGGTTGATTTTAGCAGATTAAGGCGCGCGCAAACGCCAGAGCTCAAATCCGCCGAATCCCGTAGAGCCGCTGACCGCAAATTTTTTTTCAGTCCACTTGCGGAAGATCCCAACGCTCGGGTCGTTTGGATCGTAGAGCATCGTTTCGTTGATGATGAAGCCTTGCGCGGTGTTGTAATTGGTCACGGAGTACGCGCGTCCCGCCGCGTCCACGCGATTGACCACCATGAAGTGATCGAAATTGCCCCACGACCCATGCCGAATGTATAGAAAATCCCCGGGCAAAAGCGGAAAGTCTGAAAACTTGAATTCATTGATCGGCGTTTTGGAGTCGTAATCTTCGTATCGTTTGGACGGGAAAGCGCGATTCAGCAAGGCGCGGTCTTTTGAAACAAACGGGTTTAAAAGCCAAAAATCAAAAGGAACAATCTCAGGTTCCAAAAGCCCTGCGGTTTGCAAAATCGCGCCGGACAACGGTCCGCAGATGAGGGTCGGCGACCCGAAGCCAATCCCGGTAAATTGCTCTCCGATTTGAATACTCTCTTTGGTCGTGAGGGCGATGAACGCAATCGAGGAGTTATATAACTGGATTTGTTGCGCCTGCGTTAAAGGTCCCGTAATCAACATCTCGCCATTTAGAATTTTTTGCTCTACTATGGTCAACGTGGCGGGAGGAGTAGGCGTATTTGGCGCCGTCGAGGGAGCAAGATCGACAAACGTTGGCGTAGATGTAAATGTCGCGGTAGCGATCGGCGTTGGCGTCGACGTAAATGTGGCGGTCGGCGTAAACGTCGGCAAAGGCGTTGGCGTATTCGTCGGCGGCAGGAGCATTGCGCGAACGTCGCCATTTAATAAAACCAGAAACAGCGCGATAATTACCGCGATAGCGATTCCGCCCATCAGCCCGTAGCCGAGATATTTGACGTTTGAGGATTTTTTCATCGCCGCCATTTTAGCAGAAAAGGTTTGATAAAGTAGAGACCTCCAAGTGTTATAAAACTTGGAGGTCTCGTTGTCGGCATGGAATATTTTTTGCCAAATTGGTTAGTCTTCGGAAAGATACTTCTCCCATTCTTCTTCGTTTTCAAAACGGCGAACGTTGTACTCCGGCGCAACTTCCTTGCCGCCTCGGACAAGCTGCACTTTGAGCATAAAACTGTCCATTAGCGTTCCCATTTTTCGGGCGTGTCCATCAAATACTTTTTTCTGTAATATCGCAATATACCGCCCCAAGGTGGGGTCGACCATTGACAAGCCGCGAAAATCCGAGCTCAACACCCATCCCTTTTTTAATTTAGGGATTTCCTCGTCAAAACGCTTTACAATGTCAATGAAATCAGCTTCGTTCACTTCCTGATTTATTATGAATATCAGTCTTTGACGCTCAGTGTCTGCTTTAACTACAATCATTTCAAACTCCTTTTTTGTGATAGTTGCTATGGAAAAATTATAACATTATTTCCACAGTTTTGCTTAATTTTGGAGTTCTTTGCGGCGATGATTTTGTGCGCGAACCGCAAGGGCGGCGCGGAAAAAAGCGAATTTCTCCGCTTCAAGTTGTCGGAAGCGAACGTAAGCGTTTGTTAATCTCTGGCAACAAAGCGCTTCCTGCCTGATGTCCGCTAAATATGTTTAGCGAGTAAAAGACATACATGGTTGTCAGCCAATTGGTAAATTCTTGCTTAGAGCCAAGATGGCGTTTCATATTCAACATAATCCAGGAAAAGTGCGCCCAAAGATCGTAGCAGGTTGAGCAATCGCGATCTTCGCCCACGCAACAACGACGCGTCGAGGCTAAGTCGGGGTTGTAAGCGCGAAAGTGCGGATTGAAGGGTTTTCCGTTTTTAACGCGTTCTTTATTTTTCGCATGGTCAAAGGTTATGCTACAACAAACGTCATAGCCCCACTTCTCCTTATACAATACGCCTGTGCTGATAACTTCGACAATATAAGGAGTGCAAAAAATCTTGTCCGGGTAACGCTCGATCATGCGATTAATTTCGCGGCGCACCTGCTCAAACCCGCCGCGATGGTCCAGACTCGCGCCCAATCCCGAAACGTCCCCATAAAAATTAGGAATCACATAATTGCCGTTGGCGACGCATTGTTCAATCACGCTTTCAATTTCTCCGGCATTGCCTGAAGTGAGGGTGTAATACCAACAAACGCGCGGATCGTCCTTGTAGTTTTTTAATCCCTTGGCAAAAACGTCTAATTTGCCGTTTCCCCTGAGTCGCTTATCAGTTTCGTGATCGCCCCAGACGGACACGGCGACGAATAATTTTTCAAAACCTTTCAGCGGTATCTTGCGAATGCCGTTGGTAACGACGGTGATGAAGAAATTGTCATGGAGTTTCTTAACTCGCGGCAAGATTAAGCTTGGCTCCCCTCCCGCCAAAGTCATGAAATTTGTCCCGCGCGCCTTTTCGCGTTCAATAAAAGCGTCAAACTCCGCTTCTTCGGGAAATTTGTGTTTGTCCATATCCTCGGCGAAAAAGTAGCACCCTTGACACCGCAGATTGCAGACATGCGTAACGTCCACTAATATCGCTTTGATCGGTCCCGCTTTTCTAATATCACTGTACAAACGATTAAGAAACGGGTCTTGTAAATACTCGGTTAGTTTACTCGTCATTGACATTCTCCTTGTTTGTAAATCTAACTAATTTATGAGGCAACGTTTGGCTATTATATCGTGATTAACATTAGGAAGATGTAAACGGAAGCGGCTATTTGGGTGGGCTTTTGACTTGTTTTTATGGCAAATTCGCAAAAAAGCCCACGAGTTTAGCTCCCTCAAAATACCTACAGGACTTTCGCTTTGCGACGTCCTTTTCTTTATGTCACCCTGAGCGCTAGCGAAGGGTCTTTGAAACAATCGTAAAGATTCCTCGCTTCGCTCGGAATGACAAGCGAAAGTCCTGACCTAAAAACACAAGCGCGTTACGCTTTTTCTCTGAAGTCGTAAATCCCGTCGCGGATTAACCACTTCGCGTCGCAACTTGGGCAACGCAAATGGTCTGGCTTTTCTTCCAATTTTTCGCCGCCGCAATCGGGACACTTGAACAGGTCAAGCGCGTTGGTGGGGATTTCATTTTTCGCGCCGCCCATTTTCTTCGCTTTGACAAACACGCTCGGTGTGAATTGCCAAAACGCGCCCGTCGGTTGAAATAATCCGTCCAGCGTAGCGAGAAGTTTGGCGGGGATGGTTCGCTTTAACAAGCCGAGGCGAAAATGCGAAACGGCGAGAGTCCGCTCAACGACGAAGCCCAACTCGTCCAACCAATTGCGAATCGCTTGGGGGTGAAAGTCGAAATTCAATTTTACAAATTCCACCGGCTCAAGCGCAAACGGATTCCAAGTTTGCTTTCCCAGCCAATAACGCAAAATAGATTTGAGGTTTTGCTTGTTCGCAAATTCAAGAATGAAAATCGCGTCGGCTTGCAAGACATTGCGGATTTGCGCCAACGCTTTGGGCGCGTCCGCCATGTGATGCAGGGCGCGAATCATCGTCGCCGCGTCGAATTGATTGTCGCGGAAAGGCAAGCGATAAATATCCGCCGCAACGTAAATATATTTTGGCGAGCGTCCCAATTTTTCCTGCGCCTGCGCGAGTTGCGTGGTGGAATAATCCAAAACGACAATGCGCTCAAAGCCCGCGTAGCGCGGCGTGTTGCGTCCCGCGCCCGCGCCGAGTTCGAGCATGAGTTTTCCGCTTTGGGGCAACATCCGTTTTAGGGCAATGGCTTCGGAGCGGTCTTCATATTCGCGTCCGCCGTGTTCCCAAAAAGATTGTTGATAATCCGAGCCTTCGTAGTTGCAAACGGGAGGGGTGGTCATTAGTCATTAGTAATTGGGGATTAGTAAATTAGTAATTAGGCAACCCAATTACCAATTTACCAATTACCTAATTACCTATCTCCCCACCGCGCGATAAACAAATCCCATTTCTTTCATTACGCTGGGATCGTAAATATTGCGTCCATCGTAAATGATGGGAGATTTCAGCAAACCCTTCACTTTGTTGAGGTCAAGTTGCTTGAATTCGTTCCATTCGGTAATGATCATCAGCGCGTCGCAGTCTTTTGTCATTTCGTAAACATTGCTAAACATTTCCACTGCGAGCAACAGCGGACGAGCGACTTCCATCGCGACGGGGTCGTAAGCGCGGACTTTCGCACCCGCCTTAATCAAGGCTTCGGAAATATCCACCGAAGGCGCGTCGCGCATGTCGTCGGTGTTGGGTTTGAACGCCAAGCCGAGCAAGCCGATGGTTTTGCCTTTCAATCCGCCGACCATTTCCGCGACGCGATCCACCGCCATTTTACGACGAGCATAATTGACTTCCAACACGTCGTTCAAAATGCGCGGATTAAGTCCCTTCTCCTTTGCCATGAACGCCAACGCTTCGACGTCTTTAGGGAAACACGAACCGCCCCAACCGAGACCGGCGTCTAAAAAGTATTTTCCAATGCGCGCGTCGTAGCCCATGCCCGCCGCGACCTCTTTGACGTCCGCGCCAACCAACTCGCACAAATCCGCCAACTCGTTCATAAATGAAATCTTCGCGGCGAGGAAGGCGTTGCTGGCGTATTTGATCATCTCGGCGGTGCGTAAATCCGTAATCACAATCGGGGCGCGGAGAGGCAAATGCAAGTGCGCGACTTTGTTTGCGGCGTCTTTATCGAGCGAGCCGATCACGGTGCGATGCGGACTGGTGAAGTCGGCAATCGCGGAGCCTTCGCGCAAAAACTCAGGGCAAGAAACCACCGCAAAATCAATCGGCTTGGGTTGCGCGCTTTTGACAATATCGGAGACCCAATCGCCCGTTCCAATCGGCACGGTGGATTTATTGATAATCACCAGCGGCGCGGACATATTCTCCGCGATGGATTTCGCCGCCGCCGCGACGTATTGCAAGTCCGCTTCGCCCCTTTCGCCCGACGGCGTGCCGACAGCGATGAAGGCATACTCGGCGTCTTTCAAGGCTTCCGCGTAAGACGTCGTAAACGTGACGCGCCCCGCGTTCACGTTGCGCTTGACCAACTCATCCAGCCCCGGCTCGTAAATCGGCATGACGCCCTTCTTCAAATTCTCGACGCGCTTTTCGTCCACGTCCAACGCGGTCACGCGATTTCCCAAATCGGCGAAACACGCCGCCGTCACCAAGCCGACGTATCCCACGCCGACAACACAAATTTGCTTCATAGCGATTCCTTTTGATTTTTAGTATGCGCCAAAATATACTACGGCTTACGTTTACAGGCAATGAGCATAATCGGCGCATTACGAAAGCGCGTCAGATAGCGCTAGGAATCAAACGTCCCGCGCGCTTGAGCGTGCGGGACGTTTTTATCCGTCTTGCCGGTTTACGTTTTTGCCAGTCTCGCCGGTCTGCTTGTTCCCTTGCCTTTTCCAAGCCATTTGCCAGCGTTTAAATAAACGACCGCAATAATTGAGACGACTATCAAATTCCTGACCATGCCAAACGGGATGGCGACGCCGCTGAAGCCTCCGTTATGTCCATGTCGGTCGCCATGACGTTGAAACTCGGACTGCTGTTGGTTTGTCGTCGTCGTTCCGTTTCCATTCACGAGAGCGAAGCATACGCCTCCAATCAACGCGGCTATCACAAAAACAACCAGTATGCGAAATAAAATTTTCATGCCTGCGCATCCTTTCTATCCATCGAAAAACTTGCTTGAGGAACTCGGCTTTCTTTACCCGCGAACAAGCGCTTGACTGTGGATTTGATCCAACTCCAATGCAAAGCGACGTGCATGCTAATCAAGAGCATAGATAAATTCGTCGTGGCGCTGTGCAATCCGCGCCAAGCGAAATTATCTGGCGCGACGTAACCAAAGAACGGCACGAACGATTTCGAGATCATAATCCCGGAAAGTATGATTAACACGCCGTCAATGAACAACGCCCAATTCAAGATGTAGTTCGCGCGCGCGTTCCTCCCCGCCTTGCTGAAAACGCGTTTGGTGATTTCCGCAATCCAATTCCAACTTAACAATAAGTGAACCAGAATGGTCCCTGCCAGCGCAATCGTCAGCCATTCGTGCAAAGCGATGCCGCTTGAGCGCGGATCCATCGCAATCAAAAAAGCGACGAAGGCGCCGACGTCGAGCGCTAATTTTGCGTGATTTTGTTTTGACATTTTTTCTCCTTGTTGATCAATAGTTCCCATTTTAGCGACAAGGAAAATATTTCAGGCGCTGAAAATACGAAAGAAATGTGGAGAAGTTGTAAAACGTCTTAGCGTTCAAAAAACTCAACGGCGCCTTTGTCGGCTATTCTGCCTTACAATCAAACGCATGGAACTCGCGCGCGCGCTTAGAATCAAACAATCAACGTCGCAAACGCTTGCGTTTGTCGGCGCGGGCGGAAAGACTTCCGCGCTTTTTCAACTGGCGCAAGAATTATCGCCGTCAGCGATAGTCGTCGCCACGACGCATCTGGGCGCATGGCAAACGGCATTGGCAGACTGTCACATCGTTGCAAATAACGCGAGCGCTTTGAATAATATTTCGCCGCGCGGCGTGACGCTGGTTACGGGCGCGATTGAAAACGACAGAACCAAGTCAATCAATCAAATTACCCTAAACTGGATACACGAAACGGCGAGAAGCAAAAACGCTCCCCTGTTTGTTGAAGCCGACGGGGCGCGCCAAAAGCCGCTCAAAGCGCCAGCCGCGCACGAACCGCCTATTCCTGAGTTTGCCGATATCGTCATCGTCGTCGCGGGATTGAGCGCGTTGGGCAAACCGCTGACCGACGCGCATGTTCATCGCGCGAAAATTTTTTCTCAACTTAGCGGATTGCCAATCAATCAACCTATCACGGCGGACGCGATTGCGCGCGTCCTCGCGCATCCGCAAGGCGGACTCAAAAATATTCCATCAAACGCCCGCCGCGTCGCGTTGCTCAACCAAACGGATACGCTCACATGGCAATCCATCGGCGGCGACATGGCGAGGAGTTTGCTCAATTATTTCGACGCGGTTCTCGTCGGTTCGATGGAGCGAAAAAGTTTTCAGACGTTTGAGCGTTGCGCAGGGATTATTCTCGCGGCGGGAGAAAGCAAACGCTTTGGAGAAACCAAACAACTATTGGATTGGAACGGAAAGCCCTTCGTACGCCATGTTGCCGAGACCACGCTTCATGCGGGACTTGAGCCTGTTCTCGTCGTCGTTGGTTTTCACGCCGCTGAGATAGAGTCCGCGCTGAACGGCTTGCCTGTGAGAATAATTCATAACCCCGATTATCGCGAGGGACAAGCGACGTCCATTCGCGCGGGGATAAACGCGACGCCGAAAAATATCGGCGCGGCTGTTTTTCTGCTGGCGGATCAACCGCAAATCCCAGCGGAGGTTATCCGCGCGTTGGGCGAGGCGCACACGCAAAGCCTGTCCCCCATTCTTGCGCCGCTTGTCTTAGAAGAGCGTCGCGCCAATCCTGTGTTGTTTGATCGCGTTACGTTTCCCGATTTAATGCAACTCACCGGCGACGTCGGCGGGCGCGCGATTTTTGACAAACAGCGCGTGGAATACATCCCTTGGCATGACGAGAGTTTGTTGTTCGACGTGGACGCCCCTGAAGATTATGCGCGGTTGAAAGAGTTATGATTTCCGCCATTATCCTCGCCGCAGGTCAATCCAAGCGAATGGGACGTCCGAAAGCGGCGCTTCCGTGGGGCAAGACAACCGTGTTGGGGCAAGTCATTGAAACGATTCAAGGCGCGGGGATTGAGGATGTTTTGGTTGTCGCTGGCGGAAATCGGGAGGATGTGGAAAAAATTGCGGCGAGCTATGGAGCGCGGACGACGCACAATGAAAATTTTATGCGCGCGGAAATGCTGGCTTCGATTCAACTCGGTTTGCGCGAACAAAAACACCGAGACGCGACTCTCATCGTTCTTGGCGACCAACCTCAAATTAAAGAAAGAATCGCGCGGTTAGTCGTCGAAGCGCGGCGGAAAAATAAATCCCGCATCGTCGTCCCAAGTTATGAAAAACGACGCGGGCATCCATATTTAATCGCAAAAGAATTGTGGGCTGAAATTTTAGATATGCGCGCGCCCGAAACTATGCGCGATTTTTTGAACAGGCGGCAAGACGAAATTTTTTACGTCGAATGCGACACGCCGAGCGTCTTGCAAGATTTGGACACGCCCGAAGATTATTTGAAATACAAACCGTCGGCGTGAATATTTCATCAACGGGTTCTCGTCAAACAAAACTTTTTTGGCTCATGTGTAACCCGTGTGCGGACGTTAGAGAACGTCCGCTACGCATGACCATTTTGCGCATTCTTTACAGATGAGCCGCCTTTTTCCATTCTGTATCGCTGGCGGACTTCGTCCAAACTAATTAATCTCCCGTTTTCTTTCAAATACCAATGCTCCCAACCGTTGCAGGGCGAACCGTTCATGTAATGGACGGCTGTTTTGTGAATGCTACCTTCAAATCCGTCCGTCGCGCGAAGCCGCGCGTCGGGTTTGATTTTTGCAAAGCGGGTTTTGTCTTTGGCGAAAAATAATTTTTGCCCCGCCTTCAAATAGCCGCTTTCCAACAATGCGGAAAACGCCACGCGCGGCGCGGATTTGCTTTTGCCGCGAACGTCAAAAGTTTGCGCGTCAAATTGCTCAGGCTGAACCGCGTCAATGCGCTTTTGCGCGACCTTGATATATTTGGCTTCTCTTTCAAGTCCAATCCAGTTTCGATGCAATCGTTTTGCGACTGCGCCGGTCGTGCCGCTTCCAAAAAACGGATCAAGGACAACGTCGCCGGGATTGCTCGACGAGAGAATTACCCGATACAACAACGCCTCGGGCTTTTGCGTGGAGTGCGCTTTGGCGCCGTTTTCGTCTTTGACGCGCTCCGAACCTGTCGCCAAAGAAAGCAACCACCAATCGGAGCGCATTTGTTTTTCTTCGTTCAAACCTTTCATGGCTTGATAATTGAACGTGTATTTTGCGCCCTTGCCCGAACTCGCCCAAATCATCGTTTCGTGCGCGTTGGTAAATCTCACGCCGCGAAAATTCGGCATGGGCGCCGTCTTGATCCACACGACGTCGTTCAACGTCCAAAACCCTAAATCTTGCATAATTGTCCCGACGCGGAAAATATTGTGATACGAGCCGATGACCCAAATGGAACCCGTCGGTTTCAAAACGCGCTTGCAAGCCGCGAGCCATTTGCGGGTAAATTCATCGTAGACTTGAAAGGAAGCGAACTGATCCCAAGCATCGTTCACCGCGTCCACTTTGGTCATGTTGGGGCGATGCAACTCGTTTTGCAATTGCAAATTGTAGGGCGGGTCGGCGAAGATGAGGTCAATGGAATTTTCAGGCAATGCGTTTAGATTTTCGACGCAATCGCCTTTGATGATTTGGTTGAGGGGCAGGGGCATGGGGACAATTATAGTCGAAGGGCGTCGCGCATAAATGAATCTTCCGAAGATTTCTTCGGGTGTGCGTCAGTTTTTTGAAAAACCTCTCAACACGAAGCGCACAAAGGACACAAAGGGAGCAGGATGGCTTTTGCCGTCTTCATTATTTTCCGATATAGTTTCAATCGTCCTACGGTATCCAGTTTGACAATACATTCACAACCATATCGGGATTTTTAGGGTCGTTCGTTTTTAAATGAACGCCAAAGTTATGCGGACCGTCCATGCCGGCGTGCATCATAAAGACGCTGGATTCAACGGTGGCGCTTTCGCCGGGTTTGAGAACCATCGAACTGATGGTTAGTTTAGGCGGTCAACATCCCTCGAGGACTTCAATGTACGGGTCTTCTTTGAAGCGCAGCGTTCCGTCGCCCGTGTTGGTGACTTTGACGGCGAAAGTTTTTGGAACGTCAAATTTTACGTCGCCGTAGTCAATTTTTTTCTGGTCAACGGCGATAGCGGGCGTTCCGCCGCCGTCTACTCCTTGACCTTGTCGGGCGAAGAAAAATATCGCGGCAATGATTAAGACGCCGCCTAAAATCACAAACGCCCAAGGAAATTTTTTCTCTTGTTTTTTATTTTTTTTACTCATGGGTCTACTCCTTGATAATCAAATTGAAACGAATAAAGATGCGCGACGACGTCCCAAGTTTGCGCGTCGGTGAAAATCGTTCCCCACATGGGCATGCCTGTTCCCATGCCGCCGCGCAGGATAAGTCCTTGCGTGAGCGCGGTTTTTTCTTCAAGCAAATGCGACTCGGTTGCAAAATCCGTCGGCGCTTGAAATCCGTTCGTGGCGGATTTCATTTCGTTTGCAAAGCGTCCGTCGCCCGCGCCGTTTACGCCGTGACACGCCGCGCAATTGGTTTGATAAAGAACCAGTCCGTTTACCAGCGCGTCCGATGAAGTATTTTTTCGCCAGATATACGCGACGACGTCCCAAACATCCGCGGCGCTTAATGATTGCAAAGCGGATTCGGCGCGAAGTTCTTTGAACGCTTCCGTCGGAGAATGCGCGACATAATAATCATGCGCGAGATACGCGAGCGTAATTTTATCGGAAAAAGCCGCGCCGCGCGACGCGGAAGGTTTGCGCGATAATTGGATATGTTCGCCTTCCGCTTCATGCGCTTCGTCAAATTTCAAGCCAAGACGAACATACAGCGGCGGCTCGACGGGCTGAACGGGCGCGTCGCCGCTGACTTCAATCGCGCCACGGATGCGCCAAAAATTCACGCTGGACGGCGTGGTGGAATAAAAAGCGTAAGTCCCCGCTTTATCAAATGTGAGCGTGAGATATACGGGCGTGTTCGGTTTGAGCAAAACGGGTTTCAAAAAATCCTGACCGACGGCGAAGGTATGCTCGACGTCGTCGGATACGAGACGCAATTTTAATGGTTCGCCCGCCCGCGCTTTGATGACGCTTGGCATGAAGCCGCCGTTTTCGGCAACGCGGACGTGAATGCTGACGGGGAGTTGGAAAAATATCAAGGCGACGATGACGCCGACAACCGCGAATCCGCTCAACGTCCAGAAAAAGAAGCGCGGCATCCTCATGGCATGTTGGACGTTCCGTATTTGGAATAAGTCGCGTCTATGTACGCTTTTATTTCGGGGACGGTTTTTCCTTCCCGCGCTAACCTCATCGCGTCTTGCGTAATATCCACGCAGATAGAACAACCGATGGCGTGATTATCGAAAGTGAGTTTGCCTTTGTCGTCCGCGTGAGAAACGTAGCAGGAATAATTGGAAGTGTGTCCCATGTCGCCGCAACCGCAATAACAGGGAATGTGTTTCATCACGTTGGGATTCGCGGCGGCGAATTGATACGCCTCCTGAACGACGACGGGCGAACTTTTCACATACGCGGGCATTTGGTCAAGCGGCGCCATGCGTAAGGCGCTGTTTGTTTGCGTCGCGCAAGCGGATAGCGCCAACGAGAGGATGATCAAAATAAAAAACGTTTTTTTCATAATTTACTCTTTCGCTAAAGCGCTTTGACCAAACTGCTCGTCCAGCGCGGGGAAAATCGCCCAGACCAAACCAAAAGAAAACAGCAACCCTGTTATCCAACGCATCCACGAATTGAACGAGCCGATTCCATCGCCGACATAAAACGATTGCGGCATGGCGTTCCCCGTGAGAAACGCAAGCCAAGCGTTGTTATATCGGAAGCCTTGCGACAATCCGTACAAATCGCTGACGAGATGAGTCGTGCCGTCCAATGCCATTGGCAGGGCGAGAAGAACGAAAAGCCAAATGGAAATTTTCTTGACGTTGCGTACAAACAATCCCCAAATTAAACCAACAATCCAAATGCCGCCGTACATGGAAATCATGCGGTCAGACCACGCTACTTTCCAGCCCATTTCCGCATTGCCGATGAACTGGCGCAATATCATCGGGTTGTCCGTGTTTTGCCAAACGGGTTTAATCTCATCCATTGCATACATCGTTTTTCGTCCAAAGAAAAACAAAGAGCGTTCAGGCAGTTGGTGACAAATAAAACTGTAAACGAAGTAAATCGCTTTGCCTAACCAAGTCAAATGCAAGCGCATAAAAACGGGAGCCATGAAGGGCAAGAAAACAAATATGCCGCAAACTGTCAGAAAAATTATCAGCCATTTTCGATTTGAAAAAATTTTCATCCAGCTATATCTTCTGCCCGCGCAAGCGCAAACTATTTGTGACCACGAACACGCTACTGAACGCCATTGCGCCCGCGGCGAGCATTGGATTCAAATAGCCGAGCGCGGCGGCGGGAATGAGAACGACGTTGTAGAAAAACGCCCAAAATAAATTTTGTTTAATCGTCGTGACGGTTTTGCGCGAGAGATTAATCGCGCGCGCCACGCCGCGCAAATCACCGCTCATCAAAGTAACGGGAGCCGCCGCCATTGCGACGTCTGTTCCCGTGCCAATCGCCAAACCGACGTCGGCTTGGGCAAGCGCGGGCGCGTCGTTGACGCCGTCGCCAACCATTGCTACGATATTGAAAGTTGAAGGTTTAAGTTTTAAAGTTGAATCTTCAACCTTCAACCTTGAACTTTCAACCTTGAACTGTAGTTTCTTCACTTCGTTCGCCTTACCCTCTGGCAAAACTTCCGCAAGCAATTGATCCACGCCGACTTGTTTCGCAATCGCTTCGGCGGTTTTTTGGTTGTCGCCCGTAATCATCACAACGGTTATGCCCATTTTGTGCAAATCTTCAATCGCTTCTTTGGAACTATCTTTTATCGTATCCGCCACCGCGATAATGCCAGCGGCTTGATTATCCACCGCGACAAGCATCGCCGTTTTCGCTTCGGATTGAAGTCGCGCGATTTCGGATTCGAGATTTCCTAATTCGATTCCACGCGCCGCGAACATGCGCACGTTGCCGACGATGACGCTTTTGCCGTCAACTTCGGCTTGAACGCCATGTCCCGCTTCCGCTTTGAATCCCGCGAGCTCCGCCAGCGTCAACCCGCGCGTCGTCGCCTCCGCCCAAATCGCTTCGCCGAGCGGGTGTTCGGAACCGCGTTCAACACTTGCGGCTAATTGAAGTAATTGGTCGTTGGTAATTGGTAATTGGGGATTGGTAATTATGTCGGTGACGGCGGGTTGACCTTTGGTAATTGTTCCCGTTTTATCCAACACAACGATTGAAACTTTGCCAGCGCGTTCCAGCGCTTCGCTGTTTCTAAAAAGGATGCCAACTTCCGCGCCTTTGCCTGAACCGACCATAATGGCGGTTGGCGTCGCAAGTCCCATCGCGCAGGGGCAAGCGATGACTAAGACCGCGACCATATTGATAAGGGCGGTGGTAAATTGGGAATTTGGTAATTGGTGATTAGTAATTGGGGCGAGGAAGTACCAGCCTGCAAAGGTGAGCAAAGCGAGAGCAATCACAATCGGCACGAACACCGCCGAAACTTGGTCAGCCATTTTTTGAATCGGCGCTTTGCTGCCTTGCGCGTCTTCGACGAGTTTGACAATTTGCGCGAGCGCGGTTTCTTTGCCGACCTTCGTCGCTTCAAATTTGAGCAAGCCGAGTTTGTTAATCGTCGCGCCAATCACCCCGTCGCCCGATTTCTTCTCGACGGGCAACGACTCGCCCGTCAGCATGGATTCGTCAATCGCGCTACGACCTTCGACCACCACGCCGTCAACGGGGATTTTTTCGCCAGGCTTCACCACGACGATATCGCCCACGCGCACGTCATCCACTTGCACTTCGTTTTCCACGCCGTCGCGGATGATTCGCGCAGTCTTGGCGCGAAGTCCCATAAGTTTTTTAATCGCTTCGGACGTGCGTCCCTTGGCGCGCGCTTCTAAAAATTTGCCAAGTTTAATCAGCGTGATAATCACCGCCGCCGTCTCGTAATAAGCGTGTCCCGCGAGCAAGCCAAATGTATTTGGCAACGAATAGAAGAACGCGGCGGAAGTGCCTAGCACAATCAGCGTATCCATATTTGCGGACTTGTTGCGGAGCGCCTTGTACGCGCCGACATAATATTGCCAGCCGACATAAAATTGCACGGGCGTCGCCAGCACAAGCATGAGCCAACCAAACCAAGGTTGCGCCTCGACCATGCCTTCCATTGAGGCGCTGGTATAAAAGAACGCGGGAAGCAACTCGAAATCTTTTCCCATTGAGAGAAGGAAAAGCGGAACGGTAAAAACCAAGCCGATAATCAACAAGCGCCATTGCTCGTTGATTTCATGCTCGCGGGCTTGCGCTTCGGCGTCTTCCGCCGCCCCGCCGAGTTCCAGCGCCTCAAAACCCGCCGCCGAAACTGCGCGGCGTAATTCCGCTTGCGCGATAATCGTCGGGACGTATTTCACGCGCGCCTTTTCGGTGGTGAAAGTGACTTGCGCTTCAAGAACGCCTTCAAGTTTTGCAAGCGCCTTTTCCAAACGCCGCGCGTCGTTATCGTCCGACAAACGCTTGATGACAAGTTCCGCTTCGCCTGTGGCGACTCCATACCCCGCGCGTTGAACCCGCGCAATGAGGTCGGTCAGCGCAAGTTTGGTCGTGTCAAAATCAATGGTCGCGCGCTCAGAGGAAAGATTTACCATCGCGCTTTGCACGCCGTCGAGTTTTTTTAAATTGCGCTCAATGGTGGCAACGCAGTTCGCGCAGGTCATTCCTGTAACGGGGAGAGTGAGTTGTTTGGCGTCGGACATGGGGTTTCCTTGTTTAAAGTTTAATGTTTAATGTTTAAGGTTATAGGTTGCAAGTTGAAAACCTTCAACCCTACAACGTGATTAACGATTCGACAGGATAATTAATATCCGCCAACAACGCCTTGATGGCGTCCTCGTTGGCGGGCGCGTCGAAAGTGATTTCGACTTTCTTCGCGGCTTCATCCGCCTTCACGGATTGAACGCCTTGCAACTCGCCCACTTCGGTTTCAATCGTGTGGATGCAATGTCCGCAAGAAATCGCGGGGACGGAATAGGTTACTGTAGTCATGGTTTCTCCTTGGGGTTATGGGTTTAAGGTTTAAGGTTTAAGGTTTAAGGTTAGGTTGAAAGTTTAACTTGCAACCTTCAACTTTCAAACCTTAAACCTTCGTCGACATTTCAAACACTTCGGTAATTTCCTTCAAGACGCGCTCGCGCTCTTTTTTGTTGCTGCCTTGAATCGCGGTGATGACGCAGGAATTCAAATGCTCTTCGAGAATACGCGAGCTGACTTTGTTCAACGCGGCTTCAATCGCCTGTATCTGGCGGATGACGTCGATGCAGTAGGCGTCCTCTTCCACCATGCGAATTACTCCGCGTAAATGCCCTTCAACTGTTTTCAACCTGCGGATTGTGCTGTCGTTTTCCATGAGCGCCTCGTCTTTCAGATAAATCGTCTTCGCTTTTTCTTACCCCCCCCCATAGGGGGTGGGATGCGCCAAAATATAAGCGAACATCAACAAACTGTCAAGCGTTAGCAAACCCTGCGCTAACTCCAGAATTGTTTGTAAAAGCGTCGCGCTACTTTAATTTCTTCTTGAGGACTGCGTATCGAGACGTGAAATGCACCCACCACGGCGACCATTTCGCCTTGACCTTCGCTTTGCGGATAACTTGCCGCAGCTCTTCTGGACCTGTGAACGGCTCCAACAACAAGAGGCTTCTCCCCACCTCGAAAGCGGCGTGCGCGTCCGAGCCGACCGTGCCAGCAACGTTATGTAGCTCGGCAAACTCGCGCGCGCGACGATTGAATCGCGGAAACATACACCGCGAGTTATACACTTCGATTGCGTCAACGTCAGGCAAAATTTCAAGCAGATCGTTTTCCTGCCAACCGCCCTTGCGAATCTCGTCAAATGGATGCGAAACGCTGATGAACGCGCCCTGTTCTTTCAAGCGCTTGATCGTCTCCTGCGGCGTGAGATGCGCGGGAATTTCCTCCGTCACAAACGCGGCGAGGATTTCTCCCTGAGTAGTCATAATTTCCTCGCCGACAACGACCAGTTCAGAGTCAATGGCTTGAGCCGCGCGCGCGCCCGCAATAGAGTTATGGTCGGTGATCACCACGCGGTCAATTTTCTTGCGCCGACAAGCGGAAACCAAAGCCGCAGGAGCGACAAGGGAATCTTTAGAAAACACGGTATGACAATGGAATTCAAGACGTAATAAATCGGGTTGCATGAAGAGATTATAAATTAAGACTTACGCAAAACCCCGCGTAGAAGCAAAAATCGGCGTTAGAGAACGCCCAAACATGCCGTTCTGCGTAAATCCTATAAATGTTTTAATTTTTTGCTTTACACAACAGTTTTTACGTAAACATAACTTCCAAAGGCTGTTCCGTCGCTGGCGGTTAATATCCAATAGCCGATATGTTCGCCTTTCGTTTCGGGCGCGATTAATGCCACTTCCACAACGACGTCCCGCCCTGAAGGAATCCATTTTTGGAGACAGGTCGTCGCGCCCCCCATCCTTTCTCCGCTTGCAAATTGGAGCGCGAACCTTCTGTTCCAAGCGCAAGAGCCTGTGTTTTTAATTTTCCATTTTTTGATAAAAGTCGCGCCCGGTTGAATCGTCGTACCATCCGCAATCGTTCAGGACTTTCGCTCAACTTCCTGTCGCCCTGAGCGACAGCGAAGGGTCTCTGAGACAGTCGTAGAGATTCTTCGCTTCGCTCAGAATGACAAGCGAAAGTCCTGTCGTTATATCTTTGGCGGAATCTGAACCACTGCAAAGAATGGGCGCTATGGAAAAACGCGCGGAGGATATGAGTTGCAATGGGTTTATAGTTTCATCAAGCGCCGCCTGTAAATCTGCTCGAGGCGGCGCGGAAATTGTAAATTGGAGAGCGTTTGCAATCAACGCGGCGACAGCCGCAATAAAAAATACGCTTTTTGAATTCATGTGAAAGCCTTTACGCAGAACATCATGGGTCTCGCTAATGGTTTGACGAGCGACCAGCTATTTTTTAGACTCCCGCTTTTTTTTCAAGGAGTTTAATCAAAGCGTCATACAAACCGGCTGGAATTCGACTTGTTGCGCCGCCGCCGGACGCTCGGCGCGCTTGCGCTGTGGCAATCTGTTGCGGATTCAAACTTTGTCCGCCGCCACCGCCGCCACCGGGGAATCCACCGCCGCCGCCGGGGAATCCGCCGCCGCCGAATCCACCGCCCCCGCCGCCCGCTGGCGGAGTTCCGCCAACGCCGCCTCTTCCTGAAGCAACGCCAAGTTCCTGCATGAGCGTGGACATATCGCGCGCGTGAGTTGCATATCTTGAATGGCTTGCATTTGTTCGGGAGTCATCGCGCTTTGAATTTGATTATTGAGCGCGTCAATTTCTTCTTGCGCGGCGCTGCCGCTGGTCGTCAAATCTTTGTGGGCTTGCCAAAGCGGCAGGAGCTCGGCGGCTTGCTGGGCGGTAATCGCGTTGGGCGCGCCTTCCATTCTGAATATGCCGATCAGAATTTGCGTTTGAATCGGCAACGTCCGATTAGACGAAAAGCCGAGACTCGCGCAAGCGGATAAAGTAAACGCGAGAATTGCGGAGATAACGAGGGCGATTTTTTTCATAGTAGTTTCCTAATTACCAATTACCAATTACCCTCACTCATACCTCAACGCCTCAATCGGGTCGAGCATGGCGGCTTGATTCGCGGGGTAATATCCAAAAAACGCGCCGACCAGCGCCGACGAGCCAAACGCCAAAAAGATAGAACTAATTTGGATAACCGTCCGCATTCCGCTGATCGCGCCGAAGATATATGCGCCGCCGAATAACAGAACAACGACAACAGCGCCGATGAACGGCGCGTTTTTTCGATTAATCCGCGCAAGGATATTTTGGACAAACGGCGTTTCAAGCAACGTTGATAATTTTGATTTAATATTTGTCAGCATTTTGTTCCTTGTTGATTTTTAGCGGATAACGGATCAAACGCCCGCTTCATTACGAAGGAGGCGTTTGATCCTGTTGACTGAGATTTGACCCTACGCTTCGGGTTTTTCCTCGTCAACGCTCGGGGTTGCGCTTGCGACGGAAGCGGGTTGCGTAACGCGCGTGATGCGCCAACCGCTTTTCACCGCATATTTGTAGCCCAACCAAATCAACGCGCCTAATATGACGAGGTGGATAAGTCCAAAGAGGGGCGAGAAGAATCCGCCGCGTCCGCGCCCAAACCCACCGCCAAATCCACGCTCGAACCCGCGCCCCAATCCACGACCCAATCCGCGACCTTGACCAAATCCTGACATGTTAGGGTTGCCATATCCATGCCATTGCTCAAATCCCTGCGCTTGCGGATTGCCGTTAGGAATATTGCCTTGATTTGGTTGCGGGTTGCCGTTGGGAACGTTGCCTTGATTGAAGCCTTGCATACGCGAGTCTTGATCAAACCCGCGCCCGCGACCCAAGAAGGGAAATGTCGTTCCGTTTACGTTTTGCATTAAGCCCATGCGAAATCCCGCGCCAGCGACGCCGACCAACACAACCAGCGTCAAAATCGCCGTAAGGGCAAGCCATAGTAATTTTTTTGCGTTCATGTTTACCTCCAGTTGTAAACTCATAAGATTGACACAGAATGCGTTTTTGCGTGGCAATCTTTACTACAACCCTATTGTCGCGCATGACGGTTACGCAAGGGTGGAGGAAATGTGGGAATTTTGTGACGATTGGAAATTATTCGCCTCGATTACCAAACACCCAATTCATATCCGTGCCCAGTTTCCCCTCAAAATGTTTTGCGCACATGAGGTCAAGGAGCTTTTTCTTTTCCCTAATGAGTTAACGCAAGGATGTTTGGTTGTGTCATTTTATTGCCTTTTTTGAAATTGCAGGTTTATAATCCGTAATATCCTTTAGGCTGGCGCACACTTCTTAATAACTTAACCATGTGCTACAACCGTTCTGTGAAGATATTTCCCGCTTCAATGCTGTTAGAACGCATCTACGCAATAAGGAGATCTGTATGTTTACAACTATTAGCGATATAACATCTTTGGCTGGCATCTTTATTTCAATTGTGGCAATAATTGGTTTAATTGCAGAGCTTCGCTATTCTCGGCTTTCATTGCAAACACAAACTTTGCTTGATTTGGAATCTCGTTTCTACTCTCAAGAAATGAAGACCTTGCGTCAGGCAGCCGCAAAAAAATTGCTTGCGGCAAATCCTTTTAACTGTGAACTGGAAGACACTCTAGATTTTCTTCACAGCGTTGTCATGTTAATTGAGCGAGGAGTGATTGACAAGGAATTGGCTATGGAGTTTTATAAATATTGGATTGCAAGATACTGGCTCGCCGCCGAGTCTTATGTCGCATCTGTGAGAAAAGATGACGATCCTTATACTTATAAGAAGTTGGAAAATCTGGCGCGGATAATTATTCGGCAAAATCCAGATATCAACTATTCATCTGAATCTATGAAAATTTTTTTGATGAAAGAAGCGGGATTAGAAGAACCAAAACTGCTCAAACAAATGCCTGACCAGAAAAATGGAAACTTTTGAAACAACGCGTTTACTCATACGCCAATTTGTTATGGGCGATTTAGATGATCTTTACAACCTCTATAGCCAAGCAGAACTTATGCAGTATGTTGATGGGGCTGTCCGTTCCTATGAGACGACGAAAAAATATCTACAAAACTATATTGCTGATTACGAGCGTTACGGCTTTGGTTTATGCGCCGTCATTTTTAAGTCAACTAAGCAAATGATCGGACGCGGCGGATTAATTCCAATTCAAAGAGAGATTGGAATAGAAGGCGAACTTACTTTCATGTTCAAGAAGGATTATTGGGGATTGGGGCTAGCAACAGAATTTTCCCATGCAATGGCGCAATACGCTTTTGATAAGATACGGCTTACTCGTATTTTTTCTACTGCAGATTGCAACAATGCGGCTTCGATTAGGGTTTTACATAAAATAGGTATGCATCGTGTGCGGTCTACATTAACAGAAGTCGAATACGAAATCCGTCGTTCGTAAATAAACCATAATGCTCAAAGTAGCTCATCGCCAACTCGCGGATAATTTTTATAAACGGGTTCGCGGAATCCAAGTTGCAGGTAATTGGATTTCGCCACCGCGCCCCAACGCCCGTCCACTTGATACAGCGCAAGAACATGATCGTCGTCTAACGTGGGCGCGAGAACTAAATCCAACGCTAACGGTTTGAATCCCAACTTCCACAAAAGAAGCGCGGCAAGAAATCCGCCGTCAAGACAGTGACACTGCTTGTCCAACATTGCGTTCAACGGGGAACGGTCGCGCTCCTCCGCGTTGTACGGCATGGCGTCAAGAAACGCTTGAACGTCGTAAGGGGATTTTATGTTCTTGATAGCGGCGCGTAAATCTTGAGGCAGTTTGGATTGGAAACAGGCAAGCGCGGTCATGCGTTGATTATAGGGGCAAGTAGGCTGGTAAACAAGTGAAACGTGTTTTCATGTCTTGTTTGCCTCCTCACTCATACGCCAGCGTATCCCTCACCGTCAAGCGCGACGCGCGTCTTGCAGGAATAGCGCTCGCCATAGTCGCAATGATAACCGTCAACGCCAGCCAAAGGATTGCGCCCATCACGCCGTAGACCGTCGGCATGGGCGCGGTGAGAATCGCCATGCCGACTCCGTAAGTCAATACGTTCGTAATCGGGATGGATAGAAAAAGACTAACCGCCCAACTAATCAGCCCGACAACCAAACCTTCCACAATGACAATGCTTTGAATGTCCATATTGCTGGCGCCGATGGCGCGCATCACGCCGATTTCGCGCGTGCGTTCGAGGACGTTAATGCTCATCGTCCCCGCCAATCCCAGCCCGCCGACGACGGCAATCATCCCCGCCATGACCAGCATAAAGTAAATCAGAATATCGGTCTGCGCTCTTTGGTCGCGGATGAATTGTTCGCCCAATTGCGAATTTGTGATTTGAATGCCCTGCGAGTCAAACAGCGTCTTCAATTGCTCGTTGACTCGCGTTTGCGTTTCGAGGTCGTGCTTGGACGTAATCACGCGCAACGAATAAACTTGCCCCGTCTCATGCACGAGGCGGCTGAGATATTCGTAGTTGACATACAACAGCGGCGGATTGATGTTGCCCGTGACGTTGTAGACGCCGACGATATGCCATTGCGTTTCTTTCCCGTTGGCTTTGATGGTCAGCCAATCGCCGACTTTTAATTCGGGCATGACTTGAAGCAAATGATTGCCGATGACGATGGCGTTCTCGTCGCCCGTCTTGAGCCAGCGTCCCGCCGTGATGATGGGGTCGATCAACGTGGAGGACGAAGGCGGCGCGACGAATTGAATCAGCGTCCCCGCGTCGTTTTTATCTTTTTTCACTAAAGCGTCGTAGATCATCCAGCCTTCCACGCTTTTCACGTCGGGGATTTGCATTGCCAGCGCCGAGACTTCGTCAAAGCGATAGGCGCGACTAAACGCGATGTTAATATCCGCGAGGAAGTAGCCTTGAATATCTTTCAGCGTTTGGTCAAACGATTCCCACAAATTGTAAACGCCGATAAAAATCGCGCCCGCCAAAGTCAACGTGAAGAGAGTCAGAATCAGTCGCGTCTTTTTGCGGAAGGCGTTGCGCAACGAAATGCGAATCGGGCGCGCGATAAATAACGCTCTTTTATCCACGTCCGCTTTTGTCGCGCTGGCTTGCGCGTTGCCGCCGAGACCGTAATCGCTGATCGCTTCGCGCACGGTGATTCTCACGCTGTTATAAATCGGATACGCCGCCGCCAATAACGGAACGACTAACGCGACAATCGCTTGTTGCGCGACGGCGGCGGGATAAAGATGAAATTCGCTTGGAACAAAGTTCAGCCACAGCGCCATGCCCGCGCCGATGCTATGCGCCGCCATGCCCGCCAGCGGAACGGCTATCGCCAGCGAAATTATCCCGAAGCCCAAAATCAACGCGACGTACATTCCCGCAATTTGCGCGGCGCTCGCGCCTGTGGATTTCATAATTCCAATTTGCCGCGTTTGTTGAGCCATTAACGCGGTGATGGTGTTGATAATCAGAAAGCCGCTCAATATAACGGTCAGCCAGCCCAACACGCTCAAAATAAAAAACATGCCTTGCGAGACGCCCCATGCGAAATGACGACCGGGGCGAAACACAAACACGGAACGCACCTTCGCGCCGCCCTTCTCCATTCGATCCGCCACCGCTTGCGCGATTTTGGTCACATACTTGGCGTCGGTTTGTCTTTCCGCGACGCTGACCGTGACGACGGTGTAATCCGCCGAACCGCCCAGCCATTTCATCGTCTCGGGCGTGACGTAAGCGTTAATTTGATTCGTCAAGTTATAAGGCAAGCCCGCAACGTCGTGAACGTATCCCGCCAGAATCAACTTGCGCCGTTTGCCGTCGTTTAATTCAATCGTCACTTCGTCGCCGATTTTATAACCGAGAGAATTCGCGGCATAATCTAAAACTACTTCATGTTTGCCAAGTTTGGGCAGCGCCGTTTCCCCGATAATCGGCTTGAGCATGTTCACTTTCAAAGCGTCGAGCGACTTTACGGAAGTGAATCCAATTTCAATCATTTTACCCGCATGGACGACTTGCGCGCCTAACGTGGTCAGCCCTTCGGCGTCCGCCACGCCTTTCATGTTGCGCGCAACTTTTATCATTTGAGCGTTCAGCGGCGCGGCGTTCACGCGCGCTTCCGAAGGGTTCGCGGAAAGATAATCGCTGTCCATGCTTTCGTTCATAAACAGTCCCAAGTTTGTGTTGAATCCAATCGCAAACACGCCCACCGCGATAGTGAGAATCGTCAGGAAAGTCCGCCCGCGACTTCCCCAGAAATCCGCCCAAACTTTTTTCCAACGACTGGAGATCATGACGCGACTCCCCGCCATGATAAATTCTCCCCGTGATGTTTATCCGCCATGCGCTGCAACGCTTCACGCGTGACCTCGGACTGACTCAGCAAATCGTTCAACGCTTCGTACCCGATGCTTAACACTTCCGCCGCGCCCGACTCGGAAGCGCGAATAGACGCGCGATGTTGCTTCTCGTGAAAGAATTCAATCTCGCCGAAGAATTTCCCCGCGCCCAGTTGAGCGACAACGACGTCGGATTGGTTCGCGCGCGGCAGAACCACTTCCACCGTCCCTTTGGAAACGATGTAAAACGAATCCGCGTTTGTGCCTTCGTTCAAAATCAACGCGCCCGCTTCGTAATTATGCGCTTTGACGTTGCGCGTCGCCCATAACATTTGCTCCTGCGAAAGCGTCGGCATGGCTTGCGCGACGTATTCGTTGACAATTTCGCCGTCCGCAATTAACGCGGTGCGATGCGCGCGCTTCGCCAATCCGCTGTCATGCGTGACGATAATGATTGTTTTGCCTTGCGAAACAAGATTATTGAATAACGTGAAAACGTCCTCGGCGGTTTTGGAATCAAGGTTGCCCGTCGGCTCGTCCGCGATGACGATGGGCGGATCGTTTGCCAACGCGCGCGCAATCGCCACCCGTTGTTGTTGTCCGCCTGAAAGCGCGGTGGGAAGTTTATAAGCGTGATCCGCCAGCTCCACTAAGTCCAGCAATTGCAAAGCCCGCCCTTCGCGCTCGCGCAACGGATAGGTGCGGCAAAAATCCATCGGCAACATAATATTCTCGATGACGGAGATGGTCGGCAAGAGTTGAAAGAATTGAAAGACGACGCCCAAGTTTAATCCGCGCCAACGCGCCATGCGATTTTCATTTAATTCATGCACGGCGGTATTATTGACATACACTTCCCCGTCGGACGGACGATCAATCCCCGTAATCATATTCAAGAGCGTAGACTTGCCGCTCCCCGACTTGCCGATAATGCTGACAAACTCGCCGGCGCGAATCTGCAAATCCACAGCGCTCAACGCGCGATAATCCCCGACGGCGGTTTTGTAAAATTTATTTACCTTGCGGAGGTCTATCATGGGGGTTTGGGGTTGAAAGAGAGTCACAGCGAATCCTTTCTTGTCTGCGAAATTTGCGGAAAGACAGTCGCTCTCTAAAATAGCGCCAGAATACCCGTTTCCGCGTCTTCGCTTAATGCGCTGATTGCAGAAAAGTTTTCCCGCAGAATTGTTTCAATATCTTGCGTGGAACAATTTCCCCGTCGAATCCAAATAATTTTTGGCGGAAATCCTTTAATGACTCCCAGCTCGCTGAAGTCCGCGTCTTTCGTGACAATCATGTAATCGTTGTCGTGGGCATATTCCCAAATTTCAATATCCATTGCGTCGCCCAGTCCAAGTGAAAATACATGAACGCTTTTTGGGTAAATATCCGCGAGACGGTCTATAAGTCGCGGCGATAAATTCTGGTCAAATAACAGCAACTTCACGCATAGCCCCCTGCGGGTTGAACCGTCGCCGTGACGCGCTCGCGCATGGAGGCGAAACTCAAACAAGCGAGAATATCTTCGCGGGTTAAATAAGGGAAGTCGTCGAGAATTTCCCGCTCCGACATGCCCGAAGCCAGATATTCCAAGACGTCGTAAACGGTAATCCGCATTCCGCGAATGCACGGCTTCCCGCCGCGTTTGCCAGATTCGATGGTAATAATATTTTTGAATTGCATGGGCGCTCTCCGTTAGTCGCTCTCATTATAACCCCGCGTAAAAAAAAACGAGCATAACGTTGTGTGTGCACGCAAAGGTTGTCAGGGAAAAAAGAGCCTCTGGTAGGATAGTTAAGGTATCAACAAAACCAAACTACCCGAGGCTTGAAATGAAATATAACATTGAAAAG